>Ga0070741_10003878_pt1 | contig 35927 bp, 38 predicted proteins | sample Coa_R1_4_FD_66440 | JGI IMG/M metagenome (GOLD analysis project Ga0070741, IMG submission 66440) | Surface soil microbial communities from Centralia Pennsylvania, which are recovering from an underground coalmine fire - Coalmine... | ecosystem: Environmental > Terrestrial > Soil > Unclassified ... | reverse complement strand
CCGCTCGCGATCGGGACGGCGCTGTTCATCTCCGAGGTCGTCCCCGCAAGGCTGCGGTGGTTACCGATTGCCGTCATCGACCTCATGGCCGCCGTGCCCAGTGTCGTGTTCGGGCTCTGGGGGCTGTTCTACCTCCAGGGCCACCTCATCGGCCTCGCCCGTTGGCTCGCGACCTGGCTGGCGTGGCTGCCCATTCTCAAGGTCACCGGCGCCGACCCGAGGGACCCGCTGGGCACCAGCACCATCTACACCGCCAGCACGTTCATCGCCGGCGTCGTCGTTGGGCTGATGGTCGCACCGATCCAGTGCTCGGTCATCCGGGAGGTGTTCTCCCAGGCTCCGCTCGGCGAGAGGGAGGGCGCGTTCGCGCTCGGAGGGACGCGGTGGGGCATGGTCCGGACGGTCGTCCTCCCGTTCGGGCGGGGAGGCATCATCGGGGGGACGATGCTGGCGCTAGGGCGGGCGCTCGGGGAGACGATCGCCGTCTACCTCATCATCTCGCCGGACTTCCGGCTGAAGATCCACATCCTCCAAAGCGGCGCCATCTCGGTATCGAGCCTCATCGCCATCCGCTACAGCGAAGCCTCAGGGTTCGGGTTGTCGGCGCTCTTCGCGGCAGGCCTGTCCTTGTTCGTGATGACCCTGCTCGTGAACTTCGCCGCGTCCACGATCGTCGCCCGGTCGCGCTCAGGCGCGGTGACGGACTAGGCGGGGAGGACGCTTGAGCGCGCTCGAGGATTGGCAGGCTACGAGCACGGCAGGCGAGTTCACGGACGAGAGCAGGGCCGTGGCGCGCTCCGGCGGCCGGACCACTGTCCCAGGCCGTCCCAGCGGCAGGCCGCCCGGTCCCCGCCGTGTCGGGAACGCGGTCGGGCGGGGGGCAACGGCGACCATCGGCGCGGCGGTGGCCGCCCTCGCCACAACCATGCTCCTGTTCGGGCGCCTGGCCGCGTTCTCCGGGCTGATCGGGTTCGTGATAGTCATGTTCGGCCTCTTCCTGGTGACGTTCACCGCCCTCCTCCTCCTCAACGAAGACCGCCAGGCGACGCTCGACCGGGTCATGACGGTACTGATGTACACGTCCGCCATCGTGCTCGGGATCGCGCTCGCCTCGATCATCTCCTACGTGTTGTACAAGGGCTGGCACGCGTACACCCACGTGAACTTCTTCACGCAGGATCTCGGTCGGGCCGGCTCTCTCGCGCCATTGAGCGTCGGAGGCGTCAAGCATGCCTTCGTGGGCACGCTGTGGATGATCAGCCTCGCGGTCGTCTTCACCGTTCCGCTCGGGCTCACCGCGGCCGTGTACCTGAACGTCTCGCACGGCGCGTTCTCACGTTTCGTGCGCACGATCGTGGAGGCAATGACGGCGCTCCCCTCAGTCGTGGCGGGGCTCTTCGTCTTCGCCACGTGGATCCTGATCCTGCACATGGAGAAGTCCGCCCTCGCGGCGTCGCTGGCGCTGAGCGTCGACATGCTGCCGATCATCATCCGCGCCGCTGACGTCGTCCTCCGGCTCGTTCCCGGCAGTCTCCGCGAGGCGTCGGAGGCCCTCGGCGCACCGACGTGGCGGACGGTGTGGCATGTGGTACTCCCGACCGCCAGGCCCGGGCTCGCGACAGCCGTGATCCTGGGCATGGCGCGCGGCATCGGCGAGACCGCGCCCGTGCTCTTGACCGCAGGGTTCACGAGCCGGCTCAACACCAACCCCGCGCACGGACCGATGGTGTCCTTACCGCTCGAGGCACTCGAGCTCGTACGTACAGGCATCCCCAACATGCAGGCCCGTGGGTTCGCCGCCGCCGCGGTGCTGCTGGTCGTCGTCGTGGCCCTGTTCACTGTCGCCCGGGTGCTCGGCGGGCGGCCGGCCGGTCAGCTGAGCAAGCGGCAGGCGAAGCGCCGCGCCCGAGCCTCGGTGCGTGACGCGAACCGGATCATCACGCGCTACGAGCAGCGCGGTCCGCAGGCCTGAGCGCTCAGCGCTCGTCGGGCCAGAGGAGGCGGACCAGCTCCTTCCTCCGCCGGGCGGACCCGAGGAAGAACGCACCGAGCGCGAGGAGCAGGACACCTGCCGCAGCCTCGACGTAGCTCATGCTCCCCGTGAACGCCAGCGCCGACCCGGTCGTGGAGCCCGCCGGCGCCGTCGTCGCCCCGGCCGTGTGCGCGACGGCGACCGCACCCGTCGTGGTGGTCGTCGACCCGCTGTTGACACCCGTCAGCCGCGCCGTCGTCGACGTCGTCGAGCTCGAGGACGATGCTGCGGTGGTCGTCGTCGCCCCGCTCGGCGCCCGCGGAAGGAAGCTCGTCGAACAGCTGGCGCTCCCGGCCACCACGTTGACGACGACGGTCTCGCCGTACGGCGCCGACCCGGTGTTGAACCCGACGGAACCGTGGCCGTTCGCATCCGTCGTCGCGGTGTTGCTGTTGTCGACGGTGTGGTAGTGGGCGATGACCGTCGCCGACGTATTGGCCGGCCCCGTGAACGACACCGTCACGGTCTGGTTCTGCGCCGGGTACGGATCGGACACCGTCGCCGTGCAGCCGGCAGCCAAGGCTGGGGACGCGGTCAGCACGACCGGCACCGCCAGGCCGAGCGCGAGGACAACTGCGCACAGAACTCGCACCGTCACGACGGTAACGGTCGAGGGTGTCGGCCGGACGACGTAGAGGTAAACGCCCGGCGACGGGTGTCAGACGACGACGCGGAGAGCGTCCCTCTCGACCGTCACGGTGAGCGCGCGCGCCCGCCCGGCCGCCACCCCGTCGACCCACAGCCGTCGCGGCCGCCGGAACGCGACGTCCACCGCGGCGGCTGACGACACGGCGATCCGCGGGTGCGGGAGGTGTGCCCCCTGCCGCATCCGTGCCAGCACGTGCCGTGCGGAGCGCCAGTCGAGGTCCCACTCCACGACATCCACGCGCCCGTCGTCCGGGTGAGCGCGCGGCGCCACGTTCAGGTCCCCCACCCACGGCGCATTGGCGGCGATGAAGACGTGCCGCCACCCCGCCGTGCGGGCGACCACGTGGGCGACGGCGCGCACGGGCGGCCGGCCGTCGATCGAGACCGACAGCGCGTCGACGGGGAACGTCATCGCCTCACCCGATGTCAGCCGCTCCACCGACCCCCGCCCCCCGACGGTCCGGCACAGGTCCCCTCCGACGAGGCCGACCAGGTCGTGCCCGGCGGCGGCCGCGTCAGTCGCAACGACGGGGGCCGACGCCGGCAACGGCGAAAGGGACCCCCACGGCTGCCCCTTGGCGATCGTCACGGGCCGAAGCTCCACGTGCGCGGCTCGTCGGAATCGTCCTCGTGCAGGCCGTGCTCGATCGCCGCCTCGTCCGTGGCGATCACGCTCGACGCGGCGACGACCCCTCGGAACACGCGCTCGGCCGCGGACCGGCACGCGGCCGCCGTCGTCGGCACCGGTGCCAGGTCGCCCAGCTGCCGCAGCAGGTCGATGAGCTGCTTGATGTTGCGGACGAAGTCGCCGCCCGAGATGTCCTCGTCCTCGATGACGTGCGACAGGTCCTGCCCCGACGCCCAGGCGTGGGCGAGCGCGGCGAACCCCGGGTCCGGCTGGCGCGTCAACGGCAACCCCGCGTCCTCCTCGGCCCGGTTGAGCTCCGACGCGATCGCCTCGATACGCGCCCACCGCTGGCGGACCTTGCCGGACGGGAACCACGCCGTGGGGCCCGTCCCCGCCGGGCCGCGCGACTCGTAGGTGAAGCACGACGCCAACGCGGCGACGGACGCCGCGTCGAGCCCGTCGAGCACACCGGAGCCGAGCGCCTCGGCGACGAGCAGGTCGCACTCGTGGTAGACGCGAGCGAGCCGTTCACCGGCGGGGGTGAGCGACCAGCCCGCCACGTAGCCCCACGCCTCGAGCACACGGAGCACCCGGTCGAACTGGCGGGCCAGGCTCTCGGTTCTCCCCCGGATCGTCCGCTCGAAGCGCGCCGCATCGGCAGCGAACCGCTCGGCGCGCTCGAGGGCGCGCAGGTGCGCCCGCAGGTCGGGGCACGACGCGACGGGAAGCGACTCGGCGACCGACGCCAGCTCCATCGCCGCCTCGCCCCTGCGCGCCGCGGGCGCCGGCGGTGAGGGCCGCACCCGGACCGACCGCAGCAGGGCACCCACCTGGCGCAGGTACGCCGAGGCGTGCGGGCGGTAGGGCTCGGGCAGGGTCACCCGCCCCACCGGACGCGGCGGCGCCGGGAAGTCGCGCGCGGTGAGGACCCGCCGGCGCCCGTCCATCGCCGCCACGCCGACGCGCAGCTCGCCCCCGGCGCGCCGCGCCGTCGATACGACCGCGACCCGCCCGTCGTCGGGCAGGACGAGCACGTCGCCGGGCTTGATGCGCGCCAGCGCCTCCTCAACCTCGGCCCGTGGGCCGGGCCGGCCGTGCGCGGCGGAGCGGGCGGCGGCGGCGCGCGCCCGGTAGTCCGACACGTCGCCCAACTCGCACTCGGCCCGCGACCGCCACTCGGCCTCCATCATCCGCGCCCGCTCGAGCTGCTGCTCGAGCCGGACCACGTCGGCGTCGGCCCGGTACTGGGCGAACGACAGGTTGAGCAGGTGGTGGGCCTCGTCGGCGCGGTAGCGGCGGACGAGGTTGGCCGCCATGTTGTACGTCGGGCGGAACGCGGACGTCAGCGCGTACGTGCGCGTGGACGCCAGGCCGGCCACCTGGTCGAAGGGCACAAACGGCGACCACAGCACCACCGCGTAGCCAATCTCGTCGATACCGCGGCGGCCGGCGCGACCGGTCAGCTGCGTGTACTCCCCGGGGCGCAGGAACTCGTGGCGTTCACCCGTGAACTTGGTGAGCTTCTCGATGACGACCGAACGGGCGGGCATGTTGATGCCGAGGGCCAACGTCTCCGTCGCGAACACGACCTTGGCCAGCCCGGCTGCGAAGCACTGCTCGACCGCCTCCTTGAACGGCGGGACCATGCCGGCGTGGTGGGCGGCGATGCCCGCTTCAAGGCCGTCGAGCCACTCGCCGTACCCGAGCACCGCGAGGTCGGCATCGGTCAGCGACTCGACCTTGGCCTCGACGATGGCGCGGATCTCGCGCCGCTCCGCCGGCGAGGTCAGGCGCAGGCCGGCACCGCGGCAGGCGCGCACGGCGTCGTCGCACGCGGCGCGGCTGAAGATGAAGTAGATCCCCGGCAGCATCGCCTTGTCGTTGAGCAGCTCGACGACCTCGGCCCGCCGGGGCGTGAACAGCCGGGGCCGCTCCCGCCGTCGTGCCCCCGGCCCGCGGGCGACCCGCGAGTCGAGCTGCGCGGCCTCGGGGTTGGGCCGCCCGTCGACGAACGTGGGCAGCAGCAACAGGTCCTGCGAGGCCTTGTCGCCGATGAGGTAGAGGTGGACGAGCTCGACGGGCCGCCGTTCCTCGATCACGGCTTCGGCCGAGCCGCGGACCGTGCGGAGCCAGTCCGCCACCTCCTCCGCGTTCGACACCGTCGCCGACAGGCACACGAGGTCGACGTCGGCCGGCGAGTGGATGATCACCTCTTCCCACACCGGGCCGCGCCATGCGTTCTCGAGGTAGTGGACCTCGTCGAGCACCACGTAGCGCAGGCCGTCCAGTGCGGGTGAGCGGGCGTAGATCATGTTGCGGAGCACTTCGGTGGTCATCACGACGACGGGGGCATCGCCGTTGACCGAGTTGTCGCCCGTCAGGAGCCCGACGCGTTCCTGCCCGTAACGGCGGACGAGGTCGCCGAACTTCTGGTTGGACAGGGCCTTCAGTGGGGTCGTGTAGAACGCCTTGTTCCCCTCCGTGAGGGCGCGCTCGACCGCGTACTCCCCCACGACCGTCTTGCCCGAGCCGGTCGGGGCGGCGACCAGCACGGACCGCCCGGCGTCGATGGCGTCGAGGGCGCGGGCCTGGAAGTCGTCGAGCTCGAACCCGAGGGAGGCGACCCACGCGGCCCGCCCCGCGGCGGTCATTTCTTCAGGACCCGACCGGTGATGATCGCACCCTCGTAGAACAGGTACATCGGGACAGCCATGGCGAACATCGAGATCGGGTCCGAACTGGGCGTGAAGATGGCGGAGAACAACGTCACCCCCACGATCGCGCCCCGGCGCGCCTTCCGCAGCCGCCTGCTCGGCACGACCCCCGTCAGTTCGAGGGCGACCAGCACGACGGGGAACTCGAACGCGATCCCGTAGGCCACGATCATCAGCATCACGAGCCGGACGTAGGGATCGAGGGCGTAGAACGTGCCCACCCCCTTGCCGCCGACCGACTGGAAAAACGACAGTGCGTACGGCAGTGTCGTCAGCGCCACCCACGCCCCGAAGGCGAAGAACACCAGCGAGCCGAGGACGAACGGGACGGCGTAGCGCTTCTCGTTCGGGTTGAGCCCGGGTGTGATGAACCGCCACAGCTGGAACAGCACGACCGGCAGGGCGATGCCGCAGCCGGCGAAGAACGAGATCTTGAGCCGGTTGGTGAGCTTGCCCAGGGGGTCGAAAACCTGGAGGGTGCACGCCTGCTTGACGTTGTTGACCTTGAGCACGTGGCAGTAGGGGTGCTCGAGGAACGAGAGAATGTGGTCGTACAGGAAGTACGCGACGACCGCGCCAACGACGATGGCGAGGACGGAGATGATGATGCGGCGGCGCAGCTCGGCGAGGTGCTCGAGCAGCGTCATGCGCCCCGAGACCTGGTCGGGCGTCCGCCGGCGCTTCAAGCGCGCCGGGACGGTCAACCAACGGGGCCGGCGGACCGAGATGGCGATGGGACAGCCTCCTTCACCCGGTGAGACGCATCGCCACGACCCGTAGGTTACCGGGGCGGTTGTGGGCGGCCCGGCCACCGCCCGGGCGATGCGGGCCCTGTCCGGGCGCCGCGGGGGCCACACCCAGCCGCCTCAACGGCGCTCTCTCTCGGCTGCGCTCGCGCCCGGTCAGCGCCCGCGGGGCGCGGCTCGGAGCGGTCTGGCTCAGCGCCCGTGCAGGCGCCGCAGCTCCGAGGCAGCCGCCGACATCTCGTCGCGTGCCTCGACCAGCGCCGGCTGCAGGTCGCCCAAGCGGGCAATGTCGCCGCGCAGTGCCGCCGCCGTCACCGCGGCGCGCCGTGCCAGCAGCGCGGCCACGACCACGCCCGCACCGGCGACGCCCGCCGGCACCATCCACGCCCAGCTCACCGTTGGTCCTCGTGGCTCTCGACGAGCCGCTCGAACCACCCCGGGCGCTGGATTGCGTAATGGAAATCGAGGAGGTCGTCGTAGCTGATCGGTTCACCGTAGTGAGCCTCCGACAGCTCGGCGGGCAGGTGCCACACGGACAGCCGCACGCCCGACGACACGAGCAGGTCGACAATCTTGGGCTCCGCCTGCTTGGACACTGCCATCCGGCAGGAAGGGCACCGGAACGCGTATGCCCCGGCGTTGTCCGCGGCGCACACCCGCACCACGACGTCGCGAGACGTCAGTTCCACGTCCCCGCATGTCGGGCAGCTGGCGCGGATGGTGGCCAACGGGATCTCCTCTCGGTCGTCGTCCTGTTGCATCGTCCCCGTGGCCGTCCAGTTGAGCGTTGGCCCGCCGCGCCGGCGGATGGCGCAGTCTGCGCGATCCGGGGCATGCCGGGCCATGCATGGAACCGAGAGTTGTGCGTGCGGTGTGACAAATGGGCCGATGGGCCCAGCCGGGTCGCGGGCCGGTTCCGCGCCCTTCGCGGGGGCCGGCGGTCCGGCGCCCACCTGCACCCACCCCGCGTCCGCGCCGCACACCCCACCTACGGTGCCGGGCGCCTCGCGGGATCACGGTCGGGCCACGACGCCGCCCTCACCCGGCCGGCGCAACGGCACCCGGCCGGCCGCGACGGCACCCGGCCTCCGCGACGAGGCCCGGTCCGCGCCGGCCGGGCCGCGACGCAGGCCCGGACCGCACGGGCCGGCGGTGACGCGGGCCCCGAGGCGCCCGCCGGCGGCACCCTGGCCGCCCGCGACGGAATGGCGCCCGCCGATGGGCGACACTGGCCGACGTGGAGCCGCTGCTCGAACGGCCGATCGGGTTCGCCCACCGCGGCGCGCGCGCCGACGCCCCCGAGAACACGCTCGAGGCCTTCTCCCTCGCCCTCCGCCTCGGTGCGACAGGGCTCGAGAGCGACGTGTGGCTGACCTCCGACGGTGTCGCCGTGCTCGACCACGACGGCGTGGTGCGCAGCGGGCTACGCCGGCGCCCGATCGCCTCGGTGCCGCACGCCGAGCTTCCGGAACACATCCCGACGCTCGCCCAGCTCTACGAGCAGTGCGGCAACGACTTCGACCTCAGCCTCGACGTGAAGGACGACCCCGCCGGGCCCGTCGCCGTCGCCGTGGCGCGCGACGCGGGGGCCGAGCACCGCCTGTGGTTGTGCCACGCGTCGTTGGGCACGCTGGCGAGCTGGCGCGACCTGTCGCCCAGCGTGCGGCTCGTCGACTCGACCCGGCTGCGCGCCATCAAAGAGGGCCCCGAGCGCCGGGCGGCGCGCCATGCCGAGCTCGGCATCGATGCCGTCAACCTCCACTACTCGGACTGGAGCACCGGGCTGGTCACGCTGTGGCACCGCTTCGACCGGTACACGTTCGGGTGGGACGCGCAGCACGACCGCATCCTCGACAGCCTGCTCACCATGGGCATCGACGGCGTGTACTGCGACCACGTGACGCGCATGGTGGACGCCCTGGCCCGCTGGGCGACGTAGCCCGCGGGCGACGTAGCCCGCGGGCGACGTAGCCCGCGGGCGACGTAGGGGGCGGGCGACGTAGAAGCGAGCGGGCGCTAGCTGAGGGTGGCCGTCGCCGGGGTCGTGAGCGCGGCCCCCCCGAACCCGGTCGCCGACCCGCTGAACGTCACCGTCGTCGTCCCCGTCACGAGCGCTTGCGCGGGCGATGTCGCCAGGACCGTGAGGACGATGACCGAGGGGGCCGCCCAATCGTCGAGCGGGTACGCCGCAGTCACGATCGCCCCGCTGCTCACCGCGTACTTGGCCACGTCCTCGACGGTGCCCGTCGGTGCGACGGTCCCGTAGGCGCCGGCAGGCGGGACCACCTGGGCGGCAAACTGCACCAGCACGGTCGATGTTGCCGCGCCACCGCTCACCGCCTGCGCGGCGCTGTCCGCCTTCGTGTCCTTCAGGTCCGCGCTCCCCGAGCCCGACGCGACGAACAAGGCGTTGAACGTGCTGTTGGCGTTCAGCGCAGCCGCGAGCGCGCCGCCGCCGACGTACACGCCGGCCGTCGACGGCACCGTGATCGTTACCGTCGTCACGCCCGACGACACCGCGCTCGCCACCTGCAGCGACGAGCCGGCCGCCGCCGCGAACATGATCTTGTAGGACTGCCCGTTGACGCCGTCAGCCGGCGAACCCTGCCGGGCCAGCACGAACAGTGTGTCGCCGCTCGGCAGCGGCCCGCTGCCGTCCGACGTGCTCGTGAACTGCCACACCCCGCCCGACGCCATCACCGACGCAACGTGCACGCCTTGGACCGACACGGCGGTGGGCGCGGCGGTCGCGGTGAGCGTCTGCGGGTTGGACAGTGCGAGCGCGGTGCCGGGTGTGAGGTCGGTAACCGTTGCGGCGATGGCTAGCTTGTCCGCGGAGCCGATGGCGGCCGACAGCGGGACCGTCACGCGCGTCGAGTCGGCCGACAGCGCCCAATGGCTCGTCGTGGTATCGATCGTGGCGCCGCCCGAGCTCGTCAGCGTCAGCCCGCTCGTCAGCGTCGCGACCGACACCGGTTTGCTGAACCGGAGCTCGACCGCTTTGCCGCCGACGGCGAAGGTGCTCCCGACGAGGCTCGGGGCCACGCTCACCGGGACGACCGCGCTGGTCGCCGGCACCGGCGTCCCCGTCAGGGTCACGGGCGGAGCCGCGGAGTTGACGGCGACGACGTCACCGGGATTGAGCACGTTCGCCGTCTGCACCACGTACGTGGTGGCGGTCGGCCCAGGGCGCACCGCGGTAATGCCCGTGCCGCCCGCCGCTCCGTTCACGGTGAAGTTGGCCGGCGTCGGCGTGGCGACCGGCTGGGAGAACGTCGCCGTGAAGCTCACTCCCTCCGCGACCGCGCCGAGCACGACCGACCGCGGTGCCGCGGACGCGGCCGCCTGGGCGGCGGCAAGGTCCGCAGGCGGCACGGCCAGCGGGCCGCCGAGGGCTTCGACGGTCGAGATGGACGCGCCGTTGGTGCTCAGGAAGCCGGCGGTCTCGGCCGGCAACGGGTCGTCGAGCAGCACGGGCGACCCGAGCTCGGACGCGACCAGCGCGTCCGGGAATGTGAGCCCCGACGCGAGCACGACCGTCGTCGGCTTCATCCCGAGGCCGCCGGACGCCGCCGGCGTGATCTCGAGCGATGCCATCGCCGCCGCGGTGGCGAAGCGCGTCGCGCCCTGCACGCGCGTGGTCGTCACGTTCGCCCCGTTGACGGTGAGCGCCTGGACCGCGCTCTCCACTGCGCTCGACACCGCGCTCGTGCCGCCCACGATGATCACGTTGGCGATGCCGAGCGACGTGATCGCCGACGACGCGGCGGCCGTCAGCGTGCTCGAGTCGGTCAGCAGGATGGGCAGGTGGCCGGCGTACGACGCCGCGCCCGCCGCGAGCGCGTCGGGGAAGTTGCGGCCGGTCACGAGGATGGCGGTCTTCTTCCCGCCGACGGTGCCGACGGCGGCGACGCCCGCTGCCGCGCTGGCGACGGCCGCTGCCGTCGCGTACCGGTCCGCACCCGCGATCGGCGTCGGCACCGTGTAGCCGGCGTTGGCCAGTTGCGTGGCCACGCTGGCGGACACCGCGCTCGCGCCGCCCACGATGTAGACCGTCCGCGTCTTCAGCGTCGTGAGCGCGAGCGTCGTGTCCGGCGACAACGCCGCTGTGGGGGTCAGGAGGAGCGGTGCGTTCAGCGCGCCGGCGAGCGCGGCGGCGGCGAGGCCGTCGGGGAAGTTCTGCCCGGACGCGATGACGGCCGTGGCGGCGCCGTTCGGGAACGCCGACAGCGCGGCGAGCCGGGCGGTGTCGTAGCGGTCCGCGCCCGCGATGACGGACGTGCTCACCGTGCTGGCGACGACGTCTGCCGACAGGGGCCGCGCCACGAGCGCACCGGCGAGGCAGCCGACGAGCGCGGCAACGAGGGCGAGCCTTCCCGTCAACGACCGCACGCGGTGGCAGCTTGGTGGCCCGAGCGGGACGCCGAGTGAACGCCGCCTGACGCCGAGGCGAACAGTCGGGTGGCTACAGGAAGTGGAAGTCGCTCAGCGGCCAGATGAGGATGAACGCGCGCCCGATGATCTGGCTGCGCGCGATCGGGCCGAAGAACCGGCTGTCGGACGAATCGGTCCGGTTGTCGCCCATCACGAAGTAGTGGCCGGAGGGGATCACCTGCTTCGGGATCGGCGGGCCGAGCGCGGTCCCGGGCGGCAGGTACGACTCCGAAAGGGCCGCGCCGTTGATCTCGATGTGGCCGTCCGACGTGCTCTGGATGGTCTCGCCCGGGAGCCCGATGACCCGCTTCACCAGGTCCTTGATGTCGCCCTCGGTCGTGCGCATGTTGGGGCTGCGCTTGAACACCACGATGTCGCCCCGGTGCACCGGGTGCATGTGGTAGCTGAGCTTGTTGACGAGGATGCGGTCGTGGACCTTCAGCGTCGGGTCCATCGAGGCCGACGGGATGAAGAAGGCCTGGAACAGGACGGTGCGGATGATGAGCGCACCGACGAGCGCGACGACGATGATGACGCCCCACTCAATGACCGAGCGCAGCGTGCTCGGCTTCCTGCGCCGCCGATGGCGCTCCCCGGGCAGGTCGTCGGGCGGCGGCGCCGGCTCCGGCGCGGGCGGCTCACTCATGCGCAGCCCTTCTGCCGCCCGCGGCCAGGGGTCGGAGGCGGTCCGGGGGTCGCTCATGACCTCGCCGAGGGTACCGGGTGCCGCGCCCCCTCACGGTGCACTCGGCCGGTAACGCCCGAGGATGCGGCGGGCGGCGGCAGCGGCTGGCGCCGGGTCGCCGTCGACGACGCGGGCGTCGGCGCCGAGGCGCAGGAGCAGCCGGGCCAGCCATGCCTCGCCGCTGACCCGCAGCGCCACCCGCTGGCGCCCGTCGCCGGCGTCCTCGACGGACTCGGCCGGGTACTGGGACGCGACCCACGCCGCGCCGGGCTCGAGCTCGAGCACGATGACGGGGTCGGCCGGCGAGGGATCGAACACCGGCGGGGCTGCGGGCGCCGCTTTGATGGGGAACATGGCCTCGAGCCGGGTTGCCCGCGTCACCCTGTCCACCCGGAAGAGCCGGTCCGCGTTGGCCTGGTGGCAGAAGCCGGCGACGTACCACTGACCGGCAGCGGCGTAGACCAGGTGGGGGTCGATCACCCGCGTCGTCTGCTCGTCGCGGCTGTAGGTGTAGTAGCCGATCTCGACCTGGTGGTGGTCCTCGGCGGCCCGCCGCAGCACCTCGAGCGGCTCGGCCGGCGCCGCGCCGAACGTGACGTCGACGACTTCCTCGGTCACGCCGAGGGCGGCCGCCAGCTTGGCCAGGCCGCGCGCCAGCGGGCCTTCGACGTCCCCGGCGCCGGCGCCGAGCAGCGCGGTCGACCCGGCGACGAGGCTGAGCGCCTCCGCGGCCGTCAGGCGCAGGGGGCGGGCGAACCAGTCGGCGTACCGGATCCACACGCGCCCGTCGGCGACGTCGACTTCGATCAACGCGTCGGGGGTATAGGGCGGCACGCCGCACAGGAACAGCAGGTTGAGGTCCTCCTGGAGCTCGGTCTCCGACGTGTACCCGAACCGGGCGCACACCTCGGCGAGCGTCGGGCCGTCCTCGGCCGCCACCCACGGCACGACGGCCAGAATGCGCCGGAGCCGGTCCTCCGCCGCCGCCCTAGGCACGCGCCCACCGGTCGGCGGCGTCCTCGAGCCACACGGCCATGGCGGCGCGCTCCCCGGGCGGGCCCTCGATCTCGGCGTGATCGAGGAACCCCAGCACCCACGACCGCAGCGCCGCCCGGTTGGTCGCCCGGAGGGTGAGCACGACGGCACCGTCGGGCTGGCGCTCGCCCTCGACGCCGGCATTGGCCACCGCCCACGCCGCCTGGTCGGCGTCGACGCGGACGCGCACGTCGATGGGCTCCTCGTCGCCCACCTCCCAGGGGTGGGCAGCCACGGGCTCGGTGGTCTTGGGCGGCTCGAACGCGCCCGCCGGCCCCGCCTCGGGCGCCTTCGTCACCCGGTCGAGCCGGAAGGCCCGCTGCTCGCCCCGCGCGTGGTCGTGGCCGACGAGGTACCACTGGCCGTTGCGGAACTCGAGGCGCCAGGGGTCGACCGTGCGCTCGGCGCCGCGATAGCCGAAGGTCACCGGCCGGCGCTCGGTGGCGGCCGTGAACAGCACCTCGAGGTGGTCGCTCCCCGGGATGGACGCCGTCCCCGCCCGGTCGAGCACGCCCGCGCCAGGCACACCCCCGAGCTTCCACACCGCGGCCGTGGCGTCGCCGCCGTCCAGGCGCACCGATGTGGCGGCCAGGTGGAGCGCAGCCACCTCGTCCGGCTCGAGACCGGGGTCGGGCAGCTCGTAGCGCTGGCGGCGGACGCGGTAGCCCTGGGGACTCTCGGGGTTCTGGGGGTCGAGCAGGCTCACGTCGAGGGGGACGCCCATGCCGCGCAGCGTCGCCTTGTCGCGCTCGAAGGCGCGCTTGAACGCCTGGCCCACGGGCGGGTACCCCGGCACACGCTCGGCGATGTCCTCGGCGGTGAGCGGGTGCTCGGTGTCGATCAGCGCGGCGACCAGGTTGAGCAGCCGTTCCAGGCGGTCCACGGGCGGGGCCTACCAGCGCGCGGTGCGGCGGTCCGACCGGTACGGGTCGGTGAGGGGGACGAGCGCCCACAGCGCGACGGCACAGGCGCCGAGCACCCCGCCGACGATGTACCCCGACGGGCTCCCACCGAAGGCGACGTACAGCGCACCGATGGCAGCGAGCAACACGCCGTTGGAGATCAGCATGGTGCGCACCACGAGCAGCCCGTGCAGCGAGCGCCGGCGTATCACAGCGAGGCGATCAGCTTCTCGACGCGGTCGTCGCGGCTCTTGAAGGGGTCCTTGCACAGCACCGTCCGCTGCGCCTGGTCGTTGAGCTTGAGGTGCACCCAGTCCACCGTGTAGTCGCGGCGGCGCTCCTTGGCCCGCTTGATGAACTCGCCGCGCAACCGCGCCCGCGTGCTCTGGGGAGGCTGGTCAATCGCGATGTCGATCTGCTCGTCGGTGCACATGCGCTCGACGAGGTTGCGCGCCTGCAGCCGGTAGAACAGGCCGCGCTTGCGGTTGACGTCGTGGTACTGCAGGTCGATGAGGGCCACGCTCGGGTGGGTCAGCGGGAGCTGGTGGCGCTCCTGGTAGGCCTCCATCAGCTTGTGCTTGATCACCCAGTCGCACTCACGGTCGAGCTTCATGGGGTCGTTCTCGAGCTGCGTCAGGCAGTGCTCCCACATCCGCAGCGCCTTTTCCTCGAGCGGGCTGAACCCCTTCTGCTCCTGGTAGCGCAGGGCGCGGTTGAGGTACTCGGACTGGATGTCGAGCGCGCTCGCCTCGCGCCCGTTGGCCAGCCGCACGCGGCGCGTGCACGTGGTGTCGTGGCTGATCTCGCGGATCGCCCGGATCGGGTTCTCCAAGGTCATGTCGCGCAGCACGACGCCCGGGTCCTCGAGCATCCGCAGCATGATCGAGGTGGCGCCCACCTTGAGGAAGGTGGCGTACTCGCTCATGTTGGAGTCGCCCACGATGACGTGGAGGCGACGGAAGCGCTCGGCGTCCGCGTGCGGCTCGTCGCGCGTGTTGATGATCGGGCGGCTGCGCGTGGTGGCGCTCGACACGCCTTCCCAGATGTGCTCGGCGCGCTGGCTGATGCAGTACATCGCGCCGCGTGCGGTCTGGAGCACCTTGCCGGCACCGGCGTAGACCTGCCGCGAGACGAAGAAGGGGATGAGGACCTCGGCGTAGTGGCCGAAGTCGTCGCGCCGGCTGGTCAGGTAGTTCTCGTGGCAGCCGTAGGAGTTGCCGGCGGAGTCGGTGTTGTTCTTGAACAGGTAGATGACGCCCCGGATCCCCTCCTCCCGCAGGCGCTGCTCGGCCTGCACGAGGAGCGACTCGAGGATGCGCTCCCCCGCCTTGTCGTGGACCACCAGGTCATCGATCGAATCGCACTCGGGCGTGGCGTACTCCGGGTGCGAGCCGACGTCGAGGTAGAGGCGGGCGCCGTTCTCAAGGAACACGTTGGAACTGCGGCCCCACGACACGACGCGCCGGAACAGGTAGCGCGCCACCTCGTCGGGGCTCAGGCGGCGCTGGCCCTTGAGCGTGCACGTCACGCCGTACTCGTTCTCGAGGCCGAAAATCCGACGGTCCACTAGTGAGAGGGTACCTTTGCCTGGATGGAAGGCACTCGCATGGTGCCCCTCACCGCGGTCCCCACGGAGTTCGCCGGGCGCGTGCTCGTGGCCAAGCTCGGGTCGGCAGGGATCATCGCCGAGGTACGGGGGACCAGCGGGGTCTACCCGTCCGTGTTCGACCGCCCCCAGGTGTGGGTCGAGGCCGACGAGGAGGCCGACGCGCGCGAGCTGATCACCGCCGACACGGACGACGCGTTCGACGCCGACGCGGCCCTCGCCGGCCACCCGCCGCGCCCACTGTTCAGCGGCTGGGGCCGCCTGGTCCTCGCCGCCGTCGCCCTGGTCCTCGTCGTGGGCGTCACCGTCGGCGGGCGGGGGTGCTCGGCCACCACGTCGCAGGGCACGACCCACACGCACTGACGCCTGGGCGCCGGCCCGCGGGCGCCCCCGGTGGGCGGCCCCGGTGGGCGGTGGCCGCTTAGGGCGTCGGGGCCAGGATGGCTTCGAGCGCGGCCTTGTCGACCCGGCGGAACGCCCGCCGGCCGTTGGCCCGGCTGAGCACGGCCACCTCGAGCTGGGCCGGCTCGATGGCGCGGTCGTCCCCGGCAAGGGCGGCGCGCGCCGTGCGCAGGGCGTCGGCCAGGGTGAGCTCGGCCTGCCACGACTGCTTCAGCCGCTCGGCGATGGGCTCCGCCTCCCCGCCGATCACGGTGAAGTGGTCTTCGTCGAGCACGACGCCGTCGAACGTGATGCGGAACAGCCGGTCCTCTTCGGCGACGGCGCCCACCTCGACCACGAGGATCTCGACCTCGAGCGGCTTGATCTCGTTGGTGAAGGTGTGGGCCATCATCTGCGCGTAGGCGTTGGCGAGCGAACGGGCGTCGACGTCCTCGCGGCTGTACTGGTAGCCGCGCACGTCGGCGAACTGGACGCCCGCCCGGCGGAGGGCGTCGAACTCGGAGTACTTGCCCACACCCGCGAAGGCGATCCGGTCGTAGATCTCGCTGATCTTGTGGAGGACCTCGCTCGGGTTCTCGGCGGCGAGGAGGATCCCTTCGCTGTACTCGAGGGCGCACAGCGACCGGCCGCGGGCGATGCCCTTGCGCGCGTACTGCGCCTTGTCGTTCATCACCTGCTCGGGTGAGACGTAGAAGGGCATGCTCATGCGGGGTCACCCCCTTCCGTCGTGCGGGCTCGCGAGCGGCGGGCGGGGACGGGGGGCGGCTGGTTGCCGTTGGACTGGCGCCGCTTGCGCTCGATCAGCGCGCCGAACCGCTCGGCCACCTCCGCTTCAGGGATCTCCTCGAACCCGTCTGCGGTGATGGTCGCCATCGTGGGGTAGATGCCACGGATGGGGTCGGGCCCGCCCGTCGCCGAGTCCTCGTCCGCCGCCTCGAACAGCGCGGCGATCGCCAGCTCGATCGCCTCGGCGCGGGGCATGTCGTCGTGCCAGCCGAGCTTGATGGTCGTGCGCGCGTCGCGCCCGCCCGAGCCCTCGGCCTGGTAGTCGGTCTCCTCGTAGCGGCCGCCCGTCACGTCGTAGGTGAAGATGCGCCCGCGCTTGCGCCGCAGGTCGTACCCGGCGAACAACGGCACGACCGCCAGGCCCATCTGCATGGCGGCGGGGAGGTTGCCGCGGACCATCTGGGCGAGCGTGTTGGCCTTGCCCTCGAAGCTGAGGGCCACTCCTTCGAGCTTCTCGTAGTGCTCGAGCTGCAGCTGGAACAGCTTGACCATCTCCATCGCCGCCCCGGCCGCACCGGCGATGGCGACGCCCGAGTGGCGGTCGGCGGGGTAGATCTTCTCCATCGAGCGGTGGGCGATCACGTTGCCCGCGGTCGCCCGCCGGTCACCGGCCATGACCACCCCGTCGACGTACCGGATGGCGCAGATGGTCGTGGCGTGCGTGATCGGCGGTGACGACACGGGGATGGGCACCGGCGCGCCTCCTGTGGCGAAGGGGTCGAGCCCCCACGACCGCAGCAGGGCGACGAAGTCCGTGCCGGCTTGGATCACTGGCCGCCCTTCTGCACGTACGAGCGGACGAACTCCTCGGCGTTCTCGTCGAGGACCTCGTCGATCTCGTCGAGCAGGTCGTCGAGCTCGGCTTTGATCTTGTCGGCGCGCTCGGTGTCGGGGGGTGCGACCTCCTCGACGACCTCGTCGTCACGAGGAGCCGTCGTCCGCCGTTTTTGTTCTCGTTCTGCCATGGTCATCCATCTCCTGTCGGTCGCAACCACCCCGCCCGCTCGAACAGCTCGATCGGGCTGGTCACTCCCTCGAACAAAGTATCGACGATCTCCGCCGTACCTCTGAGCGGTTCCATCATGGGCACCCGCTGGAGGCTGTCCTTGGCCGGGCTCAGGTCGAAGACCATCGAGTCCCAGTTTGCAGCGGCGATGGCGGGCGCGAAGCGCTGTAGGCACCGCCCCCGGAAGTAGGCCCGCGTGCTCCTCGGCGGCTCGGTAACCGCCTCGTCCACGAGGTCGTCGCCGACCAGCCTCGTCATCGGCAGCCGCGCGAACAGGCTCTTGCCCGGGCGGAGGTCGTGGTACTGCAGGTCCATCGCCGCCAGCCGCGCGTCGGACCACCCGAGGCCGTGGCGATTGCGGTAGCCGTCGACGATCTGGTACTTGGCGACCCAGTCGAGCTCGGTCGACAGCGACATGGGGTCGGTCTCCAGGCCGCTCAGGACCGCCTCCCAGCGGGTGAGGAGGTCGCGCCCCTCCGCCTCCGGCCCGATACACCCGAGCCCGCGGTCGTCGGCGTACTTGCGCGCCAGGTCGAACAGCTCCCACTGCATCTCGAGCGCGGTCATGGTGCCGCCCGACGCCAGCTCCAACGGGTGGCGCAGCCCGAGGTCGTAGGACACGCGGCGCATGGCCTGCACCGGAGCGGCCAAGCTGAAGTCGCGCCCGCCGGGCCCACCGCCGCCGTCCTCACCGAACCAGTCGTCCTCGATCATGCACAGGACGAGCGCGGTCACCCCGACCTTGAGGAACGTCGCCACCTCGGCGAGGTTGGCGTCGCCGCAGATGACGTGCAGGCGGCGGTACTTCTGGGCGTCGGCGTGGGGCTCGTCGCGCGTGTTGACGATCGGCCGCTTGAGCGTCGTCTCGAGGCCGACCTCCTCCTCGAAGAAGTCGGCGCGTTGGGTGAGCTGGAACGTGACGCCGTCGCTGTTGCCAGCCTCGGTGCCGACCTTCCCCGCACCCGTGTAGATCTGGCGGGTCACGAAGTGGGGCATGACGTGCTGCACGATCCGCGGGAACGGGACCATGCGGTCCATCAGGTAGTTCTCGTGGCAGCCGTAGGAGTTGCCCTTGCGGTCCGAGTTGTTCTTGTAGACCACGATGCTCTGGTTGGGGGGCAGCACGCGCGATGCGGCTTCCATGGAGCGCTGCAGGATTCGCTCGCCTGCCTTGTCCCACCGCACCACCTCGAGCGGGCTCGAGCACTCCGGGCTCGAGTACTCGGGGTGGGCGTGGTCGACGTAGAAGCGGGCACCGTTGGTCAGCACGGCGTTGACCAGGTGCGTCTCCACCTCGGGGGGCATCGACCCCTCGCGTGCGAACCCGCGGGCGTCCTTGCCGGGCGACTCGTCCTCGAAGTCCCACCCCACCTTGTGGTCGGCGCGGCTCGTGCGCGCCAGCTCGGCGATGTAGGCGTTGATGAGCACCGACGAGGCCGCGATCGGGTTGGGATCGGCCACGCCGGCGTGCATGATGCCGTACTCCGTCTCGATGCCCAGGACCTTCGGCAGCGCCACGTGACGACCCTAGTAGTCCGTGCCGCCAGAGGCGGCCGCGTGCACCGCCAGGCGTCGCGCCGCGGTGCGGACCGCGCCCGAACGCGGTCCGGCGCACGCTCGCGGGCGCGGTCCGAACGGGCCACGGCCGATCGTTCGCGTGCGGGCCTGCGCCCGCCCGGTCAGGCCGTCGCTACAGGTACTGGCCGGTGCCGACCCGCTCGATGGCGCGACCACCGGTGACGCCTTGCTCCTCGGTGAGCAGCACCCGGAGGTAGACGATCCGCTCGCCCTTCTTCCCGGAGACCTTGGCCCAGTCGTCGGGGTTCGTCGAGTTGGGGAGGTCCTCGTGCTCCTTGTACTCCTGGCGGATGGCCCGCTTCAGGTCGTCCGCGGTGACGCCGCGGCTACCACCGGCGATCTCGCGCTTGATGGCGAGCTTCTTGGCCCGCCGCACGATGTTCTCGATCATGGCGCCGGAGGCGAAGTCCTTGAAGTAGAGGACCTCCTTGTCGCCGTTCTGGTACGTGACCTCGATGAAGCGGTTGGCGTCGTCGGTGCGGTACATCTCGCCGACGGTCTGCTCGATCATCGCCTGCACCGCCTTGGCCGCATCGCCACCGCCGAGGGTGCGGACCTCGTCGCCGTCGATAGGCACGTCGGTGACGAGGTAGCGGGCGAAGATCTGGGACGCCGCCGCCTCGTCGGGCCGCTCGATCTTGATCTTCACGTCGAGGCGGCCGGGGCGGAGGATCGCAGGGTCGATCAGGTCCTCACGGTTGGAGGCGCCGATCACGATGACGTTGCGGAGGGTCTCCACGCCGTCGATCTCGGCGAGCAGCTGGGGCACGATCGTCGACTCCATGTCCGAGCTGATCCCCGTGCCGCGCGTGCGGAACAGGGAGTCCATCTCGTCGAAGAAGACGATGACCGGCATCCCCTCCTCCGCCTTCTCCCGTGCCCGTTGGAACACGAGGCGGATCTGGCGCTCGGTCTCGCCCACGTACTTGTTGAGCAGCTCGGGGCCCTTGATGTTGAGGAAGTAGCTCTTGGCGTTGGTGTCGCCCGACACCTCGGCGACCTTCTTGGCCAGCGAGTTGGCGACCGCCTTGGCGATGAGGGTCTTGCCGCAACCGGGGGGCCCGTACAGGAGGATCCCCTTCGGGGCGGGCAGCCGGTAGTCCTGGAACAGTTCCCGGTACACGAACGGCAGCTCGACCGCGTCCTGGATGGCCTCGATCTGGTCGTCGAGCCCGCCCACGTCCTCGTAGGAGATGTCGGGCACCTCTTCGAGCACGAGCTCCTCGACCTCGGGGCGCGCCAGCTTCTCGAGCAGCAACCCGCTGCGCGCGTCCATGAGCACCGTGTCGCCGGCGCGCAGGCGCTCGCCCCGCAGGCCGTCGCCGAGCTCGGCCACGCGCTCCTCGTCGGCCCGGCCAACGATCATCGCCCGGGCGCCGCCCTCGAGCAGCTCCTTGACGACCACGACCTCGCCCGCGATCTCCGGCCCACGTGCCATCACCACGTTGAGGCTCTCGTTGAGCACGACCTCCTGGCCGCGGCTGAGCTCCGTTGCCTCCAGGTCGGGGTGCAGGGCGACGCGCATCTTGCGCCCGGCGCTGAACACGTCGACGGTCCCGTCGTCGTTGACGGCCAGCAGCGTCCCGTACGCCGACGGGGGCTGGGTGAGCTTGTCGACCTCCTCGCGCAGCGCGGCGATGTGCTCGCGCGCTTCGCGGAGGGTGTAGGTGAGCTTCTCGTTCTGCGAGACGGCCCGCGCCAGCTCGCCTTTGGTCTCGAGCAGCTTCTCTTCGAGGGTCCGGACGCGCTTGGGGGCGTCCTGGAGACGCCGCCGAAGGGTGCTGACCTCCTCCTCGAGCACCTTGACCTGCGTCTGGAGGTCGCCCACCTCTGCTTCGTAGGCCTCCAACCGGAGCCGCTGCTGGTCGGATTCGGACGTGGGGATCACCCGCTTTCTGCACGACGGATCGGCCCGCCGGGGGCCTCCGGCGCCTGCGAAGAGGCTCCCGTTGGCGACCATACACCTGCCCAACTCTGTACCGGTTGACGCTTTTCCACGCCGATTACCGTGGAAACTCCGGGCACGCGCTACAGTAGGAGGACATCGCACTCTCGCATGTGAAGGGAAGCGCATGAAGGTCTGGATCGACCAGGATCTCTGCACTGGTGACGGGCTGTGCGAGGAGATCGCGCCCTCCGTGTTCACTCTCCTCGACGACGGCCTGGCCTACGTCAAGCAGGGCGACAAGGTCCTGAGCGAGCCCGGCGGGGCCGAAGGGCTGGCGGACATCCCCGACGGCATGCTCGATTCGGTCGTCGAAGCGGCCGAGGAGTGCCCCGGGGAGTGCATCTTCATCGAGCCCTGACCCGGCCCGGCCACCGCTGACCGCGCGCTCGCGGTCGCGCTCCGAGCCCGCACCCAGGACCGCGGCGGTCGGGAACCACCGCCGGCCCCAAGGTGGTGACGACAGGATGCGCCTACGTGCACTCTGCCGTCACCACCTTGCTTGCGCCCGCCCATCAAGGGGGCGCAGGGCGGGCGGCGGGTGTCCGCGCCCGGCCGGAACGGGGCGGCGGGTGCCCGCGCCCGCCCATCAAGGGGGGCGCAGGGCGGCGGGTCAGTCGTTGAGGCAGGGGCCGGTGCCGACCGGGGCCGTGGGGGCCTGGCCGGCGGGCTCGTTCGCGTCCAGGAACCCGCGGACCTCGCTGTAGGACAGGGCGTAGGACGTCCCGGGCCGGTCCGGCGCGATGGCGAAGGCAACAGCGATGACCGTCCCCGTCTTGTCCACGACCGCGCCCCCTGAGTCGCCCGGCTGGAGGTTCGAGGCCAGCACGTAGACCGAGCGCTTGGTGTCGTGGGCGTCGTAGAGGTCGCGCCCGATCGCCTCCACGAACTGGCGGACGAGGAACGGCGTCTGGGCGAGCGCCGTCTGCCCGCCGGGATGGCCGAACACGGCGCCGAGCGTGCCGACGACCTGTTCCTGGGCCGAGGTCGTGACCGGCGCGCGGTCGAGCGCCAGCGCCCGCTGCGGGAGGCCGCTCACGTCGAGCAGCGCCAGGTCCCGCGCCGCGTCGAAGGCCACCACGACGGCCGACAGGCTCTCCCCGGTCGGCAGCAGGACGGAGGTCCGCCGCTCCCCCGCCACGACGTGGGCGTTGGTGAGCACGTACCCCGGCTGCACCGTCCACCCGCTGCCCTCCTGGATGCGCCGGCACGCCAGGCCCTCCACCTTCACCGTCGACGCCGAGACAGCCTGCAGCACGGCCGGGCTCAGGCCGCTGTCGGCCGGGGGCGGCCCTGTGTCGATCGAGGGGGCGAGGGCGTTGAACACCTGCGGGAACGCCTGGTTGCCCACCAACCGGCGCAGCGCCTCGAGCGTGTTGGGCGCGCCCGGGAAGGTGCGGTCCACCCAGCGGGCGATCGAGGAGTTGCGCGCCTGGCGCGCCGGCCAGCCGGGGACGGCTGCCATCGACGGGAGCAGGAGCCACACGGCGACGAGCACGCCGAGCAGGCCGACGGCCGCCCCCACGCCGTCGTCGATATTGCGCAGCGCGCCCGTCGGCAGGAACCCGTGGATCCGCGCGCCCACCACCAGCCCGAGGGCCTGGCCGATGAACGCCCCGCCCATGAGGACGAGGACGGCGACGAGCAGCTTGCCGCCCGGTTGGGCGTTGCGGACGGCGCCGACGGCCGTGGGGAGGAGCCGGGCGGCGAGGAACACGCCCGCGGCAAGCCCGAGCCAGCTCACGGCCCGGGCGAAGAACCCCAGCCGGTACCCGCCGAGCACGGCGCTCACCGCCAGCACGCCGATAATCACGTCGAGGAGGTCCACCGGCGCGCGTGGGTCAGTCGGCGAGCAACCGGGCGTGGGTCAGGAACCCGGTGTGCCCCACCATGCGGTGGTCGGGGCGCACGGACACCCCCTGGACGTGCCAGGTGCGCTGCAGGACCTCGAGCGTCTCGGCCATGGCGAACCTTGACTCGTCCAGCGCCGCCCGCAATTGAGACACCTGGCCGATCGTCGGCAGGTAGGAGACCAGGATGCCGCCCGGGTGCAGGGCGCCCTCGGCGGCCTTCACCACCCGCCACGGTTCGGGGAGGTCGAGGACGACGCGGTCGAGGTCGGTCTCGTCGATGCCGTCGTACACGTCGCGCACCTCGACCCGGTAGCGGTCCTGCGCCCCGAGGAACGCCCGGACGTTCTCCATCGCCTTGGCGGCGAAGTCCTCGCGCAGTTCGTACCCGGTGACGTCCGCCCCGGCCCGCACCAGCGTCATGGACAGCGCGCCCGACCCCACGCCCGACTCGAGCACCCGCGCCCCCGGGAACACGTCGGCCAGGATGAGCATCGGCCCCAGGTCCTTCGGGTAGATGACCTGGGCGCCGCGCGGCATCTTGAGCACGAAGTCGGCGAGGGTGGGGCGGACGGCCGTGTACCGGGCGCCCGCGGTCGACCGCACGACGGTCCCTTCGGGGGCGCCGAGCAGCTGCTCGTGGCGGACGAACCCGGCGTGGGTGTGGAACTCGCCGCCCTCGGCCAGCGTGACGAGGTAGCGCCGCTGCTTGCTGTCGAAGAGGAGCGCGCGGTCGCCGGCGGCGAACGGGCGCGTCACCGGCGCGGCCGCCGCGTGGCACCCAGCGCTACGGGCTCGGACGCCGACGCGCGGTCGACGAGGGCGCAGAACGCGCACACCTCCCCCGTCGTCGGTGACCCGCACCGGCTGCACTCCCGCAGCGGCACCTCGTGGCCGCCCGGTGCGCGGAAGCGCGACGACGCCCGCGCGAGGAACTCGAAGTAGAACGCGTGCTTCGAACCCGGGCTGCCCGCCTCGACGAGGTTGAGCGCCTCCTTGTAGCCGAGGTGGCGGTTGCCGTCCGCCATCGGGCACTCCTCGACGATGTAGTCGATCCCGCGGATGACGCAGTAGGCGGCCATCTCGCGCTCGTCGAGCCGCACGAGTGGCTTGACCTTGCGCACGAAGCCGGCCTCCGCGGGCAGCACCGGGAGCTGGCGTCCGAGGTAGTCCGTGTTCCACCGCAGCACGTTGCCGAACAGCACGGCCGCCTCGTCGTCGAGGTTGTGGCCGGTGGCGACCACGTCGTAGCCGCCGTCGAGCGCGGCCCGGTTGAACAGGTGGCGCTTCGACAACCCGCACGCCGAGCACGGCGCCCGCCGGGCGGCGACCGCGCCGGTCGGGATGTCGTAGCCGTAGTCGGCGGGCAGGTCGACCTCCACGAGGCGCGCCCCGCGCGACGCGGCGAACGCGCGCGCGTAGGTCCCCGACGCGTCCGAGTACTCGCCGATGCCGAGGCCCAGGTAGAGGCCGTCGACCTGGTAGCCGAGCCCGAGCAGCAGGTCCCACAGCCCGAGCGAGTCCTTCCCGCCCGACACGGCGACGAGGATGCGCTCCTCCGGCGTGAACATCTCGAACTCGTCGATCGCCTTGCGCACCTGCTGCTCGGTGTAGTGGACGAAGCACGGGCCGCAGAACGACGCGTTGTGCCGTCGCAGCTCGATCACCGCCGGCTCGCGGCAGCGACGGCACTTCATCGTGGCTGCCCAGGGCTCATGCGGCGCCGCCCGAGATCACCGGCCGCACCTCCACGGTGTCGGCGTCGTCGAGCACGGCGTCGCCCGGGACGAGGGTGTCACCGCGGATGACGAGCACCGACTCGCGGTTGACGCCGAGCTGCTCGAGCAGCGCGCGCACCCGCAGCGGTCCTTTGACCTCGACCTCCCGGCGGGGGTTGCGCAACGTCACGAGCACCCCCCCATCATCGCCGGTCGCTACTCCTCCGCGGGTGGTAGGTGCCGGACGAGGATCGCCTCGCCGGGCGCGAGCGACTCGGTGACGACCACGGGCTTGCGCGCCGCGAGGCGCTGCATGGCGCGGACGCCGACGGCGACCGCGCCCACGGCGAGCCACGCCTGGCTCCCGCCCAGCAACCCTCGGCGGAAGCCATGCCGGATCCCAGCGCGCACCGCCCGGTCCATCACGGCCACGTCAGATCCTCCGGATCTCCACGATGGTGCTGCGCCGCCGGCCGCGCCGGCGCCCGAGGGCGTAGGACAGGACGACCACGGCGACGATGACGGCGACGCCGACGGCGATCCCGATGGGCGCCGCCTCCTTGGCCGTCGTCTCCATCGAGCCCTCGATCTCGCGGACCTTGGCCCGGATGTCGTCGGGTGTCACCCGGTCCTCGGACCTCACCGTCGCCACCGCTACCCCCCTCGCTTCCGCAGCTGCTCGCGCTCCCGGTCGGCCCGGCGCTTCTCGGCCATGATGCCGCGCACGAGCAGGGCGGCGATGACGGTGCCCCCGAGGATGACCGCGGCGTACGGCACCCACGAGAGGCTGCCGTTCAGGTGCGACGGCCCGAGCTCCTCCTGCATGGCGCGCAGGCCCCCGAGGGCGAGCAGCGGCACGCCCACGGCGAGGAGGACGGCACCCGCCACGCCCCACTTGAGGTAGCGCCCGAGGTCACGGAGCGGGTCGAGCGCCTCCTGCTTGGCGTAGCGGACGATCAGGTCCCACAGCTCGGAGACGAGGGTGGAGATGTCCTTGTCGTCTGGTCCGGCCACGGCTCTCCTCTGCCCTCGGCGCCCCTCCCTGGAACATGTTTGGCCGAGAGGCTTAGTTGCCGCCCAACCGGAGCGCAAGGCCGTCGAGCTCGTCGCCGATGAGCTCGTCGAGCAGGGCGACGAACCGGGCCGGCTCCTCGGCGCCGAGCAACCGCTGTTTGTCGAGCGGGCCGAGCGGGGCGATCGCCGCCAACTGGAACGCCGCGACGCTCGGGTCGGGGTCGAGCTCGATGTTGAACGGCACGCCCGGCTCGCCGAGCTCGGCCCGCATGGCGAGGGCCTGGCGGACGCGCCGCTCGGTCGCGGCCAGCGCCTCGGCGTCGGCCCCGGCGACCGTGAAGGGGGCGAAGTCCTCGACCTCGGCGCGCGGGTAGGGGTCGTCCTCGAGCCACCGCACGACGCGGGCGCGGCGGGTCCCGACGGTCTGCAGGTGGACCATCCCGTCGGCGCTCATGCCGGCGCCGACGATCGACGTCATGGTGGCCACGTCGAAGCGGGCGTCGCCGCCGCCGACCTCGAACCCGCGCTCGATCAGCACCACGCCGAACTCGCGGTCGCCGTCGAGGCAGTGGGCCACCAGGGTCCGGTAGCGCGGCTCGAACACGCGCAGCGGCAGGGGCACGCCCGGGAAATGGACGATCCCCAGCGGGAACATCGGGGAGAACCTGACCGCCACGTCGTCAGGCCCCGCTGGCATAGGTCGCCACCTGGTCGGCGACACGGTCGGCGACGCCCTCGCCGATGGAGATCGAGGGCGTCCCGTTCAGCAGCAGGACGAAGGTGACCGGCTGCGCCGCCGCGCCGGCCGGCGGGCAGGGCTGGGGCAGGAGCGGTGCGGCGGCGGCCGCGCCGGACAGGGCGACGACGCCGGCGAGCGACCCCGTTTTGGCCACCACGCGGCCGGCGGCCGGTTGGCCGACCATGCGGCCGACCAGCGTGCCGCAGCGTGCCGCCACGGGCAGCTCCGGCTCGAGGCGGCCCGTGGACAGGACGGCGGCCAGCGCGCGGCACGGCACCCGGTCGCCCCGGTCGAGCCCCGACCCGTCGACCTGCACCACGCCGGCGAGGGGGACGCCCTCGGCGGCCAGGGCCGCGTGGACGGCGGCAATGCCGCCCGCCCATGTGCCGCCCCCCAGCTGCTTCAGCACCATCTCGGCCGCGAGGTTGTCACTCTCCCGCAGCATCTCGCCGATGACGGTCGTGAGCGGGGGCGAGTGCACGGCCGCCATCTCGGTCGCGCCGGCGGGAGCCGCGGCGTGGCGGGCGCCCCCGCCGACCGTGATCCCGCGCTCGCGCAGCAATGCGGCGAAGGCGCTGGCTGCACTGAGCGCCGGGTCGGCGGCCGGCACGCGCCTGCCCCCGGACACCACCGTGCCGCCGTCGACTTCGAGCGCGCTCACGCGGCTCACCGTCCCCGACGACAGGTACGACGCCTGCCACGACGGCACGGTGCGCTGCGCGTCGAACCGGCTGTCGTCGCCGCTCACGCCGTCGACGCGGGTGACCCCGGCGGCCTTCACGGCGTCGGCCAGGGCGGCGAGCGGCGTGATGGGCTCTGCCGACTCCGTCCACATCCGCAGCGACGGCCGGTAGCCGTCGGTCGCGAGGAGCGGGTCGCCGCCGCCGACCAGGTAGAGCGGCCCGGCGACGACGCCCCTGGCGGGCGGCTGGGCCGCGACCACCCGCGTCGTGAACGTGGCGGCGGGGCCGAGGCGGGTGAGGGCGGCCTCGGCCGTGAGCAGCTTGAGGTTCGATGCGGGGACGAGGGCGGCGCCCCCGTTGCGCGCGTAGACGGTGACGCCGCCCGCGTCGACCTCGGCGCACGCCTGCCACCCCGCAGCCGGCGGGCCGCCGAGCACGCCGTCGAGCGACAGGCCGAGGCGCTGGCCGGCGGCGAGGCGGGCCACGGCCGTCGGCAGGCGGGCGGCGCTCAGGACCGGGGCCGCGGCCGGGGCGGGCGCAGAGGCCGCGGGAGGCGACGGGCGGTCGAGCCCCTCGACTGCGCACGCGATGGCGCCGACGGCCAGCACGACGGGCACGGCGAGGCGCGGCAGGGAACGGCGGCGCCGCCTCCTCACACGGGTTCGGGTGCCGCGGCCGGCTCCAGCGCGGCCCGGAAGAAGGAGAGCACGTGCTCGCGCCGCTCGATCAGCGCCTCGGGCGCGAGCGGGTCGCGGCCGAGCAGGGCCTCGAGGAAGGGCGTGTCGCTGAACCAGCTCAGGATCGCCCCGTACCCGGTGATCAGCAGCTGCACCGGGTCGGTCCGGCGGAAGCGGCCGGCGGCCATCTCCCGTTCGAAGAACCCGACGGCCCGGTCGAGCAGCGGGCGCAGGGCCATGCCCAGATTGGCCGCCAGGCGGCTGCCGTCGGCGAGCGCTTCGCGGCGGACCAGGCGCACGAACTCCGGGTTCTGCATGAAGAACCCGAACGCGGCGTTGAGCACCCCGTCGATGCGGTCCCAGCCGTCGTAGGGCGCCTGGGTCACCAGCTCGACCCGGTTGAACCAGTCCTCGATCGCGCCGTTGAACACCTCGGCGTACAGCGCCTCTTTGGACGGGAAGTGGTGCAGCAGGCTGGGGCGGCGGATCCCGACGGCGAGCGCGATGTCGTTGAGCGACGTGCCGTCGAAGCCGTGCTCGGCGAAGCAATGGAGCGCCTCGGCGAGGATGGCGTCACGCGTGGAGACCGGCGATGGGGATGCCACGACGCCTCCCAGGGTACCGAGTGACCGGCGCGCGGGACACGCCTACCGACCAGTAGGTAGGGGTATGGTTGACCACCATGAGAGTCCTGGTGGCCCTGCTCACCGCCCTGGTCGTGTGCCAGGTCGCCATCTACCTCACCACGATCTACCTGCACCGGACCCTGGCCCACCGGTCCATGACCGTGCACCGCGGCGTGGCCTTTGCCATGCGCGTGGTGCTGTGGCTCACCACCGGGCTGAAGCCCCGCCAGTGGGTGGCGGTGCACCGCAAGCACCACGCCTACACCGACACGCCCGGCGACCCGCACTCCCCCGTCCTCGTCGGGTACAAGGCCGTGCAGCTCAACAACGTCGGGCTGTACCGCCGCGCGCTGCGCAGCGAGGACCTCGTCGGCAAGTACGCCAAGGACCTGGCGCCGGACCGCTGGGACCGGGCGCTGTTCGACCACGGCTGGCTCGGGCTCGCCGTCGGCGTGGTGGCGCTGTACTTCGCCTTCGGGTGGTGGCTGGCCCTCATCGCCGCCGTCGTCCACGCCGTCAGCTACCTCTACCTGAGCGCCATGATCAACGCCATCGGCCACACCTACGGCACCCGCCCCTACGGGGGGGCGTCGACGAACAACCAGTGGCTGGCCTGGCTCACGGGGGGCGAGGGCCTCCACAACAACCACCACGCGGCGCCGACGTCGGCCCGCTTCAGCCTCCACCGGGGCGAGCTCGACCCCGGGTGGTGGGTCGTACGGGGCCTGCGCGCCGTCCGCCTGGCGACCGTCCGCCACGACGAGGCGAAGGTCCGGCTCCCCACCGCCGCCTGACCTCTTCGTTGGAGCGGCTCTCGGCCAGCCGGGTGCTGCGGCCCGACGGGTCGCTGCGCCCGGGCACCGTCGTGCTCGACGGCGGCCGCATCGACGCCGTCCTCGACGAGGCCGGCGCGTCGCCGCCCGACCTGACCCTGTGCCCCGGGCTGGTCGACCTCCAGGTGAACGGGCTCGGCGACCTCGACGTGTGGCGGGGCGACCTCGACGCCCTGGGCCGCGCCCTGCGCGCCGCGGGCACGACGGCGTGGTGCCCGACGCTCACCTCCGCCCCGCTGGACGCGTACGCGGCGTGGTTCGCCGCCCATCCCGTGCCGGCGCCGGGGGAAGTCGGGGTCCACCTCGAGGGACCGTTCCTGCACCCGGCCCGCGCCGGCGCGCACCCGCCCGAGCACCTGCGCCCCCCGGACGCGGCGTGGCTGGCCGGCCTCCCGCCGCGGGTGCGCCTGGTGACGCTGGCGCCCGAGCTGCCCGGGGGCCTCGAGGCCACCGCCGCGTTGCGCGCTCGCGGCGTGGCCGTGGCCCTCGGGCACAGCAACGCCACCTACGACGAGGCGCTCGCCGCCGCCGAGGCGGGGGCGACGCTCGTCACCCATGTGTTCAACGCCATGGCGCCCATGCACCACCGCGCCCCGGGGCTGGCGGGCGCCGCCCTGTCCGACGCACGCCTGGCCCCCGCAGTGATCGGCGACGGCGTGCACGTCCACCCGGCCGTGCTCGCGCTGGTCCTCGCGACCGGGCGCGCCGTGCTGGTCAGCGACTCCGTGCGCACCGATGCGGCGCGGCGCCCGGACGGGTCGCTCGGGGGCAGCACGGTCACCCTCGCCGAGGCCGTGGGCGTCGCCGTACGCGCCGGGGTGCCGCTCGCCACCGCGCTCGTCGCGGCGACGGCCCGGCCGGCCGCGTTGATCGGGCGCACGGACCTCGGCCGGCTCGAGCCAGGCGCACGCGGCGACGTCGTTGCGCTCGATGCGTCGTTCCGAGTCGTACGGGTAGCGTCGGGTTGAGATGCAGATCCTCGCTGCCCTCTTCGTCGAGCAGATCGACCAGCGCACCGTGCCCGGGCCGGCGACGCGCCTCGACCTCGGTGGCGTCATGTTCTCCGTCGCTGCGCCCGCGCCGCCTCCGGTGACGATCACGCCCCACCTCGTCGTCATCGTCCGCTGCGCGCCGGACGAGACGGGCACCGACGTGCTCGAAGTCGTGTTCACCGACGAGGCCGGCGAGCAGGTGGCGCGCAACGTGCAGCCGCTGCAGGTCGAACCGGGCAAGTTCGGGCGCCAGCTGGTGCGCGGCGAGCTGACCTACGAGAAGTACGGGACGATCGAGGCGCATTGCCGCACGGCGCGCGGCGAGGCGGTCGTCGTCCCGCTCACGCTGCTGCCCCCCGTGTGATGCCACCCACCCCGCTCGGCGCCGCGTGATGCCGTTCGCCGCCGCCCTCTCCGAGCACCCCGTACCCGCGTACGCCACCGGCGAGGTGTGCGGCCAGGTGCTGGAGGGCGTGGGGGCGCACCCGGACCTGGCGATCGTGTTCACCACGCTGGCGCACGCCGGCGCCCTTGACGACGTGGTGACGACCGTGCGCGAGGTGCTGTCGCCGAGCGTGCTCGTCGGTGCCGCGTGCGAGACGGTGATCGGCACCGGCCGCGAGGTCGAGGGCGGGCCGGGCGTGTCGCTCTGGGCGGCGCGCTTCGGGCCGGTCGCCGCCGTGCGGTCGCTCCCCGTCGAGGTCCCGTTCACGCCGAGCGCGCTCGTCGTGGTGGGCGACCCCTTCTCGGTCGACCCCGGCGAGCTCCTCGCCGAGGTGGCGGCTGAGTACCCGGGGCTGCCCGTCGTGGGCGGGATGGCGTCGGGCGCCCGCGCACCGGGGGCGACGCGGCTGGCCCTCGACGGCGCCGTGTACAGCTCGGGGCTCGTCGGCGCGCTGCTCGGGCCCGGCGCCGACGTCGTGACGCTGGTCAGCCAGGGGTGCCGCCCCATCGGGCGGCCGTTCGTCGTCACCGACGGCGACAGCCAGATCATCCGGTCCCTCGGCGGCAAGCCGCCGCTCGAACGGCTCGAGGAGATCGCCGACAAGCTGGCCCCCGAAGAGGTCCGCGCCATCAACACCGGCGGGCTGCACATCGGGCGCGTGGTCGACGAGCGCAAGGCCGACTTCGGGCCCGGCGACTTCCTGGTCCGCCAGGTGATCGGCGGCGACCGCGACACGGGCGCGATCGCGGTCAACGACGTCGTCGAGGTGGGGACCACGGTGCAGTTCCACGTCCGCGACGCCGCGGCCGCCCACGCCGAGCTCGACACCATGCTGTCGTCGCTGCCCTCCGACGACGCCGCGGATGCGGCGCTGCTGTTCAGCTGCAACGGGCGGGGCGCCCGCCTGTTCGGGGTGCCCGACCACGATGCCGCGCTGGTGAGCGACCGGCTGGGGCGGGTACCGACGACCGGGTTCTTCGCCGCCGGCGAGCTCGGGCCGGTGTCGGGACGCAACGAGCTGCACAGCTACACCGCGTCGATGCTCCTGCTCCGCGAGCACCTGCCGTAGGCCTCAGCGCCGCGGCGCCCGGACGCGACCGAGCGGGGTGGGGTCATGTTCCCCACCTGCCTTGGGAGCGGTGGCGCGGGGGTAGGTTCGTGCACGTGACCGACGTGGCGGAGCGCACCGACATCGAGCAGCTGGGCATCAACGTGATCCGCGGGCTGGCCATGGACGCACCGCAGGCGGCCAACTCCGGTCACCCGGGCACGGCCATGGCCCTCGCCCCCCTCGCCCACGTGCTGTGGACGCGGGTCATGCGCTACGACGCATCGGCGCCCGACTGGCCCGACCGGGACCGGTTCGTCCTGTCGGCGGGGCACGCCTGCATCCTGCAGTACGCCATGCTCTACCTGACCGGCTACGGGCTCACGCTCGACGACCTCAAGCAGTTCCGCCGGTGGGGGTCGCGGACGCCGGGCCACCCCGAGGTCCACCACACCAAGGGCATCGAGGTGACCACCGGCCCGCTCGGCCAGGGCTTCGCCAACGGTGTCGGGATGGGGATCGCCGAGCGCTACCTGCGCGCCCACTTCGGGCCCGAGCGCTGCGACCACCACACGTTCGTGATCTGCAGCGACGGCGACCTCGAGGAGGGCATCAGCCACGAGGCCGCGTCGCTCGCCGGCCACCTCGGCCTCGGTCGCCTCGTCTACGTCTACGACGACAACCACATCTCCATCGACGGCCCGACCGAGCTGGCGTTGAGCGACGACCCCGTGCAGCGGTTCGAGGCCTACGGCTGGCATGTCGACAACGTGGGCGAGATCGCCAACGACGTCGACGCGCTCGAAGCGGCACTGCGGCGGGCGATGGCGGTCGAGGACCGCCCCTCGCTGATCGTGCTGCGCAGCCACATCGGGTACCCGGCACCGCACACGACCGACAGCGCCAAGGCCCACGGCAACCCGCTCGGCGAGGACGAGGTCCGCGCCACCAAGGAGATCCTCGGCCTGCCGCCGGGCGAGGCGTTCTGGGTCCCCGACGACGTCCTCGCCTACTACCGCGCCGCGGGCGGGCGGGGCGCGTCGGCGCGCCGCGCATGGGAAGCGCGCCAGGCCGGGCTGGCGGGCGCCGACGCGTGGGCCGCGGCCCTCGCCGGTGGCGGCGTGGCCGGGTGGGAGGCCAAGCTCCCGTCGTGGACGCCGGGCGACAAGCCCATCGCCACCCGCCGGGCCATGAGCGCGTGCCTCAACGCGTCGCTCGAGGGCATCCCCGGGCTGATCGCCGGCGGCGCCGACCTGACCGAGAACACGGGCACCGACCTCGCCGACGCCGAGATGCAGTCGCGCGAGCACCCCGGTGGCCGGCAGCTGCACTTCGGTGTGCGCGAGCACGGCATGGGCGGGGCCATGAACGGCATGGCCATGCACGGCGGCGTGCTCCCTGTCGGCGGTACGTTCCTCGTCTTCAGCGACTACATGCGCGGCTCGGTGCGGCTCGCCGCGCTCAGCGAGGCGCACGTCATCTACTCGTGGACCCACGATTCGGTGGGGCTGGGCGAGGACGGCCCGACCCACCAGCCCGTCGAGCAGCTCGCCGCCCTGCGGGCCATGCCGCAGCTGCGCGTGATGCGGCCGGCGGACGCCAACGAGACGGCGCACGCGTTCCGCATTGCGGCCGACAGCAAGGGCCCCACGGCGATGTGCCTGTCGCGCCAGGCGCTCCCCGTGCTGGAGGGGACGGCGTCGGCGTTCGAGGGGGTGTCGCGTGGCGCGTACGTGCTGCGCGATGCGCCCGGCGGTGCGCCGCAGGTCGTGCTCCTGGGCACGGGTTCGGAGGTGTGGGTGTGCGTCGATGCTGCGTCACGCCTGGCCGACACCGGCGTCGCGGCGCGGGTCGTGTCGTTCCCGTGCTGGGAGCTGTTCGCGCTGCAGGACCGCGCCTACCGGGAGCGCGTGCTGCCGCCGGACGTCCCCACGCTCGCCGTGGAAGCGGCGGCGTCGTTCGGGTGGGCGCAGTGGGCGGACGCGTCCGTGTCGATCGACCACTTCGGTGCGTCGGCGCTCGGCACCAAGGTCCTCGAGGAGTTCGGCTTCACCGCCGACAACGTGGCTGCCGCCGCGCGCGCCCTCCTCGGCGTCGAAAGGGAGGCCTCATGACCAAGCTGCACCAGCTGTACCAGGAGCAGGGCCAGAGCCCCTGGCTGGACGACCTCAAGCGGTCGTACCTCCAGGACGGCACGCTCGCGGCGCGCGTCGACCAGGGCATCCGCGGCGTGACGTCGAACCCGACCATCTTCGCCAAGGCCATCGCCGGCGAGGCCACCTACGACGACGAGTTCGCCGCGCTCTCCAAGCAGGGCTCGGTGACCGACGCCTACTGGCGGCTGGTGATGGACGACGTGTCGCAGGCGTGCGGGCTGCTGCGCGCGACGTACGACGAGTCGGTGGGCATGGACGGGTTCGTGTCGCTCGAGGTGGCACCGGACCTCGCCCACGACACCGAGGGCACGGTCAAGGCGGCGCGCTGGATCCACGCCACGGTCGACAAGCCCAACCTGATGGTGAAGATCCCCGCCACCGAGGCGGGCGTACCCGCCATCCGGACGATGATCGCTGCGGGCCGCAACATCAACGTGACGCTAATTTTCAGCCTGACGCGCTACGCCGACGTGATCGAGGCCTACCTCGCCGGGCTCGAGGACCTGGTCAGCACGGGCGGCGACCCGTCGCACGTATCGAGCGTCGCGTCGTTCTTCGTGTCGCGCGTCGACACCGAGACCGACCGGCGCCTCACCGCCATCGGCACCCCCGAGGCGCTGGCGTTGCGGGGCCGCGCCGCGGTGGCGAACGCCAAGCTGGCCTACGAGCTGTTCTCCGACCGCTTCCGTGGGCCCCGGTGGGACGCCCTGGCGGCCAAGGGCGCACAGGTGCAGCGCCCCCTCTGGGCGTCCACGTCGACGAAGAACCCCGACTACCCGGACCTGCTCTACGTCGACACCCTGATCGGCCCGCACACCGTCAACACCATGCCCGAGGCCACGATCGACGCGTTCGAGGACCACGGGACCATCGCCCGCACGGTCGACACCGGGACCGCCGACGCCCACCAGGTGATCGACGCCCTGGCGACCGTCGGCGTCGACTTCGCCGACGTGGGCAGGGTCCTCGAGGACGAGGGCGTGGCCGCCTTCGCCAAGAGCTTCGACGAGCTCGTCCAGGCCCTGACCGACAAGGCCAACGCGCTCTCGGCGTCGTGACGCATTGAGCGCACCTCCGGGGGCGCCGCGTGTCGCCCCTCCGGCGACGGTCACCGTCGTGGGCGCGTCCGGGGACCTCGCCGCCCGCAAGCTGTTCCCTGCCATTGCCGCGCTGGCGCGCGACGGGTTGCTGCCGTCCCGGTTCGGGCTCGTCGGCCTGGCGCGCACCCGCATGTCGGACGAGGACTTCCGCACGCACTTGCGCGATGCGGCACCCGACGGCAGCGAGCGCTGGTCGGCCATCGTCGAGCGCGCCCGCTACGTCGCCGGCGGCTACGACGACCCGGCGACGTACGAGCGGCTGGCGGCGGTGCTCGACGAGGTGGAGCAGGCGTGCGGCGCGGGGGACGGCAACCGCCTGTTCTACCTGGCCGCGGTGCCGGCCGTGTTCGGCGAGGTGATCACCGCGCTGGGGTCCTACGGCCGCCAGGCGACGGCGCCCGACCGCGGGTGGGCGCGGGTCGTGATCGAAAAGCCGTTCGGGCACGACCTCGAGAGCGCCCGCGCCCTCGACGCCCTGTGCCACCGGTACTTCGACGAGGCGTCGATCTACCGGATCGACCACTACCTCGGGAAGGAGACGGTCCAGAACCTCCTCGCCCTGCGGTTCGCCAACGCCATCTTCGAACCGATCTGGAACCGGCGCTACGTCGACCACGTCCAGGTCACCGTCGCCGAGGAGCTCGGGGTGGAGGGCCGCGCCGGGTTCTACGAAGGTGCGGGCGCGCTGCGCGACATCGTGCAGAACCACATGATGCAGGTCGTCGCCCTCACCGGCATGGAGCCGCCGGCGACCATCGAGCCCAAGAGCATCCGCGACGAGAAGGTCAAAGTCGTGCAGGCGATCGAAGTGCTCGACCCCGGCCAGGTGGCGCAGGACGTGGTGCGCGCCCAGTACGCGCGCGGCGTGGTGGACGGCAAGGAAGTCCCCGGCTACCGCG
>Ga0070741_10003877_pt1 | contig 35929 bp, 36 predicted proteins | sample Coa_R1_4_FD_66440 | JGI IMG/M metagenome (GOLD analysis project Ga0070741, IMG submission 66440) | Surface soil microbial communities from Centralia Pennsylvania, which are recovering from an underground coalmine fire - Coalmine... | ecosystem: Environmental > Terrestrial > Soil > Unclassified ... | reverse complement strand
ATTTCGGTCATGTCTCGTAGTGATCCGCAACAAGCCTGTCGAGCAGCCGCACGCCCCAGCCCGATCCCCAGCTCTTGTTGATCTCGCTCTGGCGGCTGTCGAAGCCGGTGCCGGCGATGTCCAAATGCGCCCAGGGGATCTTGTCGTCGACGAAGCGCTTGATGAATTGCGCCGCGGTGATGGCGCCGCCCATGCGGCCGCCGGTGTTCTTCATGTCGGCGAATTTTGAATCGATCAGCTTGTCGTATTCCTTCGCCAGCGGCATGCGCCAGACAAGCTCGCCGGTCGCCTCGCCCGCCTTGGTGAGCCGCTCGGCAAGCTGATCGTTATTGGCGAACATGCCGGCATATTCGTGCCCCAGCGCGACGATGATGGCGCCGGTCAGCGTCGCCAGATCGATCATGAATTTCGGCTTGAAGCGCTGCGCCGCGTACCAGATCACGTCGCCGAGCACGAGGCGGCCTTCGGCGTCGGTATTGATGATCTCGATGGTCTGACCCGACATCGACTTGACGATGTCGCCGGGCCGCTGCGCCTTGCCGTCGGGCATGTTCTCGACCAGACCGATGACGCCGACGGCATTGACCCTGGCCTTGCGGGCGGCGAGCGCATGCATCAGACCGGCGACGCAGGCCGCGCCCGCCATGTCGCCTTTCATGTCCTCCATCCCGGCGGCCGGCTTGATCGAGATGCCGCCGGTGTCGAAGCACACGCCCTTGCCGATGAAGCAAACCGGGGCGTCGGATTTCTTGCCGCCGTTCCAGCGCATCACCACCACGCGGCTGTCATGCGCCGAGCCTTGGCCGACGCCGAGCAATGCATTCATGCCGAGCTTTTTCAGCCTGGGGACGTCGAGCACTTCGACCGCAATGCCGAGCTTTTTCAGATTGGCGGTGCGGCGGGCGAACTCCTCCGGATAGAGCACATTGGCCGGCTCGTTGACGAGATCGCGCGCAATCAGCACGCCTTTGGCCACCGCCGCACGCGTGGCATAGGCGCGCCGCGCCGCCGCAACGTCGCCGACGCAGATCGTCACCTTGCGGCTTGCCGGCGGCTTCTCGTCATCCTGCTTTTTGGTCTTGTAGCGGTCGAAGGCGTAGGCGCGCAGCGCCATCCCCTGGGCGAGCTCGGCCGCAGCCTCGCCGTCCATGCCGCCGGGCAGATCGGCGAAGACCGTCGCTTCCCCGGCGCTCATCGGCACCTTGCCCATGGCCGCGCCGCCCAGCGTCACGAGGTCCTTCGCCTTGAGTTCGGCCGCTTTGCCGACCCCGACCACCACCAGCCGGCCGACTTTGAGGCCCTCCGGCACGATGATCTCCAGGGCCGTACCGCTCTTGCCCTTGAAGCCTTCGGCCTTGGCGGCCCGGGCGACTAGGCCAGCGACCGAGCCCAGCGCTCGGCCAGCGGCCGGGCCGAATTTGAGGCCGTCGTCACAGAACACGACCAGAACACCCCGCCCGGGGGCGGCAAAAGGCGCAAAGCCGAGCGTCAGGGCATCGGGCATACTTGGAAATCCTTCAATTTTGGGCGGTCTTGCCGGCCGTTTGGCCCCATATGCGCCGCCAAAGCCCGCCTGGGAAGCCTAAATCGCCCGGAATCGGCGGCTTTTCACAGGCGGCCGGTTCGGCCTCAGATGCGGCCGGCCGCGCCGTATTCGCTTGCCAGAATCGGCCGCCACGGTCACCCATTAAGGCAGTTAAGGTCAGCCCCCGCCTTAACTTTTCGTTGTGCATGTTCAACGGCTTTGCCTTTGCAAGGCCACTTTGTGGGCCGAACAAAGTAAACAAGATCGGGGGTTGGGTTACGCTGGCTGCGCCTGGCGCACGGTTGGGGAAGCCGTGCGCGGGATCGCGGCTTTGCGATTGGGGGACGGTACCGCGGATGGGGTCGATCAGCCGATATATCTTCCGCACCACGTTCGGTGCGTTCCTGGTCGTGCTCGTCAGCCTGACCGCGGTCATCTGGGTGACGCAGGCGCTGCACGACTTCGACCTCGTCACCAGCCAGGGGCAGACCATCCTGGTGTTCATGGGCATTACCGCCCTGATCATCCCGCTTCTGGTGCTGGTGATCGCGCCGATCGCGCTGCTGATCGCGGTCGCCCACGTCCTCAACAAGCTCTCCACCGACAGCGAAATCATTGTGATGAATGCGGCCGGCATGTCGCCGTGGGTGCTTTTCCGCGCCTTCATGGCGGTGGCGGTGGTGGTATCGATCGGCGTCGCCTGCATCAGCGCCTATTTCGCACCGAAAGGCCTGCGCATGCTGCGTGACTGGCTGACCGAGGTGCGCGCCAATGTGGTGAGCAACATCGTGCAGCCGGGCCGCTTCACCCCGGTCGAAAACGGCGTGACCATCTACATCCGCGAACGGCGACCGAACGGACAGTTGGCGGGCGTTTTCCTTGACGATCGGCGCAATCCGGCCGAGCGGATCACCGTCACTGCGGAGTACGGCGAAGTCGTCGATAACGACAAGGGCGCTTTCCTCGTCCTCAAGGACGGCATCTTGCAGCGCCACGCCGTCGATCAGCGCGATCCGGCCATGGTGGTTTTCGACCGCAACGCCTTCGATCTTTCGCAATTTTCCGGCGGCCAGCAGGCGGTGCAATATTCGATCCGCGAGCGCTACCTCTGGCAACTGATCCTGCCCGACCCGACCGACAAGTTCTTCATCGAGCAGCCGGGGCCGTTTCGCGCCGAATTGCACGACCGCCTGATGGCGCCGTTCTACCCGCTGGTCTTTACGGTAATCGCCTTCGCCTATCTCGGCGCGCCACGCACCACCCGGCAGAGCCGCACGCTGTCGATGGTCGGTGCGGTCGGCGGCGTGGCGGTGATCCGGCTGGTCGGATTCGCCTCCAGCGTCTTCGGCGCCACCATCCCCTGGATGTTGGCGTTGCAATACATCGCCGCCGCCATCGCCTTTGTCTTCGGCCTGTGGGTCATCCGCCGCGGCGTGATCCTCGAGCCGCCGGCCTTCATCGCCAACACCATCGCCGCGCTCACCGAGCGCTTCACCCGACGCTTCGCGACGCAATGATCTGACAGCATGCCGATTTTGGGCGGAACACTGGTGCGTTACTTTGGACTGCGCTTCCTGAGCGCGGTCATGCTGGTGTTCGCGGGCATCTTCATGCTCGTCGCCCTGCTCGACTACATCGAGTTGATGCGCCGTTCGAGCGACATCCCGAACGTCTCGGCGATCCTGGTGGCCAAAACCTCGTTCTTCCGCGTGCCGCAGGTCACCGAGCGCGTGATGCCGTTTTGCGTGCTGATCGGCGCCATGTCGTCCTATCTCAGCCTGTCACGGCGGCTCGAACTGGTGATCGCGCGCGCCGCCGGCATGTCGGCCTGGCAGTTCATCTCGCCGGCGCTGGTGGTGGCCTTCGTGCTCGGCATCATCGCCACCACGCTCTACAACCCGATCGCCGCCATTCTGGAAGAGCAATCCAAGCGCTATGAGGCGGAGCTATTCGGCAAGGACAGCCCGCAGCTGACCAGGAGCGGCGGGCCGAACTGGGTGAGCCAGCGCACGGCCGAAGGCCAGGCCATCATCAACGCCAAGTCGAGCCGCGATCAGGGCATCTCGCTGAGCGGCGTCACCGTCTTCACCTACGACAGCGACAACCATTTCAAGCAGCGCATCGAGGCCCGTGCCGCCGTGCTCGAGCCCGGCGTGTGGCGGCTGATGGATGCACGCATCTACGAACTTGGCGCTCTTCCGGTCGATCGTGACAATTACCGGCTCAAGACCAGCCTGACGCCGGAACAGGTGCGTGAGAGTTTTGCCACACCTGAAACTGTGCCGTTTTGGGAACTTCCGCTGTATATCAACATCGCCGACCACGCCGGCTTGGTGGCCGCAGGCTATAGATTGCAGTTCCAGAAGCTTTTGGCGCGGCCTTTCCTGCTTGCCGCCATGGTTTTTCTTGCCGCTGCCGTGAGTTTACGGTTCTTCCGCTTCGGCGGCATTCAGAAAATGGTTTTAAGTGGCGTCGCCGCGGGCTTTCTGCTTTACGTTTTGTCGAAAGTGACTGAAGACATGAGTAAAGCCGAGCTGATGCACCCAGTGGCAGCGGCTTGGCTGCCCGTGCTCGCCGGTGGCCTCACGGGCTTCATTGCGTTGTTGTACCAGGAGGACGGGTGATGGCGGGGCCGGTTTGCGCTCGTCCACCTGAAACCCGGGCGTTTTGCCGCGCCCGCGGCCTACTGACCGTCCTCGCGTTGCTGGCGAGCGGCGGATGGTTTGTCTGCGCGCCGATCGTGGCGGAGGCTCAGCAGCTCAGTTTCCCCGCACCGGCTCAAAAGCCGCCAAAATCCAAGATCCAGCGCGAGCGCGAAGCCGCCGGCGCGCAAAAGCAGATGCTCGTCCAGGCCAACGAGATCGATTACGATTACAACAACAAACGTGTCGCCGCCGTCGGCAACGTGCAGATCTACTACGGCGGCTCCACGCTCGAGGCCGACAAGGTCATCTACGACCAGACCACCAAGCGCCTGCACGCCGAAGGCAACGTCCGTCTGACCGAGGAGGACGGCAAGGTCACCTACGGCCAGATCATGGACTTGTCGGACGACTACCGCGACGGCTTCGTCGATTCATTGCGGCTCGACACGCCCGATCAGACCCGCATGGCGGCGGTGCGCGCCGAACGCTCGTCGGGCAACTACACGGTCTTCCATAACGGCGTCTACACGGCCTGCGCGCCGTGCAAGGACGATCCGCGCAAGCCGCCGCTCTGGCAGGTCAAGGCCGCGCGCATCATTCACGATCAAAACGAGAAGATGATCTATTTCGAGGATGCCCGCCTCGAATTCTGGGGCCATCCGATCGCGTACCTGCCCTACTTCTCGACGCCCGACCCGACCGTCAAGCGCAAGACCGGCTTCCTGGTGCCGACGATTTCGTCGGGTTCGAAATACGGCGTCGGGCTGGAAGTGCCCTACTACTGGGCGCTGGCGCCCGACTACGACGTAACCGTCTCGCCGCTGTTCACGACCAAGCAGGGCCCGATGATGCAGGCGGAATACCGCCAGCGCCTGCTCAACGGCGCTTATGAAATTCGCGGCGCCGGCATCTACCAGCTCGATCCGAGCTATTTCGTGCACCAGGACGGCACGCCGACGCCGGGCAACCGAACCTGGCGCGGCAGCGTGGAGAGCGACGGCCAGTTCGCGCTCAATAATCGCTGGGTCTGGGGCTGGGACGCTGTCCTGCTTTCGGACAAGACGTTCCTGCAGGACTACAACCCGCAACTGTCGCGTTATCACGTTACCGACCCGTTCAGGATCGGCGAGACCGATGGGCTTTCGCAGCTCTACCTCGCCGGCAAGGGCAACCGCAGCTACTTCGACGCCCGCACGATGTACTTCTACGGCTTCTCCGAAGCCGACGTGCAGAAGCAGATTCCGGTGATCCACCCGGTCATCGACTACATGTACACGGTCGATCATCCGATCGCGGGCGGCGAAGTCAGCTTCAATACCAACCTCACCAGCCTGACGCGCAGCCAGGCCGATTTCGACGCGATCGTGAAAAATGCCAACTGCAACTCCGCCGATCCGGCGGTCAAAAATTGCGTGCTCCGCGGACTACCCGGCAACTACAACCGTTTCTCGGCCGAGACGCAGTGGCGCCGCGAGATCGTCGATCCCTTCGGCCAGGTGTTCACGCCCTTCGTCTCGCTGCGCGCCGATGTCGCCGCGGTCCACGTCGACAACGATCCGGGCGTGGCGAATTACTTCTCGCCCGGCGACAATACGCTGGTGCGCGGCATGCCGACGGTCGGGCTGGAATACCGCTACCCGTTCATCAGTGTGCAGTCCTGGGGCACCCAGACATTCGAGCCGATTGCGCAGGTGATTGTCCGGCCGAACGAGACCCAGATCAAAAAGTGGCCGAACGAGGACGCGCAGACCCTGATCTTCGACGACAGCAACCTGTTCAGCGTCAACAAGTTCTCCGGCTGGGATCGTGTCGAGGGCGGCGGCCGCACCAATTACGGCGCCCAGTACACCATGCAGTTCAATCAGGGCGGCTTCGTCAACATGCTGTTCGGGCAGTCCTACCAGCTGTTCGGCGCAAATTCCTTCGCCACCGGCAGCTCGACCAACACCGGCCTCGATAGCGGTCTCGACACCCGTCAGTCGGATTACGTGGCGCGTTTCGCTGTGCAGCCGAACAGAACCTATCAGTTCATCTCCCGCTTCCGCTTCGACAAGGATGATTTCAACGTCAACCGCATGGAGTTCGAAGCGCGTGCCAACTTCGATCGCTGGACTGTGTCGGCGCTCTATGGCGACTATGCCGCCCAGCCTAAGATCGGCTTCCTCAATCGCCGCCAGGGCATCCTGACCACCGCAACCTACAAGCTCGACAGCAATTGGGTGCTGCTGGGCGGGGCGCGCTACGACCTTCAGGCCAACCAGTTCGATCAGACGCGCATCGGCCTCGGCTACATTGACGACTGCCTCATCTTGGCCGTGAATTATCTGACTAACTATACGTACAGTGGAAACCCGACCGCCGATCACACGGTCATGCTGCAGCTCAGTCTGCGCACCCTCGGCGGCACATCGGTCAACCAAGCCGTTGGCAGCGGGATGGGCGGGCTTTGATCGAGGGCGATAAAGGAGGCGTTGCCGGACGAGCCATGATGACACGACGTCTGACGAGACTGCTGGCAATGACGGCGTTCCTGGCGAGCGGGCTGTTTGCCCCCACGCTTGCGCAGGCGCAGGTCGTGGTGCTCGCCAACGGTTCTCCGATCACGGTCTACGACATCGAGCAACGCACCAGGCTCATTGCCCAGTCGGAGCATAGAACGCCGACCCGTCAGGAAGTCATCCAGAATCTGATCGACGATCGCATCAAGATCGACAAGGCCAAGAGCTATGGGCTCGTCGTCGGCGACGATGAAGTGATCAGCGCCTTCAACGGCATGGCCTCGCGTCAGCACATTACGCCGCAGCAGTTCACGCAGTTCCTGCAGCGGGCCGGCATTTCTCCGGACGCCGTGAAGGCGCGCATCCGCGCCGAGCTGACATGGAACCAGTTGATCCGCGGCAAGTTCAACTCGACCTTGGATATTCGCGAATCGGATGTCGCGGCCGTGATGCGCTCGCGCAACGAGGCCGAATCCGTTCCCGGTTACATCTACATGCTTTACCCGGTGATCGTGGTGGTGCCGTCTGGTTCGCCCGCGCAAGTGGTCGAGGCCAAGATGCGCGAGGCCGAAAACCTGCGCGCTCGCTTCTTGAACTGCAAAGATGGTCTCGAAATGGCGCGCACGGTGCGCGAAGTCGCCGTGCGCGATCCGATTACGCGCTCGACCGGCGACCTCAACAGCCAGCTACAGCAGATGCTCGGCAGCGTGCCGGTCGGTCACCTGACGCCGCCGGAGATGACCCAGCAGGGGCTGCAGATGTTCGCGGTCTGCGACAAGAAGGCGAGCAAGACCGAGTCGCCGGCGGAGCGCGAGGTCAAGGAGCAGATCTTCCGGCGGCGTTACGAGCGCGAATCCAAGCGCTATCTCGAGGAGCTGCGCAAAGCGGCGATGATCGAGTATAAGGACGCGAATGACCAAAGCGCTCGCTCTGACGATCGGCGAACCCGCCGGAATCGGCCCTGACCTGACGCTGGCGCTGTGGCGGCGCCGCGCCGAGCTCGACCTGCCGGCTTTCTATTTCATCGGCGAGGCCGACTTCCTGCGCGCCCGCGCGCGCACCCTCGGCCTCGATGTCCCCGTAGTCGAGGTCGAGCCCAAGCAGGCGGCAGCAGCCTTTGCGCGCGCGCTGCCGGTCGTGCCGCTCGGCCTTACCGTGACGGCGGCGCCGGGCAAGCCCGATGCCGGCAGTGCGCCGGCGGCCATTGCCGCCATTCGCCGCGCCGTCAAAGACGTGATGGCGGGCGAGGCTGCCGCCGTCGTCACCAATCCGATCGCCAAGAGTGTGCTCAGCCGCGCCGGCTTTGCCGAGCCCGGCCACACCGAATTCCTGGCAAAGCTCGCCGAGGAGGCGACCAGTAAGCCGGTCACGCCGGTGATGATGCTGTGGTCGCCCGAGCTCGCCGTGGTGCCGGTGACCATCCACATTCCCCTGCGCGAGGTTTTCTCCAAACTGAGCACGGCATTGATCGCCGAGACCGGGCGCATCGCGGCGCGTGACCTCACCCGCCGCTTCGGTATCGCGCGCCCGCGCCTTGCGGTCGCGGCGCTCAACCCGCACGCCGGTGAAGACGGCACGCTCGGCGAGGAGGACGCCACCATTGTCGCTCCGGCGGTCGCGCAGCTGCGCGCCGAAGGCATCGCCGCCAGCGGCCCGCTGCCCGCCGATACGCTGTTTCACGCGCGAGCGCGCACGGGCTACGACGTCGCGCTGTGCATGTATCACGATCAGGCATTGATCCCGATCAAGACTGTCGCCTTCGACCATGGCGTCAACGTCACGCTCGGTCTGCCCTTCGTGCGCACCTCGCCCGACCACGGCACGGCCTTCGACCTCGCGGGCACCGGCAAAGCCGATCCGGGGAGCTTGCTGTCGGCCATGAAGCTTGCCGCACGGCTGACCACGACCGCGCCGGCACTCGCCCCCGCAAAATAGATGGCCCAGCTCGACGCGCTGCCGCCGCTGCGCGACGTCATTCGCCGGCACGGCCTCTCCGCCAAAAAGTCGCTCGGCCAGAATTTCCTGCTTGACCTGAATTTGACGGCGCGCATCGCCCGCGCCGGCGGCCCGCTTACCGGCGTCACCGTGATCGAGGTCGGCCCCGGGCCCGGCGGGTTGACGCGGGCGCTGCTCGCCGAAGGCGCCAAGCGCGTCATCGCCATCGAACGCGACGAGCGCGCGCTCGCGGCGCTTGCCGAAATCGCCGCGCATTATCCGGCACGGCTGGAGATCGTGGCGGGCGACGCGCTCGACTTCGACCCGCGCCCGCATTTGCGCGGCGAGCGCGCGCGCCTTGTCGCCAATCTGCCGTACAACATCGCCACGGCGCTGCTGGTGAACTGGCTGACCGCCGAGCCGTGGCCGCCCTGGTACGACATGGCCATATTGATGTTTCAGCGTGAGGTCGCCGAACGCATCGTCGCCACGCCCGGCGGCAAGGCCTATGGCCGCTTGTCCGTGCTCGCGGGATGGCGCGCCGAGACCAAGATCCTGTTCGACGTTGCGCCGTCGGCCTTCGTGCCGCCGCCGAAGGTGACCTCATCGGTGCTGCGGGTTGTGCCGCGCACGGCACCGCTGGCGTGTGACGCCGACGCCCTGCAACGCGTCACCGAAGCCGGCTTCGGCCAGCGCCGCAAGATGTTGCGGCAGAGCTTGAAGTCGCTCGGCGTCGACGCCGGCGCCCTGCTCGACCGTACCGGCATCGATCCGACGGCGCGGGCGGAAGAGGTTTCCGTCGAGGGCTTCGTGGCGCTGGCGCGGGCGCTCAAATGACCGCTGTCATACCCCGCGAAAGCGGGGTATCCAGTACTCCCAGCCTTTGAGATAATTACAGGCGACAGCGATTACTGGATCATCCGCTTTCGCGGATGATGACGGCCGGAAAATTCATGACGCAAATGCGCCGCCAATCCATGACCGCTTACGGCGCGCCGCTGTGCGAGACCGTGGCGGAAGCCCCACGCCCGCAAGGGACCGAGGTGCTGGTCCGCGTGACGCGCTGCGGCGTCTGCCATTCCGACCTGCACATGCAGGACGGCTACTTTACGCTCGGCGAGGGCAAGCAGCTCGACGTGCGCGCCGGCCGCACGCTGCCTTTCACGCTCGGTCACGAGATCGCCGGCGAGGTCGAAGCCGCAGGCCCCGACGCGGACGCCAAGCCGGGCGCCAAGGTCGCGGTCTACCCGTGGATCGGCTGCGGGCAATGCCCGGCCTGCAAGGCGGGCGACGAGAATATCTGCGCGGCTCCGCGTCATCTCGGCATTACTGTAGACGGCGGTTACGCAACGCACGTCCTGGTGCCGCACCCGCGCTATCTCCTCGACTATGCGCCGCTGTCCGCCTCCTATGCCGGCGCATTGATGTGCTCGGGGCTGACCGCCTATGCCGCGCTCAGGCGTCTCGCTGACCGCGCCGCGCGCGGCCCGCTGCTGCTGGTCGGCGCCGGCGGCGTCGGCCTGATGGGGCTTGCGCTAGCGCGCGCGATGTACGGGGCGCCATACGTTGCCGACATCGATCCGAAGAAGCGCGAGGCGGCGCTCGCGGCCGGCGCCAAGGACGTGTTCGACCCGGCCGATCCGAATACGCGCAAGGCGCTACTGAAGGCCTCCGGCGGCATCTACGCCGCGGTCGACTTCGTCGGCTCCGACAAATCGCTCAATTTCGCCACCGGCGCGCTGGCCAAAGGCGGCAAGGTGGTCATCACCGGGCTGCTCGGCGGCGGCTATGCGACCGCGGTGGCGATGTTCCCGCTCAAGGCCATGAGCATCGAGGGCACGCAAACCGGCACGCTTGAGGACGCGCGCGAACTGATCGACTTGGTGCGGGAAAAAAAGATCGCCCCGCCGCCGATCGCGGAACGGCCGCTGACGGCCGCCTCGCAGACGCTCGACGACCTGCGCGCCGGCAAGATCGTCGGACGCGTCGTGCTGACGGCCTAAAGCTTCGCCATCAATCCGCGCACGAAGTCGGACAGACCGGGCTGACGTTCGCGCTTGAGGCGCTCGGCTGCGAGGATCGCTCTCACGTCGGAAAAAGCCTGATCGAGATCACGGTTGATGACGACGTAGTCGTATTCCGCCCAATGGCTCATCTCGTCGGAGGCCTTGGCCATGCGCCGGTGGATGGTCTCGTAGTCGTCCTGCGCCCGCTTGTGCAGCCGTTTCTCAAGCTCGGGAATCGACGGCGGCAGAATGAACACGCTGACCAGGTCGTTGCGCGCCTTCTCGCGCAGCTGCTGCGTGCCCTGCCAATCGATGTCGAACAGGATGTCGCGGCCGGCGGCGAGCGCCGCCATCACCGGCTTCTTCGGCGTGCCGTAGGAATTGCCGAACACCTCGGCGTATTCCAGCAGCTCGTCGTTGTCGATCATGGCGTCGAAAGTCTTCTGGTCGACGAAGTGGTAGTCGCGGCCGTCCTTTTCTCCGGGCCGCATCTTGCGCGTGGTGACCGAAATCGACAGCGTCACACGTTCGTCTTGCTCGAGCAGCAGGCGCGACAGCGTCGTCTTGCCGGCGCCGGACGGCGAGGACAGCACCAGCATCAGACCGCGGCGGGCGACACCTGCATGATCGGCGGGCTTCTTTGCCATTCTCACTCCAGGTTCTGCACCTGCTCGCGAAACTGCTCGACCACGGTTTTCAGTTCCAGCCCGGTATTGGTGAGCTCGACGTCGTTCGACTTGGCGGTCAGCGTATTCGATTCGCGGTGCAGTTCCTGCGCCAGAAAATCGAGCCGGCGGCCGATTGCGCCGCCCTCGGCCAGCAGTTTTTGTGCCTGGGCGACGTGGGAGGCGAGCCGGTCGAGCTCCTCGCGGATGTCGGCCTTGGCGGCGAGCATGATGGCTTCCTGGTGCAGGCGGTCGGAATCGAAGCGCTGCGAGGCCGCCAATAGCGTCGCCACCTGTTCGGCAAGCCGCGCCTTGATCGCTTCCGGCTTGCGGCCCGGCGCCTTTTCCGCTCGCGCGGCCAGCATGGCGATCTCGGCGAGACGCTCGTTGAGCACCTGGCCAAGCGTTTCCCCTTCGGCGCGGCGCATGGCGATGAGATCGGCGAGCGCCCTGTCGAAGCCGGCGACCACCGCCTTTTCCGCAGCGGTGCGAGCCTCCTCGCTTTCGTCGTCCTCGGTAACCTCGATGACGCCCTTGAGCGACAGGATGCCGTCGATGCTGGGGCGCGCTGCGCCGACGATTTTGTCGTCAAGCTGTTCGATCGTCGCCAGCACCGCCTTGAGCACCGGCTCATTGACCTTCACGGACGACGTCACGCCTTTGCGCTCAACGGTTAGATTTGCGTAAACGGTGCCGCGCGACAGTTTCTCGGTCGCGCGCTTGCGCACCGGCACTTCGACCGCGTCCCAGCCCGGCGGCAGCCGCAGGCGCAGGTCGAGGCCCTTGGCGTTGACCGACTTGATTTCCCAGCTCCAGGCATAGGCGCCGCTGACGCCATGGCCGCGCGCAAAGCCGGTCATGCTCGATAGCGCCATGGCTGACAAATCTCGCCAAACACAGGATTGCGAACGCGGGCGACCTTAGCGGCGCCTTTCCGCGAATACTAGGGCTTCGCCGCGTCCGGCCTGGTCGCCTCCTGCTTGACCGCGGCCGGCGCCTGATCGGGCGCCTCGCGCTCGAGCGCCCGCAGCTTGGCGACGTTCTTCTGATGCTGATCGTAGGTTTCCGAGAAAACGTGGCGGCCGGTGCCGTCGGCGACGAAATAGAGATCCTTGGTGCGCGCCGGATTGGCGGTCGCCTCGAGCGAGGCCTTGCCCGGATTGGCGATCGGCCCCGGCGGCAGACCGTTGATGACATAGGTGTTGTAGGGCGTCGGCTGCTCGATTTCGCTTTTGAGGATCGGGCGGCCGAGCGAGCCTTTGCCGCCGGTCAGGCCGTAGATGATGGTCGGATCGGATTGCAGCCGCATCCTGTTCTTCAGGCGGTTGATGAAGACGGCGGCGACGCGCGAGCGCTCGTCCGGGCGGCCGGTCTCTTTTTCGACGATGGAGGCAAGCGTCACCAGTTCCTCGGGCGTCTTGAGCGGCAGGTCGGGCGAGCGGTGCGCCCAGACCTCGCTGAGCAGCGCTTTCTCATCGTGCTGCATGCGCTCGATGATCTGCGCACGCGTCATGCCGCGCGTGAAATGATAGGTCTCCGGCAGCAGCGAGCCTTCGCGCGGGATGTCCTTGATCGGACCGGTGAGCGCGTCATTCTCGAGAAGGCGCGCGACGATCTGCTCGGAGGTGAGCCCCTCGGGCAGCGTCAGCGAATGCTGCACGACCCTGCCTTCGATGATGGTGCCGACGACGTCCTCGAGGCTTTCCTGCTTGCTGAATTTGTACTCGCCGCTCTTGAGCCCACCGCGGGACTTGAGCGCCACGACCCCGCCCATAAAGACATAAGGCTGGTCGATGACGCCCTCGCGCTGCAGGAGCGCGGCGATGTCGCGGATGCCGAGACCGCGCGGAATGTTGACGACCTTGTCTTCGGACAGGGGTCCCGGCGCCTCGAAGCGTTGCTTGCCGAAATAGACCGCGGCGCCGCCGGCGATCGACGCCACCACCAGCAGCGTGAAAATGGCGTTGCCGATGATAACCAGCGGATGGCGCACGCGGCGCGAGGGCCGTGTCGGCAGCGGCACCGTCTCGGGTTCGAGCGCAAGCCGCGGACTGCGCGGCACTTTCGGTTCGGGCGGCGGCGGCGGAACCGCGCTCGTCCCCACGCTCGGCGGCGGGCTCACAGGCTCCCTCCGCTCGCTGCCGGCCGCCGCATTGCCACGTCACAACTCCCGTCAGTCGCGAGAAATCTCAACAGGATACGATGGTTAGGAAAGATTATGGCGAAAGCGAGAGGCGGACACTACTGGGTATAGCGGCGGAAGATCAGCGAGGCATTGGTGCCGCCGAAGCCGAAGGAATTCGACAGCGCGATGTCGATGTCGCGCTTGCGCGCCTCGTGCGGCACGAGGTCGATGGGCGATTCGACCGAAGGGTTGTCGAGATTGATGGTCGGCGGCGCGATGCCGTCGCGGATCGCCAGCAGCGAGAAGATCGCCTCGACCGCGCCGGCCGCGCCGAGCAAATGGCCGACACAGGATTTGGTCGATGACATCGAGATGCGGCCGGCGGCGTTACCGACCAGCTTCTGCACCGCGCCGAGCTCGATCTCGTCGCCAAGCGGCGTCGAGGTGCCGTGGGCGTTGATGTAGTCGATGTCGCCGGGGGCGATACCGGCGCGCTTCAGCGCCATCGTCATGCAGCGGAAGGCCCCGTCGCCGTCGGGCGCGGGCGCCGTGATGTGGTAGGCGTCGCCCGACAACCCGTAGCCGATCAGCTCGCCGTAGATCTTGGCGCCGCGCGCCTTGGCGTGATCGAGCGCTTCCAGCACGACGACGCCGGCGCCCTCGCCCATGACAAAGCCGTCGCGCGCTTTGTCGTAAGGGCGTGAGGCGCGCTTGGGTTCGTCGTTGAACGCAGTCGACAACGCGCGCAGCGCCGAGAAGCCGGCAAGCGCCATACGGTTGACCGGGGACTCACTGCCGCCGGCGAGCATCACATCGGCATCTCCGAGCGCCACCATGCGGCCGGCGTCGCCGATGGCGTGGGCGCCGGTCGAGCAGGCGGTGACCACCGCGCTGTTGGGACCCTTGAGGCCGTGTTCGATCGATACATAGCCGGAGGCAAGGTTGATGATGCGGCCCGGAATGAAGAACGGCGACACCCGACGCGGGCCTTTTTCGTGCAGGGTCACGGCGGTGTCGGCGATGCCCTCGATGCCACCGATGCCGGAGCCGATCATCACGCCGGTCGCGGCCTGCTCGTCGGGCGTCTTCGGCGCCCAGCCCGCGTCATCGAGCGCCTGCTTGGCCGCAGTCATGGCAAAGACGATGAACTCGTCGACCTTGCGCTGCTCCTTCGGCTCCATCCACTGATCGGGATTGTAGGTACCGTTCGAACCGTCGCCGCGCGGGATCATGCAGGCGATCTTGCAGGCCAGATCGGAGACCTCGAAGCGCTCCACTTTGGCGGCGCCGCTCTCGCCTTTGACAAGGCGCGACCATGTCGGCTCGACCCCGCAGCCGAGCGGCGTGACCATTCCCATGCCGGTGACGACGACGCGTCTCATGGCCCGCTCCCGGTCAAATTGAAGGGCCTAGGCCCCGTTGTAACGGGCATAGCCGGTAAACAAACGACGATTGATGCGGTTCGGGCGAGCGCTGAATCTCGCCTTCAGCTCTTTGCGTTCTTTTCGAGAAATTTCACGGCGTCGCCGACGGTCAAAATCGTCTCGGCGGCATCGTCGGGAATTTCGCAGCCGAACTCTTCCTCGAAAGCCATCACGAGCTCGACCGTGTCGAGACTGTCGGCGCCAAGATCGTCGATGAAACTCGCCTGCTCCGTCACCTTCTCGGGCTCCACGCCCAGGTGCTCCACGACGATCTTTTTCACCCGCTCGGCAATATTACTCATCGTTCCAACCTCGTGCTTTTTAGATTGGGCGGCAACCGGTGCCCGGTTGCCGCCATGGCGGCTTGGCCTCGTCGTGGCGACGCTGGCGGGACGAATGATCGCGGTGACATCGCGTCGCCGCTAATCGGCCGCCCCAGCCGGGCCGAATTTCGGTTACCACACTTCAAATCGGTTGACTAGCAGCGCAACCTTAGCCTTCTACCCCCTGAAATGCCAAGACTTTCCGGTCAAATCATCGCCATACCGCCGTTGATGTGGATGGTCTGTCCGGTGACGTACTGGGCTTCCTCCGAGGCGAGGTAAACCGCCGCCGCGGCGACGTCCCTGCCGCTGCCGAGCCGGCCCGCCGGAACGCGCGCCAGGATCGCCTCGCGCTGCTTGTCGTTGAGCTTGTCGATCATGGGCGAGGCGATGATGCCCGGCGCGATGCAATTGGCCGTCACATTGCGCTTGGCATATTCGGCGGCGACCGACTTCATCATGCCGACCATGCCGGCCTTGGACGCGGTGTAGTTGCCCTGCCCCGGGTTGCCGGTGAAGCCGACCACCGAGGTGATGCCGATGATGCGGCCCCAGCGCCGCCGCATCATGGATTTCACCGCCGCACGCGTCAGGCGGAAGGTCGCGGTGAGATTGACCGCGATCACCTTGTCCCAAGCCTCGTCGGTCAAGCTGACGAACAAATTGTCGGCATTGACGCCGGCATTGGCGACCAGGATGTCGAGCCTGTCCATCTTTGCTTCGGCGTCCGGCACCAGCTTCTCGACCGCGGTGCTATCGGCGAGATCGCACGGCAGCACGTGAACGCGCGAGCCGAGTTCGCCGGCGAGCTTGTCGAGCGCATCCTTGCGGGTGCCGGAGATTGCGACTGCGGCGCCCTGGGCATGCAGCGCGCGCGCGATGTCGCCGCCGATGGCGCCCGACGCACCGGTTACCAGCGCGGTCTTGCCGGTCAGGTCGAACATCATACTTTGCTCCCAGCCTTGTAGGCGGCGACGTCTTCGGGTGTGCCGATCGCGGTTGCGGCGGCCCCGTCGGCGATGCGCTTGATCAGGCCGCTCAGTACCTTGCCGGCGCCCACTTCGTAGAATTGCGTCACGCCGGCTTGCGCCATGGCGGCGACACATTCGCGCCAGCGCACGGTGCCGGTGACCTGTTTCACCAGAGCCTGCACGATCGCGGCGGGATCGTCGATCGGCTTTGCCAGCACATTGGCAACCACCGGCACCGCCGGCTTCTTCACGGTCACTTTCGACAGCGCCTCGCGCATCACCTCGGCCGCGGGCGCCATCAGCGCGCAATGGAACGGCGCCGACACCGGCAAGAGCATGGCGCGCTTGGCGCCCTTGGCCTTGGCGATCTCGACCGCGCGCTCGACCGCCGCCTTGTCGCCGGACACCACCACCTGACCGCCGCCATTGTCGTTGGCCGCCTGGCAGACCTGGCCTTGTGCGGCCTCGGCGGCGACCGCGCTTGCCGCGTCGAATTCGAGACCGAGCAGCGCGGCCATGGCGCCGACGCCGACCGGCACCGCCTTCTGCATCGCCTGCCCGCGCGTGCGCAAAAGGCGCGCCGCATCGGCGATGGTGAAGGCGCCGGCCGCGGCGAGCGCCGAATATTCGCCGAGCGAATGGCCGGCGACGAATTTGGCGTCGCGCGCAAGATCAAGCCCCGCCTCCGTCTCGAGCACGCGCATCACCGCAAGCGACGCCGCCATCAGCGCCGGCTGCGCGTTCTCCGTGAGCGTGAGCGTCTCCGCCGGCCCCTCGAACATGATGGCGCTGAGCTTGCTGCCCAGCGCGCCATCGACTTCGTCGAATACCGCGCGCGCTGCCGCGAAATTGCCGGCCAGCGTCTTGCCCATGCCGACGGCCTGGCTGCCCTGGCCGGGGAATACAAAAGCAACCGCCATCGTCCTCTTTTCGCCCCTGTTTGACGCGAATTCGGGCCGAAAGACACGCGGCGCGCCGTTCTGTCAAGTTGCGCGGCCAACGGTAACGAACCGACAAGAATCTGTGGGCTAAGCTCGTCGTTAACCTTTGAAAGGCGGCCGGTCATGAGTGATCTGGTGAGCGAGGACGACCTCGCGCGTGCGCGCCAAGACCCGGCCTTTCGCCAGCAGATGCTCGCGGACGGGCTCGAACGCCTGCTGGACGCCCTCAACAAGATGCGCCGGATCGGCAGCGACAGCCCCGAAGCCGCCCGCCAGATCCGGGAAGGCGTCGATCTTGCGGTCAAACTCGCCGACCGGCTGCAGCGGAATGCGGGCGGCCCGAAAGCCGCCTGAGCCTTGCCTTTCCACGAAAAATCCCTATAACCCGCCCGCTCCGTCGATCCTGGTTGGGAACTGAACGGACGGCCGTTTCGCGACCTAAAGTCCTATTTGGGACCTGAGGTTATGAAGCGGCAGGGCCAATCGGCCCGTCGTCCCGTGTTTCCGCCTGCAGAGCTTTCGAGCCTTTCCCCGAAGGGCTCCAAGGGGCTTGGCGCCGGGATCGAGGACAGTGGGACCATAAAGGGAAAGGCAATCCATGCCGCTCTACGAACACGTCTACCTTGCGCGCCAGGATCTGTCGCCGCAGCAGGTGGAAGAATTGACCGCGCAGCTGTCCGGCGTCATCGGCCAGATGGGCGGCAAAGTCACCAAGACCGAATATTGGGGACTGAAGTCGCTCGCCTATCGCATGCGCAAGAACCGCAAGGCGCACATCACGTTGCTCAACGTTGATGCCTCCGCCGCGGCGCTCAACGAGGTCGAGCGGCAGGAGCGTCTGAACGAAGACGTGCTGCGCTATCTCACCATCCGCGTCGAGGAACTCGAGGAAGGCCCCTCCGCCATGATGCGCAAGTCGGACCGCGACGAGCGCGATCGCGGCGAGCGCCGCGAGCGGCGCCGGCGCGAGGACGGCGAGGAAGAGGTTGCGGAAGTTGCGGCGGTGGAGGAATAGGCCATGGCATTTTCCCCGCAAGGCGGCCAGCGCCGTCCCTTCTTCCGCCGCCGCAAGACCTGCCCGTTTTCCGGCGCCAACGCGCCGAAGATCGACTACAAGGACGTCAAGCTGTTGCAGCGCTATGTCTCGGAGCGCGGCAAGATCGTGCCGAGCCGGATCACCGCGGTCTCGGCCAAGAAGCAGCGTGAACTGGCGCAGGCGATCAAGCGCTCGCGCTTTCTCGGCCTGTTGCCTTACGTTATAAGGTAGCCTTCGCAAACGAGGTCCCGCGGGGACACCCGCCGGACCGATGGTTGGGACGGAGCTGGATCCGTCTCTAACCGCTCAAAGGAGCGGGACAGCTCGTGATGACGCAGTTTGCACTCATCGGCATTGGCGCGGGCGCCGCGGCGGCATTGCTGTTCGCCTCGGTGACGTCCGGCTCGTTGCTGTCGGTGCTGCTGTTCTATGTCGCGCCGCTGCCGATGCTGATCGCCGGCCTCGGCTGGAGCCATTGGTCGGCGCTGATCGGCGCCTTGTGCGGCGCGGTCGCGGTCGCGGCACTGTTCGGCCCGGTGTTCTTTGTCGGCTTCCTCGCCAGCGCCGGCCTGCCGGCCTGGTGGCTGTCTTATCTGGCGATGCTGGCGCGACCGGTCGCGGCCGCCGGTCACGGCCGGGTCGGCGAACTCGAATGGTATCCGCCGGGACGGCTGGTGATGTGGGCGGCGCTGCTCGCCGCGCTGGTGATCCTGCTCGCTATCCCGAACTTCGGCGCCGATGCCGACAGCTTCCGCGCCGGCATGCGCCAGGCGCTGGCGCAGCTCTTGCGGCTCGAGACCGGCGAGCCCGGAGCGCCATCGACCATTCCCGGCGTGACCAATCCGCAGCGGCTGCTCGACTTCCTGGTCAAGGCGCTGCCGCTCGCCGGAGCGGTGCTCGCCACCATCACCAACACGCTGAACCTGTGGCTGGCGGGCCGCATTGTGCGGTTCTCAGGACGGCTGGCGCGTCCCTGGCCCGACCTTGCGCAGATGAGCTTTCCGCGCCCGCTCGTCGCCGCGCTCGGCGGCGCGGCAATCGCCGCCGCCCTCGGCGGCATGCTCGGCATTGTCGGCGGCATCGTCGCCGCCGCCCTGCTGATGGCCTACGCCATCCTCGGCTTTGCCGTTCTGCACGCCATCACGCGCGGGCTCGGCGCCCGGCCGTTTCTGCTCGGCGGCGTCTATGCCGCGGTGCTGGTGATCGGCTGGCCGGTCCTGGCGCTTTGCCTGCTGGGCTTGATCGAAACCGCAATCGACCTGCGCGCGCGCATTGCCCGCACACGCGGCCAGCCGCCCGCACATCCCTGAATCGAAACGGAAAGACCCGAAGGAGAAAAACCATGGAAGTGATCTTACTGGAGCGCGTCGGCAAGCTCGGCCAGATGGGCGATGTCGTGCGCGTGAAAGACGGCTTTGCCCGCAATTTTCTGTTGCCGCGCGGCAAGGCCTTGCGCGCCACCGCCGACAACAAGGCGCGCTTCGAAAGCATGAAGGCCGAACTGCAGGCCAAGAATCTCGAGATGAAAGGCGAGGCCGGCAAGCTGGCCGGCGCAATCGACGGCAAGACTTATGTCGTGATCCGCCAGGCGAGCGAGGCCGGACAGCTGTTCGGCTCGGTGTCGACGCGCGACATCGCCGCGTTGATCAAGGCCGAGGGAGCCGAGGTCTCGCGCACGCAGGTCGTGCTGAACGCGCCGATCAAGGCGATCGGCCAGTACAAGGTGCCGCTGGCATTGCATCCGGAGGTCGAAGTGTCGATCACGGTGACGGTCGCGCGCAGCCAGGACGAAGCCGAGCGCATCGCCCGCGGCGAGAACGTGCTGATCGCGCGCACCGAGGCCGAGGAGGAAGCTGCCGCCGCGCGCGCAACCGCGGAAACCTTCTTCGAGCCGGGCGTCGGCGAGGCGGCGATCAAGGAAGGCGAAGCCCCCGCCGCCGAGGTGCAGGCGGAGGCCGAGGCGGCCGAGCCGGCCAAGAAGCCGCGCGGCAAGAAAAAGGCCGCGGAGGCCGAAGCCAAGGCCGAGGACTAGTCGGGCTTCTTTTCGCTATCCGGCTTTTTCGCGGCGTCCGGCTTGGCAACGGGCTTGGCGCCGTCAGCCTTGGCCTCGACCGGCTTGTCGCCGGCGGGCTTGGCCGCGGCCGGCGTCTCGCCGGTCTTGGTCTCGGAGGGCTTGGCATCGGGCGGCTTGCCGGAGGGTTTGCCTTCGGCGGCGGCGCCCTTCTCCTTCGGCTTGGCACTGCGTTTGACGGCTCGCTCGGCCGGGGCTGCCCCGCGGTCGACCGCCTCGACATAGGCGGCGATAGCCGCCGCCACTTCCCGGCTCGCCGTATAGTGCTCGCGCAGGAAGCCTTGTAGGCCGAAAGCCCCGCCGCCGCGCGACAGGCCGCGCGGCGACTTATGGCAGATGGCGCAATCGGAGGCGTAGAGCTGGGCCGGCGTCTTGCCGGAATCGAGGTTTTCCTGCGCCGCAGCAGCCCCAGCCAATAGCAGGACTGCCGCCCCCAGACCTGCGCGGCGACCGAAAGCCTTCATCGTCTTAAGCCCTCTTGGGTGCGCTGCCCACCCTTGCCCGTTTGATAGCGCATTACGACGCCAATGTGACCCATGCTCGAATCGAAGAGCTTGGGCAATTGTCGCAGCATTGCTGGTCCGATGGAACTTTGGTTTAATACTAAAGTCCGAAACGAATGTTGTTCCGCCGCGTTCTTTGGGCGGGGGCGAGATTGCCCGCACCGCGGCACATGTGAGTGGTGGAGGCGGCCGAATGGACCGGTTGCTTCGATTTCTGCTGAAGACGTTTGTCCGGCGGGGCACTTTCAAGGTCACGACCTCGCGCGGCACCACTTTCACGTTTGGCGACGGCACAGGCAAGCCGGTGGCGGTGCGCTTCACCACCCGCGCCGCCGAATGGGGCATCCTGCTCGATCCGGAACTCAAGCTCGGCGAGAGCTATATGGACGGCAGCTTTGTCGTCGAACAAGGCACCATCGCCGACGTGCTCGCCATTGCGCTGGGGCAAAATTCCGAGCTGCCCTATTGGGCGCGGCCGCAATGGGCGATCCGCTACCTCGCCCGGCGCCTGCAGCAGTTCAACCCGCGCCGCCGCGCGCGCAAGAATGTCGCGCACCACTACGATCTCGACGGCCGGCTGTACTCACTGTTCCTCGACGCCGACCGGCAATACAGCTGCGCCTATTTCGAAACGCCCGAGCAGACGCTCGACGATGCCCAGCTCGCCAAGAAGCGGCATCTGGCGGCCAAGCTGCTGTTGTCGAAAGGCAAGCGCCTGCTCGACATCGGCTGCGGCTGGGGCGGGCTCGGCCTCTACTGCGCCGAATATGCCGGCTGCGAGGTGACCGGCATCACGCTGTCGCAGGAGCAGCACGCCGCCGCCAATGCCCGCGCGGCCGAAAAAGGCCTCGCCGCACATGCGCGTTTCAACCTGCAGGACTATCGCGACGTCAACGAACCGTTCGACCGCATCGTCTCGGTCGGCATGTTCGAGCATGTCGGCGTCGGGCACTATGACACGTTCTTCCGCAAATGCGCGCAGCTGCTCGCCGCTGACGGCGTGATGGTGCTGCATTCGATCTGCCGCTCGGAGGGACCGAACGTCACCAATCCGTGGATCGCCAAATACATCTTCCCGGGCGGCTATATTCCCTCGCTGTCGGAAGTGCTGCCGCACATTGAGAGCTCCGGTCTTCTGGTCACGGATATCGAAATCCTGCGCCTGCACTATGCCGAAACGCTGAGGACCTGGCGCGAGCGCTTCCTCGCCCATCGCGAGGAGGTCGAGCGCATCTATGACCGGCGCTTCGTGCGCATGTGGGAGTTCTATCTCGCCGCCTCGGAGATGGCGTTCCGCGAGCAGAACATGATGAATTTCCAGATCCAGCTCACCAAGCGCCAGGGCGTCGTGCCGATGACCCGCGACTATATCGCCCGCGAGGAGCAGCGCCTGCGCGCCACCGAAGGCAAGCAGCGCCAGCCGCTGCGGCTCGCCGGCGAGTAATTTTCTGTCGCGCCTTCACAAGCGGCGTCAAGCCCTGCGCTGACTCGTCCAATCCAATTTTTGCGGCGGTGAGTAGTGTGGACAGCGGCTATTAGTGCCGCGAAGCCGTCCCACTTCGCGGTCAGCGATGTAAACCAAAGCCAACCAAAGTTTCGTCAAATTGACGGAACAGGAATTCGAATGGCCCCGCTCGAATCAGTTGCCCGCAAGCCGGCCGCCGAACCGGCTCCGCTCTACCGCTCCGCACCGCACAATATCGAGGCGGAACAGGCGTTGTTGGGCGCCATCCTCGTCAACAACGAGGCGTTCTACCGGGTCTCCGATTTCCTCGAGCCGCGGCATTTCTTCGAGCCGATCCACCAGAACATCTACCAGATCGCCCGCGACCTGATCCGCGCCGGCAAGATCGCAACGCCGGTCACGCTCAAGACCTTCCTCGACGCCAATATCGACATTGGCGGGCTGAACGTCAGTCAGTACCTCGCCCGGCTCGCCGCCGAGGCCACGACGATCATCAACGCCGAGGACTACGGCCATACCGTCTATGACCTGTCGATCCGACGCGACCTCATCCAGGTCGGCGAGGACATGGTCAACCTCGCCTATGACGCCCCCGTCGATTTCTCGCCGCGCAATCAGATCGAGGACGCCGAGCGGCGCCTGTACGAGCTCGCCGAAACCGGGCGCTACGACGGCGGCTTCCAGCGCTTTGCCCAAGCGCTCACCACCGCCGTCGACATGGCCGCGCGCGCCTACCAGCGCGACGGCAAATTGTCGGGCACAGCGACCGGGCTGGACGATCTCGACCGCATGATGGGCGGCCTGCAGCCGTCCGACCTCGTCATCCTCGCCGGCCGCCCCGGCATGGGCAAGACGGCGCTCGCCACCAATATCGGCTACAACGTCGCCAAGGCCTGGCGCGGCGAGGTGCGCCCCGACGGTCATCAGATCACCGTGAACGGCGGCATCGTCGGCTTCTTCTCGCTGGAAATGTCGGCCGAACAATTGGCGACGCGCATCATCGCCGAGCAGACCGGCATTCCCTCGAACCAGATCCGGCGCGGCGGCATCAGCGAAGCCGACTTCGAGCGCATCAAGGACTATTCCATCGAATTGCAGAACCTGCCGTTCTATGTCGACGAAACCGGCGGCCTGTCGGTCGCGCAATTGGCGGCGCGCGCGCGCCGCCTGAAGCGCCAGCGCGGTCTCGATCTTCTGATCATCGACTATCTGCAGCTGCTGCAGGGTTCGACCAAGCGCTCCTCGGAAAACCGCGTGCAGGAGATCACCGAGATCACCACCAAGCTCAAGGCGCTGGCCAAGGAGCTCAACGTGCCGATCCTGGCGCTGTCGCAGCTGTCGCGCCAGGTGGAGAGCCGCGACGACAAGCGCCCGCAGCTTTCCGACTTGCGTGAGTCGGGCTCGATTGAGCAGGACGCCGACGTGGTGCTGTTCGTGTTTCGCGAGGAGTACTACCACCAGATGCGCAAGCCGCTCGAATCCAACCGCGAGAAGTTCGCCGAATGGCTGGCCGAGGCCGACAAGGTCCACGGCAAGGCGGAAGTCATCATCGGCAAGCAGCGCCATGGCCCGACCGGCACCGTCGAACTGCAGTTCGACGCGCACGTGACGCGGTTCTCTTCGCTGGCGCGGGAAGAGCGGCTGCCGGAGCGCATCTAGCCTGCCGCGAAGGCGGCGGCCGCCCCGTCGCCGTCCTGACAGCGAGCCCGCATCAGAGGCGCGCTCCGCCGCGTTATTTGCATCGCTTCGGCCTCCCCGACCCCAGATCGGCAGCCGAACCGTGGTCGCCAAGCATCATGTGGACGGAATCCCCCGCACTCCCTTGACGCGTTAACCATAACCCGCGAACCTGCCGGCCTCTTCTTTCCGTGGCCTTGGGAGGCTCAAAAAATGTCCAGGAAACGCGTTGCTTGTTTTGCTGTCCTTGCCTCGCTTTTTGCCCTTTTCCTGACCGCGGCCGCGCCCGCGCGCGCCAGCGAAGTGGGCCTGCTCACCTGCCGCAGCCCGCAGACGACCGGCTACATCCTGTGGTCGTCGCAGGCCTATGACTGCTGGTTCCAGTCGAGCGTCGGCGGCGGCTCGCAGCACTACACCGCGGTGATCAACCGCGCCGGCGCCGAAGCCGGCTGGAGCAACAACGTGACGCTGGTCTGGGCGGTGTTCGCACTCAGCGGCCGCGTCGGCCCCGGCACGCTCGAAGGCGGCTATGTCGGCGCGTCCGCCGGCGCCGCGGTCGGCGTCGGCCTGCGTGCCAACGCGCTGGTCGGCGGCCTGCCGAATTCCATCACGCTGCAGCCGGTGAGCGTCGAAGGCGAAGGCGGCCTCAACGTGCGGGCAACCGTGACCGGCCTGTGGCTGCAGTCGGCCCGCCCGGCGCGCAAGCATCATCGGCGCAAGTAAGACGCCGAACGTCTGAAGTTAGACGGACCGCCTGGCTTTCGGGCCGGGCGGTTCATTATTTGCCGAGCATGGACTGGCCGCGCGCAGCCCGGTAAACGTCAAGCCCATGGCCGAGGCCCAGACCGCAGTCCAACAGCCCGCTCCTTCGCCGCAGCCGATCGAGACCGCAGGTCCGCCGGCGGCGCAGGCCGGCGGCATTCTGACCATCGACCTGTCGGCGATCGAGGCCAACTGGCGCGCCCTGGGGCGGCGCGCGACGCCGGCGGAATGCGCCGCCGTCATCAAGGCCGACGGTTACGGCTGCGGCCTCGAGCCGGTGGCGCGCATGCTCTGGCACGCCGGCTGCAGGACGTTTTTTGTCGCCGATCTTGCGGAAGCCGCCCGCGCGCGCAGCGCCGCGCCGGAAGCGGCGATCTACGTGCTGAGCGGGCTGATGCCGAACACCGCGCCGGCCTTTGCCGACTTGCGCGCGCGTCCGGTGATCTGCAGCCTGGTCGAACTCGCCGAATGGGACGCCTTCTGCTCCGCGCAAGCCTGGCACGGCGGTGCCGCACTGCATGTCGACACCGGAATGAACCGGCTCGGCATTTCCGCCAACGAGGCGGCGGCGCTGGCGCCGCGCATCCGCTCCGAGAATCACGGCATCACCTTGCTGATGAGCCATCTGGCCTGCGCCGAACTGCCGGAGCACCCGCTCAACGACCGCCAGATCAAGCTGTTCCGCGAGGTGCGCCTGCTCTATCGCGGCATCCCCTCTTCGCTCGCCAATAGCTCCGGCATCTTCCTCGGCTCGGCGGCGCATTGCGACATGGTGCGGCCGGGTGTTGCGCTCTACGGCGTCAATCCGACGCCGGGCAAGAGCAACCCGATGCGGCCGGTGATCGAATTACAGGCGCGCATCCTGCAGGTGCGCAGCGTGCCGCGCGGCGAGACGGTCGGCTACGACGCCATGTGGACCGCCAAGCGCGCCACCCGCATCGCGGTGGTGGCGGTCGGCTATGCCGACGGCTTCATGCGCTCGGCGGGATCTTCGGATGAGACGCCCGGCGCCGTGGCCATCGTTGCCGGCAACCGCTGTCCGGTCGCGGGCCGCATCTCCATGGACCTGATGGCGATCGACATCACGGATATTCCCGACAATGCCGCCCGCCGCGGCGACCTCGTGACGCTGATCGGCCACGAGATCAGCGTCGACGACGTGGCGAATGTGGCCGGCACCATCGGCTACGAGGTGCTGACAAGCCTCGGCAAGCGCTACCATCGGATCTATCGGGGCTGAGCCGGCAGAAAGAAGCCCCGGCCGCTATGGCCGGGGCCTCCCTGTCGCCCCGGACCCAGACAGCCTCCAAACCCAGAGCGGTCGCGAGGCTATGGCATCGGTCTTACCGGGCCTTAAAGCGTTACCCCCTCAAACCGGCCCTGCGGCTTCGCACATTCTTAAACTTTGTTCTTGTATTGTTCTCACGGCCGCTCTAGCCTTCCAGGCAGCGATTCAGGGGCATTTCCGGTGTCAAAACGCAGCCTGACCTTCATCTGCCAGAACTGCGGCGCCGCCTTTGCGCGCTGGCAGGGCAAGTGCGAGGCCTGCGGCGAATGGAACACCCTCACCGACGAGAGCGCGGGCACGGCGGCCGGGCCCGGACGGCCCCCGCGCAAGGGCCGGCCCTTCGCGCTCGAGCCCTTGGCCGGGGAGGCCCATGACGCGCCCCGTCTGCCCTGCGGCATCGCCGAGCTCGACCGCGTCACCGGCGGCGGCTTCGTCCGCGGCTCGGTGCTCTTGGTCGGCGGCGACCCCGGCATCGGCAAGTCGACGCTGCTGATCCAGGCGGCGGGCGCGCTCGCCCGCGCCGGCCACCGCACCGTCTACATCTCCGGCGAGGAGGCGGTCGCCCAGGTGCGGCTGCGCGCTGAACGGCTGGCCTTACGCGACGCCCCGGTCGAGCTTGCCGCCGAAACCGCGGTCGAAGACATCATCGCCACCCTGTCGGAAGGCAAGGTGCCGCGCCTCGTCGTCATCGATTCCATCCAGACCATGTGGACCGACCGCGTCGACAGCGCGCCGGGCACGGTCACGCAGGTGCGCGGCTCGGCGCAGGCGCTGATCCGCTTCGCCAAGCGCTCCGGCGCCGCCATCATCCTGGTCGGCCATGTCACCAAAGACGGCCAGATCGCCGGCCCGCGCGTGGTCGAACACATGGTCGATGCCGTGCTGTCGTTCGAGGGCGAGGGTTCGCACCAGTTCCGCATCCTGCGCGCGGTGAAGAACCGCTTCGGCCCGACCGACGAAATCGGCGTGTTCGAGATGACCGGCGCGGGCCTTCGCGAGGTGTCGAACCCGTCCGAGCTGTTCCTGTCGGAGCGCGAGCTCGGCACCCCCGGCACCGCCGTCTTTGCCGGCATGGAGGGCACACGGCCGATCCTGGTCGAAATCCAGGCCTTGGTGACGCCGACCACGCTGGGCACGCCGCGCCGCGCCGTGGTGGGCTGGGACCAGAGCCGGCTGTCGATGGTGCTCGCCGTTCTGGAGGCGCATTGCGGCGTCCGTCTCGGCGGCCACGACGTCTATCTCAACGTCGCCGGTGGCCTGCGCATCCAGGAGCCTGCCGCCGATCTGGCCGCCGCAGCAGCGCTGGTCTCCTCGCTCGCCAATGCGCCTTTGGCGGCCGACGCGGTCTATTTCGGTGAGGTATCGTTGTCCGGCGCGGTGCGCCCGGCGGCGCACGGGGCGGCGCGGCTCAAGGAGGCCGCCAAGCTCGGTTTTGCCCGCGCCATCGTGCCCGAGGCCGCCCGCGGCGAAGCGCCCGACCCCGGCCTCCAGATCAGCGACGTAGCGAGCCTGGCGAGCCTGGTCGCCGATATCGCCGCCCGCGGCAACCAAGGCTCCCGAAGGTCCGGACAAGAGGCGTGACGGGCGGGTGATGCCCCGCTATAAACGCGGCGCGTTCAAACCCTGACGGCGCCAGGCCGGGCGCCGCAGAAAAAACGGGCCTGAAATCATAGGCTTAGAAGGCTTGCCGCCCGGACCCGGAGCCGCCGCTCAGGCTTTGGATTCGCCATACGGGAACCGCTGAAGCGATGCCGATCACGCTGCTCGACATCATCCTGCTGCTGGTGATGCTGGTGTCCGGCCTGCTCGCCATGATCCGCGGCTTCATGCGCGAGATCCTGTCGATCGGCGCCTGGATCATCGCCGCGATCGCCACGCTTTACGGCTTTTCGCGCCTGCTGCCGCTGGCCAAGAGCTACTTCAACAGCGACATGGTGGCGACCGGCGCCACCGTCGGCGGCATTTTCCTGGTCACGCTGCTGGTCGTCTCGGTCATCACTGTGCGCATTTCCGACATGATTCTCGACAGCCGGGTCGGCGCGCTCGACCGCACCCTCGGCTTCCTGTTCGGGCTGGGCCGCGGCCTCATCATCGTGGTTGTCGCCTTCCTGTTTTTCGCCTGGCTGGTGCCCGACCGCAGCCAGCCGGAATGGGTGCGCGACGCAAAATCGCGGGTGGTCCTACAAAGTACGGGACAATGGCTTATCTCCATGTTGCCGGACGATCCTGAAAAGACGATTCTGCAGCGACTCAAAAAGCGGAAGCCGGAAGACCAGGATCAGGATGCGGGACCCGACCAACGCTCTGAATTGCCGCCGGCAACCGGACAACGATAGCAATGCAGCTTGAGCCAGACCTCGCGCCGGCCGACACCGAATTCGATCCGGATGCCGACCGCCTGCGCGAGGAATGCGGCGTATTCGGCATTTTCGGCCATCCCGACGCCGCGGCGATCACCGCGCTCGGGCTGCACGCGCTCCAGCACCGCGGCCAGGAGGCCGCCGGCATCGTCTCCTATGACGGCAAGCGCTTCTTTTCGGAGCGCCGCCTGGGTCTGGTCAGCGACGCCTTTGCGCGGCGCGACGTCATCGACCGGCTGCCCGGCATGTCGGCCATCGGCCATGTGCGCTATTCCACGACCGGCGAGACCATCCTGCGCAACGTACAGCCGCTGTTCGCCGAACTCGAAGGCGGCGGCTTCGCCATCGGCCATAACGGCAACCTGACCAACGGCATCGCGCTGCGCCGCCGCCTGGTGCACGAAGGCGCCATGATGCAGTCGACCACCGACACCGAGGTGATCCTGCATCTCGTCGCCCGCGCGCGCCGCAATCGTTTCGTCGACCGCTTCATCGAGGGCCTGCGCCAGCTCGAGGGCGCCTATGCCTTCGTCGGCCTGACCAACAAGAAGCTCGTCGGCGCGCGCGATCCGTTCGGCATCCGCCCGCTGGTGATCGGCAAGCTCGACGGCTGCCCGATCCTCGCCTCGGAAACCTGCGCACTCGACATCATCGGCGCGCAATACGTCCGCGACGTCGAGAACGGCGAGGTGGTGATCTTCGACGAGGACGGCGCGCAATCGCACAAGCCGTTCCCGCCGATGGCGCCGCGCCCCTGCATCTTCGAATACATCTATTTCTCGCGGCCGGATTCGATCGTCGGCGGCCGCAACGTCTACGACGTGCGCAAGGCCATGGGCGCCGAGCTTGCGCGTGAAGCCGCCGCCAAGGTCGACGTCATCGTGCCGGTGCCTGACTCGGGCGTTCCCGCCGCGGTCGGCTTTGCCCAGGAAGCCGGCATTCCCTTCGAGCTCGGCATCATCCGCAACCACTATGTCGGCCGCACCTTCATCCAGCCGACGCAGGCCATCCGCGATCAGGGTGTGCGGCTCAAACATTCCGCCAACCGCGCCGTCGTTGCCGGCAAGCGCATCGTGCTGGTCGACGATTCCATCGTGCGCGGCACCACCTCGCGCAAGATCGTGCAGATGATGCGCGACGCCGGCGCCAAGGAAGTGCACTTCCGCATCGCCTCGCCGCCGATCACCCACCCCGACTATTACGGCATCGACACGCCGGAGCGCGACAAGCTGCTCGCCGCCACCCACGATCTCGAGGGCATGCGGGCCTTCATCGGCGCCGACTCGCTCGCCTTCCTCTCGGTCGACGGCATCTACCGCGCCATGGGCCTGCCGGGCCGCGACAATGCCCGTCCGCAGTTCACCGACCATTGCTTCACCGGCGACTATCCGACCAGCCTCACCGATCTCGCCGCCAGCGAGGCGAGCCCGCGTCAGTTGTCGCTGCTGTCGGAAGCGAGCTAGCCCCCGTCATGCGCGGCCTTGTGCCGGGCATGCACGTCTTTTAAACGCAGCACGGAATTAAAGACGTGGATGGCTGGGACAAGCCCGGCCACGACAAATGAGCAGCCGTGATGAGTAAGCCTCTCGCCGACCGCATCGCCCTCGTCACCGGCGCCTCGCGCGGCATCGGCGCGGCGCTGGCGCTCGATCTCGCCGCAGCCGGCGCGCACATCGTCGCGGTGGCGCGCACGGTCGGCGGACTGGAGGAACTCGACGACAAGATCAAGGCGGCGGGCTCGACCGCGACCCTGGTGCCGCTCGACGTCAAGGACATGGACGGCATTGCGCGCTTGGCGCTGGCGCTCAACGAGCGCTACGGCCGGCTCGACGTCCTGGTGGGCAACGCCGGCGTGCTCGGCCCGCTGTCGCCGCTCGGCCATGTCGAGCCCAAGGACTGGGATAACATCATGGCGGTGAACGTCACCGCCAATTGGCAGTTGATCCGCACCATGGACCCGCTGCTCAAGCGTGCGAGCGCCGGCCGCGCCGTGTTCATCACCTCGGGCCTGAGCTTCATGGCGCGCGCCTATACCGGGCCATACGCCGCCTCCAAGGCGGCGCTCGAGCAGATCGCGCGCATCTACGCCGCCGAATGCGCCTCGACCAATGTGCGCGTCAACTTGTTCGGGCCGGGGCCGACCCGCACCCGCATGTTCGCCAGCGGCTGGCCGGGCGCCGATCTCGATGCGCTGCCGACCGCCGAACAGGTCGCCAAGGCGATCGTGCCGCTGTGCTTGGCCGACTGCACGGAGAACGGCCGGCTTTACGACTACCGCGCCGGCAAATTTCTGGACTTCCGCCCGCCCGCCTAGTGCTTGCGCTTGGCCCGCCCGCGGAACGGATTGTCCTTTTCCCGCAGCGTCAGGCGGATCGGCGTGCCCGGCAAGTCGAAGGCCTCGCGCAGCGAGTTGACCAGGTAGCGCTTGTAGGCCTCGGGCACCGCGTCGGCCCGCGTGCAGAAGATCACGAAGCCGGGCGGCCTGGTCTTGGCCTGCGTAATGTAATTGAGCTTGAGCCTGCGGCCCGACACCGCCGGCGGCGGGTGCGCGCTCACCGCCCGCTCGAACCAGCGATTGAGCGGCGAGGTCGGTACGCGCTTGTTCCACACTTCGTAGGCCGCCATGACCGACTGCATCAGGCGGTCGAGCCCCTCCCCGGTCAGGCCCGACACCGCGACCAGCGGCACGTCCTTCACTTGCGTGAGTTTTTCGGCGGCGAGTTCGCGAAGCTTGCCGATGGCGCCGGGCTTGGCCTCCTGCAGATCCCACTTGCTCGCCGCCAGCACCAGCGCGCGGCCCTCCTGCTCGACCAGATCGGCGATGCGCTGATCCTGCTCCTCGAAGGGATGCTCGGCGTCGATCAGCACCACCACGACTTCGGCAAAGCGCACCGCGTTGAGCGCGTCGGCGACCGAGAGCTTTTCCACCTTCTCCTCGATGCGCGACTTACGACGCAAGCCCGCGGTGTCGTAGAGACGGAACGGACGGCCGTGCCAATCGAGGTCGACGGCGATGGCATCGCGCGTGAGGCCGGCCTCCGGCCCGGTGAGCAGGCGTTCCTCGCCGACCAGGCGGTTGATCAGGGTCGACTTGCCGGCGTTGGGGCGGCCGACGATGGCGACGCGGATCGGATGCGTCTCGGCCGGCCCCTCGTCCGCCTCCGCCGCCGGCAGGGTCGCCTCCGGCAGGGCGGCGCGCAGCGCATCGTAGAGATTGGCCATGCCCTCATTGTGCTCGGCCGAGACCGGCACCGGCTCGCCGAGGCCGAGCGCGTAGGCTTCGAGCCGGCCTTCCTCGCCGGCGGCGCCTTCCATCTTGTTGGCGATCAGGATTGTCGGCTTGCCCGAGCGCCGCACGAGATCGGCGAAAGCGCGGTCGACCGGCGTCGGCCCCTGCCGGGCGTCGATCATGAAGAAGATCGCATCGGCCTGGGCGATCGCGGTCTCGGTCTGCGCCCGCATGCGGCCGGACAAGCTCTCGGGGGCCGATTCCTCGAGGCCCGCGGTGTCGACCGCGGTGAAACGCAAATCGCCGAGCCGCGCTTCGCCCTCGCGGCGATCGCGCGTCACACCTGGCCGGTCGTCGACCAGCGCCAGCCGCCGGCCGACCAGCCGGTTGAACAGCGTGGACTTGCCGACATTGGGCCGGCCGATGATGGCGACGGTGAAGCTCATGCGTGTCCGTCCCGCCGGAGCGCGGGCGAGGCTTCTTTAGCGCGGTGCGGGCGTCAGCGCGAGAAGGTGCCGGCGGGCGGCGGCGGCGCCGTGTTCCAGGCCGGGTCTTGCTGCTGGGCCTGCTGCGGCTGCTGCGCGGTCGACGGCCACGGCGCCTGGCTCGATTGCTGCTGATTGGGCGGCGGTTGATTGGCGGCGGGCCACGGCGCCTGTTGCGCGGGCTGACGCGTCGGCTGCACGGTGACCTGGGTCGCTGGTTTTGCCGGCAGGCGGACGACTTGCGGTTTGGGTTTAGGCTTTGCCTTCGCCTTGGCCTCGGCCCTCGCCTTCGCCTTTTCGGCCTCTTCAGCCGCCTCGGCCTTTTTCTTGGCGGCTTCGGCGTCCTGCGCGGCCTGCTGGCGTTCCTGCTCGGCAGCGGCGGCGGCCTCGGCCTGCTGCTGCTTCTCGACGTTCTCTTTCAGATACTCGGGCGGAATGCCCTGCGTCACGCCCGGCACGCCGCCTGGAAAGACGTCGCGCCGGTCGCCGGGCAACGGCTTCTTCTTGTTGATGCCGAAGACGTCGAGCTTGTCGAGGTCGAAGTCATCCATGCTTTCGCAGCCGGCAAGCGCCGGCGCGACGGCAAGGATTGCGGCCATGAGAACGATGCGGCAGCGCATGGCCCTTGCCCGTCAGCTCTTGCCGCCGGCGGCGAGCAGCGCCGACAGCACTTCAGCGCGCGTGCGCGCCCCGGGCGGGGTTTCGGCGTCGGCCGTCAGCATGTCGATATATTTGCGCGCGGCCGCGGCATCGTGATTGCGCCAGGCCGACAGCGCCAGCATTTCGCGCGCGCTGGCACGGAACGGGCGGCCCGGTTCGGCGAGCGGCGCCAGACGCTTTTCGAGCTCGGCGAGCGGGGCCGTATCGACCAGCAGCATGCCGGCGCGCAGCGCCGCCAAATCCTGCATGGTCTGGCCGAATGACCCGTCGGCGGCGATCTGGTCATAGGCCTTCACCGCGTCGGCAGGCTTGTCCTGCGCGAGCTCGGCGGCGGCACGAAAACGCGCCAGCACGCGGTAGCCGGCCGGCGCATCGGCGGCGATCTTGGCGAAAGCCTGTTCGGCATCGGCGTGCTTGCCCTCTTCGCTGAGCGTCAGGGCTTGCTCGAACTTGCTGCCCGCCTCGGCCGCCTGCTTTTCGATCCACCATTCATAGCCGCGCCAGGCCGCCATCGCCGCGACAATGAGGACGGCAACGCCGATAATGTAGATGCTGTAGCGCTCCCACAGCTTTTGCAGCCGTTCGCGCCGGACTTCCTCGTCGACTTCGTGAAAGATATCGGTCAAGGACCGCTCCACGCCCGTCCACCGGGCCCCCGGAACATCACGGGCGCCCGCGTAACCCAATGATGTGGCGGGCGCAAGGCAAAGCTAGCCCGCCAATCGTTAAGATTAGGAAACTCTAGGGCTTTTTCGCCTTCATCGGATAGACATGGTCGGGGCCGGGGAAGCTGCGCGCGCGCACCTCGGCGGCGTAATCGGCGATCGCCTTGTCGATGCCCGGACCGAGATCGCCGTAGCGCTTGACGAATTTCGGCACCCGCGGGCTCAGGCCCAGCATGTCCTCCATCACCAGCACCTGGCCATCGCAGGCAGCGCTGGCGCCGATGCCGATGGTCGGGATCGCAACCTCGGCCGTGATCTTGCGCGCCAGCGGCTCGGCCACCGCCTCGATCACCAGCGAAAAAGCGCCGGCCTGCGCGACCGCCTTGGCGTCGGCCTCGAAGCGATCCCATTCGGCGACATCGCGCCCTTGGGCGCGGAACGAGCCGATGACGTTGATCGCCTGCGGCGTCAGGCCGACATGACCCATCACCGGCACGCCGCGCTCCACCAGAAAGGCGATCGTCTCGGCCATGCGGGTGCCGCCTTCGACCTTGATGGCGCCGCAGCCCGTTTCCTTGAGCACGCGCGCGCAATTCATGAAGGCCTGCTCCTTCGAGGCCTCGTAGGAGCCGAACGGCATGTCGACGACCACCAGCGCGCGCGTGGAGCCGCGCATCACCGCGCGGCCCTGCAGGATCATCATGTCGAGCGTCACCGGCACGGTGGTCTCGAGCCCATGCATCACCATGCCGAGCGAGTCGCCGACCAGGATGACGTCGCAGTGTTTGTCGGCGATCGCCGCGGTGTGCGCGTGATAGGAGGTCAGGCACACGATCGGCTCGCCGCCCTTGCGTGCGCGAATATCGGGGGCGGTGAGACGCCGGACGTCGGACTGCAAGGACACGGCTTTAACCCCGGAAGACCGCGACACCGATGACGTAAGGGTGGAAGTAGTAGCCGAGCAGCAGGTAGATGATAATGCCTGCGACGACGACAATGATATCGTTGGTCCAGCCCGACGGCGCCGCGGTGAAGCCGCCGTCGCCGCGCCGCTTGGCGGCGATGCGCGCATAGCCGCCCCACAACAGAAACGCGCCGAACAGCACGATCGAGCCGAGGTCGCCGTTGGACAAGAGGTGCGCGAGCGACCACGTCTTCACGCTGGTCACCATCGGGTGCTTGATCCAGGCCCGGATATGGCTCGGCGTGTACGAGGTGGTGATGAAAACGACCGCGAACAGCATCAGGCCGACGGTGATGTGCCGCATGAAGGCCGGCGGCGTCCACACCTCGATCCATTCGTGGGCGCGATACTGGCCATAGCCGTAGACGATGAGACCGAAGCCGACGATCGACACCAGCGAAAACAGGCCGCGATAGGCGTTGCGGCCGAGCCGTTCGATCGCCCGCGCGCGCGTGTCGCGGAACGTCACGAAGATATGGCTGCCGAGAAAGACGATCAGCCCGACGACGAGAGTTGCGAGGCCCATGCTTCACTCGCTGACACATTGCCGAAGCCCAGGTGCCGCGATAGATGATAGCCGCGGGCAATGCAAGCCCGCGCCGAGGGGGATCGCTCATGCCTGCAATGCGCGCGCTGCTGAAATGCCTTCTGCTGTCGCTGCTTGTCGCCGGGCCGGCCGCCGCGCAAGGCTGGCCGCCGAAGACGGTGCGGATCGTGGTTCCCTTCGGCGCCGGCTCCACGCCCGACATCATCGGCCGCGTGCTTGCCGACCAATTGCAGAAGAAATATCCGGGCAGCGCCTTTGTCGTCGAAAACAAGCCGGGCGCCAGCGGCAATACCGGCACCGACGCCGTGGCCAAGGCCAAGCCCGACGGCTCGACAATCGGCATCAGCATCGGCGGCCCGCTCGCCATCAACACGCTGCTGTTTTCGAGCCTGCCCTACGACCCGCGCAAGGACATCGCCCCGATCACGCAGCTCGTCACCCAGCCGAGCGCGCTCGCCGTCAATCCCGACCTCAAGGTCAACACCGTCGGCGAACTGGTGGCGCTGCTCAAGGCCAACCCCGGCAAATACAATTTCGCCTCGATCGGCAACGGCTCGCTGTCGCATCTCGCCATGGAGGCGCTGGCGCTCAAGGCCGGCACGCGCATCGTCCACGTCGCCTATGCCGGCTCGCCCGCGGCGATCACCGCGGTCATTCGTAACGACACGCAGATGGCATGCCTGCCGGCGGTGTCAGTGGTGCCACTGGCAAAGGCCGGCAAGGTGAAGATCCTCGCGGTGTCGACCGCCGGGCGCTCGCCTTATCTGCCCGACGTGCCGACGCTGAAGGAGAGCGGCATCGATGTCGAAGCCGACGCCTGGAACGGCCTGATCGCGCCGGGCGGCACGCCCAAGGACATCATCGACGCCGTCAACAAGGACGTCGTCGCCATCATCAAGCTGCCGGAGGTGCGCGACAAACTGGCGACGCAACTGATGACGCCGGTCGGCTCGAGCCCGGAGCAATTCCGCGCCCAGATCGACGGCGAGATCGCGCGCTGGAAGGCCGTGATCGAAGCGGCGAACGTCAAGGTGAATTGACAAGAGCGCCGCGAGCACAGCGCGCTCCCTCTCCCCGTCGTGGAGAGGGTCGGAGTGAGGGGGCCTGACTCGCGATCGTTTGTAACCCCTCACCCGCCCGCGCTTCGCGCGGTCGACCT
>Ga0070741_10003876_pt1 | contig 35942 bp, 37 predicted proteins | sample Coa_R1_4_FD_66440 | JGI IMG/M metagenome (GOLD analysis project Ga0070741, IMG submission 66440) | Surface soil microbial communities from Centralia Pennsylvania, which are recovering from an underground coalmine fire - Coalmine... | ecosystem: Environmental > Terrestrial > Soil > Unclassified ... | reverse complement strand
GACGAGGTCGTCGAGGGCGAGCAGCTCGACCCCGAGTTGACGGGCGCGGTCCGCCGAGACGTAGGGGTCGTAAGCCACGAGGCGCATACCGAACGACAGCGCGCGCTGGGCGACCAGCGTCCCGATGCGGCCGAGCCCGACGATGCCGAGCGTCTTGCCATGGAGCTCGACACCCTCCCACCGGCTGCGCTCCCACTTGCCGTGAACGAGCGCGTTGTGCGCCTGCGGCACGTTGCGGGCCTGGGCCAGCAGCAGCGCCATGGTGTGCTCGGCCGCCGAGAGGATGTTGGACTGCGGCGCGTTGACGACCATGACGCCGCGCGCGGTGGCGGCGACGACGTCGACGTTGTCGAGCCCGATGCCGGCGCGTCCCACGACGACGAGCTCGGGGGCGGCGGCGAGGACGTCCGCGGTGACGTGCGTCGCCGAGCGCACGATGAGTGCGTGCTTGTCGGCGACCGCCGCGCGCAACGATGCGTCGTCGAGCCCGAGGCGTACGTCGACGTCGTGCCCGAGCTTGGTGAGCGCGGCGATGCCCGACAGCGCGAGTTCTTCGGTGACGAGGATGCGCGCCATCACTCGTGGTCCCGCATGGCCCGTACGACCCCGGCGCCGACCAGCAGCGCGAACACGGCCGCCAGCGCCGCGGCCCACGCGATGTCGGCGCCCCGCCCGTGGCGGGTCGCGGCCACGGCGACGACGGGGGCTGGCGGTGCGGCGGCCTCGGCGCCGGCCCGGGCTCGCGACGCCACAGTCGGCCCGGGCGCCGCCGGGGGCGCGTGTGGTGCGGGGCGCATCACCGCGGCCGGTGCCTTCGGCGCCGGCAGGGGCGCGGGTGCCGGGCGCGGGGCGGCGGCGGGCGCCACGGCCGCGCCACTCGTCGGCGTGGCAGGCGCAAACGATGGTGACGCCGGCGCCTGCGTGGTGGTCGTCGCCTCCGGGTGGAGGCCACTGACGGCGTCTGCGGCGTCGACGATCCCCTTGCACGTCGCGCTCCCCGTACCGCATGCCACCGGGCTCTGGGCCGTGGCGAGGAGCCGGTCGACGGCCTGCTTGGGGCTCAGCCCGGCCGACAGCAGGAGGGCGAGCGTCCCCGACACCAGGGGTGCGGCCATCGCCGTGCCCGAGGCGTACGCGTAGCTGTTGTGCTGCGACGGGGACCAGGCCGTCGACACGATGTCGTCGGCCTGCACGCCGTCGGCGCTCCCGCCCGGGGCCATAACCGCCCACTTGGCGTCGCCGGTGGAGGCCGTGGACGTCGTCTGCGTGCCAGTGCGGTTGGTGGCCCCGACGACCACGGCGTCAAGGTCGGCCGAGTACGTGGCGGGCAGCCCGAGGGATGCGGCGTTACCCGCGGCGAGCACGGGGATGGCGCCCTGCGACCAGGCGTACTCGATGCCCTGGCGCAGCGACTCCCCGTACTGGGCGGAGAACGACAGGGTCGGGTCCCCGAGGCTGAGGTTGACGACGGCGGCACCGTGGCCGACCACCCACTGGATGGCGGCGTTGATGTCGGCGATGGAGCCCTTGCCGTCGCGGTCGAGCGCCTTGGCGACGAGCAGGCGCGCACCGGGTGCCGCTCCCGCCACGCCCGCATTGTTGCCGGCGGCGGCTGCGGCGACGCCGGCCACCGCCGTGCCATGGCCATTGTCGTCGCCGCCCGTGGCTTCGCAGGCAAGCGGGTTGCCCCCCGACCCCACGCAGTCGGTACTCAGCACGACCTGGCCGGCGAGGTCCTCGTGGCGCAGGTCGGCGCCGGTGTCGACCACGCCGATCACCACCCCCGCCCCCGTCGTGGTCGTCCACGCTTCCGGCGCGCCGATCGCCGACAGGCCCCACTGCTTGGTGAAGAGGGGGTCGTTCGGGCCAGCGGGGCCGGCCGCCGCCGCGGCGGTGTGAACGACAAGGGCGGTCACCAGGGCGAGCACGGCTGCCGCTCCAGCCACGCGCCGGGCCGCGCCCGTCCGCATGCACCCATTCTGGCCGAAATCCGCGGCGGCCGCCGCCCGGGTCACCCCTGGTCGGCCAGGAGCTTGGCGATCCGGGTCACGCCGTCCTCCAGGGCGTCGTCGCCGAGGGCATAGGACAGCCGGGCGTAGCCGGGAGCGCCGAACGCCTCCCCGGGGACGATGGCGACCTTGGCCTCGTCGAGGAACAGCTCGGCGAGCTCGAGGGTGGTCGCGGCCGTGCGGCCGCGGACGGGCCGCCCGAGCACCGACTCGAACGACGGGAAGGCGTAGAAGGCGCCGCTCGGGTCGACGACACTGACGCCGGGGGCGGACCGGAGCAGCTCCACGATCCGGCGGCGGCGACGGTCGAAGGCGTCGCGCATCCGTGCCACCGACGACTGGTCGCCGGTCAGGGCGGCGAGGGCAGCGCGCTGGCTGACGTTGGCGACGTTGGACGTCAGGTGGCTCTGGAGGTTGGTGACCGCTTTGGCCACGTCGGGCGGCCCGATCAGCCACCCCACGCGCCACCCGGTCATGGCGTAGGTCTTGGCGACGCCGTGCACGACCACCGTGCGGTCGGCGAGCGCGGGCACCACGACGGGCAACGAGTGGAACTCGGCGGTGCCGTAGACGAGGTGCTCGTAGATCTCGTCGGTCAGGACCCACAGGCCGTGGTCGTCAGCCCAGCGCCCGATCTCCTCCATCCGGGCGCGGTCGTAGACGGCACCCGTCGGGTTCGACGGGGACACGAACAGCAGGACCTTGGTGCGCTCGGTCCGGGCGGCCTCCAACTGCTCGATGGTGCAGCAGAAGCCGCCAGCGCCCGTCGTCGCCACCGGGACCGGCACCCCGCCGGCCAGGGCGATGGCCTCGGGGTAGGTCACCCAGTACGGGGCCGGCACGAGCACCTCGTCGCCGGGGTCGAGGAGGGCAGCGAACGCCTCGTACACCGCCTGCTTGCCGCCGTTGGTGACGACGACCTGCGCGGGCGTGACGGCGTAGCCGCTGTCGGCCGCCGTCTTGGCGGCGATCGCCTCCCGGAGCTCGGGGAGGCCGGGGGCGGGCGTGTAGCGGTGGTTGCGGGGGTCGCGGCAGGCGGCTGCGGCCGCCTCGACGATGTGCTCGGGCGTCGGGAAGTCGGGCTCCCCCGCGCCGAAGTTGACGACCGACTCGCCGGCCGCCTGTAGCGCCTTGGCCTTGGCGTCGACGGCGAGGGTGGGCGACTCGCCGATGGCGCCAACTCGGCGGGAAACACGGGCCATGGCACCAGGCTGGCACATGCGACGATGGGGGCCGTGCCGGTTTCCGTCCGCATCCCGGGGTCGTTGTTGCCGTCGGACGGGCGGTTCGGGTGCGGGCCGTCGAAGGTGCGGCCCGCCGCGCTGTTCGGCCTCGCCGGCACCGGGCGCGCCTACATGGGGACGAGCCACCGCCAGGCCGGCGTGCGCTCGGTCGTCGCATCGATCCGGACGGGGCTCGGCGACCTGTTCGGGCTCCCGGACGGCTACGAGGTGGTATTGGGCGTCGGCGGGTCGAGCGCTTTCTGGGACGCTGCCGCCTTCTGCCTCGTCGAGCAGCGCAGCCAGCACCTGTCGTTCGGGGAGTTCGGGGCCAAGTTCGCCGCCGTCGTGTCATCGGCGCCGTTCGTGTCCGCCGAGGTGATCGAGTCGCCGCCGGGGACGCACGGCGCCCTCGAGGGCCGCGCCGGGGTCGACCTCTACGCCCACCCGCACAACGAGACGTCGACGGGCGTCGCCATGGCGCCGGCCCGGCCGTCGGGCGCCGATGCGGACGCGCTCATGTGCGTCGACGGGACGAGCGCGGCCGGCGGCCTCCGCCTCGACGCGAGCGCGGTCGACGTGTACTACTTCGCGCCGCAGAAGGGCTTCGCCAGCGACGGCGGGCTGTGGTTGGCGCTGTGCTCGCCCCGCGCGGTGGCGCGGCTGGAACGGGTCAAGGCGTCCGGCCGGTGGGTGCCGCCGTCGCTCGACCTGTCGCTCGCGCTGGAGAACTCGCGGCTCGACCAGACCAACAACACGCCGGCGCTGGCGACGCTGTTCCTGCTCGACGACCAGCTGCGGTGGATGCTCGGGCACGGTGGCCTCGAGTGGGCCGCGTCTCGGTGCGACGCATCGGCGGAGGCGTTGTACGGGTGGGCGGAGTCGAGCTCGTACGCGGCGCCGTTCGTGGCCAAGCCCGACGACCGCAGCCACGTCGTGGGAACCGTCGACCTCGACGAGGCGGTCCCCTACACGGAGGTGTGCCGGGTGCTGCGCGACAACGGGATCGTGGACATCGAGCCCTACCGCAAGCTCGGGCGCAACCAGCTGCGCGTGGGGATGTTCCCGGCCGTCGAGCCGGCGGACGTGGCCGCGCTCACGGCCTGTATCGACTACGTGGTCGAGCGCCTCTGACGCCGGGGACGGCGCGGCGCGGCGCGGCGCGGAGCGGCGCGGCGCGGAGCGGCGCGGCGCGGAGCGGCGCGGCGCGGAGCGGCGCGGCGGGGCGGCCGCCGGTGCGGCGGTGGTGCGGGCGGGGCTCAGCGGGTGGCGAGGGCGGTGATGAGGACGACAGCGCCGACCACGAGGGCGATGCACACCAGCCCGGTGAGGGTGGTCACGGCGACGTTGCGCACCTCGATCGCGGCACGCCGGTACCGGTCCCTCACGAGACCAGCCGCTCCACCTGCCCGGGAGTGGCCTCCCCGTCGTAGGCCAGCTCGCCGTCGCGCAGCCCGATGCACCGGTTGGCCACCTGTGCGAACTCGAGCGCGTGGGTGGCCACGATGACCGTCGCGCCCTGCTCGTAGGCGTCCACGAGCAGCTCGGTGAGCGCCTCCTTGCCCGGTTGGTCGAGGCCGACGAAGGGCTCGTCGACGAGCAGCACGCTGAAGGGCCGGATCAGCCCGACGGCGATGCTCGTCTTCTGGCGCAGGCCGCGGCTGAACGTCACCGGGAGGTCGTCGGCCCGGTTGGAGAGGTTGAAGCGCTCCATCAGGGCGGCGCCCCGCTCGTCGAGCTCGTCGCCGGGGACGCCGTGGAGGCGCCCGATGTAGTGCAGGTGCTCGACCAGGCTCAGGTCGTCGTACAGCACCGGGTTGTCGGGGAGGAACGACAGCGCGGCGCGCGCCTCGAGGGACCCGGAGGGGAAGCCGTCGATCGCCACCCTCCCCGACGTGGGCTCGAGGAGGCCGGCCGCCATCCGCAACAGCGTCGTCTTCCCGGAGCCGTTCGGGCCGACGAGCATCACGAGCTCGCCGGCGTCGATGACCAGGTCGAGCGGCTCGAGGGCGGCGTGCGTCCCGTAGGACTTGGCGAGCTCGACCGTCTCGAGTGCCGGCGCGAGGTCCTCGGTCATGGCTTTGCCGGCGGCGGGGTCATCGAGAACGACTGGCGCACGTCCTCGCGGAAGCGCAGCCACCCCATGCCGATCAGGCCGACCGTGATGGGCAGGAAGCTGGCCGACAGGGCGGCGCCGCCGGGGCTCGACCGGTGGGCGCCAGTGTGGTGCAGGGCGCTGCGGGCGACGAGCACGGGCGTCAGCCCGATGACGACGAGGGCCGGCGACCACACGGCGCGCAGCACCGTCTTGACCCCGGCGACCTCGGCGGGCAGGAAGTCACCGCCGCTCGACGGCGGCTCCATGACCACCGACGCGGCCCCGCCCACGAGCCCGAGCAGGGCCGCCGGCGCGATGAGCGTGGCACCGACGGTGAGCGCGAGGGGCACCGAGAACAGGCCGGCCGCGGCCATGACGATCGCCGTCGCCCACCCGACCAGCGCGACGACGACCATGACGGCGAGCGGCACCGGCGCGTGGGCCAGGCGGAGCTCACCGGGGACCGTGGGCGTCCCCGACGGGAGGTCGGGGTGGTCGATGTCCTGCGCCAGCGGCTCGAGGGCCTCGAGACCGGCGAGGAACAGGGCGACCGCGGCGACGACGATCAACGGCGTGGTCCCCGCGAACGTCCCGGCCAGGGCCGCGCCGGCGATGATGCCGAGCACGGCCAGCCGGACGAGGCGCACCGCCGGCCACCGCATGAGCCCGCGCACGTCGCGCCGCCACACGACGCGGCGCCCGTGGCCGAGGGGGCCGAGGCGCACCCACGGCTTCGGGCGCGACTGCTCCTGGGTCAGCTGGCGGCGGAGCAGCACGACCGTCCGCAGGTCCTGGAGCGTCAGGGCAAACCGGATCTGGCTGGCGAGCGTGGCCCGCCGTTCGGCCTGCTCGATCGAGAGCCCCCCGATACCGACCACGCCGGCGACCGCGACGACGGCCACCAGCGCGGCGACGCCGACCGACGCCGGGTGGAACTTGAGCGGGGTGAGGGCGAACTGCCCGAGCAGCCCCATCGGGGAGGTGACGCGGCCCAACGCCACGTCGGCCCCCGACCACCCGATCAGGGCGGCGGCGATGAGCAGCCCCGCCCACGGGCGCACTCGCCGGCCGGAGCACACGAGGCCGAGCCCAGCGGCGGTGGCGCCGACCGCACCGCCGACAGCCGCGCCGACGGGCGCCCACGCCGGGGCCCCTCCCCCGCCCAGGCGGTGCGAGGCGAGGACGGCGAGGCCGGCCCCGATGACCAGCCCGACGAACGCCGAGAACCGGACCTGGCGCACGGCCGCGCTGCGCAGCGCCCGGTCGCGCCGCACCGGGGCCAGGAGCACGTGGCGGACGTCGGCAGCCGGAAGGACCAGCGGCCCGCCCCGGGAGCCCGACCGCACGGCGACGGCGAACACGACGGCGATGCCGAGCCCGATGACGCCCGGGCCGCGCGTGACGACGTCGTGCAGCTGGTGGGGCGTGACCTTGTTGTCGCCGATGGCGTCGCTCGACAGCAGCACGGCGACCGCGCACCCGAAGGCGGTCAGGTACGCCTGGTAGAAGCCTTCGAAGACGTCGACACCGGCGGCGCGGTTGCGCCGGCGCGCCCGCGCCATCACGCGCAGGTCGGACGCCCGTGTGTCGTACGTCACGGCAGCCATCGGTACGAGGCTACCGGTGCGGCGGTCAGCCCCCGCTGGCGTCCTCGACGCGCTGCTTGCCCGCGGTGATGAACGGCATCATGGCGCGCAGCTCGGCACCCACCTGCTCGATGGGGTGGGCCTTGCCCTCGGCGCGCAGCCGGAGGAAGTTCGGGCGGCCGTTGCGGTTCTCGGTGACCCACTCGTCGGCGAACCTGCCGTCCTGGATCTCGTCGAGGATCCGCCGCATCTCGGCGCGCACGCCGGGGTTGATGATGCGCGGCCCGCGCGTGAGGTCGCCGTACTCGGCGGTGTCGGAGATCGAGTACCGCATGCCCGCAATGCCCTGCTCGTACATGAGGTCGACGATGAGCTTGAGTTCGTGGAGGCACTCGAAGTAGGCGCTCTCGGGCTGGTAGCCGGCGTCAACGAGCGTCTCGAAGGCGTTCTGGACGAGCGAGGTGAGCCCGCCGCAGAGGACGACCTGCTCGCCGAACAGGTCGGTCTCGGTCTCCTCGGAGAACGTGGTCTCGAGGACGCCGGCGCGGGTGCTGCCGATGGCGTGGGCGTAGGACAGCGCCAGGTCGCGCGTCTTGCCCGACGGGTCCTGCGCGACGGCGATCAGGGACGGCACCCCACCGCCTTCGACGTAGGTGCGGCGCACCAGGTGCCCGGGGCCCTTCGGCGCGACCATGCCAACGTCGATCCCCGGTGCCGGCTTGATGAGGCCGAAGCGGATGTTGAAGCCGTGGGCGAAGAACAACGCGTCGCCCGGGTTGAGCTGGGGCGCGATGTGCTCGTCGTACACCGACGCCATCTCGGTGTCGGGCAGCAGCATCATGACCAGGTCGGCCTCCTGGGCCGCCTGGGCGACGGGGACCACGCGCAGCCCGGCCGCCTCCGCCTTTCCCCGCGATGACGACCCGTCGCGCAGCGCGACGCGGACGTCGACGCCGGAGTCGGCCAGGTTCTGAGCGTGGGCGTGGCCTTGGGAGCCGTAGCCCACGATGGCGACCTTGCGCCCGGCGACGAGGCCGGGGTCGGCGTCCTTCTCGTAATAGATACTGGCCATCAGCCCACCTTTCCCTTGACCGACCGCAACCGTGGAGTGTGGCGCTCCAGGCGGGGCAGCGCCACCCGGCCGGTGCGCTGGATGTCGGTGATCCCGAACGGTCGCAGCAGGTCCTCGAAGTCGTCGAGCTTGGACGGCTGCCCCGCGAGCATCACCGTCAGGGCATCACTGCCCACGTCGATGATCTTGCCCTCGAACACGCCCACGAGCTCGATCACCTGGCTGCGGCTGCTGGCGTCGGCGCGGACGGTGGCGAGCAGGAGCTCGCGCTCCACGGCCGCCGAAGGCTCGAGCTCGGAGATCTTGACCACGCTCACGAGCTTGAACAGTTGCTTGGTGATTTGCTCGATCGGCGCCGTCTCGGCGTCGACGACGATCGTGATGCGGCTGAACCGCTCGTCATCGGTGGGCGCCACGGCCAACGACTCGATGTTGTAGCCCCGGCGGCTGAACAGGCCGGCGACGCGTGCGAGGACGCCGGACTTGTTCTCGACCAGCACGGTCAGGGTGTGGTGGCCGACGGTCACGGCTTCTGCATCCCGTGCGCGGGCGTCACCCCGGGGGCGACGAGGACATCATCGTTGGACGCGCCCGCCGGCACCATGGGGAAGACCTTCTCGGACGAGTCGGTGCGGAACTCGATGACGACCGGGCGGTCATCGACCTGGTTGGCCTTCTCGATGGCCGGCGCCACCTCCTCGGGCGCCTCGACCCGCAGGGCCACGCAGCCCATGGCCTCGGCCCACTTCACGTAGTCGGGCAGGTCCGGCGACAGGTACACCTCCGAGTACCGCTCGTCGTAGAACATCTCCTGCCACTGGCGGACCATCCCGAGGTAGGCGTTGTTGAGGATGGCGATCTTGACGGGGATGCGCTCGGAGCTGGCTGTGGCCAGCTCCTGCGCCGTCATCTGGAAGCACCCGTCGCCGTCCACGGCCCACACCATCTTGTCGGGGCGGCCGACCTTGGCACCGATGGCGGCCGGGACGGCGAAGCCCATCGTGCCCAGCCCGCCCGAGTTGACCCACGTGTACGGCTCGTCAAAGCGCCAGTACTGCGACGCCCACATCTGGTGTTGGCCGACACCGCTCGCCAGGATGGTCCCGGGCGGGCAGGCGTCGCGCAGGGCCTCGATGACCATCTGCGGCTTGAGCGGCCCGCCCTCCTCCGCCGACGCGTACTGCAGCGGGTACTCGGCCTGCCACCGGCGCAGCGTCGCCATCCACTCCGTGCGGTCGGCCTGGGGCCCGGCGGCGCGCACGGCCTCCACCAGCTCCTCGATCACCTGGCGGCAGTCGCCGACGATCGGCACGTCAGGGCGTCGCACCTTGCCGAGCTCGGCAGGATCGACGTCGACGTGGATGACCTTGGCGTCCGGGGCGAACGTGCCCACGCGCCCGGTCACGCGGTCGTCGAAGCGGCTGCCCAGGGCGATCAGCAGGTCGGCGTGCTGCATAGCGGTCACGGCGGTGAAGTTGCCGTGCATGCCCGGCATGCCGAGGCAGAGGGGGTGGCTGTCGGGGAACGACCCCCGCGCCATGAGCGTGGTCACCACCGGGATGCCGGTGAGCTCGGCGAGGGCGCGCAGGGCCTCCGCGGCCCGCGCCTTCAAGATGCCGCCGCCGACATAAAGGACCGGGCGCCGCGAGGCCGCGATGAGCGCGGCCGCCTCCTTGATCATGCGCGGGTGGCCCTTCACGGTCGGCCGGTACCCGGGCAGGTCGACGCCGTCGGGCCAGTACCAGTCCATCTCGGACGTCAGGACGTCCTTCGGGACGTCGATGAGGACCGGCCCCGGCCGCCCCGTCGTGGCGATGTGGAACGCCTCGCGCACGATCCGGGGGATGTCGTCGGGGTCCATCACCAGCTCGTTGTGCTTGGTGACGGGGCGGGTGATGCCCACCGTGTCGCACTCCTGGAAGGCGTCGGTGCCGATGGCGGCGCGGGGCACCTGCCCGGTGATCGCCACCATGGGGATCGAGTCCATGTAGGCGTCGCAGAGGGGCGTCACCAGATTGGTCGCCGCCGGGCCCGACGTCACCATCGCCACCCCGGGCCGTCCCGTCACATGGGCGTAGCCCTCGGCCATGTGCCCCGCCCCCTGCTCGTGGCGCACGAGGATGTGGCGGATCGTGGAGTCAAGCAGCGGGTCGTAGGCGGGCAGGATGCACCCGCCGGGCAGGCCGAACATGACGTCCACGCCTTCCATCTCGAGGCTCTTGATGAGGGCCTGAGCGCCGGTCAGTTTCACGGGGTCTCCTTGTGCATGGGCAACAAAAAACCTCCCCGTCTGGGGAGGTCGAGGCGCACGACGCGGTGGCGGCGGCGTGCGCTACGCGATGAGTACCAGGGTCCGCAGGGACAGGGCCACGGCGCAAGGATGACAGGAGTTCCCCGACTTGTCCACCCGTTGGCACCCGGGAGGGCCGTGGTGGTGGCACGGTGTCGCCACGACCCGGGCATACGGGACAATTCCGGCCGTGAATGCGGTCGCCATCCTGGTCCGGGCCGAGCTCCGTGCCCGGTGGCGTTCGTGGGCGGCGATCGCCGTCCTCGTCGGGCTGGCGGGCGCGGTGGTGCTGGTGAGCGCCGCCGGCGCCCGGCGCACCGGCACCGCCTACGCCCGGTACCTGCGCGCCGCCCGTGCGGCCGACGTGCTGATCTCGCCGCCGCAGACCGGGTTCCCACGGCTCTACCCGGCGCTGGCGCGCCTCCCCGAGGTGGCGCGCACCGCCACGGTGGTCGGCCTCGACACGTTCGTGCCGGGCCGGCCGACGGCCGGGCTCGAGACGTTCGTCAGCGCGGACGGGGCGCTCGGCAACGCGCTCGAGCGGCCGAAGATCACCTCGGGGCGGATGGCGGACCTCGCCCGGCCTGACGAGGCCGTCGCCTCCCGCCGCCTGGCCCAGGAGCTCGGCCTGCACCCCGGGGACCGGCTGTCGATCGGGGTCGCCCCGTCCTCGGCCGCGGGGTTCGACATGGCCCACGCCCGCCGGTTCACCTTCACGATCACCGGTATCGGCGTCACCCGCGACGACGTCGTGGCAGTCAACGCGCTGGCGACGCAGCCGCGGCTCCTCGTCGGGCCGGCGGTGCTGAAGTCGGTGGACCCGTCGTTCTACGCGTTCGACGGGGCGTTCGTCACCCTGCGGCCGCATGCGTCAGCCGCCGCGTTTACCCGTGACGCGCAGGCGCTGGCGGCGCGCTTCCCCGAAGTCGGCGGGCCGCTGTTCATCGCCGACGAGCACGCCCAGGCGGGGACGGTGGAACGTGCGATCCGGCCACAGGCGGCGGCGCTGGCGATCTTCTCGGCGCTGGCGGCGGCGACGGCACTCGTCGTCGTCGGCCAGGTGGTGTCGCGCCAGCTGCTGCTCGCAGGGGCCGACAGCCCGGCGCTGCACGCCCTTGGGATGCGCCGGCGCCAGGTCGCCGCCGCGGCGCTCATCGAGGCCGGCGTCGTCGCGGTGGCGGGCGCGGGGCTCGCCGTCGTCGCCGCGGTGCTCGCATCGCCGCTCATGCCCATCGGGCCGGCCCGCGTGGCCGAGCCCCACCCGGGGCTCAGCGCGGACTGGGCGGTGCTCGCCGCGGGCGGGGCCGCCACGGTGGTGCTGCTGGTCCTGCGGGTGTGGTGGCCGGCGTGGCGGGCGGCATGGGCCGGGGCGGGCGCCGGTGGGGCGGCTGCAGGGGCGGGCGCGGGTGGCCTGGCGGGAGCGGGCGCGGCGGGAGCGGCCGCTCGCCCCGCCACGCCGGGCGGGCGCCTCGGAGTGGGCAGCGGCCTCGTGGCGGAGCCGTTGCGGGCGTCACGCGCGCTCGGCTCCGTCCCGGCAACCGTCGGGGTGTCGTTCGCGCTGCAGACCGGCCGGGGGCGCGATGCCGTCCCCGTGCGCAGTGCCCTCACCGGCGCGGTCCTCGCCGTCGCTGCCGTCGCCGCCGCGCTCACCTTCAGCAGCAGCCTGGCCCACCTGGTCGGCACACCGCGGCTCTACGGGCAGACGTGGGGCGTCTCGGTCGACACGCAGTTCGGCCAACTGCCCCCTGCGCAAGTCGGCGCGCTCATGGCGTCACGGCGCGACGTCGCCGGGTGGACGTTCGGCGACCACACCACGTTGACGATCGCCGGGCGCTCCGTCCCAGGCATCGCGCTCGCACCCGGCCGCGGCGCCGAGGCGTGGCCGACCCTCCTCGAGGGCCGCGCGCCCACAGCGCCGGACGAGATCGTCCTCGGGACCAAAACCCTGCGGGCCGCGCACCTGCGCGTCGGCGCGCAGGCCAAGGTCGGCGCACAGGTGATGCGCGTCGTCGGGCGTGCTGTGTTCCCGTTCTTCGGACAGGGCAGCTTCACCCCGACGGACCTGGCCGAGGGAGCCGCCGTCATCGACGCCGCGCCGGACCCGGGCGGCTTCAACTTCGTGCTGCTCACGCTCCGCCCCGGGGCTGACGGCCATTCGGTGGCGAGCACCGTGGCGTCGCTCAACCGGCAGCTGGCCGCGTCGGGCTGCCCCCAGGACCAGGCGTGCGTCGCCACCTCGGCCCAGCGCCCGGTCGACGTCGTGAACTACTCGCGCGTCCGCCAGACACCGCTCGCCCTCGCCGCGCTGCTCGGGCTGTTGGCGCTCGCCACCGTCGGCCACCTGCTCGTCACCTCGGTGCGGCGACGCCGGCGCGAGCTCGCCGTGCTGAAGACGCTGGGCTTCGTGCGCCGCCAGGTGCTCGCCACGGTGTCGTGGCAGGCGACGGTCCTCGTCGCCGCCGCGCTCGTCCTCGGCATTCCCCTTGGCGTTGCGGGCGGGCGGTGGGCATGGGCGCTGTTTGCCGGCCGCCTGGGCGCGGGCGTCGGCGCGACCGTCCCCCTCCTCGCCCTGCTCGTCGGCGCCCCGCTCGCGCTCGCCATCGCCAACGTGGTCGCGCTCGGGCCCGGCCTGCTCGCCAGCCGGCTCCGTCCCGCGCCAGTCCTCCGCCGGGAATGACGATCAGGAGAACGCGACCTCCCGCCAGGTCCGCCCGCCGTCGCGCGTGATCTGAAGGGTGCCGCCGTCGCCGGCGGGCGTGCGGAACACGACGACGCCCTGCGTCGCAGTCGTGAACCCGAGGTCGGCGGCATCCACCCCGGCAGCCGTGGACACCTGCGACCACGTGGCGCCGGCATCGAAGGTCGCCTCGAGCGCCGCCGGTCCCGCGGCCTGGACAGCCGCCACGATCGTCCCGGCCGACGGCGACGCCACGGCGAGGGCGTGGCCACCCGGGATGGGCCCGGCGCCGGTGAACGTCGCCCCACCGTCGTGCGACACCCACAGGCGCTCGCCCGTCTGCGGCGCGGGCCCCCACACGCCCTCGTCGCACGCGGCGACGACCTCGGTCGCGCTGCTCGCAGCGATCACGGCGGGGCCGTTCCCCGTGAGGCACGGCGGTGTCCACGGCTGCCACGCGCCATCGACCAGGCGCAGGCCGCCGACGACGGTGCGGTCGACCTCGATGGCCCAGCCGGTGCGGCCCTGGAGCACGAGCTGCACGGTCGGCACCGGGCCGGCGCCGACCGGGATGGCGGCGGCCCCGAGCGACACGGAGAAGGCGTCGCTTGCCACCGGCGCGGTCGCCACACGGAAGGCCTGGCCGTCGAAGACCACCATGTGCACGGCGCCCGCCGCGGCCTCGAGCGCGTAGACCCCGCCCTCGCCGCCAGGCACGGTGAGCTGGTGCCAGGAATGGCCTCCGTCGTGGGTTGCCCACAGCTCCGGTCCCCACGCCCACCCGTCGTGCGCGTTCGCGAACCGCAGCTCGCTCACCTTGGCGTGCGGCAGGGCGGGCAGCGCCGTCCACGTGCGGCCGGCGTCGACCGTGTGGGCGACCGCGGACGCGCCGAGCACGAACCCCTCGGTCGGCGACACGAACGTCACCGAACGCGGCGTGAACCCCGGCGGGACGTTCGCTGCTGACGCAGACGGGGCGAACGTCGGGGCCGTCGGGGCCGGCGCGGCCGCCGCGCCCGCGTTGCCCGCCGCGGCCGCGGCGGTCGTCGCCGACGCCGACGCCGCAGCCGTCGTGGCCGGCCGGGCCGCGGGCGTCGCCAGCTCGGTGCGGCCCTTCGTGGTGCTCGTGCCGTTGCTCGTCACGAGGACGGCGGCGACGATCGCGGCGGCGAGGCCCAGGGCGGCCACGGGCGCGGCGACGACCCATCGGGACCGCGCGGGGGACGCGCCGGCGGCGCGGCGCTGAAACCGCTCCCACCCGTCGGGCGGTGCGTGGACCTGCGTGGCCTCGTCGCGCAACGTGCGGCGCAGGCGGTCGATGAGCTCGTCGTCGTTCATGGCTCCAGCACGTCCTTCAGGTCCGCGAGCCCGCGGTGGGTGAGCGACTTCACCGTGCCCCGGCGGCACCCGAGCGCCGCCGCGATGTCCGCCTCGGACAGGTCGAGGTAGTAGCGCAGGACCAGCGCGGCCCGCCGCCGCGGCGCGAGCTTTGCCAACGCGTCCCACACGTCGTCGTGCTCGGGAGCGGCGCCCTCGACCGGCGCCGGCCGGTACGCCTCCTCCCGTTGGCGGCGGCGGTGCCACGAGTAACAGGCGTTGGTCACCGTGCGGCGGAGGTAGGCGGCGGGCGAGTTGAGCGCCGGGTAGCGGGGCTGGACGCGGATGAAGGCGTCCTGGACGAGGTCCTCGGCGGCGGCACGGGAGCCGGTGAGCAGGTAGGCGAGACGCAACATGGGCTCGTACTGGGCGCGATAGAAGTCCTCGAAGCGCGGAGGCGCGAGCGGCGGCGGCTCGGCGAGGCCCATGGCGCTCATCATGGGCCTGACGCCTGGGGGGGCCGTATGGTTCCCGTATGCCCGAGGACTTCCGCGAGCACGTGCGGTCGCTCCTCGCCAGCCGCCTGCCACCGCGCGCCCCCGGTGCGCCCGTGGTCGTCATGGGCGCCGGCCACGACGACCTCGAAACGGGCCGGCGCTACATCGCCACCCTCGCCGAGTTGCGGATGTCGGCACCGCGGTGGCCCCGGGAGCACGGCGGGTTCGGCGCCACCGCGGAGGAGGCCACCGTCATCGCAGAGGAGCGCGAGCGCTTCGCGTCCGCTGACCTCTACCCCTTCATGGTGGGGATCGGCGTCGCCGGCCCGACGATCATCGACTTCGGCGAGCCGTCACAGCAGGAGCGGTGGCTCCCCGGGATCCGGACGGGCGCGGAGATCTGGTGCCAGCTGTTCTCCGAGCCCGACGCCGGGTCCGACCTGGCCAACCTGGGGACGCGCGCCGACCGGGATGGTGACGTCTGGCGGGTGACCGGCCAGAAGGTGTGGAGCAGCCGCGCCCACTACGCCGACTGGGGGTTCCTCCTCGCCCGGTCCGACCCCGACGCGCCGAAGCACGCGGGGATCACGGCGTTCGGGGTGCGGATGCGCACGCCCGGGGTCACGGTCCGCCCGCTGCGCCAGATGAACGGCGACGACCACTTCAGCGAGGTGTTCCTCGACGACGTACTCGTGGACGACGCCGACCGCATCGGTGCGGTGGGTTCCGGGTGGAAGGTCGCCGTCGGTGCCCTCGCCCATGAGCGCGGCTCCATCGGCGGCGGGTGGGGCATGGTGTCACCCGAGGACGTCATCGCGCTCGCCCACCGGGCCCGCGCCTCGGCCGCCGTCCGCGACCGCGTCGCGGGGGTCGTTGCCGAGATGGAGGTCTCCCGGCTCGCCAACATCCGGGCGCGGGCACTGGCGCAGGCCGGCCGCCCCGGCCCCGAGGGTTCGGGCGCCAAGCTCCGGGGCAGCCTCACCACGCGCCTCGTGTCGCAGCTCGCCATCGACCTCGCCGGGCTGGCCGCGATCGCGCGTGATGAACGGGGCGCCGAGAGCGGCCAGGGCGACGAGTGGCAGACCCTGTTCCTCACCGGCCCGTCGTTCGGGATCCGGGGCGGCACCGACGAGATCCAGCGCAACATCGTGGGCGAGCGGGTGCTCGGCCTCCCGCCCGAACCACGCGCGGACAAGGACGTCCCGTGGCGCCGGCAGCGGTGAGCCACCGCCTCGAGCGGCTGCGCGCTCGCCAGGGGGCGATGGTCGACGCGCTGGCGGCGCTCGTCGCCCTCGAATCGCCGTCCTCGGACCCCGCCGCACTGGCCCGGTGCGCAGACGGGGTTGCCGCGCTGCTGCACGATCGCCTCGGCCGGCCGCCGGTCGCCGAGGGCACGCACCTGCGCTGGTCCGGTGGCGGTTCGCCCGACGTCGTCGTCATCGGGCACTTCGACACGGTGTGGCCCCTCGGCACCCTGGCCGGGCGCCCGTTCACGGTCACCGATGGCGTGGCGAGCGGGCCTGGCGCGCTCGACATGAAGGCAGGGATCGTGCAGCTGGCCGAGGGCCTGGCCACGCTTGGGGACCGCACCGGCGTCGAGGTGGTGCTCACGTCCGACGAGGAGGTCGGCTCGCGGACCTCGCGCGACCTTGTCGAGCGCGTCGCCCGCGGGGCGCGCGCCGCGCTCGTCCTCGAACCGTGCGCCCCAGGCGGCGCGCTCAAGACCGCGCGCAAGGGCACCGGCGACTACACGCTGCGCGTTGAGGGGCGGGCCGCGCACGCGGGCAACGAGCCTGAGCGCGGTGCGAACGCGCTGACGGCGCTGGCGCAGGCCGTGCTCGCCGCCGCGGCACTGGCACGGCCCGACCTCGGCACCACCGTGACGCCCACGCTCGCGTCCGCGGGGTCGGCCTCGAACGTCGTGCCGGCCGAGGCCTTCGCCCACCTCGACGTGCGCGCCACCGAGGGCGCCGAATCGTCGCGGCTCGATCGCGACCTGCGCGCCTTGACGTCCACCGTCGCCGGCACGTCACTGCGCGTCGACGGCGGCTGGAACCGCCCACCGATGCCTGCGTCGGCGTCGGCCGCGCTGTTCGCCGCCGCGCAGGCGTGCGCGACGCGGCTCGGCCTCGGCCCGCTGAGCGGCATGGCCGTCGGTGGCGGCAGCGACGGCAACTTCACGGCCGCGGTGGGTGTGCCCACCCTCGACGGGCTCGGCGGCGTGGGCGCCGGCATGCACGCAGTGGATGAGCACGTGGTGGTTGCGACCATGCCCGAACGGGCGGCACTGCTGGCCGAGTTGATCGAGGCGATCAGGGCGCAGTGATCCCCGCGCTGGCCGCGGGGTCGGGCAGCGCGGTCAGTAGTGATCGCCGCGCGGATGGGCCGCGCGATCAGGCTTCGGTGATGGCGCCCCGCTCGGCGCCCTGCGCCAGCCGCGCGTACTTGGCGAGCACGCCTGAGGTGTAGCGGGGAGCGGGCACCTTCCATTCGGCGCGGCGCCGCTCGAGCTCGTCGGGCGCCACGTCGAGGTCCACCCGGCGCGACGGCACGTCGACGACGATGCGGTCGCCGTCGCGCACGAAGGCGATCGGGCCGCCGTCGACGGCCTCCGGCGCCACGTGGCCGATGCAAAAGCCGTGCGTGCCGCCCGAGAACCGCCCGTCGGTCACCAGCGCGCAGTCCGCGCCCCGCCCGGCGCCCTTCATGGCGCCGGTCACGGCCAGCATCTCGCGCATCCCGGGGCCGCCCTTTGGCCCCTCGTAGCGGATGACGACGATGGAACCCGGTGCGATGCCACCGGCCAGGATGACCTCCATCGCCGCGTCCTCGCCGTCGAACACCCTCGCCGGCCCCTCGAAACGCAGCACGTCGATGCCCGCGACCTTCACGACCGCCCCCATCGGTGCGAGCGAACCGCGCAGCACGGCGAGCCCGCCTTCCGGGTGGATCGGCGCTGAGAGCGGGTGCACGACGCTGCCGTCGGGGCCGGGCGGGGACAGGGCCTCGAGCTCCTCCCCCATCGTCCGCCCGGTCACGGTGAGGACGTCGCCGTTCAGGACGCCCGCGTCGAGGAGCAGCTTCATCACGACCGGGACGCCGCCGACGCGGTCGAGGTCGACCATGTGGAAGCGGCCGTGCGGCTTCATGTCGGCAATGTGCGGTGCCCGCCGGGCGACGCGGTTGAAGTCGTCGAGTTCGAGCTCGACACGCGCCTCGTTGGCGATCGCCAACAGGTGGAGGACCGCGTTGGTGGAGCCCCCGAGCGCGTTGACCACGGCGATGGCGTTCTCGAACGCCGCCTTGGTGAGGATCTGCCGAGGGCGGATGCCGTTTTCGAGGAGGCGCACCACCGCCTCGCCGCTGCGGTAGGCGATCTCGTCGCGCCGCTGGTCGGGAGCCGGGGGCGATGAGCTGCCGAGCAGGCTCATCCCGAGCGCCTCGCCGACCGACGCCATGGTGTTCGCCGTGAACATGCCCGCGCAGCTCCCCTCGCTCGGGCACGCGTGCTGCTCGATGAGCGCCAGCTCCTCGTCGGAGAGCTTGCCGGCTGCATTGGCGCCGACGGCCTCGAAGACGCTCACGATGTCGAGGGCGTCTCCCGGCTGCTCGGCCCTCCCAGGGATGTGGCCCGGGAGGATGCTGCCGCCGTACACGAAGACGCTCGCCAGGTCGAGCCGGGCCGCCGCCATGATCATGCCGGGGAGGCTCTTGTCGCACCCGGCGAACGTCACCATCCCGTCAAGGCGCTCGGCGTGCATGACGCACTCCACGGAGTCGGCAATCAGCTCGCGGCTGACCAGCGAGGCGCGCATGCCCTCGTGCCCCATCGAGATGCCGTCGCTCACGGCGATCGTGGTGAACTCCAGCGGGAACCCGCCGGCGGCACGGACCCCGTCCTTCGCCCGCGCTGCCAGGCGGGCGAGCGGAAGGTTGCAGGGCGTGACCTCGTTCCAGGACGACGCGACCCCGATCTGCGGCTTGTCCCAGTCGGCGTCGGTCATCCCGACGGCGCGCAGCATGGCGCGGGCGGGCGCGCGCGTCTTGCCGTCGGTGACGTCGAAGGAGCGGGGCTTCAGGGGGTTCGACATGCCCACCCACAGTAGGGGGCACGCTCCGACTGCGCCGGGGGCGTTCCTTGGTTACGGCGCCCGCCACCGCGGCTGCGTGTACGGCGCGCCCGACTTGCTCGCTGTGGCGCACACGAGCGGCGTGCCGGCCCGCGTGACGGCGGCGTCCCCGACCACCGCACAAAATGAGCCCGCGGTCGCCACCGGCACCGTGGAGGTCGCCGGCGGCGCCGTCGGTGCCGGCGTCGCGACCGTCGTTGGCTGCCCTCCCGCGGGTGGCGCGGTTGGCGCCTGCGTCGTCGGCGCAACGCGGCCGCCCGGGAGCAAGGCCCACCACGCTGTGGCGATGACGTGCTGGGCGTCGGCCAGCAACATCGAGCCTGCGCAGACGGCGCTGTGCAGCGCGTTCTCCACGCCGTCTTTCGTATGCGCCCCGTACGGGCCAGCTAGGGGCTCGGGCCAGAGGTTGGTGATGTCGTTCGACCCCCCGAGCTCGAGTGAGATGAGATGGTCGACCTCGTAGGTGTTCGGGACGTCCGCCTCGTGGTAGCGCGCGAAGACCTGCGCCCGCTCGCTCGACGGCACGTCGCGGACCGACGACGCGTACCCCGGCGTGCACACCGTCGCGACGGTGATCCCGGGGAACACCGCGCCCGGCGTGAGCACCGGGTCCGGTACCGGGACCGCGGTGCCGTCTGGCGCCACCGGTGCCGCGACCCTGGCTGTGGGCGTTGCTGGCGTCGTCGCCCGGACGGGGGTCGACGGTGGGCTCGTCACGGGCGGTCCCGGCGCGCCTGCGGCCGGGGCGGTACCCGCCGCTGCCTCCGCAGCGGAGGTGGTCGGCGCCCGGGGCGCGGAGTTCACGGACGTGGGCTTCGGCCTGTGGTTGGCGGCGGCCGCGGCGACGACGATGACGATGACCACCAGCACGACTGCCGCGACGACGCGGCGGCGGTGCCGCCTTGTCGGTCCTGGACCCGAGGACGCGGCCCTCGCGGCGCCAGGTGGCGGGTACCAGTCACCGTCCGGCGCGAGCCACCACCCGGGCGACGGGGGATCGGTACCGGTCGATCTCTCTGCCATCGCGTTCACCTCGCCGGGCTGACGGGACGAACCGTCGGTGACGCAGCCTGCGGCACCGAGGCCCGTCCTGGGTGGACCGTGCTGCCACGATGGGCCACGCGCGGCACTGGTGAAGCGTGCGCCCGCACCGTGCCATTGGCGCAGAGGCGGACGTCCCGGCCCGCACGACAATGGACGGAGGCATCCCGGTGGCGGGCGACGCGCTGCCGTGCCCGGAGCGCCCCGTGCAATGGTCGCCGTCCGGTGAGCGCTCCGACGGCCGGCACCGCAGGTCGCGGCCGCCCGGCAGACGGCGGCGCCTATCCTGGGTCACGGTGAGCCAGCCCCCCTCGGCCATCGAGCAGGCCCGAACCGCGTGGCGGCGCGCCATCGAGGACACGCAACACGTGCGGGGCCACGCCGAGGCCGAGCTCCGACGGGTGTGGGCCCTTTTGTCCGACGCCCTCGAAGACGCGTTCGCCTCTGGCATGTCCCTCGAGGACATCGCGCGCCGCCTCGGCCTCACGCCGGCAGTCGTGCACGCGCTCGTCGGGACGCGGTCGGGTTCTCCTGCTTGATCCTGTCGTAGACGCGAACGACGTCGTCAAGCGCTGGGGCACGACCCCGGTGCTCAACCGCGCGACGTTCCGCGTGGGCCGTGGGGTGACCGGCCTGCTCGGCCCGAACGGGGCGGGCAAGACCACGCTGCTCGGCCTCCTCCTCGGCCTCCACCGCTCAGACGCCGGCACCGTCCGAGTCCTCGGCGGCGACCCGTGGACGAACGGCCCCGACGTCCGCGCCCGCATCGGCTACGCGCCGGAGTACGACGCGCTGCCCCCCGACGTGACGGCCGCCGACGTGGTGCGCCACATCGCTGAGCTGCACGGGCTGCCGCGGCGCGAAGCCACGGGGCGCGCCAGCGACACCCTGTGGGAGGTCGGCCTCGGCGAGGAGCGCTTCCGGCTGGTGGGGACCATGAGCACGGGTCAGCGCCAACGGGTGAAGTTGGCGCAGGCCATCGTGCACGACCCCGCGCTCGTGCTCCTCGATGAGCCGACGAACGGGCTCGACCCTGCCCAGCGCGAGGGCATGCTCGAGCTGATCCGCCACGTCGGCAACGAGCTCGGGATGGACGTCATCTTGAGCTCGCACCTGCTCGAAGAGGTCGAGCGCGTGAGCGACTCGGTGATCATCCTCGACGGCGGCGTGATCGCCGTGGGCGGCTCGCTCGAGGAGCTGCGCGGCGGCGGGGACGAGCTCGTCGTGGAGGTCGACGGGCCCGCCGACGTATTGGCCGCGTCGCTCCCGGGCGCCCAGGTCATCGGCCCCGGCCGCCTGCTCGTGCCGCTCACCGACGAGCACGTCTACGACGTCGTGCGCGACACCGTCGCGGACCTCGGGCTGGGGCTGCGCCGGTTGCAGCTGCGCACGGCGACCCTCGAGGAGATCTACCTCGACGCATCGGACCGCTTGCGGGCCGCACCATGACCGACGCGCGGATCCTCGGTACCGGCTACCGCACCTACACCGGCCCGCGCCTCGGGCCCCGGCACGCCACATGGACACTGGCCCGCCACACGTTCGAGCGGGTCATGGGCCTGCGGCGCCCTGCCCGCTACAAGGTGCTCCCGATCCTCACCCTGGTGATCGCCTACCTCCCTGCCGTGGCGTTCATCGGCGCCATCGCCCTGTTGCCCACGCGCCGCCTCGGCGACTTCGTCCCCGACGTGGCGCGGTACTACTCGTTCGTCACCGCGGCGCTGTGGCTGTTCGCGGCCCTCGCCGCACCGGAGGCGCTGTGCCCCGACAAGCGCTCGCACGTGCTCGGGCTGTACCTGGCGTCACCGCTCACCCGCGTGTCGTACCTGGCGGCCAAGGCCGGCGCCGTGGCGACTGCGGTCGCGCTCGTCACGCTCGGCCCGCCGCTCGTGCTGCTGGCGGGCGAGTCGCTGCAGAACGCCGGGCCGCGCGGGGTCGGAGGGTTCATGAGCACGCTCGGGCACGCGCTCGGCGCGGGCGTGGCGCTGGCGTTCATGTTCACCGCCATCTCCCTCGTCATCCCCAGCCTGACGGACCGCCGCGGGTTCGCGGCGGCCGGCAACGTCCTGGTGCTGCTCGGGTCAGCGGCGGTGTCGAACATCCTCGCGTTCGGGCTGCGCTTCGGCGACGGCTGGTTGCTCGTCGGGCTGGCCAGGCTCCCCTACGAGCTGACGACGCGCATCTTCGGGCGCACCGGCCTGCCGACGCCGTCGCGCACTCCCCTGCCGACCGCAGGCGTGTACCTCGCCGCGACAGCGGTAACCGCGGTCGCCGCGGTGGTCACGTGGTGGCGCGTGACACGCGTGGTGGTGACGCGATGACGGCGACGATCACGGTGCGCGACGTCGGCAAGTGGTTCGGGTCCGTCGTCGCGCTGTCCGGCGTGAGTTTCGAGATCGGCCCCGGGGTGACGGCACTGCTCGGGCCCAACGGCGCGGGCAAGTCCACGCTGTTCCGCATCATGTGCGGGCTGGCCAACCCCTCGCAGGGCGCCGTCCGCATCCTGGGACAAGACCCCCGGGCCAACCCGTCGCTCACCCGCCACATCGGGATCGCCCCGCAACAAGAGGCGTTGTTCGAGTGGCAGACGGCGTTGGAGTTCGTGACGCTGGCGGCGCAGCTGCACGGGGTGGGCGGACCGGTGCAGGCCGCGGCAGCGGCGCTTGCGACCGTCGAGATGGACCCACGCGATCCCCGGCCGCTGAGCACCTACAGCAAGGGGATGCGCCAGCGGGTCAAGGTCGCGCAGGCAATCGTGCACAACCCGACCGTGCTCGTGCTCGACGAGCCCCTCGAGGGGCTCGACCCCCGACAGCGCCTCGGCGCCATTTCGTTCTTCCGCGCGCTCGGCGAGCAGGGCCGCACGGTCGTCGTGTCGTCGCACGTGCTCGACGAAGTGGAGCGGTTCGGGTCGCGCGTCCTCGTCATCGCCCAGGGCCGCCTCGTCGCCGAGGGCGACTTCCACCGGATCCGCGACCTGATGGACGACCGGCCCAGGCTGCTGCGCGTCGGGACCGATCAGCCGGCGCGCGTCGCCGCCGGGTTGTTGGTATCGGGGGTCGTGCAGGGCGCCCGCGTGGTGCGCGGCACCGTCGAGGTCGAGACGTCCGACGCGCCGGCCTTCCGGCGGGCGGTGGCGAGCGTGGCGCGCGAGGCGGGCGCCCGGCTGACCGAAGTCGTGCCCCTCGACGAGGACCTGGAGAGCGTGTTCGCCTACCTGCTGAGGGGCCGGTGAGCGCCCTCTACCGGACGTTGCTGCGCGGCCTGGCCACCCGTGGCCGGCTGTTGGCGCTCGGCGCCCTGGCCGTCTTGGCCGTCCTGCTCGCCGTGCTCGTGCGCGTGCGGGCCGGCGTCGACCGCCCGGACGCGGCCTTCTCCGTCGTCGACGGCTACGGGGTGTCCGTGCTCGTGCCGATCGTCTCGCTCGTCTTTGCATCGGCGGCGCTCGGCGACGCCGCCGAGGACGGGACCCTCGTCTACCTCTGGCTGCGCCCCGTGGCGCGCTGGCGGCTCGCCCTGGCCGCAGCCGGCGCGGCGCTCACCATCAGCCTGCCGCTCGCGGTGCTCCCGGTCGTGGTCGCCGCCGCCGTCGCCGGCGTGGGCGCGCGCCTGGTCGCCGGCGCGCTCGTCGGCGCGCTGGTGGCGGCCGTCGCCTACACGGCGGTGTTCTGCGGGCTCGGCCTGCGCGTGCGGCGGGCGCTGGCATGGGGCCTCGCCTACCTGGTGATCTGGGAACAGGCGGTCGCCCGGGTGGCGAAGGGCGCGGCGCGTGTGTCGATCTCCGTGAGCACGCGCACGATCACGGCGCGCATCGCCCGCCACTTCCCCCTCCCGCGCAACGCCATGTCCATGCCGGTGGCCGTGTTCGTGCCGTGCGCCGCCGCACTCATCGCCGTGGTCCTCACCACCCGCTCGCTACAGCGGGGCGAGGTCGCCTAAGCGCGGCGGTGGCGGTCGAGGAAACGGCGCACCTCGCGGAGGACCTCGGCGTCCTCGGGCGCCCCGGCGAAGCCGCCGTGCGGCATCGCCTCCCAGACGGCAGCTCGGCGTCGACACCTGCGTCGCGAAGCTTGCGGTGCATCCGGACCGTATTGGAGAGGAACAGGTCGCGCGTGCCGGCCTGGAGGAACGTGGGCGGGAAGCCGGTCACGTCCGCGAAGAGCGGCGACAGGTACGGGTGGGCGAGGTCGTGGCCGTTCGCGTAGAGCAGGTTGGTCTGGATCAGCGGGCCGAGGACGTTGTCGATACCGAGGTTGGTCTGGAACGTGTCGCCGGACTCGGTGAGGTCGACTTCGGGCGAGACCAGCACGAGGGCAGCCGGCAGCGGGAGCCCCTCGTCACGGGCACGCACGACGAGGGCCGCGGCCAGGTTGCCGCCCGCCGAGCCACCCCCCACGAAGACGTCACGCGGGTCGCGCACCTCGAGCAGCGCGCGGTACACCGCCATGCAGTCGTCGAGGGGGGCCGGGTACGGGTGCAGCGGTGGCATCCGGTAGTCGGGTGCCCAGGTCGTCATGCCGGTGGCGAGGGCGTAGCCGCTTGCCATCATGCGGCAGACATCGCCGCCCCCCATCACCAGCGCGCCCCCGTGGATGTCGAGGTAGACCGGAGTGCCGGGGCCGTCGGGCACGTCGTGGGCGCGAATGACGAACGTGTGGACGCCCGCGATCTCCGTGTCCTCGACCGCGAGCGGGAACTCGCGGCCGCCGTAGCGCTCGACGATGTACTTGTCGCTCTCGGCGATCTGCTTCAGCCAGCCCTCGGTGTCATCGAGGGCCGGGCTCGTACCACCACGGCGGGCGTTGACCGCGAGGAACTGTTGCGCCTGGGGACTGACGGAGGTCGGGATGGGAGGGAACGGCCGCGCGGGCATCTCGGTCATGGCTGGATCATCTCTCGGATCAGACCGGGGCGCGTGCCCGCGCCCTGCCCGTCGGCGGCCGGGGTGCCCGCGAGGCACGCCGGAACACCCTCCCGTCAGGGCTCCGGTACCGCAACTCGCCATTGGCGTCGCCTTCGACCTTCCAACCTCCCTCGTGGACGAGCCGATGGCAGGCCTGGCACTGCATCACGAGGTTGGCGAAGTCGGTCCGGCCCTGGTCGCGGTCCCACCACTTGATGTGGTGCGCCTGGAGGAACAGCTGCGCGCCGCAGAGGCGGCAGCCTCCGTCCCGTCGCTTCAGGAACTCGACCTGCTGCCAACTCGCCTCGCGCGTCCTGCGCCCGAGGTTGAGGGGGTTGCCGGCCCCGTCGTCGGTGACGGCACCCAGTTTGCAGTGGCACGCCAGCCGGCGGGCAGTCTCGGCGGCGAGCGGGCTGTAGTCGCTGGTCTCGGCCCACCCGTCGTCACCCGCGGCCACGCCGGCATCGATGTGGAAGAACACCATGGGGCGGTGGGCGACCTCGCCGCGCGACTCCAGATAGGCGTGGGCCATGGCGACGAGGGCGTCGGCGAAGCGCATGTTGAGCGGGAGCTGCTCACCGCTCTCCGGGTGCGGCCTGGTGTTGGCGACGTAGTCGGCGAATGCCGCCCACACGATCGCCGCGTCGTCGTCGAACCATTCGCCGAGCTTCATCGACAGCCGCCGTGCGGCGGCGTCGCGGACGACGGTGAGGTGGCGGCGGCGGTACCTGGCATCCGCCGCGCTAGCGGTGGCCTCCTCGGCGCGCCGGACGAGGTCGGCGAGCTGCGCGGCCGTCATCGAGTCGACGAGGTCGAGGAGCTCGGCCGCGGCCGCAGCGGGGTCGGGCGCCGGCGGATCGGGCGGGTCAGGAGGGTCAGGCGGTTCAGGAGGGTCGGGCGGCGCGTCGGCGTCGGGCTCCGGGTCCGGTGGCGGCGGTGGCGGTGGCGGTGGGGGCGGGGGTGGGGGTGGCGCGTTGTCGCGGGCGTCGGCCAGGCGGCAGGCGGCATCGAACTTGTCGAGCGACATCTCGCCGTTCAAGAACGCTTCGGCAAGCTCGGGGTGGCGCTCGACGACGCGTGCCTGGCGCACCCAGTCCTTGGCGGTGCCCCACCGCACCTGCTGGTAGCGCACGAGGTAGTCCTCCTCGCTCCGGGTGCCCATCCGGCGCCAGGCGAGGGCCCGGTCGTGCGCTCCGACGTCGGCGAGGAGCGCCGCGTGGGCGCAGCGGAGCTCGCGGTGGCGCGCGGTGATCGCCTCGTGGAGTACGTCGTCGGGCGAAGGGGCCACCGTGGTCACGCCACCAAGTATGCGGAGGGGGTACGACAACAACCCCCCACAACAACCCCCCGCGACGAACCCCCGCGACGACGAGTCAGTTGTAGGGCTGTGTCCCTGAGTGCATGTGCCGGCCCAGGTCGTTGTGGTACTGGGCCACGATGTAGCGATCAGACCATCGCCAGGCGCCGTCGACGCGCTCCCACTCGTCCTCGTACCGGCCGGCGACCAACAGCTCGAACCGCTCACCGGGGACCTGCTGGGCGACCGTGAAGCTCGTCGTCGAACGCGCCGTGCCCCCGTCGAGGTCAATGTCGATCAGGATGTTCGTGTAGATCTCCTTGGTCCGCCGGCCGCCTTCCGGGTAGACGATGTTGGTCCGGCGGTACTGGTCTCGGATCTCTTCGCGGCCGCGGAACGCGCGCCGCCCGATGCGGTCGGCGCCGAATGTGGCGTGCTGCAACAACTCGGCGACGGCGTCGAAGTCGCCAGCCTCGAGGTGGTAGCCCATGCGGAAGATGAGCTGCTCGATCTCGCGCTGGCTCAGGAGGAGGTCCAGCTTCCGCTCGATGTCGTCACTCATGCGCGGTGCACCGAGACGGCGTAGTCGCCACCACTGAACGGCTGGCGGTCCCATGTCGCGAACCGTTCGACCAGCGACAGGCCGGCCGCCGATGCCAGCTCGTCGTAGGCGTCGACGCCGATGCCGTGGAGCTGGAACCCGGCCACCAGTAGGCCCCCGGGCTCGACGTGACGCCCCAGGGCCCGCACGACCTCGCCCTCGGTCCCGGGGGTGACGAACAGCAGCACGTTGCCGGCGGCGACGACGAGCGCGAAGCGCCGGCCCAGGTCGAACGAGGGGTCGGCAAGGTCAGCCTCGACCCAGCGAAGACGGGGTGCGGCGCGACGCGCCACGTCGAGCATCGCCGGGTCCCGGTCGACGCCCACGACGTCGAAGCCCCGCCGGTCGAGCTCGATGGCGACGCGGCCCGTGCCGCAGCCTGCGTCGAGCACGGACGACGGTGCGTAGGACGCGACGAAGTCGGCCTCGCCGTGCACGTTGGTGCCGGACGCCTCGAGGTCGGCGAAGCGCTGGGCGTACCGTGCCGCGTGCTCAGGGTCGCCGGTGCGCCAGCTCACCCGACGCGCGCCTCCACCATGCGCCGCATGCCCTCTTTCCAGCCGACCTTGCACGGCCCGGTGAAGGACTGCCGACGGCTGACGTCCGCGATCGAGCCGCGCAGGGTCCCGGGCGTCTCTCGGACGATCACTTCCACCTTGCGGTCGACCAGCCGCCCGAGCTCCTCGCACCACTCCTGCACCGTCACGGCCTCGTCGCCAGCCCAGTTGAGGATGGTCGCCGGGACTGATGCGGCAGCGAGGACACCCTCCACCTGCTCGTTGATGTCGTCCTCGTAGATCGGGCTGTACGGGCACGGGTCCCACCTCGTGACCACCGGCTGGTCGTTCATGATCATGTTGAGGTGGTTCGCCGGCAGGCCCCCGTTGGGCCCGTACGAGGCGTTCATGCGGGCGATCACGACCGGGAGGTCGAACAGCCGCGAGCACGTACGGGCGACGGCCTCCTGGCCCTGCTTGGACACCGAGTAGGTGGGCGCGTGCGCGGGGTTGCTGTCGCCGAGCGGGTCCGTCTCGACGAACAGGTGCCGCGAGTCCTCTTGCGGCTTGTACACGGAGTGCGTGGACATCACGAGCACCGCCTTGGCGCGGCGGCAGTGCGCCAGGAGCAGGCCGGTCCCTTCGGCGTTGGCGCGGATGGCGCCGTCGTAGTCGAGGCCGGGCCCCTGGAGTGCAGCGAGGTGGAGGACGTACGAGAAGTCGTCCGGGACACCGGTGAAGTCGCCGTCACCGAGGTCACAGGCCACCGTCTTCACGCCCAACGCGGCGACGCGTTCCCGGGTCGCCGGGTCGGCGAACCTGGCGATCCCCCACACCTCGTTGTCGCGCGCGAGCGATGCGGCCATGGGCTGTGCGATCTGCCCGGCCGGCCCGGTGATGAGGATCTTCTCTCCCGTCAGCATGGGCGCAGCCTCCCACGCGCAGCGGCCGCATGGCGAGGCCCCACTGGCATGGCGAGGCCCGGCCGGCGCGGCCCCGGCCGCGCCGAACCGTGGTGCTAGTGCGCCTGCCCGGTCGCGGCCGCCCGCTTGGACTGGAGCAGCGCGGTGACGGCTTTGCCGTCCGCTTTGCCGCCCGTCGCCTTCATCACCTTGCCAACGAAGAGGCCGGCCACCTTGTCCTCGCCGCCGACATAGCGCGCCCATGCCGCCTCGTCGTCGGCGATGGCGGTGTCGACCGCCGCTTCCACCAAACCGGAGTCGGCAGGCGCGTACCCGTGTGCGTCCGCGATCGCCTGCGGGTCACCGCCCGATGCGATGACCTCAGCGAGGACGGCCTTCGCCTGTGTCGCGGTGAGGCGGCCGTCGGCTTCCATGCGGGTGAGCGCGGCGAAGGCAGTGGGGTCCAGCGCCGCGGCGCGCTCAGGCGCGGCGGCCACCTCGTTGGCCGCGCGATTGACCGCGATCCGGGGGTCCGCGCCGACCGAGATGGCGTCGCCGACGAGCCGGTCGAGGTCGAGCTCGACCAGCAGGCTCACATCGGCAGGCGCCATCCCGACCAGTTCGGCCAGGCGGTGGCGGCGCTCGGCGGGCAACACGGGCAGCGACGCGCGGACGTTGTCCTTCCAGGCGACGGGCGGGTCGAGGGGCACGAGGTCGGGCTCCGGGAAGTACCGGTAGTCGTAGGCCTCCTCCTTCGTGCGGAGCGACGACGTGCGGCCCTCGTCCTCGTTCCAGTGGCGCGTCTCCTGCACGACGGTGCCGCCGTCCTCGAGCAGGGCCACCTGGCGCCGTGTCTCGTAGTCGATGGCGCGACCGAGGGACCGGAGGGAGTTGAGGTTCTTGATCTCGGCGCGCGTCCCGAAGGGCTCGCCGGCGCGGTGCACGCTCACGTTCGCGTCCACGCGGAGGCTCCCCTCCTCCATCTTGCCGTCGGACGCACCGGTGGCGACGAGGATGCCGCGCAGCTCGGCGACATAGCTCTTGGCCTGGTCGGCGCTGCGGATGTCGGGCCGGCTCACGATCTCGACGAGCGGCACGCCGGCGCGGTTGTAGTCCACGAGTGAGAAGTCGGCGCCGTGGATGCGGCCACTGGTCCCGACGTGCGTCGTCTTGCCCGTGTCCTCCTCCAGGTGGGCGCGCTCGATGCCCACGCGCGTGCCGTCCGGCAGCTCCAACCAACCGTTGACGTTGAGCGGCTCGTCGTACTGGCTGATCTGGTAGTCCTTCGGCATGTCCGGGTAGAAGTAGTTCTTCCGGTGGAAGATCGAGGGGCGCACTTCGCAGTGCAGCGCGGTCCCGATGCGCATAGCGAACTCGACAGCAGCACGGTTGAGCACCGGGAGCGACCCGGGCAACCCGAGGCACGTCGGGCAAATATTGGTGTTGGGCTCGTCGCCGAATGCGTTGCGGCACCCGCAGAACAGCTTCGTCTCAGTACGTAGCTCGCAATGCACCTCGAGCCCAATGACGGTCTCCCAGTCACTCATCGGGGTGCAACCTCCTCGAGCGTTGCTGCGACGCGGAACATGACACGTTCGCCGAGTGCCGGCGCCAGGACCTGCACCCCGATGGGCAGCCCATCGGCACCCGTCCCGAACGGCACGGTCATCGCCGGGTGCCCGGCGAGGTTGCTCGGCACGGTGCACACGTCAGACAGGTACATCGACAGGGGGTCGGCCGTGCGGGCACCGAGTTCGAACGCGGTCGTCGGCGTCGTCGGCGTCAGCAGCACGTCGAAACGCTCATAGGCCGCCGCGAAGTCGCGGATCAGCAACGTGCGCGCCCGCTGCGCCTGGCCGTAGTAGGCGTCGTAGTACCCGGCCGACAACGCGTAGGTCCCGAGCATGATGCGGCGCTTCACCTCGGCGCCGAACCCAGCGGCGCGGGTCGCTCCGTAGGTCGTCGTGATGTCGTCGCGTTCGACGCGCAGGCCGTAGCGCACGCCGTCGTAGCGCGCCAGGTTGGACGATGCCTCGGCGGGCGCAATGAGGTAGTACGCCGAGAGCGCGTACCGGGCTCCCGGGACGCTGACCTCGTCGACCTTCGCCCCAGCCGCGCTCAGCGCGTCGGCGGCCTCGGCGGCGCGCGCGGCCACGTCGGCGGCGATCCCCTCGCCCATCAGCTCGCGCACCACGCCGACGCGCAGGCCCGACACGTCGGCGCGCACGTCGAGCGGGGCGAAGGGCTCAGGCCAGCTCGTCGAGTCGCGGGGGTCGGGCCCGGCCATGGCTTCGAGCACGGCGGCGGCGTCGGCGACGTTCGTCGCGAACGGGCCGATCTGGTCGAGCGAACTGGCAAAGGCGATCAGCCCGTAGCGGCTGACGGCACCGTACGTCGGCTTGACACCGACGACCCCGCACAGCGCGGCGGGCTGGCGGATCGACCCGCCCGTGTCGGTGCCGAGGGCGATCGGCGCGAACCCGGCGGCGACCGCCGCCGCCGAACCGCCGCTCGAGCCGCCAGGGACGCGCGCCGGGTTGCGGGGGTTGCGGGTGGGGCCGAACGCGGAATTCTCGGTCGACGAGCCCATGGCGAACTCGTCGAGGTTGGTCTTCCCCAGCGGCACCGCGCCGCACGCGAGGAGGCGCTCGACGGCCGTGGCCGTGTACGGCGGGCGCCAGCCCTCGAGGATGCGCGACCCGCACGTCGTCGGGATGCCGCGGGTGCACAGGTTGTCCTTCAGCGCGAGCGGCACACCAGCAAGGGGGCCCGGCTCCTCGCCGCGCGCCACCCGGGCGTCCACGGCGCGCGCCGCCGCGATCGCGCCCTCGGTGTCCACGTGGAGGAACGCATGGACGTCGCCGTCGCGTGCGGCTACGAGCCCGAGCGCGTCCTCGACGATGGACTCCGCCGTGCGCCGCCCGGCGCGGACGTCGGCGGCGATGGCTGCGGCGGTCACGGCGCCTCACCCAGGATCTTAGGGACCCTGAAACGGCCGTCGACGACGGCCGGCGCCGCAGCGAGGACCTCGTCGCGGTCGAGGCTCGCCACGGGGACGTCCTCGCGGAGCACGTTGAGCAGCTCAAGGGGGTGCGCGGTCGGCGGGACCCCCGCCGTGTCGAGCGACGCGACGTCGCTCGCGTACTCGAGGACGGCCGCAAGCTGGGCCGTGAACCGGTCGAGCTCCTCGTCGGTCACGTCGAGACGGGCGAGACGGGCGACGTGCGCGACGTCATCGCGGGAGATCGGGACGGCCACCCATCCATCGTAGGGGCACCCGGGCGGCGCCCCCCGCCGACTTAGCGGGTCAGGGCGCTGTCTTTGGCGTCGGCGTAGACCTCGACGGCGCGCCAGCAGTACCACGCCGCGACCGACCGGTAGGGCCGGTAGGCGTCACCGTAGGCCTCGAGCTCCTTGGGGGCCGGCATCGGGAGGCCGTGGGCGAGGCCGTAGCCGCGCCGCACGCCGAGGTCCCCGGTCGGCCACACGTCAAGGCGGCGCAGCTGGAACATCAAGAACATCTCGGCCGTCCACCTGCCGATGCCGCGCACCGTCGTGAGGCGGGCGACGACCTCGTCGTCGGGCTCCCGCCTGAGTCCCTTGGGGTCGAGGACGACGGTGCCGTCAAGGACCTTGGCTGCCAGGTCGCGCACGGACGCCGCCTTGTTCGCAGACAGGCCAGCGGCCCGCATGTCTGGCTCCGGGAGGGCGAGCACGGCGTCGGGCTCGACGCGACCGTCGAGGGCGGCGATGAAGCGCCCGTGGATCGCCGCCGCGGCCGAGCCGGCCAGCTGCTGGTAGAGGATCGAGCGCACGAGCGCCTGGAAGTGGGTGGCCTGGGGGGCCCGCAGGTTCGGCAGGCCGACGGCGTCGACCAGCGTGGCGATCGCCGGGTCCCGCTCCGCCAGGGCGTTCGCCGCCGCATCGTGGCTCTTGGGCGGCACGCCGGCCGAGGTTAGTGGCGAGGGGGTCCGGATAGCCTCGCCGGCATGGCGCAGCGTTACCCGTTCCTCAGCCCGGGGTGGATCGACGCGGCGCGTGCCGTGTACGCGAAGCACCGGGCCGAGGCGCCGCCACTCGCCGTACCGATCAGGGCCAACCTCGTGATCACCGATGTGCCGTTCGGGGACGGCCCGATCGACGCGCACCTCGACACCAGCGCGGGCGAGCTCGAACTCGACCTCGGGCACCTCGAGGGCGCCGAGGTCACCCTCACCCTCGACTACGCGACCGCCAAGGCACAGGTGGTCGACCAGGACCAGGGGGCGGTCGTGCAGGCGTTCATGGCCGGCCGCATCAAGATCGACGGCGACATGATGAAGGTGATGGCCCTTGCCGCCGCGGGCGTCGAAGACGGCGAGGGACTTGCCCGCCGGGTCGCCGCCGAACTACAGGCGATCACCGAGTAGCGGCCTTCTGCGCGGTTGGGGCCGGGTTCCCTCGCCTCACTGGACGAACGACGCCTGTGCCCACACTTTCTGGCTCAAATCGCTTTGCACGGCGCTGATGTACCCCGCTGCCGCAGTCGTGTGCCACCGGCCCGAGTACCACACACCGATACACCCCCAGAGGTCGCCGGCGCCGTAGGTACCGACGCGGTCGACGGTGTTGAGCCATCCTTCCTGGCCTTCGTAGCACGCCCGCCACGCCGCGTAGGCGTAGTCGGCGTTGTACGCGGTCGACGTCTCCGCCTGTGGGAAGCCATTGGACCAGTACGGGTAGCGGTCCTCGAGGATGCCGACGCTCTGCGGGCACTGCCCGGGATGTCCGGAGGGGTCGACATTGATGGGATAGCCCGGAGCGCAACCCGACGGGTCGGTCGACCAGTCACCCAAGGTGTTCTGGTTCCACCAAGACTCAACGGCGGCCTGGGCTCGGACGACGTCCTCGTCGATGCCCCACTTACAGGCCACCCACTGGAGAATCTCGTCCGTCGTGCCGGTGAAATTCCCGTCGACACGGGCGAACGTGGGGTACGGGCCGGTGAGGTTCTTCTGCACGCCCTTAGTCGCGTTGTAGGTCGCATTGCCCGACTTCGTCTCACGTGCCGGCCTGACCTCGGCCGCACAGGTCGCATCACTCGGTAGTGCCGAGCCGGGCGGGAGGGTGGAGAAATGGCCCGCTGGTGGGGGCGCCGTCGTCGACGTGGTTGAGGTCGACGTGGTTGAGGTCGACGTGGTTGAGGTCGACGTGGTTGAGGTCGACGTTGTCGAAGTAGTTGTCGAAGTCGACGTTGTCGAAGTCGAAGGTGTCGAAGTCGACGTTGTCGAAGTCGACGTTGTCGAAGTCGACGGTGTCGAAGTCGAAGTTGTCGAGGGACGCGACGATGACGTCGTCGTCGACGATGGAGGAGAAGGCACCGTGACGTTGAACGTGGCCGCGCTGTTGTTCCAATGGAACAGCGTCCCCCAGCCGACGCTGAAGATGCCGATCTTCACGACATGGGTGCCCACCGTGTCGGCGCGGGGAGCGGTCCACGTCGCCGTGAAGTCCGGGCCGTCCCCGCCATGAATGACTGGGCCTGCCAGAATGTTTGGCCTACCTTCGCCCCGTTCGGGTTGTACACCTCGACGTCCACGAGTGCCTGAGTGTTCGAGGACGATGAGACTCGTGCCGTAATGGAGGCCGCAGAGCCCTCGGCAACGCCAGTCGGGGTCACCTGCCCGCTCGTTGTCCAGCCCCCGCCTGTGACAGAGGCGGCGGACACGTGGTTGTGGCTCGCGAGGGCGAGAACGCCGGCCACAACAGCAACGGGCAGTGCGGCTACGACGATGGGCCTGCGCTTCGGCACGAGGAACCTCCCGCTCATCAGGCGCTCATACGCCCGCTCCATCTCGACTTACGAAGCCGGGGACAAAACGAACCGCTCGGTCGCGGCAAGACACTCTGAGATCGACCATCGGAACGAGCGCCGTTGGAACGGTAGCAACATCGGCACGCGACGCAACAGTCTTGACACCGGTATTTCCGCTCCGGGCGAGATCCTCACGTGTCCGCAGCTGAGGTGACGCGGATCACACATTGCGCGAGGACCTCAGGCGCCGGTTGCGAGTTGCTCTTGCCCAGAGAGCATTCGCGGCGTTCCTCGATCACCTCGGGATCGGCCACACCATGCTCACGTCCGGCATGTACCAGAAGACGACGTGCTCGACGGTGGGTTCGTCGCCATCTTCGACCGCAGGCAGCACATCGTCCGCGTGTCTCGGAGGCTCCGACCGCGCTACGAAACGGCGTGCGGAGCGCTCCGGCTCGACGTCGTCAAGCCTCTGCACCACCTGCGCCTCCACGTTGCGCCGGGCGAGCACGGCGTGGCCGCGGAACTCGACTGGCACGCCGTGCTCGAACCGGAGGTAGAGCCAAAGCACTTCGCCCGCCGCGACGGGCGGGTGCTGGCTACTGCCGGATGGACCAGATCGGCCGGTGCTCGGGATGGTTGGACGTCGGTGGCGGCCGGGGGTGGTCGAGGACTGGTGGGCGTGCCGCGAGCGCTCCTGGGGCGTGCGGGAGGGGGTCGGTATTCCTGAGCTGGTGACGGACGTGGCGCCCGCGGCGCAACCGGGTCGTTGTTCGCCTTCCTCTTCTCGCGACAGACGCCGACGGCGGGCACGTCCAGGTGGCGCAACGCGCGAGTGGCTCGCCCGCGGTGTCGGTGCGGATGGCCCCGCGCCAGTCCGGCCGCGCGCCGCGTGGCGGCGAGCAAGTGGGCATCGCTGCCGAGTTCGTCGACGCCGACCGGCCGCGGCGTGTCCGGTCGGGCTCGTTTGCCGTCGACGACGACGCGCGCATCGAGGTGTGTGCCCTCGGACCGGCGGTGGCCATGCCGGGGCTCGGGTACGGGGGCTACAACGACGGTCGGGGTCTGGGGGCGTGGCGGGGCATCGAGCACGACGAAGCCGATGTGTGGGACGTGAGCCACTGCGGCGAGGTCGGCTACCCCGACGGGTCGCGCGGGCGGCCCGCGGACCGCATCCAGCCGGTCACACTCACACAGTACGGCCCTGACGGCACGAGCCACGGGACAGCCTGACGTTCATCGCCGAGCGCCCGCTCGAGGAGCTGGGGGTGGAGGCATGAGCGCCGACGCGCGGGCCGCTCGCATCCTGGAGCGGGTGCGCGTCATCCCGGAGGGGTTCGTGCGTACGTACGGCGACAGCGACCCCGCCGCACCGCGGCTGGTCGGCCACGTGCTGGCAACGACGACGGACGACGTGCCGTGGCACCGGGTCGTCCGCGCTGACGGGTCGGTAGCCACGGGCAGGCGCCAACTCGAACTGCTCCGTGGCGAGGGCGTCCCGCTGCGCGGTGACCGCTTCTAGCCGGGGCTGGCGCGCATCAGGTAGGGCACGCCCGGAATGGGAGGCGGGCCCGGGGGCGGCGGGCCGCGCCGCCCTGCCCCGGGGCCTCGCCCGCCGAGGTGCGGCTCGCCGCCGTGCCATCACCTCGCACGCGTGAACCACGCCCGCGTCCGCTGCTCCGCGTCGCGAAGCACCGGCGTAGTTCACGGGCGCGATTCTCGGTGGTGCACGTTTCACCGGGGTTTCAGGTCGATGACAGCATCGGACGACTGTCACCCTGGCGGGTCGCCCACTTCCACCAGTGCCCGTGCAAGGGACGCGCGTAGCCGGCGCGCCGTGCCGGGTGCCAGGTGCCCACTGACTCCTGCCCCGGGCCGGCCGACCTCTTCGAGCGTCAGCTCGACGCGGACGTCACCGCACCCGTCACAGTCGTCGAGGACGGCGACAGTCCACGAGAGCCGGGCGCGGTCGGGGTCATCGTCGGGATGGTCATCGAACCCCTGGTCCACG
>Ga0070741_10003875_pt1 | contig 35945 bp, 34 predicted proteins | sample Coa_R1_4_FD_66440 | JGI IMG/M metagenome (GOLD analysis project Ga0070741, IMG submission 66440) | Surface soil microbial communities from Centralia Pennsylvania, which are recovering from an underground coalmine fire - Coalmine... | ecosystem: Environmental > Terrestrial > Soil > Unclassified ... | reverse complement strand
GCATCCCTACCAGATTGATACTGCCGGAATCTGGCCGATATTAACGGCTCAAATGGTTGGCTGGATTTTAAAGAAGATTCTCGGGTCGAAAAATCAGCGCGAGCTCCGGCGGCTTGCGCCGATTGTGCGCAGGGTCAACGAGCTGGAGGAACAGTTCAGGAGCTTGTCCGACGATGGGTTGCGCGCCAAGACCGCGGCTTGGAAGGAAGAACTCTCCAAAATTCCCGAGCTGGAAGATCAGTGGAAAAAGCTGGATGAGATTTTGCCCGAAGCGTTCGCAGTCGTGAAAAACGCGGCGCGCCGTCTGAAAGAGCGGCAACATAGCTTCACGGTGTGCGACCAGCCCATGGTCTGGGACATGGTGCACTTCGATGTGCAGTTACTCGGAGGAATCGTCTTGCACAAGGGTCGGATCGCGGAAATGGCGACCGGGGAAGGCAAGACATTGGTCGCAACTTTACCCCTTTACCTGAATGCGTTGAGCGGACGCGGCGCGCACCTGGTGACGGTGAACGATTACCTGGCACGACGCGACGCGGAATGGATGGGGCAACTTTACAGCTTTCTCGGGTTAACCGTTGGATGCATCGAACACGACCAGGAGCCGGATGAACGTCGCGAACAATACGCGATGGACATCACCTACGGAACGAACAGCGAATTCGGTTTCGATTATCTGCGCGACAACGGCATGGCCACGACTCGGGAACAGCAGGTCCAGCGCGGTTATCACTATGCCATTGTCGATGAAGTCGATTCCATTTTGATCGATGAAGCGCGCACGCCACTCATCATTAGCGGCCCCGCGACCATTTCCACACATCAATACGACAAATGGAAACCGCTGATCGAGCAGTTGGTCCGGAAACAGAACATGCTTTGCAATCGGCTCGCCAGCGACGCGATTGAGAAATTCGAACAGGGCGATGTCGAAACCGGCGGCCGTCTCATGTTCAAGGTGAAGCTTGGTCAGCCGCGTAACAAACAACTTCTGCGCATGATGGAAGATCCGGACAAGCGCCGCGCAGTCGATAAAGCTGAGCTTTCGTTTTATCAGGACACGCGCAAAGAAGAACTGTTTCAGCTCAAGGAAGAACTCTTTTTCACGATCGACGAAAAATCGAATGAATCCGATCTCTCTGAGCAGGGCCGCGTTTTTCTCAATCCAGACGATCCGAACGCATTCGTCTTGCCGGACTTAATCAGCGAATTCACGGAGATCGATCTCGACCGGACGCTGTCGGACGAGGAGAAGGACAAGAAAAAAGCGGAGCGTCAGCAACATTGCGACGCCCAAGCCGAGCGGATCCACAACATTTCGCAGCTCCTGCGCGCCTACTGTCTCTTCGAAAAGGACGTCCAGTACGTCATCGAGGATAACAAGGTTGTGATTGTTGATGAGTTCACCGGCCGCAAAATGCCAGGGCGACGATGGAGCGACGGATTACATCAGGCGGTCGAAGCGAAAGAAGGGGTGCAGATCGATCGTGAGACCCAAACATTGGCGACGATCACGATCCAAAATTATTTCAGGCTCTATCAAAAGCTGGCGGGAATGACCGGCACCGCCGAAACGGAGGCCGCAGAGTTTCACGATATTTACAAGCTGGACGTGAACATGATTCCGACCAATCGGCCCGTGCGGCGTACCGATTTCAACGATCGCATCTACAAGACGCGCCGCGAAAAATACAACGCGGTTATCAAAGAGATCAAAGAAGCCCATGCCAAAACCCAGCCCGTGTTGGTCGGAAGCGTGAGCGTGGAAGCTTCTGAGTTACTTAGCCGAATGCTGAAGCGGGAGAAAATTCCGCACAACGTGTTGAACGCGAAATTTCACATGCAGGAAGCCGAGATTGTGGCGCGCGCCGGTCAACCGGGCACCGTTACGATTTCGACCAACATGGCAGGTCGCGGCACCGATATTAAGCTTGGTCCGGGCGTCACAGAGCTCGGCGGTTTGAAGGTAATTGGGACCGAGCGCCACGAGGCGCGCCGAATCGATCGACAGCTACGCGGACGTTGCGCTCGTCAGGGCGACCCCGGCGCGTCGCGGTTCTACGTCAGCTTCGAGGACGATTTGATGCGCAACTTCGGCGCGGCCGATCGCATGACGAAAATCATGGAACGCTTCGGGCTCGAAGAAGGCCAGGAACTCGAGCATCGATGGCTCAATAAATCGGTCGAGACGGCGCAGAAACGCGTGGAGCAACGGAATTATCTCATCCGAAAACGCACCCTGGATTTCGACGACGTGATGAACATGCAGCGCGAGGTGGTTTACACCTATCGCAACGAAGTGATCGATTCGGAGGAGCCCCGCAAACTCATCTTCGAAGTCATCGACGAAGCGGTGCCGGCGAAAGTGAAAGAGTATCTCGATGTCGACGAACCCAATTACACCGGTCTGGTTCATTGGGTGAACACCACGTTTCCGCTCGGTTTGACCAAGGAGAAAGCGCAGTTTGACACCCGCGCCGTCGATGAAAACGCGCAGTTCCTGATCGAGAAGATCAAGGATGCGTACGAACGCAAGTCCAGTCACGAAGAGCCCACGGCTGTGAAAAGCCTTGAACGCTATATCATTCTCAACGCGATCGATCGGCTTTGGCAGGAGCATCTCTATGCGATGGATGCATTGCGCGAAGGCGTTTATCTCCGCGGCTACGCGCAAAAGGATCCGCTTATCGAGTACAAGACCGAGGCGTACGACATGTTTGTAGAATTAATGGCGAACATTAAGAACGAAGTGCTGAACAATTTGTTCCGCAGCACTTCGAATTTGCAGGCATTCGAAAATTTCCTGGCCACATTGCCGCAGTTCTTGATGCGCGAACACGCTCCAACCGCGCCCACAGCGAGCGCCGACGCGCGCATGCGTCAGCCCGTTGGCGCAATGGCGGGTGTCGTGGCAGGAGACGGCGACGGCGAGGGCGAAGTTTCCATCGATCTCCCGGTCCGACGCTCAATACCAAAGGTCGGCCGAAATGAACCGTGCCCCTGCGGCAGCGGGAAAAAATACAAAAACTGCTGCGGCCGGGTGGCATAGTGATCGTGACAACGCTGGAGCGTCCTGCCTACCTCAAAACGCCGGAGGAATATCTGATGGCCGAGCGAATCGGCGAGCAAAGGCACGAATACCTTGCAGGAACGGTTTGCGCCATGGCCGGGACCAACAGGGATCATGAGCGAATCGCAATCAATATCTGCGGCGAACTACACGCGCAATTGCGAGATCGACCGTGTGAAGTTCTTGCTTCCAATATCAAGCTCGGCATCAAGAAAGAGGCTGCTCAGTTTTTTTATTATCCCGATGTAACCGTTGATTGTGGAACCGCTGCTGGCGATTCGTTTTTTGCCGAGCAACCGCGCGTCATTTTCGAAATCCTCAGTCCGGAAACCGAGCGGATCGATCGGGTCGAAAAGTTATACAATTACCAAACATTGCGGTCGCTTTCGGTTTACGTGTTGGTTGATCAATTGCGCCCGGCAGTAACCATTTATCGTCGTACGAATAATGAGTGGGCAGTGGAGCTTCTCACCAGGAAAGAAGACGTTCTCAAGCTTCCCGAAATCGAGTGCGCTCTACGGATGACGGCGATTTATGAGCGCACTGACCTGCTGCGATAAGCAATTTCGAAAGCCAATTGGCTGCTTCTATGATGCCCTGCGGCGGCGGGAAGACATAAAAGAATTGCTGTGGTCGGATAGCTTGAATCATAGCGCGCCTTCGTCTCAGTTTGTCATTCCGAGCGAAGTCGAGGAATCTCTAATTGCTTTGCAATGTCGAGAGATGTCTCGACTGCGCTAGACATGACAAGTCAGGACGGTTTAGGCAGTTCGTAGGTCGTGATCTCGAGCACGTGTCCGTCGGGATCGCAGAAATAGATGGAATGCGAAATCTCGTGATCCTGGAATTCGAATTCGATTCCGCGTTTTTCCAGTTCGCGCTGCGCGGCGAGAAAATTTTCCCGATCTGCACGAAAAGCAAGGTGAAGCATCCGAAGTTCGCGGTGACTTGACGATGTCTGTTTTGCATCGGGTTTGGCGGGGAACAACGCGATGCCCGTATTTCCTTTGCCAATAAAAGTCGGCACGCCGTCCCACATGCCTTCATGAAGTCGCTCGAATCCGAGAACTTCAATATACCATTTTGCTGATCGCTCGATGTCGTGCACACCGAGAGCTACATGGTCGATTCCTTCCAGTTGCATGAGAGGTTAGACAGAATTGCGTGGATAATAATGGTGGAACGCGTTGTCCTCAACGCGTTGGGATCGTTGCGGCTTTGCCGCCTGATGTCTGCGCCTTCGACGATTTCTCCGGCATCGTCTTCGGAGAAGCCGATCCACCTTTGTCCTTCAACGCAGGGAAACGCGGTGGAAACCGTTGCGCCTTTGCCGCCCGATTTTCGTTTTTAATATCAGGACACAATACGCAATGGGGGAGCCTACGCCTTCGTCGATCATTTTTCCAACATCGGTCCGAGCCGGACTGGCACTTTGAAAGGCGATCTACCACCAGTAACGCTTTGCCGTCGCTAACGCGATTCAACGCCCGTAATCCAAACGGTCGTCCAATTTCCCGTTTCGCAACGCGTCAACAAACGCCGCGTAATCTTTGAGCTGCCGCCCAACGGCCTGCCAAACCATTCTTGGTTTCGTGTTACTCTTCGCGAATTTGGCAACCAGGACGTGAAAGCTGTGGGCGATTCCGCCGCGCTCGTAATGTACGACGTAGTAATCGCTTCCTACCGCTGCCCAAATTAAACGCTTCCATGGCAGTGTCGGGTCCGTGATTGCATCAGTCGCGTTCCAATTCCGGCCCGGGTCCGCGAGCTTGCCATTATCATCGACACAAAGCGCAACAACCTTCGGTGGCAAATCCTTGGTGGAATGAACCTCGTGGAATCGTGAAGAATCCTGCAACGCCGTCCGATCTTCCGTCGATAGTCCGCTCCGGACGGATTCGCCGTGGCGAACTTCGTCACATCCGCATAGCACAGGCCCTGAAGCGCAGTACTGAACAGGACGCAAAGGATAGCAGCGATCGCTTGGTTGTAGCCGCCTCGCTGTGACGAGGCGTTTTGGGATCTTTTGCCGCCGCAGCACGGCGACACAGCGCCGTATCTACAACGCTTCCCGTTTATGGGATAGCCTTTGATCCGTTTCATACGCTGGAAATTCCTAGCTGCACCACGCTTCAACACGTTCGATCTTGTTTGTAGTTTCCACTGTGAAGATGGTGATGTCGCCCTTCCTTGCGCTGATAATGTTCTGATCCTCGGTAACCTCGAACCCTGCCTTCTCTAGCTGGCTACGAACGCTGTCGAATTTAGTGTCAGGAGTGATGTCCAATCCGTCCAGTTGAACGTGGCCGGTGAATTTACCCGAATGCTTGTCTTTATCCTTGTTTGTAAGTGTCGACGAACCAGACTTGGACCTTGAATATCTTACCTTCGTCCGAACCGCGGAAACCTCTCTGCATGTGTATGCCTGCGTCACGCCACGCGTAAACGCGCACGCCGAGTCCTGCCACATAGGTATTCTGTGGCTTGCCGAGCACTTTCTCTGCAGCAGCGAGTGTGATGTATTTGCCACTGGCGCCTGGCGGCCCGCTGCGAAGCTCAACGCCATTGATACGTATTGAGCTTTGCGAGATCGCCACACTCAATGGGCTGCCAGCAATGCATGGCATCAGAAGTAGCCCGCTCAACAAGGTAACCATACGCGCCGGCACGGTTGGTTTCATCGTTTGTTAAGCCAGTTCATTATGATCGCGGTGAACGGTGACTGGGCAAAAGGCAGGTACGCACACGGAGATACACTCTGCGCCTTGCTGGAATGGCGTGCTGTAGCGCGCCCACTCGCCACGGTGGACGATAATGGCTTGTCCGGCAGCGATTCGGTGAACGCCCTCGCGAGTCTCGACCTGAAGCTCGCCACGCAGAACCACGGTGAACTCGTCGAAATCCGGTGTTTGCCCTGGTTCACTCCACCCCGACGGACTGATCATGCGTGCGATGCTTACACTCTCGGTTTTGGAGTTCGCGCGGCCAATGAACTCTTCTATGGTTTTTGGCGGCTGGCCGTGAGCCTGGATCCGCGTTGGTGCTTCAATGGGTTGTGGCATGTGGCAAAGGTGTGATGGAGCGGTCACGCGCCATTATGTGAACGCGATGCGAAAACGCAGGCCAGGCTTGCAGCCGAACTGCGGCGGTTTGATGAAGTGCTCGACCAAGCTCCCTCCATTCGCTTCGATGACCCGCTGTGACGCGATGTTGTCGGGATCGGTGGTGATCTCGACGTATGGAAGGCCGACTGCCTTGGCTTCCGCTAGGATGAGATGTAGCGCTGACTTTGCATAACCGAGGCGCTGCTTCCACGGCACGACCGCATAACCGATGTGCCCCAGACAATAGGGTGGTAGCGCCGGAGTACCTGGCTGCCACCGCAACCCGATGCTCCCGCAGAACTCGCCGTCCCAGAGCCAGCGCCTGAAGCCCGGGAGGCGCTTGGCCGCCGAACCGTCTGGGAGAGTGATGGGAGGACCCTTGGCTTCGCGGTCTTCCATGCTGGCGAGAAACGCCGCTGCATCGGCCTGAATGCGGAAGAGCTCTTCGCTTGCAGCTTCGACAACGCGCTCGTTATCGGCAGACCACCCCCGCTCGAGCGCAGCGACGTAGCTTGGAAGGTGTTCGGGACCGGGACGCACGAGCCGCATACGCAGGCGCCTAACGAGATACAAGATCAGCGACTGCGAGACCTGAGAAGCGGTCAACGCGATGAACGGGTAGATGACAAACAGTCATGAAGTAGATCGTACGCTATCTCGCGGTTCGCGGCATCGCCTGGTCGCTATTTTGTGATCTGCAAGAATTCGATTGGTGCTCCAGCTACCTCAATGAAAGCGACTCGCACTCCTTCTGATGGTTCATTCGGACTTATTATCACGTTCTTTCCACGAATCGCTGCTTCAAGATCATCAACTTCGAATGCCACATGTGAGACTGTCTTCACCAAATCGGGCAATGGGCAGTCGTCATCAAATCTCATCCACTGCACCGCATACGGCGTGGCAAGATGATCACTTACGTACATCTTGAACTTCGGCAAATATATTGCTCCCTCGAAATCGTTCTTCGTGGGAATTCCACAGTGATGATAACGCATGATCATTATTTTGGCCTAACGAGACAGAAGATCAGCGACGACGCCAGGGGGAGCGCGCGTGGCTGCAAGCGGAACAAGCTAACTACAGAAAAGCTACGCATCGGAGCGGGGCGCGGTTCGCTGCATCTCCTGGTCAGGTGGGCGGCTCCACAAAAACGGTCTGCGCGCCTTGTTTTTCAAAGGTAACGTTAACCGTGCGCCCTATCGCGTGTGTTCGGTGCACGCAGCTCGCAGGTACAACCATGCTTTGCCACTCAGTAAGCGTTACCTGAGCGCCACCCTCAAAATCAATCTGAAGTTCCCCCGCTACGACGAGAAAAAGCTCATCAGAATCCGGGTGGTGATGCCAGCGATACTCGCCCTCGAACACCGCTAACCGCATGCAGTCGGTGTTGATATCGACCAGAACCTGGTTGCGATAGGACTCGGTTACTGCGGCTTGTTCCGCACGAATGTCAACGACAGTCATCGCCGTATGCTGTGCCTTCTGGGATGAATACTGTTGGGATGTTGAAATTTGGATTTCATATTAAGCTCTAATTACAAAGAGACTGCGCCAGGCCTAACGAGAAAGAGCTCAGCCACCGCTGGCGGGAGCGAGCTGTGCTGCAGAGTTTAATATTAAAATCATCTGAAAGCTACTCATCGGAACGGCCAGCGATTGGCTGCAGCGAAGATGCGTTCGGTGAATTCCGGCTGACACGTCGAACCGTTCGGGGAACTCCGCCGGGATTGAGGCGAACGTGCAACTCGTCTGGCGAGATGCTTTCGAGACGCCAAACCAACAGTGGGTGATCGATAACGAACCCATCTTGATCCAAACTAGGTCGTCTAAAGTAAACAAACTCGCCGCCACCAAACCAGGTTCCTTTGAACGTGGAGTCCTGCTCGGGAAGGTCATCAGAGAACGCGCGGAACGTGTGATCGGAGTTGAGGCGGAAATACATGTCTCCGCCATCGAGTGGAGGAAATCGCCATGTACCGACAAGGACGCTATCCGAAGGCAGGCCATAGTAGCGCTCAAGTACGTACACTCCCACGCTCACGCACGCCAAACCCACAACGACGCCCGCCGCAATAAGTCGCTTCTGCCAGGGAGTCCAAACGTGTGAGTGCGGGAATAGCATCTAACTATGATTAGGCGAAAGTTCGTAAAACATTACGAATTATTTTTTCGTCTAATTCAGCCATTATACGGCTGGTTGCTTCCATGCTGCGGCATGGGCGCGGACCGGGGCGCCGAAGCCTTTCAGGGTAACTTCGCCAAGGTCTTCGAACAGGAGCCCTTTGCCGAGGCACAGCTCGGCGATCGCGTTCGATACCAGGATTTGTTCCGGCTGCGCGTGCGCGCAGAGACGTGAGGCCAGTTGAACGGTTGATCCGAACAGGTCGTTATTTTGTTCAACCGGTTCGCCTGCCGCGGCGCCGACTCGGACGGTAAGCGAACGCTCGGGATTTGTTTTCGCATGCTTGTCCAATTCGCGCTGAATTTGAATTGCGCATCGGACAGCGTTGGCCGCCGAGACGAAGGATGCCATGATGCCGTCGCCGGTGTGTTTGACCTCGCGGCCACCAAGGACTGACAACGCATCGCGCACGATCGTGTCGTGGATGCCCAGCATTGCAAGCGCCGCTTCGTCCCCCAGCGATTGAGTTAGTGTCGTTGAATTTACTATGTCCGTGAACAGAATCGTTCGGATTCCGGGGTCTCGCGCGTCGGGTCCGCCGCCCGGTAGCACGACCGCGCCTGCCTCATTCGTCTCGACGCCGCCCAAGAATCCTTCCGCAACTTCAGGCTGTATTTCGATGATCTTCTCGGCCAGCATCCCGTGAGCTTCGCGATGCACGCATTCTGCTGCTTCAGCGTTTGGTGCATGGCAGAGACAAAAAACTTTGCCTGCCTTTTCGTTGACCCAGTATTTGGTGTATTCAACGCCGTATTTCCGCTGCGTTTCCATGTCCTTGGCGTGGGCCTTCGCGACATCTTCCTTCGTGGTCCCCTCCGGAAGCTCGTGAATGTCCATATATAACGGCATGGCGGGAAATTTTAGCGCGATATTGCGCGATGCAAAACGCTGATGTTCGCCGGCTGATTCAACGTCTGGTAGACGACGCAATAGCGCTCAGTCAGGCGAATCAGCGTGGCGAGTTGGTCTTCACTCGCGTCAGTGATCAGATCGAAATTTAGGCGAATTTCTTTGAACCCAACCGGCACGTCTTTGGAAACGCCGAGCGTGCCGCGAAAATCGAGATCGCCCTCCGCTCGGATTGTCGCGCTGCGCAAGGAAATGTTCAGAGCAGTGGCGACTGCACTTAGCGTAACGCCCGCGCAACCTACCAGCGCTTCCAATAACATGTCGGCCGAACATGCGCTCTGGCCATCGCCGCCTGTCGCAGGGTGAAGACCGGCTTCGACGCGCGCCTTTCCCGTTTCGAGTTTACAGGTGACGTTTTCGCCGATTCGCCCTTCTGCCTGAAGAGTGACCAACGCTGTCTCTGGGCGCTCTCGATACTTGGCCTTTAGCGGTGCTTGTAATGATCTCAGCTTATCAGCATTCATTATTAGTGGGATTCACGTTGGTGAGACTGTAGAGACAGCCGCGCCGGCTGCAACGAACGGGATGTCTGCAGGCGACACGCCTGCCGTTACAGAAAGGGGGACAAGCTTTCCGCGACGAGAAAATGCGAATTGTAGAATCAGGGGGCCGCGCCTGGTTCTGAATTTGCGCCCGTTGGCTTGATGTTTTGGTTCACACGAAAGAAATTGTCGGGATCGTATTTGTTTTTGATCTCAACCAGCCGCTGGTAATTATCGCCGTAGGTTTTTTTCACTCGTTCTTCGCCTTCGTCGCCCATCAAAAAGTTCACATACGCTCCGCCGGCAGAATACGGGTGAACGGCATCGTAATAACTCTTTGTCCATGAGACGATTTTTTCCTTGTTAGCCGGATCAGGATCAACGCCCACGATCACCTGCGCCCATTTGGCGTCCCGATAATTCCAGGCAGTATCGGTTTTGCCGACGCGGGACGCTGCACCGGTTATGGGATACATGTGCATGGTGGAGTGCATCGATGGAAGCGCCTCGGCAAAGGGAATGTGTTTGGCAATCGCATCATCGCTCAACTCGTTCACGAAATCGGCGCGCCAGTACCACTGCAAGCCCGGGGGATAAAGCGCGTCGAACATGCTTTGCAGCGCCGGATGCGGAATGGGTCCTACAAAATCGACCGCGGGTTTCTTGAAAGCGCGGATGGGCTTGAAAATCTCTTCTGCTTTCTGCTGAGGACCGGCGTACGCCCATACTACTCCGCACATTTTTTTCAGGTGCAAGTGTTCTGGGAAAGGCGGTGCCGGTGGCACGGTGAGAAATGCAAAGAAGCCATTCAAATCAGCAGGGGCCGCTGGAATAAGCTCGCGATACCATTTCATGATGTCGGTTGCTTCACTCAATTCATAGAGCATCGGGCCACCATACAGAATATCGACGGGATGCAGTTTGAACGTAAACGAAGTTACGACCCCAAAGTTCCCGCCGCCGCCCCGAAGTGCCCAGAACAAATCGGAGTTCTCATCAGCGTTCGCTTTCACAAACTTGCCGTTCGCCAAGACCACATCCGCGGAGAGCAAATTGTCGATGGTCAATCCGTATTTCCGGGTGAGATGACCGATTCCTCCACCCAGCGTCAACCCGCCGACGCCTGTACTGGAAATGAATCCGCTCGGAGTGGCCAATCCGAACACATGCGTGGCGTGATCTACATCGCCCCAAACGCATCCCCCGCCGACGGTGACAGTGCGCGCCGCCGGATCGACCCGCGTATATTTTATGGGACTGAGGTCGACGACCAGGCCATCATCGCAAATTCCCAACCCTCCGGCGTTATGACCGCCGCCGCGAATGGAGAGGAGCACGTCATTTTCTCTCGCAAAATTCACTGAGCGAATCACGTCAGCGACATCTGCGCAGCGCACAATCAGCCGCGGCTTCTTGTGAATCATTCCGTTGTACACCTTGCGGGCTTCATCATAATCTTTGTCGGTCGGTTCTATGAGTCGACCGCGAAGGTTTGCTTTAAAATCGCCAATAGAATTTTCGTTAAGCATATCAGGAAGCAGCAGGTTCGTTTTCAGTCGGACTTTCGTCCCGTTCGACGCGACATGATAGGGGGTTCTCTCGGTCACTGTCCACAACGTAGAATGTAGTAATCAACTACTTTGTATGTAGTATCGCTCTGGCACTGATGACCATCCGCTATGGTCAATTCTGCCCCGTGTCCAAAGCTGCCGAAGTTTTATGGGAACGGTGCACGATTCTCATCATTCGCGACCTTTTGCTCGGCACGACGTGCTTCAACCGGTTGGCCTTCATCCCTCGACCGCTCAACTGGCAAGCGACAAAGCTACCCTACAGTTTGGGCGCGGCGCTTTTTTCTTGTAGCGCCTATTCTTTCTTCGCTAGGCTCGCCAGGAACGAACCGTGCTGCGATGCTCCTACAAGACAAAGTTTGGAGTCGCCGCGATTTCCTGAAGCTGGTTGGCCGGGCAGGACTGATCAACGCTGTTCCGACGCTTGCGAGTGCCGCTGCCACACTCAATCCCGACACGGTATGTATTTCGATCCTGCACACGACGGATTTGCACGGCCATATTCTCCCCACCTTCGACTATGACGGAAATCCAGATCGCGGTGGATTGGCGCGTTGCGCGACGCAAATCAGACGCTGGCAGCGGGAAAATCCCAATTCGATCTTGATCGACGTAGGTGACGTGTATCAGGGCACCGACGTCAGCCTTCGAAACAAAGGGGCGTTGATGATCGATCTGTTCAATCACCTCCAATACGATGCCTGGGTGCTCGGCAATCATGAATTTGATTGGGGGATGGAATGCTTCCAACAGGCATTGCAGCAATCAAACATGCCAGTCCTTGCCGCGAACATGCTGATGGAAGGAAAACCGGAATGTCCAGACGCGAAGCATCCGTTTGCAAAAATTCAGCCGTTCATTTTGAAGGACGTTGCGGGGATCAAAATCGCGATCATCGGCGTCACGACACCTGGGATGCCGTTTTGGCTTTGGCCGGAGTTTACGCGGGGACTTGATTTTCGGCATCCGGTCGACCCTGTTCGCAGGGCGGTTGCGAAGGCGAATAGCGCAGGCGCGGATGCGATCGTGTTAACAGGTCACATGGGACTCAAGATGCGGACGGGTGGCGATGATTTTGCCAACACAGTAATGGCGTTGACGTCGGAATTTCCACAGATGGCAGTTTTTATTGCCGGCCATACGCATCAGGACATCCCAAGTCGGCTAACGAATGGCGTGCTGTTTACGCAAGCTGATCATTTCGGGATTCATGCGGGGCGCGTTGATCTTCTCTTCGATCGCAATTCAAAGAAGCTCCTGCGCCGGGAAGCGATCTGCGAGTTGATGGATAAGCGCTTCGACTTTGATCAGGCGGTCCTTTCACGAGCGAAATCGCAGCTCGCTGAATCGAGCGCCGCGGTGTCGCAACCGATCGGGGAACTGGCCGAGACGCTACGAGGCCGCAGCCATCCCGGTCGGCCAAGTGACGTTGAGAGGCTGATCGGAGCGGCAATCATGGAAATGTTGCTGGAACGAAATGTGCCGGTTGATGGAGTCATGCACGGGGTATTCGATGACAAGGCCGATTTGATCGCCGGCCCGAAAACAGTGAATGACGTCTGGAACATCATTCCTTTCGAGAACTACATTGTGACGGCGCAGCTCTCGCCCGAGGAAATAAAGATTGCGATGGAAGACGTGTTCTCCAGCCACCAAAAACGCGATCTGCTTGGATTTGAACTGAAAACGGAAGGTCGCGGCAGCAGCTGCAGGATCGTCTCGATGGCTCTCGTCAACCGGGAGCCGCTGGATCGCAACAAGAAATACGTCGTCGCGTTTAACAGCTTCGATGCCCGCAGTGGCGGCCATCATTTTATGAAATTGCGGGCGTTCCTCGAGCGACCGGAAGCCAACTGTACCCTTCACCCGGTGCAAACGCGTGATGCGCTCATTGGGTACTTCCAGCGCCACAAAATCGTCCATCGGCTGGCCACGGTGAACTCTCTGGCAATCGCCGCATAAATCAGTTCCTCTTGCAAAAACGATGTATCCTGCTTGCCTATTCCGCCATGCGGCTCGGAACATTTTGCATAATCGGTTTACTGCTTTCGGCTGGCCTTGCCTGGTCGCAAACGGTAAAAGTTGGCTCACCGACACCGGCAGCGACACCGGCGCTGCCGGAACTCCGTCCTGCGCTGCTCGGAACAGGTCCCGATTCGCTGATAAACAAGATCGATACTGCCGATCTGATTAAAAAGGGTCAGAAAGACGCTGCAATTATGTTTTCGTGTCTTGTGGCGCCGACTGGCGATGTCGTTCGAAGCGCCTGTTATCGCGGCACGCGGGAATCGGAGTTGCTCGAGCAGGAGGTATTAAAACGCCTGGCAAACACGAAGTTTATACCCGCGATTCATAATCACCAGCCGGTCATTGCTGTTTTTTTTGGCACGACAACATTCGCAGTCGTGAAGGGCAAACCGCGACTGCGCATCTTTTGCAATCAGCAACTCGACGAACTGAAAAAGGAAAGTGATTTCATTGATCCGCAGCCCTACGTGGGCCCGGGTTCAAAGTTCACCGGAATACATTACCCGGACACGGGAACGACAGTGATGCTGACTGGTATTGTCGAGCTTGCACTCGATGTCGATGCTACGGGCAATCTGAGAAACATCCAGATCGTAACTCAGGAGCCCCCGTATCTGGGTTTCGGACAGGCGGCCCTGTCCGATTTTGACGGGGCAAAATTTATTCCGGCGTTCCGCAATGGCAAACCTGTCGACTGCAAAGTCACGATTCCAGTTTATTACAAGCCACCAGGCTCCTAGACGGATCGGTCGCCGATTTGCCATCCTGGCAGCCTGGCAGCGATATCTCCGACTTCGAACGCGCGCGATTTTTGTCGATGGGGATTTTGTGACCTCGTACCTGTTTTCGAATTAAACTGATCAGTTTGGGCGTACAATTTTTCATGGTTCGTGGATTTGTCGCTGTGGCTGCTCTTTGGTGCCTTGCCTGCTTTGTTTCGGCTCAGAGCACCAGTTCCGACCGACGGCCTCGCACTTCGGATTTAGGGCTCAAGGTTGGCATTCTGCCTACCGGGCCACTTAACGCCATCACGGATGTTGCGGGAGTTGAGGTCGGCCACACGACAATCGTCAACGGAGACAACGTGCGGACCGGTGTGACAGCCATTCTGCCGCATTCGGGTAATCTCTACCGAGAAAAGGTGCCCGCCGCGATTTTCGTTGGAAACGGTTTTGGGAAGCTGACTGGCTCTACGCAAGTCGATGAGATGGGCGAAATTGAAACACCAATCCTCCTAACAAACACCGTGAGTGTGCCGCGGGTCGCAGACGCGGTGACAACCTACATTCTGAGTTTACCGGGAAACAGTGATGTTCTCTCAGTTAATCCCGTGGTGGGCGAGACCAATGATGGATACCTGAGCGACATTCGCGGGCGTCACATCACATCCGATGATGTTTTCGCCGCAATCAAGAAGGCGAGGACCGGCCCGGTTGAAGAGGGGGACGTGGGCGCTGGTACCGGGACGGTGGCGTTTGGTTGGAAAGGAGGAATCGGAACTTCGTCGCGAAAACTGCCTCAGAACCTTGGTGGGTACACGGTCGGGGTTCTGGTGCAGACAAATTTTGGAGGCATTCTCACGATTGCTGGCGCTCCTGTTGGTGAGGAACTGGGTCGGTACTACCTGCACAAGGAGTTGCAGGACGCTAACGGGAAAGACAAGGCAGACGGGTCGTGCATGATCGTTATCGCAACAGATGCGCCCATCGACGCGCGGAACCTGAGGCGCCTTGCAGCGAGGGCGTGCCTGGGCATGGCCCGCGCTGGAAGTGCCGCCTCGAATGGCAGCGGGGATTATGCGATCGCGTTCTCAACCGCACCACAGTTACGAATTCATGCGTCTGACAAGGCGCCGACGCGACATGTCGAACTACTGACCAATGACGCGATGTCGCCGCTCTTTCTGGCTGTAATCGAAGCGACCGAAGAAGCTATTTACAACTCAATGTTTCGAGCAACAACAATGACCGGGAACGGGCACACGGTCGAGGCACTGCCTATCGATAAAACAATCGAAATACTGAGGGAGCACCGATCCATCAAGTGAGGACCGTCGCGGTGGCGAGCAAGATTGTCAGTGCCTCTTTTTTCAAACGTGATCCGCTCACTTGTGCGCGCGAATTGATTGGAACAGAACTAATTTGGGGCGATTGCTCGGGGACAGTTGTCGAGGTGGAAGCGTATGCCGCAATCAACGACGAGGCCGCGCATACGTTTACACGACCGAGCGCGCGCAGTTTTATCGAGCGAAATAACGCCGGGGCCGCCTATGTCTATTTCAATTATGGAATGCACTGGATGTTGAACGTTCTGGTTAAAGGCGATGAGAACGGTTTCGTTTTGATTCGTGCGCTGGAGCCAAAGAGAGGCATCGAACAAATGAAGAAACGCCGCGGCCTCAACGACGTGAAACGTCTTTGCTCGGGACCTGGCAAGCTCACGCAGGCGCTCGACATCACCAATCGTCATCATGAAATGGATTTGTGTTCTGACCTGCGACATTGCTTCGTTCGCAACATCGTAACATCTGCCGATGTGGTGGCCGACAAGCGAATTGGAATCACGCGCTCCGCGCATTACCCATGGCGTTTCACGCTGAGGGGGAGTGAGTTTGTAAGCCGGGCGGTGAAACTGTAGTCGTTTCCCTCTGCGAAATGCGACGCTGACTTTGCTGAAGCACGCGCGTCGCGCAGGAGGCCGGCCGCTACAGCATTGACTCGCTTTGCGCTTGATCGAAGTTCTTCGCTTCAATGATGAAAGCTAAACAGCGCGTTTTACTGGGGATGAGCGGGGGAGTGGACTCCAGCGTCGCGGGATATTTGTTACGTGAGCAGGGCTACGAGGTTATCGGCGTAACCATGAAAGTATGGCCGCAGGACTGTATCTCCCGCGCGGAAGACAAATGCTGCGGCCCACAGGCGATCGCCGATGCTCGAGGCGTTGCGCATTCACTCGGTATTTCGCATTACGTCGTCGATGAAGCCGACCAGTTCGAACGATTGGTCATTGATTATTTCTCCAGCGAATACCAGGCCGGCCGGACGCCGAATCCATGTGTGATGTGCAACGAAAAGCTCAAGTTCGGCAATCTTTGGAGCAAAGCAGCGGCCTTGGGTTGCGACTACATTGCAACGGGGCATTACGCAATCATTGAACATCACGCCGATCACGCAATTCTGCGAAAAGGCCTCGACCTGCGCAAGGATCAGTCTTATTTCCTTTTCAGTTTGCGCCAGCCGCAGCTTCGACGAGCGCTCACTCCGCTGGGTAAAATGACGAAGCCGCAAATCCGCGAAATCGCGCACTCGTTAGGCCTCAAGGTTGCGGACAAGGTGGATAGCCAGGAAATCTGCTTTGTTCCCGGGAACGATTACAAGGCATTTTTGCGTTCCCACCTTGGCGAAAACGAGTTTCATCGCGGCGAGATTTACGACGTCGCAGGGAATTTTCTGGGCGAACACGAGGGCATTGAACTGTTCACCATCGGGCAGCGCAAGGGGTTGCCGGGCGGCTCGCCGGGGCCGCGATACGTTGTCAACCTCGATCCGGCGACGAATCGCGTGATCGTGGGAGATGCTGATGATTTAGTCACAGACGAATTCGAGATCGATCGAGTGAATTGGCATGTTGTAGCCGGGATCGGTGATCCCGGCTCGTCCTTCGAGTGCGCAGTAAAGATCCGTTATAGCCACCCAGGGACGCGCGCTACGCTGACGCAACTCGAAAATGGGCGCGCGCATGTGCGGTTGCACAATCCTCAACGGGCTGTGGCTCCGGGGCAGGCAGCAGTGTTTTACGATGGCGACATCGTTCTCGGTGGCGGTTGGATTTGCCGGGGCGAGCCTACGCGTCATCCTGGACGGAGCGACGCGGAGTCGAAGGATCCCGTGATGCTAGCGTAAGGTAATGCCACAGAATTTGATTCGCTCACTTCCCGCTCGCTCAGCCTGCGGCCTTCCCGTCCATGTCGCTGCTTCCCAAGCCGCTCCATTCTCGACCACGCTCGGAATGACAAAGGCCCTTTGACCGCGATGGCCGATCAAGTCTTCCTCGTCATCAGTACTTTTCCCGATTTGGAGACTGCCAATCGCATCGCGGAAGCGTTGGTTGCTGAAAAGTTGGCCGCATGCGCCAACCTCATTCCGGCCGTTCACTCGATCTATCACTGGAAAGAAAAAATCGAGGCTGCTGGCGAAGTTATGGTCTTCTTCAAGACAACGGCGGATCGACTGGCAGTGTTTGGTGAAAAACTACGCTCGCTTCACCCTTACGAGGTCCCTGAGTTGATATGCATCAAGATCGATTGCGGATCGCCGGATTATTTGCGCTGGGTAATGGATAACTGCCGCTAAACTCGACGCCTTAAAGCAGTCAAGTTTCAAACCGCGCCACGGCGTTTGTAGTTAAGCGCGAAGATCGTGACGCCGATGAGATTGGCTACCAGAGTCACCACAATGATTTTTGCGGCGAAGACCAACGGGTTAGGCACATCAATGATCGGATAGATGGTGAAGAAGATGGCCAGCAGACACACCATAAGACCGCAGCCGGCCGCGACTCGCAACCAGGTGCGCGCTCTGGCTCGTATCGCGGCCGCGCCTGCGATCGGGATTGCAAACATGATCGTATAAACGATTCCGTAAAAAACATTGGCAGCGTTGTCCACGAGTTGAAATGCTTCCTGCAAACCGGCGCCGATCTGGCTTAAGACGGCAATCACCAACGTGATCGCGCCGACGAACATGATTGAGTTAACGGGCGTTTTGTAGCGCGAATGCAAGCGCGAAAACCATACCGGCAAGAGGTGATCCCAGCCGGCCACCATCGGCAAACGGGAGCTGCCGGTGAAATGAATACTCATCGAGGATATCGAGCGCACGGTCATTAGCAGAATCCCCACTGACGCGATGGTGCCGGCGATCCGGAACGAATGCAGGCCGAGTCGCAACGTCTGCGGGACCGGGCCGATTAGATCGATTTGATTATTTCCTATGAAAGCAAGGACTGAGCTCGTCCCAAGAACGAACATCAGCGCGATGATCGGAGCAGCGATAATAACGGAGCGTCCTATGTTGCGTGCCGGTGCATGGGCTTCACCGGCCAGAATGCCCACGTATTCAAATCCGCTCAGTCCGCCCACCGCCAGTTTGCTGAAGATGTTGAAGCAATAAAAGAGCGACATGGCGGGTGCGGCGATTTGAAGCGGGCGATACGAGCTGAGGTCACCGCGAACGAGACTGATGAAGGGCAGAACAATTAAGGCCCCATAAGCCAGGAACATCGCGAATCCGCCGATGTTGTGGACCCATTTGCCTAACGAGAGCCCGCGAACGCCGGTCCACCCGAGACCACTTACCAGCACGCAACTGACGAGCGAGACACACCACGGACTCTCTCGCATCCACGCAGCTGCATCGCCCAAGGCATAGGAAATGTTTGTGGTGATGAACATTCCGCCCAGGGCGATCACCATGATTGATAAAAGCCAGAGATTCCAAGCGACGATGAAGCCTGTGAATTCGTTAAACGCGAGCTTTGCCCACTGGTAAATTCCGCCCTCCAACGGCATCAATCGGCTCAGATAGATAACTACGGCGGCTTGCGGAATGTAGAAGAGTAGAATCGCGAGGACCCAGAAAAAAAGATGCGATGTTCCAAGTTTTGCAGCAGTACCGACCCAGCTCGAGCCAACCACAAACACGATCTGTGTCAGGACGAGATCGCCAAGCCCGAGCGGTTTTTTGAGCGCAACGCTCTGTTCTTCGACACTGCGTTCTGCGCGATCGAGGTTGGATGCCACGAAGCGAATTGTATGGCATGCGCTTCGCTTGCCCATGGGAAAATGGAATCGGCAGGCACGCGCCTGGCCTATAACATCGGATTAATCGTGCTCGTGTTCAGGCCTTTTAGGCGGCGGCGGTTCGTTTCGAAACTCGCGATGACGGACTCTTCCACCAGCGTAGGCGATGTAAGCCCCGCCTCCCAAAGTCACGGCGCCCAACAAAATTACCGCGACAGCGAGCGGCACGGCGGATTTGGGCCATTTGATTGGAGCACCGATGGCAACCGCGCTCACAGCCGCGAGCACATAGAAGATCCAAATGAGGTCCTCACCTCGATCTCTATGTTCATCAAGCCAGGCTCTTCCATCGTCGTCCGCCATGGAAAGAACGCGGTCGTAGCCTTGTTCGCCAAATTCGTAAACAGGCCACGCTGATGCGGAACTGATGAGCACAAGCGCCAGGGTTGCGATTTGAGCGGGGCGACTCTTCAAAATTAAAGCAATCAGGAGTCCGATCAATCCCACAAGGAGACCGTAAAGCGGCAATGGATTGAGCAGCACGTGAATATATTCCGGCTGCCGTAAATCGCGTAGCAGGGCCTCGATCATAGCTTCCCTTGCCACTGGGTCCCGCCGACCTGTGCGGTTCGTGCCGCCTGGTTTGGCAAATATTTTTTCCAGTCAGCAATCGTGAAATGCCACCACTCGGTGCGCAATCCCCAGAACCCTGCATTTCGCATTGCGATCTGCAGCAAATGCACGTGCGCGCGAATATCGGCATGAGGCCCCACGTAACGCCACATTGCGGCGGGCGTAAAATCGTCAAAATCGCTGGGCATACGCACGGGACGATTCCACCCATCGACTAAAGTAGCATCGACAGCGATGCCCCAACTGTGCAGGGACCCGACGCCAATTTCAGGATTGGCAACGTAATCGCTGTTGTGTGACGCGCGCCAAAGCTTTTCCTGCACGGTTACGGGCCGGTACGCATCCCAGATTTTCAGTCCAAATTGGTAGCGCCGCAGAAACGCCTGCGCTACGACCAACGCTGAAGCAACTTCTGGGCGAGCGAGCGCGCATGCGCCGTGAGGATAAAGCGGGTGTCCAACAAGATTATTTGCCTCTGCATAGCGCAGTTCGACAATGATTGTCGGATCGGCTGATCGGATATCAACCAGTGGGCCGCCGGCGTCTGCCGTGAATGGCGGCAATGCCACTGCCATCGCGGCAAACAAAGGAATCTGAAAGCGTCGCATTTGGTGGTCAGTGTACTGCTACTACTTGGGCAGCCTCTGTTTTTGCCAAGCGTTCGAGGAGAAGGCGAGCGCTATTTTCAGGGACCTCGAAGCGTAATTCCAGGTTTGAGCTGCTCGGTCTTTGGATCTCCGGCGGCCGGGAGTAAAGCAACAGTTCCGAATTCGGCAAACGCAGCCATTGCTGCGGATTATCGCGCAAATTTCGCGCGAGCTCGGCAGCATTTTTGGCGGAGTTCACTTTTACGAGGACTCTGGCTCTTACCGGATTTTGGAGATTCACCGCAAGACCCAGTAATTGTGAAGCCTCGAGCAGTTCGGGCGCAAAGATTGGATTAAAAACGCGTGCAAGATCAGGCGGATCGCGGGAAATCAATCGCACTGCGCTCTCGCGGTCGAGCGCTTGGAAACGGTCGAACAGTTGGCCGGTGATTTTGAGATCCGGTTTCATTCCGAGTCGCACCAGCACCAGTTCATCCACCGCCGTCGGCGTTCCGACGGCGAGCGTGGCAGGTCCAACCCTGGCAACTGCAAAATCCGGCGGTCGTTCCCAAACTGGCAAGCCGCTGATGGCCCGCTTTTGGAAGGCCTTGTCGCCTGCGATTGCACGAATGACCTTCGGAGCGGAGCGGCGCGCTTCAACCAGGACGAACTCCCGCGTTTCGCCAGTTTCATTGGTTGTAATTGCACGAGTGATACGTGTTGCATCCCGAGACAGGTTTAATCCCGGGGTCGCGGCAGCAACCCCGATTAATCCCGGCCATAGTTTGGGCTCCTCTTTGCGCCAGCGCTTTGCGATGTCCGCCCGTTCAAATTGATCGGCGTTAATCGACAAAATCGTGTCGGTTTCCTGCGGCAGCCATTCGCGACCTCGTGGGGATTGGAAAATTACAAGCAGGGTGATTGCAAGCAGGACCAGCACCGAGAAAATGCTGAAATAAAATTTCCGCAGCTCCTGCTTATCGATCTGGCTTGAGAACGACGCCAGTTCTGCCTTGTGCGCCAAATGCCGATCCACCGCCTCACGGCGGCGATGCGCCTCGGTCAAAAGATGGGCGGCGTTTGGCGGGGCAACGCCCTGCGCGGCGAGGTGCCGGCCAATGTTCAAATAGGCCGGATTTTTTCGCTCTTCGACTGTCTGATGGCGTGCGCGTGCATCGCGCGCTGCTTCTTGCTGAGCGCGGATGTTATCATTCAATTTCCGGTCGCGCGATTCAAACTCGCTTCGGGTCCGCGCAATGTTTTTTTCCATCGCCGAAAGTTCCGCTTCTGCGGCATTCAATTTCTCCTTGGCCAAACGCGCCGCCTCTGCGCTGCCAAGACGCGCCCGGACCAGTTCTGCACGTTTTTCCGGAAGCCGCGCTCGTCGCGCGGAAATACTGGCGGAGCGCGCTTCCAAATCAGCGGGAGCCGGATCAAGCGCATGCAGATCGGAAAGTTGTTTCAACAGATTACGGTCCGCAGCCTCGCTTTCCTGAATGCGTCGTTCTACGGCGGCCAGTTCGCGCTCGCAGACGTCAACGTTGCTCTTTACGTGATTGCGTTTTTGGACAAGGGGCCTTTTTTCCGCCTCTAGTTTTGCAATCGCCTCAGCTTGTTCGCGCGCGTTCTGTTGCCGTTCTTCTTCGATCTTTTTTATTCCTTCTTCGATTCGTGCAATTCGAAGTGCGACTTCCTTTTGTTCCTGCTCCAGTTTCTTAAGAGCCACGATCTCATTGCGCAGCTCGGGAAAATTGGCCGCCTGGGTGGTGCCTTCGCGCCCCAGATTGATTTCGCTCTTCTGCAACAGACGCTTCTCGTGACGAAGCGCGATGCGCGTTCGCTGGCGCCGGATTTTCAATCCGATCTCGCGAAAGCCGGTGCGAATGAAACTCACGGGTGAACGCTATCCGAATGCGCGCCACGAAAAAGAAATTTCAGCGATGCGCATCCGTGTTATTGGGCCTATCCGATCCATGGGAGGAATGGGCCTGATGGAGTTACTCTTCCGATTCGGCCAATTTTGCCAATACGCTGAAGTCTTCGAGCGTAGTTGTATCGCCAGTGACTCGCGCGCCGCCGGCGATTTCTTTCAGCAGCCGCCGCATGATTTTGCCACTGCGCGTCTTCGGAAGCGCTTCGGCGAAACGGACTTCGTCTGGTTTTGCGATTGCACCGATATGCATGCCGACATGTTCTCGCAGTTCCGCTTTCAGTCCGCCAGTAGCATTAACGCTCGCTTTCAGTGTCACAAATGCGACGACACCCTGACCCTTTAGCTGATCCGGCCTCCCAACGACCGCGGCCTCGGCGACCTGCGGGTGACTGACCAGCGCGCTTTCAATTTCTGACGTGCCGAGCCTGTGGCCTGCCACGTTGAGGACATCGTCGATTCGGCCAACGATCCAGAAATAGCCGTCTTCATCGCGACGCGCACCGTCCCCGGTGAGGTAACTGCGTTTAAATTCGCTCCAGTACTGCTGCCGATAACGGGCCTTATCGCCGTAAATCGTGCGCAACATCGCTGGCCAGGGCCGGCGAATGATTAGCTTGCCGCCTGCATTCGGTCCGACTTCGTGCCCTTTCTCATCAACAACAGCTGGATCGACGCCGAAGAATGGCAACGTTGCGCTGCCTGGTTTGGTCGGAATCGCGCCCGGCAGAGGACTGATCAGGATCGATCCTGTTTCAGTCTGCCACCACGTATCCACAATCGGGCAACGCCCGCCGCCGATATTCTTGTAATACCACATCCACGCCTCTGGATTGATTGGTTCGCCTACTGTGCCGAGAAGCCGAAGCGAAGAAAGATCGTGCTTCGCTACCCACTGATCGCCCCAGCGAATAAATGCGCGGATCGCCGTTGGAGCGGTATAAAGAATGTTAATCCGATATTCTTCAATGATTTTCCAGAACCTGTCCGGTTCCGGCCAATTCGGTGCGCCTTCGTACATGACGGTTGTGGCACCGTTGGCGAGCGGACCATAGACGATGTAGCTGTGGCCGGTGACCCAGCCGACATCTGCCGTACACCAAAAAATATCTTCATCTCGAATGTCGAAGATGTACTTCGTGGTCGAATAAACGCCGACCAAATAACCGCCAGTGGTGTGGAGGATGCCTTTTGGTTTGCCAGTGGAGCCACTTGTATAAAGAAGATAAAGCGGATGCTCGCTGTCGAGTGGTATGGGCGGGCAGTTCGCGTCGACGTACTCCAGTTCGCGATGCCACCAGACGTCGCGGCCTTCTTCCATGTGAATCTCGTTTCCTGCACGACGAAAAACGATCACGCGCCGGACAGACGTGCCATCATGGAGCGCCTCATCGACATTTTTCTTCAACGTGACAATTGCGCCGCGGCGGTGTGCGCCGTCGGCTGTGACGACCGCGATCGCACCGCTGTCGGCAATACGATCCCGAATGCTGTCGGCGCTAAATCCGCCAAAGACTACTGAATGCACGGCACCAATCCGCGCGCAGGCGAGCATGGCAATCGCGCTCTCAGGAATATTCGGGAGATAAATAATGACACGATCGCCTTTCTTGATGTTGTTTCGTTTCAAGACATTGGCGAAACGGCAAACTTCGCGATGCAGCTGTTGATAGGTAAGGGTACGTTTGTCGCCGGGTTCGCCTTCCCAGATGATTGCCGCCTTGTTCCGGCGCGGGCCGGTCAGATGCCGGTCCAGGCAATTTTCTGAAATATTGAGTTTTCCTCCGACGAACCACTTCGCGAATGGCGCTTTCCATTCGAGCACCTTTTTCCATCTCGCGCGCCACACGAGCTCATTTGCTTCGCGCGCCCAGAATTTTGCCGGCTGGTGAATTGATTGTCGGTACATCCGGCGATATTGAGCGAGACTTTTAATTCGAGCGTTTTTTGCAAAATCTCTTCGTGGTTTAAAAACACGCTTCTCAACCAGGTGCGACTCGATGTTGTCGTGCATGAGCAGTCCCTAATATGCCGAAGAAATTCTCAGAGCAAGCGCGCCGTTTTGTCGTTGCAGAGGCGGCTGTCCCCAGCCGCATACGTTTAAGGGCGGATTGCGGCTGGGGGCAGCCGCCTCTACAACTAAAGGATGATCGAACCGCCAAATGACGAATATTTCATGCGTGAAGCATTACGGATGGCGAGCAAGGCGGCGCAGTCCGGCGAAGTGCCGATCGGCGCAGTCGTCGTTCGTGAAGGCAAAATCATCGCCCGCGCTCATAATCAGGTGGAATTGCTCAAAGACGCTACAGCGCATGCGGAAATGCTGGTATTGACGCAGGCTGAAGCGGCGGTGGGCGACTGGCGACTGGTCGATTGCGATCTGTACGTGACTAAGGAACCATGCCCGATGTGCGCCGGTGCGCTTGTCCACACCCGAGTGCGGCGCGTGATTTTTGGCTGTGCCGATCCAGTTGCCGGGGGCGCGGGAAGCGTGGTCAACCTCCTGCAAATGCCGACTTTGAACCACCGATGCGACGTGGTGGTTGGTGTTTTGCAAAACGAATGCGCCGCGATCCTTAAGGATTTCTTTCGCCAAAAACGCGACGCGCGCGAAAAGATCGGCCATCCTCAGACCGGCTAAGTAGGCATTCCGGCGCCATGATCAACGGGTTCGCTTCATCATTGTTGAACCGGGATCAGACGGTGTGTTTCATGCGCCACAAAATCTTGAAAAGGGCGGTCATGGAATCTCTCCACGCACCATGCACCATCTGAAAAGCTCTTTTCCGGTCTGGAGAGCGTTTTGTTTCGCATACTCTTTTCTCGTTGTCGAGTCCCCGATAAATTTTCGCGTAGTAATCACACGAAGATGACAAATTTATGCTCTGACGATGGAGATTATGGGTTGACTGATCCCGGTGAGTGGATTCTAATTTTGCACTCTCTCCGTGGTGTATAATTCGGGGCAGTTTTGAAGGTCACCGGACAATCACCTCATCCTGCAAAATTGCGATTGCTCCAATATGAAAAGAAGCCATTCTCCAACACTGATGGGGATTATCGGAATCGCTGGAGGATTAATGATCATGTTTGCTTTTCCTGTCGGGAAAGTTGAGCCGGCAATTCCGACCATCAAAGTCCCAGGTCCCTATCCATATGAAACACCTGTGCGAGTTCCGGCGCCCGACATTGCTGAATCAACGGTCTTACCCACGCCTGCTCCTTTTCCCTATGCCGAATCGTCGCTTTCGCCGTCGGTTGCTCAAGACCGCGATTCACGAGCAGCAGGCCCCCGTCGCCGGCTTACGGCGAAGGCAGTGCGCGAAGTAGCATTCAAATACAACGGAGTGCCAAATTTTTGCGGATTTCTGGCAGCACTTCCTGCCAACGTTAGCGTGTTCGATCCAAAACTCGGCAGAACACGTACACTTGTAAAAGGAGACCGCGTAATAGGTAAAAATGTGGCGTGGTTCCGCAAACGCAGGCAGGCGCGTCCGAAATCAAATGACCGAACGGTCGTCTCAGTGGAAGAACTCGGCAGGCGGAATTCAGGCATTTAATTCCGTCATTCGTCGCGATGCTGCATTTGATCGGTAGGGCGATCACTCCCTGAGCGCCGTCGCTAAAGCGTCTGAACTCCGTCACGTTTTAAACGCGCCGGAATTGCAGTTGCGCTATCGGCGTGTCCACGAGAATCGTTTCAGCGATGAAGATGACGATATTTAAGGGCAGCGAAATTGAGGTAGAGAAAGAAATCAACAACTGGCTAAAAGCCGAGCGCATCAACAAAATTCGCCACGTTACGCACGTAAATTCCGGTGTGATGGTGTACATCACTGTTTGGTGGCATCACCTGGATGCGGGTAAAAATCCAGCGATGACGCACGGGTTGTCTTGATTACATCTGCGCTCAACTCGATGCCCTGCCCGATTGTAAGCCGCAGCCCGTAAGTGGTGTCACTTTTAAAGCTGCCTCGCTAGGATTTGAACCTAGACAGAGAGATCCAGAGTCTCTAGTGCTACCGTTACACCACGAGGCAACAGCAAATCAGAAAATCCGAAATTCGAACATCGAAAGCCGAAACAAGCCCAAAAATACGGAAATGGTCAAATCGGGAAAGCGTGTTTTTCCCCGGAAATTTGCGACTTCACCTTTTTATATTCGGATTTGTTTTGACATTCGGGGTTCGGATTTCGAATTTCGCTTAGTTGCTGAGAACGATTTCCTCGCCTTCGCGCGCGCCGTCCACTTCAAGTTCCTTTCCACTTTCGCGGATTAAGCGGCGCGCATCCTCCACCATGGCATCGACCCTTGTGTCATCGTGACTTGGATCGTGATGAAAAAGCAGTAGCCTGCGGACTTTCGCGTCGAGCGCCAGTGTAACGGCGCTGGAGATCGAACCGTGTCCCCATCCTACGTGACTTTCGTACTCGGCATCAGTGTATTGCGCGTCGAGAATCAGAATATCGCTGCCGTGAAGAAACTCGACTAGCCCGATTCGATCCTCTTCAGCAGTCTTTTTCGCTTCTTCCGGACTCATGTCATTGGCCCTTGCCAAGTGCAGAAATCGATAGGGTTCATGGTCCGGCAGGAAAGCGATTGAGCCGGTGCTGGTGAACAGCCGATACCCAGCACAGACTCCTGGATGATTTACAAACCTGGCGCGCACTTGCACTTTGCCCGCAGAAAACTCCATCTCCTTGAGTTTCTTAATGTCGATCCTGGCGGAAAGTTCGCGCATCGCGATGGGGAAAAATGGTGCCTTCATCGGTTCGGCCATGATTTTGTCGAAGCTTGTATCGACGCCGTCGTAGCCGCGTACACAGATTTCATTTTTCTTCTCGTATGCTGGGGCGAAGAAGGGCAATCCCTGGATATGATCCCAATGAGCGTGCGTAATCAACAGCGAGAGTTTGATTGGTTCCGAGCGAAATTCTTTTTCCAAAGCGACGCCAAGGGAGCGAATCCCGGAACCTGCATCTAGCACAATAATCTCACCATCCGCGCGCAGTTCGACGCACGTGGTGTTGCCACCGTAGCGCAGTGTGCCAGACCCCGGTACTGAAATGGAACCACGCGTCCCCCAAAACTTGAGTTGTGTGGGCGATGCAGAAACGCTAGGCATGGCGCGAGAGCGCCCGACTCTGCCACGCGTTTTTGATGAAACCAAGCGTTTTTAGCCTCCACCGCCAGAGACATCGCGCTGCGATGTCTTCCGAAAGCCTGTGGGACGGCGTGGTGTTCCTGCCTAAAAGAAAATTGGGATGATCAAGATCGCCAGAATATTGACGACTTTGATCATGGGATTGATCGCAGGACCGGCGGTATCCTTGTAAGGGTCGCCTACAGTATCGCCGGTCACTGCCGCGGCGTGCGCGAACGAGCCTTTGCCGCCGAGATTTCCTTCCTCGATAAATTTTTTCGCATTGTCCCACGCGCCGCCGCCGGAGGTCATGGCGATAGCCACAAATAGCCCGGTGACAATCGTTCCCACCAGCAATCCTCCAAGAACGACTGGACCTAACTGCGGAATCACCGCCACACCTACCACGAAGATCAATGGCAGCAGCGCCGGCACGATCATCTCGCGCAACGCCGCTTTGGTCACGATGTCCACGCAGGTGCCATACTCAGGCGTATCCTGGCCGGTCATGATGCCGGGATGCGCCTGCAGTTGACGCCGCACTTCGCGGACGACCGCGCCGGCGGCTTTACCTACCGCATCCATGCTGAACGCGGTGAAGACGAACGGAAGCAATCCCCCAAGGAACAAGCCGATGATCACCTTCGGATCGGTAAGTGAAAACTCGAACACGAACGGCTCGCCGTTGCGTGTCACGTGTTCCTTAAGCTCTTGTACATAGGAGCCGAACAAAACAAGGGCAGCCAAACCGGCTGAAGCAATGGCATAGCCCTTGGTCACCGCTTTCATCGTATTGCCCACAGCGTCGAGTTGATCGGTCACGTTGCGTACCTCTTTCGGCAGATTGCTCATTACCGCGACGCCGCCGGCATTGTCGGTAATCGGCCCGAACGAATCGAGCGAGATGATGATGCCGGCCATGGACAACATCGCCATCACGGCGATGGCGATTCCGTAAAGGCCGCCAAAGTGAAAACTCAGCAAAATAGCGATTGCGATAAAGCCTACTGGCAACGCGGTGGCGTGCTGACCAACCGCGAGCCCGGCGATGATGTTTGTGGCATGGCCTGTCTCTGAAGCGCGGGCAATTTTTTGCACGGGCCGGTAGCGCATCGATGTGTAGTAGTTGGTGATCACGACGACCACAGCGGTCATGATCAGCCCGACTACCGACGCCCAGTATAATTGCGTTGGTGAGCGTAGTTGTCCTGTCACCATAATGCCGGTAGGAAACAGGTAGTGGGTGGCCGGCCAAAAGAGAACGGCCGAAATGATTGCACTGGTGACCACGCCGCCCATCAGCACGTTGGCCGGTCTGCCGTTGGCGAAGTTTACGAACAGAACGCCCAGGATTGCGCCCAACACGGAGATTCCGCCCAGCACGAACGGGTAGACCACCGCCGCTGGATTTCCCGGCAACGTGAGCGCGCCAACCAGTATCGCGCCGATCAAGCTCACCGCGTAAGTCTCGAACACGTCGGCGGCCATCCCGGCGCAATCTCCGACGTTGTCGCCGACGTTATCTGCAATCGTGGCGGGATTACGCGGATCATCTTCTTCTAGTCCTTTCTCGATCTTGCCGACGAGATCAGCGCCGACGTCGGCGGCCTTGGTGTAAATGCCACCACCAAGCCTTGCAAACACGCTGATGAGACTAGCGCCAAGCGCGAGACCAACCAGGCTACTGACCGCCATCCGTGGGCTGGCAATATGTGAGACCGCAGTATAGAAAATCGACACCGCCAGAAGCGCGAGCCCCACCACCAGCAGACCTGTCACAGCACCGCCGTTGAATGCCATTCGTAGAGCTTTGGTTATCGACACGGTTGCAGCTTGAGTCGTGCGCACATTAGCTATGACCGCGACGCGCATCCCAATGTAACCCGCCGAAAGCGAACAAAACGCGCCGATCAGAAAGCCAATCGCCGTGGCGCGATCTTTGAAAATAAATAGCAAAATAAAAATGATTATTGCGATGGAACTGATGGTGATCACCTGGCGATTCAGATATGCCTTAGCCCCCTCCTGGACCGCGCCGGAGATCTGTCGCATCCGCTCGTTGCCCGCGGGCGAACGAATCACTATGGCAATCAAAATGAATGCGGCCGCGAGTCCGATTACCGCGCACACCATCGATAGTGGCACGCCCGAGTTGAGGATCGTTAGGCCAAGTAAAATGCTCATGAATGTTCCGGCTGAAAGCTGGGGACTTTAGTGGGTTTTCATCTACTGGCAATTCGTTATTGAAACAAATGCGAAATCCAGATTTTAAGTTTTTCGAGCGCACGCCGGCGTAGCCGCTTCACGGTGCCGAGCCGTTCATCGCGTAAGCCGCGGTACGGCGACACAGCCTCGGCCTACAATTCGAAAAATGTCCGTAACCGGTGCAGGAAGGTGGCCCTGTATTCGCGTTCTTTTCTCTCGTTCTGGCTGTGGGAAACCACCTCTCTCAGCAAACCTTCGGTTTCCATTTTCCGTTTGGCCAGCAATTCGCTAAGCCGTTCCAGGCAATCAGGCGAAGCGCGGAGCAGCTCTGCCATGACTGGCTTGCCAATCTCCATGACCTGGCAATCGGTCTCGGCGCGCACGGTCGCTGTTCGGCGTTCGCCTGTGAGAAGAGACATTTCGCCGAAACAATCGGGCGCCTTCAACGTGGCCACGGGAATTGAGGTCCCATTTTTCGAGATCGACACTTCTGCTGCCCCGCTTAACAACACAAACATCGAGTCGCCCTCGGCGCCTTCTCGGATCACCCGTTCGCCGCGGCCGAAATGACTGACCCGGGACTGCTGCACCAGGCTGTCGATTTGCTCGTTCGACAGGCACTCAAATAAGGCTTCGTCCCGTAAAATGGCTTTCGCTTCCTCCTGTTCCTCCTGCACTCGTGGCGGCGCTCTGCGTTCGACGCGCAACGTGCGAATCGGGAACGGAATCGTGATCCCCTGGCGTTTGAGCTCATACCAGACATTGGTGCGCACGGCGTCGTTGATCTCGTTGATTCTGGCGTGATTGCCCATATAGAATTTGATCTCGTAAATCACAGCGAAATCCGCAAAATCGACCAGAAACACCTTTGCCTTCGGCTCTGCCAGGACGCCCTCCGCGGTCGAAACCGCTCGAAAAAGCACATCTTTTACTCGGTTAGGCGGGTTCTTATACTCAACTCCAACGCGAATCCGCATGGCATGGATTTCGGTCGGGTAATGGAGATTGACGATAGTGTGGCTCACCATCTCGTTGTTGGGGATGTCGAGATAGATGGCGTCGTTGGTACGCAATCGCGTCGAGCGCCAGTTGATCTCCATCACCTCGGCGAAGCGCTCCCCGACTTGCAACCAGTCGCCCACTTTGTAGGGGCGATTAATCTGGATCGCTACGCCACCGATAACCCCTGAGAAGAAATTCTGGCCGGCGAAACCAAGGATGATTGCGACGACTCCGGAACCCGCAAGCAGTCCTTTCAACTGCGCTTCGGCGTGATAGCCGTAGCTCAGAACCAACAGTAATACGATCAGAAAAATGATCCCACCTACAACCTCGCGGAGAAAATGCGGGATTGTCGTGTGCCGTCTCTTTTCGAAATAAAAATCCCATACGTATCGGTTCACCAGCGCGACCACCAGTGCCGTGCTCAACAGGATCGCTGCTGCGCCTACGTGATTTCGCCAGGACGCATGCACACCGTAAACGCTAATGGCGGCGTAGAATGCCACGATTAGACAGAACAGTCGGAATATCAGACCCAGCCGCACTCCCGCGCGGCGTTTCAAGAACCGGCCCACGCCGAGCGCGACGAAAAACGTCCCGACGAATACGACCGCTGTGATCGCATCTCGCTCTGCCTCCGACAGTGCGTTAAACATCGAGGCGGTAGTATATCAGAAGAGGTCCCCTGGAACAGTATCTTGTGCCAAACCCCAGGGGACGCCCCGTTTCATCTTTGCAGATCAACTGGCCTACGGACGCGGCGCGATTGCCAGCCACGCCCAGCCTGCAAGAAAACAGAGACCGCCAATCGGCGTAACTGCTCCAAGCCAGCGAAGATTCAGAACCGCCATCGCATACAGACTGCCGCTAAAAATGAGAATCCCAGCAAAAAGCAACCACCATGCGCTGCGATTCGCGGCCCCGTAAAGGGCAAGCACTAGGAGCGCAAGCGCGTGAATGAAATGATAGAGCACGGCCTTGTTCCAAACATCGAGCATCCCGTGCCTTTCGAGTAATTGCTTGAGGGCGTGCGCGCCAAAAGCGCCCAGCGCGACAGCAAGAAAACAAAGCGCAGCTGCAATCCGAAAAAACAGAACGGCCATCAAGACTAAATATGTCATTTCGGGCGAAGTCGAGGAATCTCTAAATTTGAATCCGCCAGGCTGTGTGCTCGCCCTGCGCCTTGGGTCTTGGATGTTATTCGTTTTTAACTTAGTCTCGGCGCTATGGCAGCCTGGTTCTGGTACGCGGTCGTTGCGGCTGTTCTTTACGGGGCGCACCAAATCTTCACTCGATTAGCGGCGGATCATATCGGCGAGGGCCTCGGAGGCTTTGTCGTCGAAGCGACCGCAGCGCTGTCGATTTTAGCTTACCTCGCCTTGCTGTCGTTGTTGAGCCGTTGGAATCAGCAATCCAGTGCGCAAGGAATTTTCTATTCTGTTCTCACTGGAATCTGTGTAGGCGCAGGAACAATTGCATTCTTCCTTCTTTTCCAAAAGGGTGGTCCGCTCTCTTCGGTCCCGGCGATTCTGGCCGGCGGCGCGGCGATCATGGCGATCGCGGGTATTTTATTTTTCCGTGAGTCAGCTTCCTGGCAACGACTGCTCGGTATTGCACTAGCGATCACGGGACTGTTTTTATTGCGCAAATAAGTGCGTTCCCAGGGGCGAGACTTCCACAATATGCGACCTGCGAACATTAGCCTTAAAAATACGCCGCCGAGCTAGGTGTCTTGGAAATTTCCGACCTACCTGCGCGTCTCCCTCGGTAAAGCGAGCGCGAACTCTGTCCAGCGCGAATCCGATTTTACGAGCGTGACATCCCCGCCGTGGGCGCGCGCGATTTCGCGCGCGATGCTGAGGCCGAGTCCATGGCCCGAGATTTCTTGATTGTGCGAGGGATCGCCCCGGTAAAATCGATGGAAGATTTGATCTTGCGAGTTAGGCGGTACGCCGGCGCCGGTGTTGCCGACATTGAGGAGAGCATTCGCGCCGTTAAGCGATGCGGACAGAACTACCGACCCATCCGGAACATTGTACTTGATCGCGTTGTCGATGAGGTTCATCACCGCTCGCCGGAGGAGTCGAAGGTCGCCAGGCACAACCAGCTCCGCCGGCAGGTTGCATTCAAGGCTGACAGTCGATTGCGCAGCCAGAATTTCCGCGTCCTCAATCAACTCGCGCACCATCGCGACCAGGTTCACTGATGTCTGTTCGAGGGCAAGGAGGCGGTCGTCCGCGCGCGAGAGGAAAAGAAGGCCATCGACAATTTGCGAGAGCTGAGTGCACTGCTCGAGTAGATCCGAGAGCAACTCGCGTTGGGCAGGCGCAAGCCCGAGCGATTCGAGCGCCATTTCCACTTCCGCGCGCATTAGAGCGAGCGGCATTTTTAATTCATGCGACGCATCCGAAGTGAAGCGCGTGACCTGCTCGAAGCTACGTTGCAGCCGGTCGAACATCGCATTCAACACCCGAGTGAGATGGGCTATCTCGTCCTCGACCCAGGGTTTAGGAAGCCGTTGGTGTAGATCGCAGGCGGAAATCTTCTCGGCTCGCGCCGCGATTGTTTTTACCGGGGCGACGGCCCGCTGTGCGATCCACGAACTGCCAACTCCGACGGCCACCACGACCAACGGCAATGTCAACAGATAAGCCAAACCGAGTTGCGCGAGCGTTTCTCTTGTCTCTTCACTGCCTTTTCCGAGAGCGAGAATGATTCCCCCGTTTTCGAAGACGCCGAAACGAAGCGTGCGTCCGTTCCAATCTACATCTCGCAGCTTCTGACGCCCATCGGCCGGAAACACTTCCTGGTTTTCAAGATTGGGCGAGCGATACAGCAATCGTCCCGAAGCGTCATGTATTTCCACGTAATGGTAACGCTTCGATTGATCGAAGAGCGCCTCAACGCTCCTAGGGTTCTGCCAATCGACCCCTTGTTGCTTGATGCCTTTAAAAAAATCGTGTGCCTCAGTCTTGATTTCGTTATCGAGGTTCTCCGTCATCTCGTCCCGGAGATTCCACGCTGCCCCCGCGCCGAAGAGCACGAGCCCGGCGGCGACAACGCCAACTGACCAGAGAGTGACTTTGCCGCGCAGCGTCTTTATTTGCATTCCTCTGTCTGTAGCGCGTAACCGGCGCCGCGAATGGTGTGGAGAAGCTTGGGTTCGTGGCCTTCGTCGATCTTTCGTCGCAACCGCTGGATGCAGACCTCGACCACGTTGGTGCCGGTATCGAAATGATGCTCCCACACATGCTCGCAAAGCGCGGTCTTGGTCACGATGCGCCCGGCGTGAGCCATGAGGTATTCCAGCAACGCGAACTCGCGATTGGTTAGCTCGATTTTTGCTCCGCCGCGAATCGCTTCCCGGCTAACGACATTCAGCGTTAGATCGGCCACTTGCATCAAAGTGGCGCGTTCGCCGGAAGCGCGGCGCAACAACGCGCGCAGTCGCGCGACTACTTCGCTGATGGAAAATGGCTTCGGCAAATAATCGTCCGCGCCGAGGTTGAGTCCTTCGACGCGCTCATTGACGTTGCCGCGAGCGGAAAGCAAAAGCACCGGCGTGTTGTTGTGTTGCCGGCGCATCTCGCGCAGAATGCTCAGGCCATCGCGCCGCGGAAGCATGATATCCAGAATGAGCGCATCGTACGGGCGGGTCAGAATTTGTTCCAGCGCTTCATCGCCGTCGTGCAGAAGATCGACAGTCAGATTTTCTTCCATGAGCGCCCTGCGTAAAAAGGTCGCAAGTTTCTTTTCATCTTCCACCACGAGAACGCGCATTGGTTGCAAGATAATAGAAAGCCTAGGGCGGCGCGACACGCTGAGCGAAGAATAACAAATTTGTAATCGCAAATATGGTCAAACTGACAGCTTCGCGCTGGTAAGGTTCAGATATGAAAACCAAGCTCCATATCAGCGCTACCGCCGTTGCCGCCGTAGCGGCCGCCGGCGTCATGATGTCCCCTTTGCTTGCCGCGGGTGAGACAGACGCCCAACTACAAACCCAGGCGAAGATCACCAAATCCGACGCCCAAACCACGGCGCTGGCCAAAGTGCCTAACGGAACTGTCAAGGCTGCCGAGCTTGAAAAAGAGCACGGCAAACTGATCTGGTCGTTCGACATTGCCATGCCGCACTCGAAGAACATCACCGAAGTGCAGGTGGACGCGAAGACCGGAAAGATTGTGAGTGTGCAGGTCGAAACGCCGCAAGACCAGGCGAAGGAAGCGGCGGCAGATCAGAAGAATAAACCCTAAGCTTTCGCGTACGCGACTGCGGTTTTTCAAGCGACGAAACCGGATTGCTTCGTATCATCCAGCCAAACGTGCGCTACTTAACGAAGAGCCCGGTTAAGATCGCCTTCATTTTCTTTCTCGCATCAACGACCCGCGCCTGGCCGGAGCGGCCATTTCCCGCCGCGGCCGCCGATGCACTGCGAATTCCGGCTTCGCGTATTCGGGCCCCTGAGGTTCCATCGCAGATTGTCGATCTTCGCCAAGGCATTGGACCAGACGAAGCAGCGACCATCGCCCTTTATTCAAATCCAGCGCTGCGGGCGATCCGCGATCGCCGTCGTCTGGCTGCGGCGCAATTGATTCAGGCGGGAATCTTGCCGAATCCGGTCGTTTCGTACGAGCGCGACTTTGTCACCGGCGGCAGCACCGCCGGAACGAGACCCGGCTACACCTTCAACGCTGGGTGGGAATTCAGTGCGCTCATTCCATATTTACCGAAGCAAACTGCAGCTCGAAAAAATTTCCGCGCGGTGGACTTGGATGTGGCCTGGCAGGAATGGCAGATCGCGATGAACGCCCGCGCCGCCGTGTATCGCGTAATCAGCCTGGAGGCGCAGGTCGCGCGTGCGCGTGAAGCGAACGCGGGCTTAGAACAAAGCGCGGATGTGGTGCGAAAAGCCGCCGAAGCGCACGAGAAAACCGTGCTGGATTTGGCGGCGGCTGAATCGGCCAGCCAGGATTCGCGCGCCACCCTGCTTGCTCTCGAGCAGGAGTTCGAGAAACAGCGGCTTGGGTTAAACAAAATTTTAGGAGTTGAGCCGGAATCGAAGGTCGCTTTGCGCGAAGGCCTGAGCTTTCCGACGCGTCTTGCCCCCCCAGACGAGCGTGACCTGCTCGATGGGCTCGAATCCCGCAGGCTCGATCTTCTTGGATTACGCCAGGGACTGGAGAGTCAGGACGCCACTGTGCGTGCAGCCGTTCTCGCCCAATTCCCGAAAATGTCGGCTGCCTTGGTGCAGGCTAGCGACACAACCAATGTGCATACGACCGGTTTTAATGT
>Ga0070741_10003874_pt1 | contig 35960 bp, 29 predicted proteins | sample Coa_R1_4_FD_66440 | JGI IMG/M metagenome (GOLD analysis project Ga0070741, IMG submission 66440) | Surface soil microbial communities from Centralia Pennsylvania, which are recovering from an underground coalmine fire - Coalmine... | ecosystem: Environmental > Terrestrial > Soil > Unclassified ... | reverse complement strand
ATCGGCGGCCTCGGCGCGACTATGCTTCAGGAGCGGCATTACAGCGCGCTGGCGTTCATTGGCCAGCATGCGCGCGCCAACTCGCGCGGCGGCATCATGGCGCATAGCTACAGTTCGCTCGGGATCCAGAATATGCTTCTGAACGGCAAGCCGGTGGGCGAGATCGAGGTCAACGCAGCCATCGCCGGCGCGTTCGGCACGCCGGTGATCTTTCTCAGCGGAGATCAGGCCGCGGTCTCCGATCTCAAGGCGATTGTGCCGCAGGCCGAAACCGCGGCGGTTAAGGAAGGGCTCTCGAACTACACCTGCATCACGTTATCCGCACAGGCCGCACGCGATCTTATCCGTCAGGGTGCTGCCCGAGCGGTGCGGAAGCTCGCTCAGATTCCGCCGTATCGTGTGGACGGCGCGGCGACTCTGCAGATCGAATACACCACGCGCAACGCTCTTCCACCCGATATCCCCGAGGGCGCCGAGATGGTGGACGCCCGGACGGTCCGCTACTCCGGGAAGGACTTTCTGGAAGCGTGGAAGCGATATCGCCATAGGTAAATGCGGGATGTAGTCAGGCGGCCTGCGCGCGCGCCATCTCTGCCGGAACAGCGACCGGAGCCGGTGCGTGGGCAGGCGGCGCGGCGGCGGCACTCTCCGGCGTCTGGCCCCACTTCACGAAGAAGGCGAGCAGAGCTACGGCGATGGCCATCCAGATGGCCCGCATAATCATGCTCTCCAGTTCCTGGTGATTATCGTGAGCAGGGTCGGCGGTGGATGACGCCATGACTAACGCCTCCAGCCCTTCGTGCAGGCCGTGTACGATACCTCTGATGGTGTGGCCGCTATTGGTGATGCTGTCGATACCGAAGCCGCTGAGCAAGCCGGTCATTCCGGCCTCCAGGCGAGCGCTCGCTTTAACAAGCACGATGGACGAGAAGATGGCGCCATTGAGGGCTCCGGCGAACAGCGCGCCGAAATTCGGATGACCGAGCCGGACGGCGATCCAACCGAGGGCAAGGTTCGACAAGACCCAGACCAGCGCCACGATCGGCGCGCGGTCGGCGGCGAAGAGGTTCGTTGTCCTCACCGCGATTCCCATTACGATGTTGGATGGCCTCATCATCTGCGTATCCTCCTACTGAACGGGAGCTAGGCAAGCCACGGACCAAACCGTGAGTTATTGGAGCACTTGAAGTTATCCCCATTTCTAAGATGGTCGCCAGACTGTCGCGATCAGCGTTGACATACAGCTGCTATCAGTTTGGACAGTCTCGGGTGACCGTGAACAGGCGGATGTAGATGCTGGCTTCATGGACGTCGGCGTCCGGCGCCCGCTGCCGCTCGGCGGGGCGGATCAGTGGTAATTGGAGGATTGTTCTGGCTGGCTTCTTTGAGATCGCGGGTGAGGAAGAAGAGCCGGAACGACATGTTCGGGCTTGTTTTGTTACCGCTGGGGTATCTGGGACGAGTTACGCCGACATCGCTCCACCTGCGGCGGAAGGCACCCCCGTAGAACCGGAATTCAAGATGGGCTATGCCGACGCGGGCGGCCCGATTCTGCGCATCCCGAAGAACACGCTCGGATCGTTAGCCGCCGGTGCGCCCGGCTTCGCAGGGATTCGGTGCTCGGAGGTGTTTTCCTGCCTGCCGCGATCGAACGGCAATGACGGCAATCAATGGGCGCGTGGTCGTCGATCCGAATTGAATATTCTGCCGGCGCACGATCTGTCGCATCTCTCGACGGCAAGTTGGAAGCATCTTTCAGCATCGAGTGTCGCGGCCGAGAAGCAGGAATCGGAAGTCACGGCAGGCGGAAATTCCGGCGTGCTGGAGACTTTTAAACATGCCTCTGCTCAAGGATAAGTTCTTACGACGGCCTGTTTTCAATTAGACGTGCAATCGGACTAAATCTTCGGATCCCGACGCGCCGGAGCAGCGGCGCAGCAACCCGATAGGCGCCGGCGCCTGCTTGGCTCGGAATCCTGTGCGGGATGGCGCGTGACCAAGGTCACAGCATTTCAAACCCGATCATCCTATTCTCAGATCAGGAAGAACGATGAGCGAAATAATTGACAACCGGACACAGCGGGTGCGCACCCTGAAATCCATCATCAAGAACCTCCACGCTGGAACGCCGCAGGAGGAGGTTCGGCAAAGCCTAAAAGAACTGGTTTGCCAGACTGATTACTCGGAAATCATGAGTATGGAGCAGGAACTGATTGCCGAAGGCATGCCGGTGTCGGAAATCCAGGGCATGTGCGACCTTCATTCCCAGGTTACGCGCGACGTCCTGGTGCAACTGGCGCCCGCGCCGCTCGCGCCGGGGCATCCTATCGATACATTCCGGCGGGAAAACGAAGCCCTCCGCGAGGCGACCGCGCGCATGCAGGAAGCCATGAATCAGGTCCTGGCGCTGGGTGATCAAGAAGACCCGCGGCCGGCGGTTCTTGCCTGGCGTCAGAGCGTTAATGAACTCCAGGATGTCGACAAACACTATCAACGAAAAGAGCATCTACTGTTCACGTGCCTGGAGCGGCACGGAATTTCCGGACCTTCCAAGGTGATGTGGGGGAAGGATGACGAAAATCGCGAGTTGCTGAAAGATTTGAGTGCGGCGTTGCGAGAGCCGGACGTGATCGCGGCGGAGTACAAGTTGCTCGCGTCCACCACCGGGGTGGGCGCAGTCAATGCCCTCAAGGAGATGATCTACAAAGAGGAGCAGATCCTCTTCCCGATCTGCCTGGAAAGATTCACGGCGGACGAATGGGGGGAAATCTGGGCGTCCTCGCCGCGGTACGGCTGGTGCCTGGTAGAACCTCGGGAGGGATACCGCCCGCAGGCCGGGACCGAGCATTCCCAGCGGGCAGTGGAGAATGGCGTCATGCTGCCCACTGGAAACCTGGCCCTCGAACAACTCACCGCAATTTTCTCTACTCTCCCGGTGGATCTCACCTTCGTAGATGCAGACGACCGAGTGGCATTCTTTTCCGAAGGTCCGAACCGCGTGTTCGCGCGCAGCAGGGCCATTATCGGGCGTAAGGTGCAGAACTGCCACCCCGCCACGGAGCGTTGACATAGTGGACCGGATCCTGAATGACTTCCGCGAGGGACGGCAGAATGTAGCCGAATTCTGGATCCAGTTCACGGGCCGGTTCGTGCACATCCGCTATTTTGCCGTCCGCGACCCCGCCGGCCGATACCTCGGCACTCTGGAGGTCACACAGGACGCAGGCCACATCCGATCGCTCGAAGGCGAACGGCGATTGCTGGAGTATGATGCTCCGGCAACAGGAGGGGTACGATGAAACTGCGCATCGAGCCTGGCACGACCGTTGGCGCATTGTTGGAGGCATATCCGGAGGCGGAGAGTGTCCTCATCGATTTATCGCCTGCATTCCGCAGGCTACGGAATCCGGTGGTTCGGCGCACGGTGGCCAAGGTAGCGATGTTGGAACACGCGGCCAAAATCGGTGGCGTCAGCCTGCGCATAGTGATCGAAAAACTCCGGGCATTCACCGGGCAAGCAGGTGTCGAGGCGAACTTTGGGACGTCTGCCGATGACGTGGGCATAGCTCCCGAGTGGGTCACGCAGAGCCGCATCGTCGAAGAGGTGGACGCCGCGGCGATGCTGGAGCGCGGCGTACACCCAATCGGAAAAATTCGGGAGGCGGTCGGCACGCTCGGTCCGGGTGAAATGGTGGTGCTGCGCGCGCCGTTTCGGCCGGAGCCCCTCCTCGATACCATGCGTCGCGCGGGCGCGCAGGTGTACTGTGCATTAGAAGGCGAGAACTACGTCGTGCACTTTTCGCGCATTGCGTAGCCCGTTCTTCGAGATCTGCCGCAACATTGATCGGCCACCTTCGAATTAGTGGCGACTTTTACGTCGCCGCGCAAGAAAAGTCAACAATTCGCACCAATTTGTAATTGATTGATGGGGGTTGTTGCGGATATCATACCCGGAAACGTTCGGACTGCTGGGGGAAAGGAGTTTCTCATGTCCCAGGGCCCTTTCGCAACTCTTCTTGTAATATTGACGGGGATCGCGATACTTCCCGCTCAAGATAACCGAGCTTCCGTTTCCGGGCAGGCGACCGATCCGACCGGAGCCTCAGTGCCTAATGCGACCGTAAGGGTCACCAACCTCGAACAGGGCACCACCAAGGATACGCTGACGAATGAAACCGGGCGTTATCAGGTGGGATTTCTCGAGCCGGGAACCTACACCGTAGAGATTGAAGCGCCCGGCTTCAAAAAGTATGTTCGCGAACAAATCGTTCTGGCGACAAGCCAGAAAATGGGGCTCGATGTTCAATTGGAGGTGGGTGCTCAGGCCGAAAGCGTCCGGGTGACCGGACAGGCCCCCCTGCTTTCGACCGAAACCGCCATGCGCGGTCAGGACGTTTCGAGCAAGGAACTACGCGATGTTCCCAATAATGGACAGATATTCCTGCAGATGATCTGGGCTATGGCTGGAGTGGTGCGCACGACGAACGATTGGGGATCCATGGGTGCGCAGGGCGTCGCCAACGCCACGAACTTCTCGGTCAATGGCGGACGCTCCGGTGAGAACGAGGTGCTGCTCGACGGCGTGAGTGACGCGGCCGGAGACCGGCAGGTCAAGCACATTCCCAATATAGAAACCATCGAAGAGTTCCGCGTAATCACCAACCCCTATGACGCCCAATATGGGCGGACAGGCGGAGGCGCCATCAACATTACTACGCGGAGCGGCACCAACGTCTTCCACGGCGTCGGATGGGATTATCACCGTACCAGTTTTGCATCGGCGAACTCGTGGTCATCGAACAGGCTTGGCTTGCCGATTTCCAAACGCCACAGCAATTCGTTCGGATTCCTGGCGGAAGGTCCTGTTTACATTCCGAAAGTCTTCAACGGGAAGAACCGGCTGTTTTTCATGTTTACGTACCAGGGGGTGCGAAATCCCGGCTTTGACGGAGCCACCTACACGATTCCACAGCCCGAGCAGTTCGGTGGAGATTTCTCGAAGCTCTATGCCGCGAGCGGACAACTCGTGAACCTTTACGATCCGTTGACCACTGTCCCGGACGGCAAGGGTGGATATGTCAGGACACCCTTTCCGGACAACAAAATCCCGGCGAACCGGTTAAATCCGATCGCGGTGAAAGTGGCCGGATATTATCCGCAGCCCAGCAGGTTGGGCGACGGACCGGCGCGCGTCAACAACTTCAGCCTGCCCACGCCAAATTTCCAGAACTACAACAGCGAGGGCTCGCGAATGGACTGGATCGTGAATGACAACAACCGGCTCCATTTTCGTTACTCGAACACGCCTTACAAAGAAATCCGCGTCCTGAAGGGCTTCAACAATGTCGCGGAGCCCAGCGCCAACGCTCCACTGACGCGCAACGGCGTGAACTGGAGCTTAGACTGGACTTCCACGCTCACGTCGAGAGTGGTTTTTAACCTGCGCTTCGGGTTGACGCGATGGGAAGATTTCGCGGGCAATAAATTCGGAAAAGGATTCGACCCGGAGCAACTGGGATTTCCGGCGAGCCTGGTCTCGCAGTTTCGCTATTTGCAGTTCCCGGACTTCCAGTTCAGCGGCACGTCGAGCTACGGAGAGATCGGCTCCAGCCGGCCCGGTACGCTGGGCAAAGACTATGCTTACAGTCTTCAGCCGAACATTAACGTGGTGAAGGGCGCACATGTACTGAAGATCGGTACCGAGTTCCGGCGCTTCGAAAATCTCTCGCGCAGTCTGGGTTTGATCAGCGGTCAGTATACCTTCACGCGAGCATTTACCCAGGCGAATCCACTTCAGGCAGACGCTTTGTCCGGCAATGAGTTTGCGTCGTTCCTGCTGGGTTATCCAGCCGCGGGCACTGTCGACTACAACATAGATCCGTTCTATCGCGGCTACTACTATGCCGCGTTCGTACAGGACGATTGGAAGGTCACGCCGCGCCTGACTCTCAACCTCGGCTTTCGCTACGATTATGAGGCTCCCCTGGCGGAACGATATAACCGCATGGTCAGGGGATTCAACTTCGACCAGCCCAGCCCGATCGCGAACCAGGTGCAGGGACTGACTTTGAAAGGCGGGTTGCTGTACGCATCCGGCAGTGGAGAGTCCCGGCAGGCCTTCAATCGGGACTATCTGCATCCTCAGCCCCGAGTAGGCTTCGCCTACCGTGTGGGGCGCGACTGGGTGATTCGCGGCGGGTACGGCCTGATGTTCCTCGGTCAGTACGAGCGCGGACCAGCCACGGGCTTCAGCCAGCCGACGACGCTGACCTCCTCCACAGACGGCGGCCTGACTCCGCGGCTCACGCTCAGCAATCCATTTCCGGAACCGCTCCTGCAGCCAATCGGGAATTCGCGGGGAGCGGCAACGAACCTCGGGTTGGCGATATCGGCGCAATATCTGGATCGGCCCCTGCCTTACGCGCAAGAGATGTCGCTGGGCTTCCAACGGCAGTTCCATGGCGGATGGGTGCTCGAATCGTCCTATGCCGCTAATTTCACCCACAGGCTGCCGGTCAGCGCCCAAGTGGATGTTCTCCCGGTCAGCCAGTTAGGCCAGCCAAGCTCCTATTACACAACGCGGGTTCCGAATCCGATGGCAGGTCTGCTACCCGATAATCCGGCGAAGAATGGCGCCACAATCACCCGGCAGGATCTGCTTCTTCCCTTTCCGCAATATACGGGAATCACCGTCACCAGTCTGCCAATCGGCAGGCAGAGCTATCACAGCATGCAAATGAGCTTAAGCAGGCGGTTCGCAAACGGACTGAGCTTCCAGGCGGCCTATACCATTTCGAAAACCTTGGAAGCCGTATCGCTGCTGAATCCCCAGGATTTCAAGCTCGCGGATCCGTTGTCTACGCCTTTGGAGCAGCGTTTGACACAGTACGATGTGCCCCAGAAGTTCACTATTTTGGGTACGTACGAACTGCCCTTTGGACACGGCAAAGCCTTCGGAAAATCGATGCACCCGATCTTGAATGCATTCGTGGGAGGGTGGCAGATGAATGGCAACCTGACCCTGCAGAGTGGGTTTCCGATCGATTTCCCGAATGCCGCTCCACTGACGGCCAAGAGCGCGAAGTTGGGCAAGGATGCGCGCAATATCTACCAGTGGTTTGATACTTCGCCATGGAAGGATCCAGCCACGGGAAAGTTTGTTCCCGCGCAGGCTCCCTTCACGCTGCGAAATTTCCCCACGCGTTTCCCGGACGTGCGTTTTTCTGATCTGAAGAACTTGAATCTGTCCGTGTTCAAGGACTTCCCGATTACGGAGCGCGTACGATTCAATGTCCGGCTGGAGAGTTACAACGTGACCAATACACCCTGGTTCTCCACGACTTCGGCAGCAAATCTGGATGTCACGTCGCCGGTCTTCGGACAGTTAAGCTTGAGCTCGAATAACGCATCACGTGCGTTCGGGCTCTACGGCCGCCTGACGTGGTAATAATCGCTGTTGGCCGCAGGCCGGCTTTTGCCAAAGTTAAGCCGAACGCACCGGGGAACTCTATAACGTGCCGGCGATGTGCATGAAGCCGTGGACATTCCTGGACCGTGGACCTTCGGCGGCCATTGATCATCTCCTCACCCGCGGTCGTATTTCTGGAGGATACTGATGAAACGCAGCACCCCGGGTGCCGAGCGGCGCCCGGCAAGGAAAGCAGCGGTCAACTGGTGCCGCACTATCGGCCCGATGATGATATGCTCACCCGGTATGGAACGTTTGACTTCGGTCATCGCGATTTTGGTGCTGTTCGTCCCGGCTGGCCTACGGTCCGCCGCTATGCCGAAGGACAAGTCACACACGAATTCCATCGGTATGCGCCTGGTACAAATCGCGCCGGGCACGTTTCGCATGGGATTCGACGGCGCGCCGCTAGCTCCCGAAGTGGCCTTCCAGGCCTGGCAACGCAATGGCGACTGGGATGAGCGGCCGGCTCACGATGTAACGATTAGCGGGCCCTTGTACATGGCCGCCTTCGAAGTGACCAACGCGCAATACGAGCAGTTCGACCCCGACCATCGCAAGCTCCGCGGTAAACTCGGTTTCTCATCCGGCGATGACGAGGCGGTGGTGTTCGTGAACTGGCACGATGCGAATCGTTTCTGCCAGTGGCTTTCAAAGAAGGAGGGACTGCCCTATCGTCTGCCGACCGAGGCCGAATGGGAATATGCCTGTCGCGCCGGTACCCACACCCACTTTTCCACGGGCGACACACTGCCGGCCTCCTATCTCAAGAACGCCACTCGCAGTAACTATCCTCCGCCTACGCCGGTCGACACATCGGTGGGTCGAACCCAGCCGAACGCTTGGGGCCTGGCCGATATGCATGGCAACGTGGAGGAATGGGTATACGATTGGTACGGCCCGTACGAAGCGGGCGCTCAGACCGATCCGGTGGGCCGCAGCGACGGCGATTTCCGCGTCACGCGGGGTGGCAGCCACTCCACTGAGGTTTACTATCTACGTTCGGAAAATCGCATGGGGACTCTCCCGGATGATGCACACGGCCTGTTGGGCTTCCGCATCGTGCTGGGCAAAATGCCGAAATCCAAGCCCCTGCCTCGCTCCGCCGCGCTCCCGTTGAACCGGACTGACGTACGCCAAAGCGTCCCGCCCGATCTCGCCAAGGGACCCGATCCGGCGAAGCCTTATTTCCGCGGACCGCGGAAGTTCGTCAAGGTTCCTCCCGATTCCTTCGGCCCCATGTTCTCAACCCACAATCACGATACTGCGCTCGTCGCACTGCCGAATGGTGACCTCTTCGCCATCTGGTACACGTGCGTCAGCGAGCCGGGCAGGGAACTCGCCGTGGTCGCCAGCCGCCTGCGCTACGGCCACGATGAATGGGACGATGCTTCTCCATTCTGGGACGCCCCCGACCGTAACGACCACGCGCCAGCGCTCTGGTTCGATGGCAAGGGCACACTTTATCACTTCAGCTCACTTTCCGCGGCCGACACCTACCGGCACAATCTGGCGCTGGTGATGCGCACCTCCCGCGATAACGGCGCTACGTGGTCGAAGGCTCGCCTGATCGCGCCCGAGCACGCCGAGCGGCATATGCCGGCTCAATCCGTTTTTCGCGCCCAGGACGGGGCCATCGTGCTGGTTTCGGACGCGAATCCCGGGTCCACCGTGATCGTCAGCCACGACGAGGGTCGGACCTGGGTAGACCCCGGCGGCAAGATCGCCGGTATCCATGCGGGTTGCGTACAACTTAAAGATGGCCGGCTGATGGCGTTCGGCCGCGGCGATAACGTCGATGGCAAAATGCCCAAGAGCTTATCCAGCGATATGGGCAAGACCTGGAGCTATAGCGCGACCGAATTTCCACCCATCTCCGGCGGCCAGCGGCTGGTGCTCACCCGTTTGAAGGAAGGGCCGCTGTTTTTCGCTTCGTTCGCGCCCAAAGTCGGGTTATTTGGTGCGGTGTCGTTTGACGACGGCGAAACCTGGCCCGTGAAACGCCTGATCACCGACGGTCAGCCGGATCATCAAGTGGAGAGGATGGATGGACGCCTGTTCACCATGGGCCCGAACAGTGCCGAGCCGAGCGGATACATGTCCGTTTGCCAGACCGCCGACGGCGTGATCCAGTTGATCACCAGCCGCCAGCACTACGCCTTTAATTTGGCTTGGTTGCGAGCTAAAGACGGCGTCGCGCCCGTTTACTGAGCGTTTGCCTGCATAGACTATCTGCGGGTCGCCCCATTCTATCGGAACTGAGAACAGAGATCGTTCACAAATTAGCCGTTGTTTCATCGCGCACTTCTGCCAGCCGCATCACAGCCGAAGAAGATGCATGAAGTATGGGGTACGTTCGATACGCAAAACGTAGACCAGCTTGCAGCCAGCCGCGTTATAGATCTTTTTCCAACCGGCGAGGTTTGGTGGAGGAACACCCTGACCGCTGGCAGCCTGAACGAAGTCGTGCAGCGCAATTTCGGGTCGACCGGCGGAATTCTGGCTGTGCCGGCCTCCGTAGTAGTCGGCGAGCAGCAACGTCCTTTCGGGAAGAATCTTTCGCAGGCCCGAAAGCCACTCCACAGCCTCTTTCCGGCCTTTCGTAAAGAATTCGTTCGCCAGGCTGGCGGCGCAGACCGTGTTTACGCGCTGCCGGATTCGCGCCGGAATCGCATCCGCAATGCGGCGGCAATCCCCAGAGAAGATTCTTACCCGACGAGCGGCGCCCGCGGCGGCAATCCGCTTGCGAGCAGCGGCGCACATCCACGGATTCATGTCGAGCCCCCATCCCACGAATTCACCTTTACGCAGGGCGATATTCGCCAGTAGAGCGCCCGTGCCACAGCCCAGATCCAACATGTTATTGAAATCGAGCTGAAGCACCAGGTCGGCGACGAAGTTGGCGCTCGTCGAATCGATTTGCATGAAAGCCAAGGCGTGCCTGCGGCGGTCTATCAACCGGGGCGCCAGTGCCGGGTGACGTAGAAGGCTGGCAAACTCGGCACCATTCTTTCCATACGCGCCGAGGTACTGATGAAAGATAAAGCGATCGTTCGATCCGACGTTGCGTGCGACACGAAATTTGCCGGCTCGCCGCACCACCAGTTCCGTCCGCAACGACAGAAACCGCAGTGCCGATTCGAGCAACGCCCGGTCCACCCGATGGCGCCTTGCAAGCGTTTCGACGGAAATCTCATTTTCGAGTGATTCGAAGATCCCCAATTGTTCGAGTGTCTCCAGAACGTTCGCGAGATGAAAACATTCGGCCAGATCCAGAATGCTGCGGGACTGGAGTTCCGCTGTACCAGCACCCGCCCTCACGATGCAGCAACGCACGACGCCTGTTCGACGGGAACCAGCACGCCAATGCTGACGAGTTCATTGAGGAACTGACTGTGATCCGAACGATCGGGATCGAGATCGCGAAGCAGCGCCGCGACATCTGTGAGATTCCGCGGCTGTTCGAAAAAGCTGAGGATGGCTTCCGCGCCGGATTCGAGACGATAGTGCGACACTGTGCCCTCGGTGATGAGGGCCAGGTGGCAGGCCCGTTCCCCTGTACGGAGGTCGTCGAGTGGTGCGGCGCCCGGCGGCAACCGGCGAATCCGTTGCAGCAGGGCGACGCAGTCGTGGAGATCTTCCAAAAGCCGGACATCTGTGCTCAGACGATGAAGATCGCCGTCTTGCACATCGGCCGTGCTCTGATCTGGAAGAACAGTCCCCGCGAGGTGCCTGGACCGGTGATAGCCGATCGCCATCCCAAACCGGAACAGCGACGTCAGATGATGATTCGAGCCCGTGGTGCCGGAGATGAACTCGACGACCAGCGGGGGATCGATCCGTACTCCCGGACGGTGCTCCGCCAGCCATTTTTTGAATGCCGCCAGCAACCGGCTGAAGCTGCCCTCGTAAAAACGGAGCGCATAACTCAGGATCTCGTGTCCTACGACGCGAACAGCGTCCACCGCATCGACTGCAAACGTATATTCCGCCCGGGGCATCGCCGCCGGATAGTAATAATAAGTGGCGTACAGATCCTTATGGCCAAGGATCTGATCGAGGTCGTCTTCACGGAGCAGACGGGCGTTGTACGGAGTCGTGTAACCGTCGTACGCGAGCGCGCGTGAATGTTCGGCGAACATGGGCGTACCGGGCTCCGGCAACAGAATGTGAAGCTGTGGGAGGCACCATGCCTGGGGCCGCTTGAAGAATTCGCCGAGCATGTCGAGTGTGGCGTCCTGATCCTCCCGGACTTCCTCCGGGTAGCCGGTGATGAACGAGACCGTGCTCTCGATGCCGAAACTTTCCGCGAGCGCAACCATCCGCTCCACGGCGTCTAATTTGAGCCGCTTTTCCGATATCCGCTGCATCCGCTGTGAGCCGGTTTCGATCCCGAAATACAGGCCGATACAGCCGGCGAGTGTCATGGCTTCGAGCAGTTCTTCGGATACACAATCGGTCCGGGCGGAAACGCGCCACCGATACTGCCGGTCTTGTACCGCTTCACAGAACGCGCGAACTTTGCGGTGGTCTACTGTGAAGAGATCGTGATCGAGCTTGAATTCAGTGACTCCATAGCGCGCATGGAGTAAATCCATTTCATGCACCAGGCGCTCTGCCGATTTGAGGCGGTAACTGCGCTGAAAGAACGATGCCGTTGAGCAAAAGGTGCAGTTAAAAGGGCAGCCTCGACCAGCCTCCACCCGCATCAGGCTCAAACCGAGATCCGCAACAGGATAAAGATCGTACAGAGGGATCGGCAGCGAGTCGAGGTTCTCGATCATCGGCAGTCCCGGCGTTGCTTTGATTTCGCCGCCACGTCCGGTACGCCAAGTGATGCCTGGAATCCCGTCGAAATGTCGGTCATAAAGCCGGGCAAGAACCGGAATCAAGGTGCGTTCTGCTTCATGACGCACTACGATATCGAACTGTTGGTAAGCTTCCAGTATCGGCCGGTCGAGCATGGTGGCGTGCGGACCACCGAGCAGAATCGGCATTTCCGGTTCACGGCGCTTCAACAGTTCGGCCACTCGAACGGCAAAGAGAAAGCTGCAGCCGAGCGTAGTGAATCCGACCGCGTCCGGCCGTGTGTTCAGGATGTCCTCGGCCGTGGCGGCGTAGAATCGGGAATCGTAGGACCGCCTGCCGAAGCGCACTTCGCGTTTGGGATCGTAAATAGCAACCTGGTGGCCTTCGGGCTGGACAACCGCGGCCAGCGACGTGAGCCCAAGATGCGGATGGACATCAAACAGCTCCGGATCCAGCCGTTCCGGCATTATGAAGTTGTCCACTAGCGTCAGGCGCAACGCTTACGCTCCTCTGTCGACAATCTCGAGCAATCCGGCCGTAACCAGTGTGCCGATGGAGTCAACCAGATCCTCCGGCTCCAGTGTGATCCCGCATTGCAGGAGTAAGCCGGCGATCTCCGATACCGTCGTGCTGCCGTCCGCGCTATCCAGTAAAAAGCCGGCCAGTGCGTCAATCTCGATGATTTGGATCTGTGCTCCGTCTTGCGACGCGCAGTAACAAAACTTATGATCCTCCCGCGGGACGGAAGCCGGGTCTCCGCCGGCGCGAACGATTCTGGCGGCCTCGACCGGGTTACAGGTCAGCTCATGGACAACAGCGCCTGCACGCCGCACCGGAACACTCCCGGCTGAAATCGCACCCGGGGGCGCATCCGAACGGCCGGCCGCAGAGGTCTGAACATGAAGGATGGCGCTCTCATGCCGGATCATGTCCCACAGCAGCGTGTGAACCGGACTGGTCCGATCGAGCCAGCCATCCAAAAAGTTCATGAACGCATCCAGCTTCGCGGATTTCGAGTTGAGGCCCGCGTTGCGCAGGCCGGCGGCCGTGGGAGCGTAAGCCGCGAACAGTTCGATGCTGACGCCCGCGGCATCCAGCATACGAAACGTGACCGGAAGATTCGAGCGGAGATCGCTGTAACGTACCTTGGTGACGAGGCCCGAAAACCGCCACACTTTCGTTAGATCAATTGCGGTGGCGCCGTTGCCGCTCGCGGCGATGCTCGAAGGTTCACGTCGCCAGCGCTCGAGGAGGACCGGGTCGGCCATCGCGGCCGCCAGAACGGAGTGCACGTCTCGCGCATTCGGCCGTTCTGTTTCAGCCATGGTCGAGGATTCCGCGGATACGGCGCAGTTGTTCGAGCAGGACGGTGTCCGGCAGATCAGGCGCCCAGTTGTATTCAAAAGTGACGGCCTTGGGACGGGCACGCTCCAAAACCGTCGCTGCCAGGCGCAGAATCGCCTCGCCGGCGACACTTCCGTGATCGTCCCACGCAGTCCCACCCTGTACATCCAGCCCTGAAATATGCATTTCCACCAATTGATCGAGCGGCAGTCGCAGAACCTCCTTCTGCGGATCGAAGCCCATGTTCATCGAGCTGATGGTGAAATGCGTAAGGTCCAGAAGCATGCCGACTTTCGTGCGCCGGTGCACCTCGATAACGAAGTCCACGATGGACATGGTGCTGCCGGGAATGGTGAAGTATTGGGGAGAGTTTTCGACCACCAGGGGCATGGAAAAACGCGACTGAAGTTGCTCCAGGTTTCGGCAGACTAAATCGACCACCTCTTCGCTGAGCTGTGGGCACACCGTGTACGTCAGGGTGATCGGTTCGTGCAGCGCCGCGGTTTCTCGCACCTCCGGCGGCGGATCGGCCGACATGAAGGCAAGATGTTCCCCGATCCAGGGTGTACCCAACTCTTCCGCCCGCACCGCGATTTCGTCGAGAGTGCCTTCCGCCGGCCGCACAAAACCGGCGATCGACATGCTCGCGCAGTGCAGTATCACCGGCGTTCGATCCCGGATTGAGCGAGCGGCCGGATCGTGGCGCAGCAACTCGAAGGGCAGCTCGACGTAATCCGCCACACCGGGATTCCGCTCGATGAAGGAAAGTGTTCCCGGTCCGTGCGCAAACCCAAGCATGGTCCGATCGGACGGGATACTACTGCGAATACTCATGGCTCGTCCAAAACCGGACGTCAGATAGCTGTTCTCGCTGTTGCTGTCGAGTTGGGCTGGCTAGTCGTATTTGTAGCCATCGTCGGCCCGAATCCCTTGTTTCAGGTTTTCGACGGACGCTACAGAAATCGACAATGTACCTTTTTTCAGGCACTTTTGAATCGCCGCGAGCTTTTGTTCATCGAGCGGCAGATTTAACGTGAGATGCGGCTTGCCGGGCTTGCTGGACGGCGCGCTCTTCTTCTGTGCCATAGCCAAGACTCCTAAATGAATTCGCTCCGGGTCAAACTCCGAGTGTCACCGCAGACTATCATGTTCCCGAGATTCGTGTCAATGAGATCCTGAATGTTATTTTGCGTCCAAGGCTCTCACCCGTACTGGTCGATACGGCGCGGCAACGGGAGATGCCCTGCCTTGAATCAAATCGGTTACCGGTCCTTGCAGACGCTTCGATTGCCGGGTCGCCGAACCCGCAGGAGAAAACCTGATAACGGGGTCTTCGGCCGGCATGAGGTTGATGTGCATTTTCCAATCGATCGACTGTTCTGCCGCGAGGGTGAGGTCGTAGTCCCGGACGATGCGGGCGAGGATAGAAACCAGAATAGAAGTCGCGAAATGTTTACCTAAGCAGAACCGGTTTCCGGCGCCAAAAGGCAAATAACAATAAGGGGATGGGTTTAATCCCGCCCATCGCCGCGGATCAAAATGGTCCGGATTTTCCCAGTCCCGCTGGTCGCGGTGCGCCACGTATGGGCTCAACACCACTTCACAACGTCGCGGCAGACGATGCCCAAGGATGTCGGTCTCGCGAGTGCTCAATCGGACCATGATGGCGTTCGGAGGCAACAGTCGCAGGCTCTCCAGCACGATCGCGCGCACAGTTGGCAACTCCGCTTCGGCAAAATACGGCGGTGGCTGGCGGCCTTCGAATACGGTTGCGACTTCCTTTCGCGCGTTTTGCAGGACTTCCGGTTGCTGCGACAACAGCAGTAGCGTCCAGGTTAGCGCGACGGCCATCGGTTCGCTGCCCGACATGAAGAGAATGTTGGCGTGCGCGACCAGATCTTCGGGCGACAGCGGCGTTCCGTTGTCGTATTGGAGGTGTGCCAGCTTTCGGAACATGCATTCGGGTTCGCCGGCAGATTTCGCGCCAGGTCCATTTTGCAGTTCGGCCAATCGCGCTCGTAGCATTCCGTCGAGCCGGAGTCCGCTGCGCACAAGCTCGCGTCTGATTTCCCGGCTGGAACTGTCGTGCGGACACGGTGCGGCTTCAGCCTTGGAGAAATCCCGCCGGTCTTCGAAATATTTCTGTATGGACCGGCCCAGGTCGACGCCGTCGTTTCCAAAGACAATGCGTCCCGATATATTGAGCACCAGGCGGCGCATTTCGCTCAGCAGGTGCAAGTCCCGATCGTGCACAAGGTCTTCTTTGAACGCATTCCAGCCCCGCAGAATAGCCGTGCCGTACTCAGCCACGTTGCTGCGCCGCAGAAAAGTCATCAACAGGTGCTGGTGAGTTCGGTGCCGTTCCCCGTGCATGGAAAAGAGGCCCGCGTTCAGCCGCACCAGCCGCGGAGGCAAGGAAAATCGCTCGGCGACGCTCACGGCCATACCGAAAGTGTCGGGATCAGACAGGATCTGCTGCGTCGCCGCCGGTCCGAACGCCGCGACAGTGCCGCAGCAATCGGATGATAGTGAGAACAGCGCCGATTCTTCCAAAATAGCGACAACATCACCAACGGCGCGGGCGGACCGCAGATACCAGAGCGGATCTGAGCGCAGACCTGCCTGGTCAATAAATCGCGGGATTGATGGCGAAATCAGCTCGGCGCGCATACTGCGGGTTCGTTACGAATCAAAACCCAGCCTTCGGGGGGTTCGTGGATCAAGCTGTCGGGATGCACTTTCGCTGTGCCGCTGACGGAGTCGAACAGGAGCGAGCGCCGCGGACGGTTCGTGCGATTAATGCCCGACGTATGGTAAGTGGTTCCCGGCAGAAACACGACGGAGCCCTGCCCGATGGGCAACGACACCGTTTCTTCCGGCCGGAAATCCCGGTGTTTGTATCCCGGGCTGTTATCTTCGACGGAAATATGTGTGGGTGTGTGGGGGTGCGGATCGAGGCCGAGTCTGTGACTGCCGGGCGCGACTTCGAGGCAGCCATTCTCTTTCGTCATGTCGTCGAGCGCAATGAAGGTATTGACTAACGAAAGCGGCTCGGTCCTGACGTACACTGCATCCTGATGCCACGGGTAATAGCCCACCTTTTGATTCGGCTGCTTGTAGACCACGACGCTCAGCACGATCTTCACCGGCGGCGCAATCGCATGTTCGAGTACGCAGGCCAGCGCCGGCGCCCGGCAGAAGCGGAGAAATTTCGGGTCTGCCAGGTGCAGTCCGTGGCCGATGCGTTGGACGTAGCGGTGCCACTCCGACGCCGGGCGTCCCACCGGCGAGCCGTCGGATACGTCCCAAAATACTTCGAAGTGGCGTTTGGCGTCACCAAAGCCCCAGACGAAGTCGCTGCGTTCGCCGCGAACGTACTCTTCCGCGGCCTCTTCGATCTTGCGCAGCAGGTGCGCGTTTAGTTCCTCGCACTGTTCGCGGGTGAAGACGCCTTCGCGCACGAGATAACCGTCATCTCGCAACTTCCGGCGTTCCTGCGCCGACAGCGGCTCCTCTTTGTCACACCTCTGCATGCGTATGAATATAACTCAGCCGGTGATCGGCGGTACAGGTCTAGGGAGGGATCCACCACGAAATCGGGATTGCAGTTGAAAGATGTAGTAACCTATTTCTGCTGATGAAGCCTTCTCCTGGAAACAGCGCATGAGGGTTGTCGGACTCAACTGGGGAGTTAACACGCTCTATGAAAATCCTTACGGGCTTCCCTCGAATGTCGGCCATGACACCGCCGCTGTCCTGCTGATCGACGGTGATCCCATCGCGGCGATCGAGCAGGAGCGGCTTGACCGCATCAAGCACTCGAATAAGGCTCCGATTGACGCCGTCCAAAGCTGCCTGGAAATAGCCCGCCTCAAGCCCTCGGAGATCGATTGTTTTGCTCATATCGGTGACGAGGATCAATTGGAACTCGGCTTCCGGCAGGCATCGCTCCGGCATCCGCGCCACCAGGAACCCGTGGGCGCCAGGGAATTCCTGCGCAACGTGCTCTCCGCTGGTCTGGGCGAGGAGGTGCCGCCGGAAAAGCTCTGCTTCGTACCCCACCATCTTTCGCATGCGTTCAGCGCCGCCGGCTATTCCGGATTCGACCGCTGTCTCGTATTCGTCGCCGACGCACAAGGAGACAACCTGTCAGGCCTGATCGCGACCGCGGCGGGGCTGGAGATCGATATCCGGCGGACGCTTTCCATCGACGAGTCTTTGGGCATCTTCTACATCAAAGTGATTGAATTCCTCGGATACGGACTGTTCGACGAGTACAAGGTGATGGGCCTCGCGCCCCACGGCGACGCCGGCACGTACCGAAGCCTCTTTCAGACGTTTTTTACACTCCTCGACGGCGGCCGGTATACGCTGAATTTCGCCGAACTGGGCGAGCTATACACGATCCCTGGGCTGCCCCGGCGGCACGGGCAACCGTTCGCTCAGGTTCAATGCGATGTTGCCGCCAGCTTGCAGGAGACGCTCGAGCGCATTGTACTGCACGTGCTGGAACATGAACGTAGCGTCACCGGGGAGTGTAATTTGGCAATGGCCGGCGGTGTCGCGCTGAACTGTACTATGAACGGAAGGATTCTCGCCTCCGGTCTCTTTGACCGCGTATTCGCGCAACCCGCCGCGCACGACGCAGGCTGCGCGGTTGGCGCGGCGCTCGCTGCCGAACATTTTGCAGAGTCCCGCCGCCCGCGCGCCTTGCGCGATTTGTATTTGGGACGTGACATCGAGACCGCCGACGGTATTGAACACACGCTTGAGCGATGGCCGATGCCATTCCGCCGGGTCGAAGATCCGGCCGCAGCCGCGGCGGATTGTATTGCGGCCGACGAGGTCATCGGATGGGTGCAGGGCCGTTCGGAGTTTGGGCCTCGGGCCCTTGGCGCGCGCAGCATTCTGGCTGACCCGAGGCAGGCCGCCAACCGCGAGCGAATCAATGCCATGGTCAAGCGGCGCGAATCTTACCGGCCGTTCGCACCGTCAATCCTGGCGGAAGAAGTCGTCCGCTGGTTCGATCTGCCTTGCGCCGCTCGCCTGGAAGACCTGGCGTACATGATCCAGACGGTCCAGGTCAAAACCGAGTGCCGCCCGCTGATTCCGGCGATCACTCACGTGGACGGAAGCGCCCGCCCGCAAGCCGTCTTTCGGCATGCGAATCCGCTCTTCTGGCGATTAATCGATCAGTTCCGCAACCGCACAAATATACCTATCGTGCTGAATACTTCGTTAAACAATAATGTCGAACCGATCGCGGATTCCGTCGAGGACGTACTGGCGACCTTTGTTACCGCACGTTTGGACAGGCTGTTTGTCGGTCCGTACCTCGTCGATAAACCGGAGCAGTCCACATTTGGATCCCTCTTTGTCCACCTGCCTGGTCACGTCCGCCTCGTTTCACGGTATTCTGGTCCAAACCGGCGGGTGTACGAGATGGGCAGCAATCACGACCTGCTGTTTGCGCACCCCGTTTCCGAGGCGGTTTATGATATGCTCCGGACCATCGATGGCACCCGAACTGTACGCGCCGTACTCGAGCATAGCGGCGTCAGCGAAGATGTGCTTTGGGCTTTGTGGTCCCGGCGCCTTGTGCGGCTGAGCGCCTGGCAACTCACCGCCTGAAATGGTTCACGAAGGAGGCAATCCAGCCACGTGAAGCAACCCACGGTAGCGCTCGTAACCATGCCCTGGGACCTGCTCGCCGTCCCGTCGATCCGACTGGGGATTCTGAAGAGCGCGCTGATGCACTCCGGAGTCGATACGATCACGTGCTACTTCAACCTCGCCTTTGCGGAGTTTTTGGATGAGCGGGCGAAAAGCTCTCCGGATGGCCGTCTATTCGGAGTCGCCGAGTACGAGGAGATCGCGAATCGATTTCACCTCGCGGGATTAGGAGATTGGGTTTTTTCGGCACCCCCGTTCCGCGAATGCACGGCAGAATCCGACGCCCAATACCTGTCCTATCTGCGCCGCTGGCACGCGTCGGATGCCGTCATAGAACGGGCACTCTGGGTCAGGACTCTAGTACCGGATTTTATCGATCTCTGCGCGCGGAGGCTGCTGGCCTCCTCACCGGGTTTGATCGGCTTTACCACTACGTTCTCACAGAATGTGGCGTCCCTCTCGGTCGCAAAACTAATTAAGGAGAGATCGCCGGACACGGCGATCGTTTTCGGCGGCGCCAATTGCGAAGGCCCCATGGGCGTCGCGTTACATAAAGCATTTCCGTGGATCGATGTGGTGGTGCGGGGCGAGGGAGACAACGTCCTGGTGAAACTGGCGCAGCAGATCCTAAGTAGTCGGCCGATTTCCCCGGAACCGGGCCTCTGTTACCGGGATGGGAAGCAACAGCACGTTGTCCCTGAAGCCCGAGGCGGTAGCGTGGCAATGGATGACGTCCAAGTTCCCGACTATGACGACTATTTTTCCGCGCTCAGCAATAGCCCCTTGATGCCTGCACTCTGGAACAGGACGCGGATTCCGTTCGAGTCCTCCAGGGGCTGCTGGTGGGGCGAAAAACATCATTGCACCTTCTGTGGCCTCAACGGAGCCACGATGGCCTTCCGCAGCAAGAGTCCGGAAAAAGTCGCCGGCGAGTTGATGACGTTATCGCGCCGCTACCGCCGTCTCGATTTCGAAGCCGTAGACAACATCGTCGATATGGACTACTTCCATACTCTTCTACCCATCTTGAAATCGAAGCGGTGTGATTACCGGATATTTTACGAAATCAAAGCTAACTTGACGAGAAGTCAGTTGCGGCAACTCAGAGATGCAGGTGTGCGCTCAATTCAGCCGGGGATTGAAAGCCTCGATTCCCGGATACTCGCGTTAATGCGAAAGGGTGTAACGGCCCTGCAAAATCTCCGGCTTTTAAAGTGGTGTTCCGAATTAGGGATTCTCGTTTCCTGGTCCATTATCTACGGGTTCCCGGACGAGCCTGTATCGGCTTATATGGAGATGGCAAGCCTTGTTCCTGCCTTGACGCATCTAACGCCGCCGTATCTGAGCGGGCTGGTGATCGATCGTTTCAGTCCATATCATCAACACCCCGATGACCACGGCATAAAGTTGCTGGGCCCGCGTCCGGATTACGCGCTCACCTATCCTGTATCAGCGGATATCCTGGAGGACCTGGCTTATAAGTTCGATTATCGTCTGAAGGACGGCCGCGATCCGGAGAGCTATGTCCAGCCTCTCCGAAATGCCATCGAGTTGTGGCAGCAGGATCATGACGGCAAGACATGCGGCAATCTCCAGTACCGCAGAGGAGATGGCTTTATTTTGATCGAAGATCGGCGCTGTCTTGTGGAAGCTGCCGACCATGTCCTTGCCGAACCCGCATCGGCGATCTTTCTCGAATGCGACTGCGGCGCCACGCCTGCTACTGTGCAACGTAAGTTGCATAGCCGTTTTCCGCAACTCACACTGGCGAGTGTGGAGACAACGCTGGCGCAGCTCTGTGAGATGCGTCTTGTTTTCGAGGAGCGCGGCAGGTTCCTATCACTGGCTGTGGCCGCCGACGCCGAAGACTACGGAGAGGAGGACGCGGTTGCAACAGCAGTTGGTGCTGAATCTGCTGCGCTTACGCAGATCGGCTGAGGACTCGGCCGGCGCGTACAGCGATGCGAAACCATTCCCGCACGCCATCCTGGACAGTGTTTTTGAAGATCGATTCCTTGCAGCGGCGGCCGACCGGTTCCCCGGCCCCGAGGATATCGCCTGGTACGAGTACAATAATCCCTTTGAACAAAAGCTCGCCACGAATCGGATCGAAGACATTCCCCCTGAAATCCTGCAGGTCATGGGCGCCCTGAATTGCCGGGACTTCGTCGCAGCACTCGAGGTCCTTACTGGTATACCCGGATTGATGCCAGACCCGGAATACATCGGAGGTGGGCTGCACATGATTACGCCCGGCGGAAAGCTGGATGTGCACGCCGACTTCAACTATCATCCGATTACGAACTTACATCGGAGAGTAAATGTAATTCTTTTTCTGAACCGGGACTGGCGGCCTGAATACGGAGGCTGTCTCGAATTCTGGGATGCCGGTCTTTCCGGCCCGGCACAGCGGATCCTGCCGCAATTCAATCGCCTTGTCATTTTCAGCGTAAACGACCTTGCTTATCACGGATCTCCGGAGCGGTTGAACTGCCCGGCACATGTCACACGGAAATCCGTAGCCACTTACTATTACACTCGCTCCCGGCCGGAAAACGAGCAGTCTCCGGCCCATTCCACCTTGTACAAGAGGCGCCCCACTGATCCTTACGACCCGGCGGTCGAGAGGCTACGGGAGCAGCGAGCCGTCAAGCGTCTGGCCGACGCCCAGAAGCAAATCGGCGCGACCCGGGAAGCGTCGCCTTACCGGCGAAACGAATGAACATCTTCCTCGGCGCATTCGGATCGAGAGGCGACGTGGTGCCTCGTGTATGTCTGGGGCGTGAGCTGAAGGCACGGGGGCACCGCGTCACCGTGGGATGCGTGCGCGAGTATCGCCGCTATGTCGAGATGCAGGATTTGGAATGGACGGGAGTCGGCGCATATCCTGATAAGCAGGAAGAGGAGAAGGTTCTGCGTGATGTCATGCGGGATCCTGATCCAGGCCGGCGTGGAGAGACATTGCTCGGGAAATTGTTTATCCCTATGCTGCCGGAACTCACGGCGCGCCTGCAAGATCTCCATACTCAGTTCGACGTTTTCTCCATAAACGACTTACTTGTACCGGCTGTACTTGGTTCCGCGTATTTCGCCTCGGAGCCCTTAATTGTGACCCTCACCGCTCAGCCGATTGGAGGCTTTGCTCTGGAAGTGGCTGACTTGGATTGGATAAAGCTGGTCGGCTCTTCAGCCACCCTCCTCTCTACGTCGGCAAATCTGAATAGCACGTTCGCGATTACCGATTTCTGGCTCCCGGTGGATCCCGAACCGTTCGATGCGCCGGATATCGAAGACTTCCTCAACACTGCAGAGAAGTCAGTCGCGATCGCATTTGCAAGCGCGTGGGGGCGCGACCCGTACTTCTCCGAATCCACACTTATTCAAGCCCTGCGGATGGCGGGTGTCCGAGCGGTTCTTCAGGACACCCGGTCAGGGCGCCGGCGTGGATTGCTTGACGATCTTCTCCCGCCGGTTCTGGTCGTTGGGGAAGTTCCTTACTCCTGGCTTTTTTCTCGCGTTGACTGTGTGGTCCACCATGGCGGCGCGGGGACAAGCGCGGAAGCATTGCGCGCCGGACGCCCGTCGCTAGCCCTGCCGCAGTATGGGGATCAGCAATACTGGGCCGAACGGCTTGCGTCCATCGGTGCGTCTGCCGGAACCCTGTTTCCCGATCAGATAACACCTGAAAAGTTGGCAAAGCTCATCCTGCGAGCCCTCGAAGACAATTCCATAGCCGCCGCTGTGGCGGCTGTTAGCCGCGCCATTAATCCGCGACGTGGGATTGCCGCCGCATGCGATCGCATCGAGACACTTGCCAGAAAGTGCTCATAGATCGTACTCGTCGACTCGCGTCGGAACGCCGTACTTACCCGGAAAAAGCTGAACCCGGCCCGACAACGACCTGAGTTCGGCATCGATGGCATCCAGTTCGGCCGCAGTCATTGAACCGACAGGCAGGTAGAAGGTGTCAGCACTATCCTGGATGCGGAACCAAGGGGCGGATCCGCGCGCGTAAGGAAAGAAATACCTGAGGCCAGCCTGCGTCGCAAGCTGATTCAACTGTTCATACGTCACATCGGCGCATGGAGTAGGATCGAACATGTTCGCCACGGGTGTATACCATCCCCAGAGCCGTCCGCTTGCCCATAGGTTCGTGGAAGTCAGACCTTCCCGCCACCCGGGCATCGTGGCCACAGGAGTCGGCGCGCCCGCGCACAGAGTGAGCCCCACGTTAGAGCCCTGCATAGCACCAGCGAGAAACCCAATGTTCTCCTCGTCCAGTCTGGAATCCGCCGTGAATGCTACGGCCGACCTCCTGGTCTTGAGTAAGTAGCAATTCCAGCGGTGCATAAGGCAATTGGGCATTTCGCCGTGAAACGGAAAGGCAGTCACTTGAACGTCGTTGACCGACAAGGTCTTACCATGCCCGAGGGCGATCACCTGGCGAGACTCTCCGAGCGTACGGCGGATCAAGTGAGGCACGTCGACATCCCAACCTTGGCCGCACGGTTCCGGGACGACGATCGGCGTTTGCTCCGGAACCGTCATTAAGACGCCCAGGTCGAGATGATCGCAATCCTGGTGGGTGATCAGTACCGCATCCGGCGCCGGTAATTCTCCGATTGAAAAATGCGGCGTGCAGGGACCGTAGGATTCGAAAAGCCGGCTGTCGGCGAACGTGTTCGAGAAAAGGGCATTCTGCTCCTCAGGCGTCCAGGCGATACGGGGTGTGAGATATGGATCGATCCAAATGGTGACGCCATCCGACTGCAGCATAGCCGCGGCGTGGCCCAACCAGGTCAGCCGATCACCCTTGAGGTGCACGAAGCGCTCAGCCACGGAGCAAGTATCCAGGTCCACCTCTTCGACCAGGTTGCGGCCGGCCATGGTGGATATCAGACCGCCGGAGTCGAGACCTTCCCTGCGCGCAAGCGCATCCAGGTCAGCCTCACTCACTCCGCGTTGCAGGCTGCGGAGCAGTTGACCATAGCTCCCGGTATCCGTACCAGTTCTCATGAATGCGGTGCCCCGCTCCGAACGATTTCGTCCGTCGATAATCGCGACTGCCAACCGGTTTACGTCAAAAGAGATGCTGTCCGTGATCTCGCTCCGGGCCCGGGCGGTGACATGTCCGTCGCTTTCGCTCAGTTCAAGCAACTCCAGCGCGAACGGAATGCGGTGGATGCAGGAGAGCAGGGTTTCGGTCGAAACAGCCTCCGAAAGAGTCGTGACATACTCCAGAAGGCCACGCAAATATGCGATCCGGTCCGCGCCGTCCGCCATATTGGCGGGCCACATGCGACAGCGTCCCACGCGAACCTGCGGCTGACAATATGGAGACAATCGAATCAGCTTCATAAGCGTTAAAGGGTCCCATAATAGCCGCTCTTCAGAATCTTGACCTCGCCATCCACGGCACAGTAATCGAACCCCACATCGAATAGCAAGTGATCGAGTTGCCGGCGGTTCTCGCCTACGAACCCCACCACTTCCTCCGGGTAGTCCAACCGGCGGAGAAAATAGAGGAACTGATCGTATTTGATGCGTGAAAAGTAGACTGCATCGCAGGTCTGTTTGTTGGCGACGCAGATCGTGTGACAATCGACTAGCTCCGGCAACAGCACGGTGTCGATAGACATCCTGGTGGAATCAAACCACACAGAATCGATTACCTTGATCGCTAGTTCCCGCCACTCCTCTCCCGGCCGGTAAAAAGCGTAATGGTTCTCGAGCCGGAATGACGTCCCGTCACAGAAGTAGCTTAGGCCCGTTTGGCGCTCCTGCACATCATGCATGTACAAGTGAATGCCATTCAGTACGCCGGTCTGGAAGAATTCAGGCGCCAGATCTATAGAAAACATGAAATACCGGAAACTATCGCAGTTAGCCGGGCCGCGCAGGCGGAAATGAGGGCTGAGGGTCTGAAGAACTCCCGACGGAGTTATGCGCGAGTCTTCCCTGCCGTAATTGTAGAAGTAGAACTCCCAAAGCAAGCGGCCGGCGATCTTTTTTACGCCCCAAACCGTGGTGTTCATTCCGAGGTCATTTCTCAAGGCATTTACCACATTTTGAAATCTCGCATCGCAATTCATTACCCGGAAAGAATTCTCGAGCAGGGTGATGGATCGCCACCGGCCTTCTCCAGAGGAAGCGGGCGAGTAGGGGAAATGGCAGTAATCGAAGAATACGTCGTCGTCTGCAACGGTTTCGAAGCCGATTTTTGGCGATGTCATAAGAACTCTAAAAGATCGTAACCGAGTTTTCGTCGCGCTGGTGGCGATCTTTTTGACAAATGCGGCTTCATTTCGAATGTGCTGTCTCGCACGCTGTGTAGACGAAAGATACCGAAGGTTGGGTCCGTTCAGGTTTGACAGCCTGAGAGAGATTCTGATATGGTTTGTTCGAGAATTTTATTGAGGAGGGGAGATGGCAGATCAACAGAAGCAGGACCCGAGCACTAAAAAAGCGGTTCCGCTCGAGACTCTGGCGGAGGGCCAGGAGATTTCGGGCTCAATTTTCCCAATCGATCCTTCCAAGGGGATATCCACGGTTCGTGTTTCCGCGACGGTTAACCGGGCTGTTAAATTCAACCCGGCCGCTGAAGGCACGATCATGTGCGGATGGTAACGGGCCCCGGCCGGCAATCCGGCCTTCATTTTCACCGGACGGAATCGAAGTAGAAACCTCCGGTATCTCTCCATGGTTGCGGGCTTACACGTTATCGGTGTGCGTCTGCGCAGTCAAACTGAACAGGAGGCAGTGAATGTTCGAATTGATGATGGGAGTCGCTTACCCCGTGCATGACGTTGCAGCTGCGCACGAGTTTTATTCAGGCAAGCTGGGAATTCGTGAGACTTTTGCCGGCGACGGCAAGACGTGGGCTGCGATGCGCGTCGGGGAGAAAACGCTGATGCTGGTTGCGGCCGAACACTCCGGGTCCAAGCCGGGACATGGCGCCGGCGTAATGTTCACGGTCCGCGATCTGGAGGGCACGATCGCCGAGCTCAAAAAGCGCGGGATCGACGTCAAGAAGTCCGTGCAAGTACCGAACGGCGGTCGCGCCGCATACTTTAGTGATCCGGACGGAAATTCGCTGGGAATCTTTGAGCCACCGTGCGGTCCGCATCGTGGATTCTAAGCGCCGCCCGCAGCGCATATCCTGGTAGCCGGTTAGTCTCCTATCCGTGACCGGCAATGTAATCAGGCTGGTATAGCTGGGCTGTTATGAGCGGCGGCATTCGAATTGACGAGAATTTTCGGCTGCGGATCGTTTACCAGGATGAGTCGCCGTTCGGCAGCGCGGTTTCGGGCGAGTGCGATGAGACGATCCGTTCCCTCTGCCCGGACATAGTAAGCGCCTGGAAACAGTCCGGTCTTCGCGATGTCATCCTGTGTGGCAGGCAGATGCTGGAGGCGGCCTTCCAGCGTGGGGCTTTCGCCCCGCTCTACCTAAATGACACTACGATCCGGCCTGATGTCCTGTATCCCAGTCCTGTCTCTATCAGACCTGCGGCGCTTGAGGTTTCCTGTCGCACCACTGGGCTTTCAGAAGTCTGTGCGTTACCGCCGGCGCTCATGGCGGAGTTGAGCCTTTGGCTGGGTGACTGGTTCTGTGGTGCATTCACTCCACGCCAGAGCCCGGCAGCGGAATTGTGGAAACAGCTTAATGACCTGGGCGCGCTTACCGACCAGCCCCGGCCGGCGCCGAGCCGCCACGCAGCTACACCTGGCGTCACGTTTGTAGGTCATGCTACTGTCAAGGTGACTAGTGAGAAAGGCAGCATCTTAATCGATCCGTTCCTGCTTCCTCCATCGCTGCTCTATCCGCCAACTTATCAGCCGCTGAGTATCGACGAACTTGGCCGGCCGGATGCCGTTTTTATTACTCACTCGCATCCCGATCATTTTGACCTTGGCAGCCTGCTCAGTCTGGGGCCGGACATGCCGGTATATGTCCCCGTTGTCGGGCGAGAGTCCTTGCTCGCGATCGACATGGTCTACCGCCTGGAAGAACTCGGATTCCGGAATGTCAGGGAAATGAAGTGGTTCGATCACATCCGGGTCGGCGATCTCCGGGTCACGGCGCTGCCTTTCTATGGCGAACAGCCGTCGTCCGACGAAGTCCTGCACCCCGAGGTGCGGAATGAGGGCAACACGTATCTGGTGGAGGATGGCGCGGATCGCTATGCTTTTATAGCGGATGCCGGCCGGGACCGCGATGGCTCCCCTCTCCGGGTCGCGCAGGAGGCGCGGCGGCGCTTCGGCGATCTGTCGGTGCTATTCGGCGGTTATCGGGCATTCGCTACGTATCCGGTGCACTATATCTTTTCCTCGATAGCGCGATATCTGCTCTTCCTGCCCAGCGAAAGTTGGGGCGTGCGGCAGAAAATCATGAATGACGCCGACGACTTGCTGGATGTCGCCGAAGCCTGGAATGCGGGTGTTGTGGTTCCCTATGCCGATGGTGGAGCGCCGTGGTATTGGGAGTTGGGATTAGGCCCTCGACTGGACACACTTCAGGCAGCATCGGCCAATCCCGCCATCGACCCACCGCCCGAACATGTGATCGACGTAGCGCAGAGACGTTCTGGTTCGTCGAGCGCGGGGCTCATCCCGTCCCCCATCCCCGTTAAGATTCTGCGTCCCTGCGATACCCTCAGCGCCCCGGCACAAGGCGGCCGGGTCCTGCGACGCTCACCGCACGCCTGGCCTTACTTCGAAAAGACATCCGCTCTTTCCGGTTTAACCCACAATGCCGTATCTGAAGCTTAAAGTCTGCAACTGGGGAGTTGCCACCAGCGAAGTTATTGGCTTATTGAGTGAATTCGCCGAACGCGGGTTTATCAATGCGGGCGAGGTGCTCTATTATCAGCTACTCTATCGCACTGCCGGCGCAAATCCACACGACGTGGTTTTTGGTAAAGCCTTCGTCTATAGCGAAGCATTTATAAGTCTGATCCTCGCTCATTCGAAAAATCCCGCGGCGCCTTCTTTGCCGGAAGTTCGCGAGATTCTGAACGCAATCCCGGGACTCGCCGACGCTTATGAACTTGACGTCAAGGGCGAGGATTGGAAACTCTCGCTCAAGGCGCCGCTGCTCAATCGCGATTTCCACCCGAGCGATTGGACAGCGCACGACTGGGAGTTGTTCTTCGACATGGGCTCCGATGATTTGCACTTCCTGTCCTGGCCCGGCTCCCAATTTCATAGGCTCATCGGGTCATTCGCGATGCTCAACGGTGACCGCACCGAGGCTGAAATTTACGATTCCTGGGGCGGCGACACGCGCTATCTGGACTATTTTCTGGGCTTCGTCGCGGCAGCCGGACTCCTGCTTCGATCTGAACACCCGTTTCAGTCCCCGGCTGAAGAACACGCGCCGGCAGCAGGTATCGAACTGCTCTGCCACTCGTCGCTGCGCATCCGCCAGGGCAGCGATCATATCCTGGTAGACCCGGTTCTGCTCGTGCCTCCTCCGCTAAACCGGACCCCTGCTTATGCCGAGCGATTCGACCGGCTGACCTCCCAGTTTGCTGGTGTAACCGGAGTCATGATCAGTCATCACCACTGGGATCATTTGAACCTCCAGACACTCGCGCGCATTCCACGTCACATTCCCATCTACATCCCTCCTCACACGAAGACCAGCCGCAATACCGGCTGCAACCCTGATATCGCCGCCTTCCTGGCGAGCATTGGCTTCACAAAGATTGTGCCTTTAGAGTGGAACTCCGAACATCCAGTCGGCGACACTCGCGTGACCGGGCTTCCGTTCTACGGAGAGTGGTTCGGCCCGGATTCCGCTTTCGACGGCTGTACATTTCTGGCGGCAATAAACAGCAAGCGAATGTTGGCCACTGTCGATGCAGACCGTGACGAAAGGGGAGATATGCAGGACGTCTTCGAGCGGTTTGCGAGTTCGAACTCCCCCACGGTTGATTACTTGTTTTTCTGTTGTACCGGCCAGCAGCACCGTTGCCCCACCTTTTGCGGAGCGCCATTCACGTTTTCGAATACCTATGGAAGAGACTTGGCGGCTCGCATGAGATATCACCCCGACCGGGAGGTTGTCGCACGTTGGTGCGGCACACTCAAACCCCGATACATCATTCCTTACGCCGAGTTCATCTTCCACAACGAAAGCGTCGCGCGGCCGCCGCTCGCCCTAAATGAGACCGTTTCGACAGATCAGTGGTTTCAGTCGTATTGGAATTCATCTTTGAAAAGCAAAGACGAGTGGATCGCGCGTTGGAAAACGGACTTGGAGGCGCTGCAGGAGCAGGTGAACCAGTTCGGAACGAAGATCGTCATGCTGGCGCCCGGCGAAATGCTAATTGCGTGATGATGGCAACTCAAGCCCGGGCAGTCCTCGACTCTCTGGAGGGGGCGTGTGCTGCCTTCGGAGTAACCCGAACAGCCAAGCTGACCGGATTCGACCTGGTCGGAATACCGGTTTTTATGGCGGTGCGGCCGTTGGCGCGCACCCGCACGGCCGTCGTCGGCGGTGGCGTCGACCTTCATTCAGCCATGCTCGCTGCGCTTGCGGCCGCCGCCGCGGATTACTGCCGCGAATTCAACCGCTGCACGCTTCGGCTCGCCACGCGCATTGAGTTGGACCGTGAATGCGGCACCCGAACACCATGCGTTATTCCGTTGGGCGGCCCATCTTCGGAGCCCGACCGGCCGACCCTTTGGACTGTCGGGTTCGATCTCATGACGGAAAGGCCGGCCTTCTTGCCGATGCACATGGTTTACTCCGGCTGGCCGGTTTCTTCGGTCGCACTTGCTAAATGCGTGGATGGAGAGGCGGGCGCGGTTGGCTTAGGAGGAACTCTGCGGGCCGCGGCCTTGAGCGGATTGTACGGCGAAGTCTCGCGCTGGACCGCCCGCGTCGCCGGCAGCCATTCGGAACCGGATCTTCGCCCTGCTCGTCTGGATTTGTCCAGTGTTATATATGAACCAGCCGCCCATTTGGTTGCTGCTTTCGGCGCCGCTGGTGTTTCGATAATCGCGTGGAAATTCCAAAACTGTCACGGATTTCCGGTTGTGTGCGTTCGGGAAGAGGATTCCGCCCGTACCTTCACCGCGTGTTGTCTCGACGAAAGTACCGCGCTAACAAACGCCCTTATCGGTCTGGCCTGCCATCGGGCCGCTGCCGAAGCGGGAGCCGGTGACAACGTGGCATCGGTTCTTGCCTCGCTGAGTTTCCCTCTGGACGCCTCCAATCGGTCCGTCTCATTCGATCCCGGTTCCCTTTCGGCTCCGTCCGTGGAAGACGACCTGTCGCGCGCACTGGCCCGCTTGAAACCACAAATTCAACATGTCGTCGCGGTTGATTTGACACACCCGGATGTGCCTGCGCCCGCGGTCTGCACCGTCGTTCCGGCGTTTCACTCGGCGGTCGTATGAAAATAGTCGTCTTTCTAGGCAACCGAATCCCAGTGGCCGAAGCCCAGGCAATCCTGGATGCCGTCTACCTGCCGGCCGTTGAAACGGGCGACGTCCAAAGAGTGCTCGCCGAAGAACCGTCGGCAATCGGAATTATCGATGGATCTTTCGCCGCCCCGGTTTGGCATAAAGAACTGTTGTTGGCGCTGTCGCGGGGCGTCCACCTCTTCGGCGCATGCGGCATCGGCGCACTGCGCGCGGTCGAACTGGAACCGTTTGGCATGGTCGGGGTGGGGCGTGTTTTTGAAGACGCGCGGGCGGGTGTGCTTGCCGGAGATGATGAACTCGCGTGCGGACCAAACGATGACAGTGTCGCCCGGGTCGATGTCCGAGATTCCTGCCTCGAGGCCGGTGAGCGCGCGGTTATCACGCGAGAACAGGCTGTGGCCCTGATGCGCGCCGCCACTTCGATTCACTACCGCGAGCGAACCTACAGCCGCATATTACTTGATGCCAAGGCGGCAGGGGTGCCGGACGCTGCTGTAGATGCCTTTCGGCGCTTCCTGTCGATCGGGCGGAGCTTAACCGCACGGGACGCTGTTGCGATGCTCGACGTCCTTCGTGAATTTGCGGCGCACCCTCCCCGGCCGCTGCGACCACCGTTTTCCCTGGAACGTACTCCGTCTTTCGACCGGCTCGATAGTTATGTGCTTCAGGCCCAAGCCGACCCGAACCTCTGGCTGCCGTTGCAGTCGCTGGAGAACCCTGAGTCGGGAGCCCACCTCGACCAACCCGCTCGCGGCGGCGAGACGCTGAAGGTCGTCCGCAAAAAGGTCCTGCTTCGCCTCCTGGCCGGGCATGAAACGGAACGCCTTGGAATTTCTCCGACCGACGATGACGTCCACCAGATGGCCCGCGATTTTCGACGTCAGTTCGGCCTGCTCACGGAAGCGGATACGCGTGAGTGGCTGGCCCAAGCCGGGCTTTCCGTCGAAGATTTTACCGAGGTAATGTCCGATTTCGCCGCGATTCGCATTCTGGAGCGGCTGTACGTGCGAGAAATCGACCGCGGCGTTCCAAACCATATCCGCATAAATGCCGTTCGTGACTTCGTCTCGTCGCGCTCTAATGCGAACTCCGTTGTGAACGGAGCGGACACGTGAAAAGCGCGATCGAGTTGGGCCCGGCAGTCGTCGCCCGCATCGCAGCGTGGCCGATCGAGCTTCTGGCGCCATTCGGCCACAACCCGGAACTCACTGAAGCGGCTGCACGCGCAACCAGCAAATCCCGGGAAGAGTGGAACAGGTACCTTGCTGCGTATGATGCTGTCGTTGAACGGGAACGAACCGCGCTGTGGCAGAGAACCTTGCAGGACCCGGAGTTCGCTAAGGCTCTGACGATTGCGGCGCCCTGGTTCACAAGCCGGGCAAGCGCATTCGGCCCGGAAAGTAAACGCACCAAGGCGGTCCGTCACGCCGAGATCCGGCTGTACCGGTATCTGGCACGCGCCGTCGGACGAACCGAGCCTTGTGATTTGTGGGCTGGGGTGGCAATTGCCCCGTGGTGTTCCGAAACCTCTGTACGCACGGTATCGCCGCGCCGCAGGTTCGTCCCCGACCTTCGACCATTTCAATGCATTTTGCGGACGCTGTCTCGTCTCCGTTCCTACCGTGCGACGGCTCTGTTTCGCACCAATCCCACTCTCGAGCGCGAACCCCTCGGCTCCTGGATATTTGCAGCTCGCACTCCGGAAACTGGTGTGGTGAAACGAAGGGTGGGACCTCACGATGGAGTGGACCGGCTATTGAGCGCATCTGTCGGCAGGCCACCCTCGAAGGGCGCTGATCTGGCTGCAAAGCTGGCCGAAGGGGAGGACGACGATCCGGCCGACGGCTGGGATGTTTTAGACACCCTGATAGACGCCGGCGTGTTCGTCGGCGGGTTGGACCTGCCCCCGCGTTTCGAGTGTCCATGGCAGGCCCTTCGTGCGGCGGCGGTGTTCCTGGACTCCGGCCACGAGCCTCCGTGGTCGGCCGCCGCCGGTGCTCTTCAAGATATCGCCCGTGAACTCGAGGATTCCTATGACGCGTTCACGCCCGAGCTGCTGGCTTCTCGTCTGGCGGATGCCGTTGAAGTTGTCCGCGTCCTGTTCCGCGCCCTCAACTGCTGTCCCAACGACTTGCCGCGCACTGTCCTCCGCTGCGACCTTCGTGCGCCATTCGACCTCAGGCTCGGCTCTGAAATCCGCAGCCATGTCTCTTCAGCCCTTGACTCCTACCTGAGAAGCCGTGATTCAGCCCATCCAGCACAGAGGATTCGCGAGTCCGCGCGCCGACAGTTCGGGGAGTGGCTCGGTGAAGAAGGACGCCGGATCCTTGAACTCTGCGCCGAAACGCCGCCGGACTCCCGCTTACTCACATGGCAGCAACTGGCTGAAGCGACGAACACAATTGTAGATACTGCCTCTCTACAGCAGAGTACGCTGTCCGGCGATGATGACATCATTCTTCCTGAGCGCGACGGCGATGGACAAGCACATGGCTCGCCGATCGGAACGCTGCTCGCGGGCGCGTATTGTGCAAGCGGTGCGGATCCGGTGTCGTTATCTGTTCATGGTGTGTTCGATGAGATCACGCCGTTGTTCGCGCGGTTCGCCGGCCTTCTTGACGAGAGCGGATTGCCGCTAACCGGCTGGGTCAGGTCGCGCCTCGAGGAACTCGGCCGCCGTCATGATATCCAGATAGTCGAACTGCTCGCGCCGTGCGAGTTCAATCCCAACGCCCTGGCCCGGCCTCGTTTCTGCGGAACTACGATCGAGCTCTGGGGGGCATGCGGAAGTCCTGACGTCATGACTACCTCGTCCGCGCGGATCGTGTTCGATCACAGGACACAGAATCCTTTCCTGCGCCTGCGATGCTCATCCCACGACATTGCGGTTGCCTCCTTTGCCGCGGCGAACATTGCGGCCGGAGACCCTGTCGCGCGCGCCTTGTTGCGCACCGGCTTCCGGGATCTGCCGCACGCCAACTTCCGGTCGTCGCAGGTTTGTTACGATCGTGAGATTCAGGAACCGGCTTTTGCTCCCAGACTTCGTTTGCGTGACGGCTCTCTGGTCCGCGGCCGCCGAACCTTTGTCTCCGAAGAACGGCTTCATCCGCTATTGCGTTCCAGTGGCGCCGGCCGTTTCGCATTGTGGATCTCCCTGGTCCACGAATATGACTGGCCGCTCCTGGTGAACGCGCGCCGGAATGGCGGACCGGCGTTGCTGGTTCCCACGGATAGTCCCATAGCTGTGGAAGCCCTTTTCCACGGTATGCGTAATGAACCAGGTCCCCTGCTCATTGAAGAATTTGCCGGGACGCCGTGGCTGAGCGATTCGGCTGGAAGGCATTATGCTTTGGAACTGGCCGTTCCTTTCGTGTGCTCCGAACATTGGTGGAGTGCCCGGAACGTGGAGGTCTTGCGTGCCAACTCTTGAGCCGGAACGATGGCTCCAATGGAACGTTCAGCTTGACCGTTCGCGGGCGAGCGCGGAGTCAAGTGCCCGCGCGGTTTTCGAGGCTCTTCGGCCGCTGCTCCGCGAGTGGAAACGCAAGCACTCTTTGCGCTGGTTCTTCTTCATGCGTAAACGCCCGGACATGCGGCTGCGTTTTTGCGGTCCCGACGTGCGCCGCCAGCTGAATCGGAAACTGTCGTCCGTGCTCGATTCTCTTGTATCCACGCGCATCGTCCGACGCGTTTTCGAAAGCGTGTACGAACCGGAAACCCGCGTTTTCGGCGGACCCCAGGCGATGCGCCTGGTGCATGCCTACTTTCATGCCGACGCGGCAGCCTGGATGGAACTCGACCGCTTGGCGCAATCCGCATCCCGCGTAGTCTCGTCCGAGCACCTGGCTGCCGGCGTGCTGAACGACCTGTTCTTCCGGACGCTGGAGGACCGGAATGAGGTATGGGATGTTTGGTCAAACCTGTCCGCCGGCAGCCCGCGCAATGAAAATGACCAGGCGCCCGCATTTGACATAGCCGGCCTTCTTTCCCAAGACCTCACGCCCGCGGAGGCTCGGGTCTTGAAGCGCTACAATCGCGCCAACCAGGTATTGGCGAAGGGTTTGTGCCGGCTCTGGGCGGAGGGCGCTCTTAGCCGCGGCTTACGCGCGATCCTGACCTCGATAGCAGTATTCCATTTCAACCGGCACGGTCTTCCACCTTGCTGGAGTATCGCGATCGCGCGTAACATACGCGACCGTTTAGCAGGTTTCTGAAAAATGGTGTCGGACCCTTTTTTCGCCATGTCAAGTTGTGGAATCTACAGTGCGCGAGCTCAGCAACACGCTGCAATGCGGGGACTGGAAGGTGTGAAAAAATTGGATCGGCTGCTGGTCGAGTGGCGCGGGACGGCAAATCCTGGTGGCGGCGTTTCGGAGTCAGCCCACGCTGCAATGCGGGGACTGACGAGAAATTTCCGTGCCGCATTTGCGCGGAAATGTTCCGTCTGTCCCCGTATTGCCCCGCAAGGCCAATCCGGACGGCATGGCTCCGTAGCAACCACAGTCCATGAAGAATTCGCGCAGGCGCGGTGGGTTGTCCTAAATTTTCACACCTTCGTGACACCGACCTGCTGGAGTCGACCATCTTGCCGAGGAGCTTCGTCCACATGAGAGTCACATTAATGGGCCATGCCGGCCTCTACATTGAAGCCGGGGAAGAACGTATCCTGGTGGATCCAATTCTGCGCAATACTCCGATTGCCAGCGGCACAGTCGTGTACGCAATCAAGCGTGCCCTGTCCCTCGAACGGATGCCTCCGCCAACACTGATCATCGTCACCCACGCGCACCTGGATCATTTCGATCCTGAGTCGCTGAATACGCAGTCCCGGTCCACGCCACTGGTATGTCCGAACGACCCGGAACTTGTGCGGAGCCTGTCCGAGCTCGGTTTCCATCCCATCGCGCTCAACCCGTGGGACCGCCACCGCGGACGAGGAGTCGAAATGATGGCAACTCCCTCTGCCGCCGGAATCGATGAGGTCGGCTTCGTCTTTGAGAGCGAAGGCCGTCGTTTCTGGCACATGACCGACGCCGAACCAACCATCGCCGATGGATCGAAGATAGCCGCGGGAGGGATCACCGATCTCGTTTCGGTGAAATATCAGCCCACAGCGCAAATTCAGGGCCAGGTATTCCGGAATCTCGGCGCGAGCTTCGACAAGCGGCCCGTCGTGGAATGGCTAGAGGCAGCCTGCGCTGCGCAACCGGCGCTGGCCTTTCCGTATGCT
>Ga0070741_10003873_pt1 | contig 35962 bp, 30 predicted proteins | sample Coa_R1_4_FD_66440 | JGI IMG/M metagenome (GOLD analysis project Ga0070741, IMG submission 66440) | Surface soil microbial communities from Centralia Pennsylvania, which are recovering from an underground coalmine fire - Coalmine... | ecosystem: Environmental > Terrestrial > Soil > Unclassified ... | reverse complement strand
GCCGCGACCACTCGACCGTGCTGTCCGGCATCGAGCGCATCCGGCGGGAGTTGAACACGCGGTCGGAGACGGGCGCCGACCTGGCGGCGGTGCGCGCAACCCTCGCCCCGCGCCCGGACGCGCGCGCGTCGTAGGAAGCAGCCGCGGCGCTATGATGATCGCGTGAGCGAGCGCGCGCAGCGGCGCATCTACTTCGACCACGCGGCGACGACGCACGTCGACCCGCGCGTCGTCAGCGCCATGCTGCCCTACCTGACCAGCGCCTGGGGCAACCCCTCGAGCATCTACGCCGAGGCGCGCGAGGCGCGCAAAGGGCTCGATGACGCCCGCCGCGCCGTCGCCTCGGTGCTCGAGTGCAAGCCGAACGAGGTGGTCTTCACCAGCGGCGGCACGGAGGGCGACAACCTCGCCCTGCGCGGCGTCGTCGAGGCGGCGCGGCGGCGCATGGGGCCGGGCGCGGCGCCGCACGTCATCACGACCGCGATCGAGCACCACGCCGTGCTGCACGCGTGCGAGGCGCTCGAGCAGGAGGGCGTGCGCGTCACGCGCCTGCCGGTCGACGGCGAGGGCTTCGTCGACCTCGACGCCCTGCGCGCGGCGCTCGACGACGCGACCGTGCTCGTCAGCGTGATGTACGCCAACAACGAGGTCGGCACGATCGAGCCGGTCGCGGAGGTCGCGCGCATCGTGAAGGAACGCAGCCCGCGCATCGCCGTGCACACGGACGCGGTGCAGGCGGCGGGCGCGCTGCCGCTCGCGGTCGACGCGCTGGGCGTCGACCTGCTGTCGATCGCCGCGCACAAGATCTACGGCCCGAAGGGCGTGGGGGCGCTGTACGTGCGCCAGCGCACGCCGTTCCTGCCCCAGATGGTGGGCGGCTCGCAGGAGCGCAACCGGCGCGCCGGCACGGAGAACGTCGCCGGCGCGGTCGGGCTCGCGACGGCGCTCGAGCTGGCGACCGGCGAGCTGGCCTCGCGCAACGCGCGCCTCGTCGCGATGCGCGACCGCCTGCTCGCGGAGCTGCCGCAGCGCGTCCCGGGGACGATCGTCACCGGCCCGCGCGCCGGCTCGCGGCGCCTGCCGAACAGCGCGAGCTTCGCGTTCGAGAACGTGGAGGGCGAGGCGGTGCTCCTGGCGCTCGACCTGCTCGGTATCGCCGCGAGCAGCGGCTCCGCCTGCACGACCGCATCGCTCGAGCCCTCGCACGTGCTCGTCGCGATGGGCGTGCCGGAGCGCTACCTGCGCGGGAGCCTGCGCCTGACCCTCGGCACGGACAATACGATGGCCGATATCGACTACCTGCTCGAGGCGCTGCCGCCGGCCGTCGCGAAGATCCGCGCGCTCGCGCCCGCCGCGCGCTGATCAGCGCCGCGCGGCGAAGTCCGCCTTCGCGCGCGCCAGCAGGTCGGGGTCGAGCGCGACGTCGATGCCGGTCATCGCCAGCGCCTGCGCCGTGCGGAGCATGGAGTCGTGGGCCTCGTCCGTGATCGCCGCCGCGACGAACTCCGGCGTGTGGTTGAAGATCGGCTGGCCGACGCTGAAGTTCGGGTGGATCGACGGCACGACCTGGCTGACGTTGCCCATGTCGCTGCTGCCCGTCGAGAGGTTGCGCACGTCGACGAAGTGCTTGCCGACGGCGACGCCGTTCTCGCGGTACGCTTCGACGAGCGGCCGGTTGTTGAGCATCGGCGCGTACTCCAGGTCCTCATGCCAGTCCATCGTGAGCTCGCAGCCGGTGGCCAGCGCCCCGGCCTCGAAACAGCGCCGGACGCGCTCCTTCAGCTCCTGCAGGTAGGCCGGCTTGAGCGCGCGCACGTAGAACGTCCCCGACGCGTAGTCCGGGATGATGTTCGCCGCCACGCCGCCGTTCGTGATGATGCCATGGATGCGCGCATCGCGTCGGATGTGGTGCCGGAGCTGCGCGACGGCCTGGTACGCCGTCACGATCGCATCGAGCGCGTTGATCCCCTGCTCGGGCCCGACGGACGCGTGCACCGCCCGCCCGCGGTACTCGATGTCGACGTGCGCGACGCCGTACATCGGCGCCTCCGCCAGCTCGATGCCGGCCGGGTGCGCCATCATCGCGACATCGATGTCCTCGAAGGCGCCCCGCTGGATCATCACCACCTTGCCGCCGTACTTCTCCTCCGCCGGCGTGCCGAGGATGACGATGCGGGCGTCGGCCGCGTCGAGCGCCGCGACGAGCGCGACCGCCGCGCCCACGCCGGCCGTCGCGATCAGGTTGTGGCCGCAGGCGTGGCCGATCTCCGGCAGGGCGTCGTACTCGGCGCACACGGCGATCGTCACCGGGCCGTGGCCCCACTCGCCGCGGAACGCCGTCTCCATGCCGCAGGCGCCGCGCTGCACCTCGCCGAAGCCGTGCGCCTCCAGGAAGGGCACGAGCTGCGCGACGGCGTGATGCTCCTTCAGCGCCAGCTCGGGGTGCGCGTGGATCTCGTGCGAGATGCGGACGAGCTCGTCCGCGACGGCGTCCACCGCCGCGCGCGCCTTCTCCTTCGCCGCCTCGATGCGTCCGTCCGTCATGGCGCCGTCCTCCTCCGTGCCGCCGATCCTACAGCGGCGGCGCGCCCCGCGATAGCGCGGGGCCTCGGGTGATGGCGCCTAACCGCCGCACGTGCGACAACGGGCCGGCGGCAGCACACAGGAGGTGACAGCATGCCCATGGCCGAGCGCCGCGCGACGATCGTCTGGAAGGGAGACCTGCGGGGAGGCTCCGGCGCCCTCACGGTCGAATCGGGCGCCTTCCCCGAGCAGCAGATGACGTTCAGCGCGCGGACGGAGGGCGCCGACGGCAAGACGAGCCCCGAGGAGCTGATCGCGGCGGCACACGCGACCTGCTATTCGATGGCCTTCTCGAACCTGCTCGCGACCGAGGCGTCGGCGCCGGAGCGGCTCGAAGTGACGGCGACGTGCGGGCTCGACCGGGTCGAGGGCGCGCTCAAGATCACGACGATGCAGCTCCGCGTCCGCGGCCGCGTCCCCGGGCTCGACGACGCGCGGTTCAAGGAGCTGGCGGCGAAGGCGGAGCAGCGCTGCCCCGTCTCCAACGCGCTGCGGAACAACGTGCAGATCAGCGTCGACGCCGCGCTCGCCTAGCGCGCGGGGCGCCGGCGGCCCGGCGATATACTGCCGCGCATGAAAAGCCCGTTCATCGCGGCGCTGGAAGACCGCATCCTGCTCGCGGATGGGGCGATGGGCACGCTGCTGCACGCGCGCGGCGCGCCACAGAACGCCTGCCTCGACGCGCTGGTGCTCGATTCCCCGGACCTCGTCCGCCGCGTGCACGAGGACTACATCGCCGCCGGCGCCGACATCATCGAGACGGACACGTTCGGCGCGAACCGCTTCCGGCTCGCGCGCTACGGGCTCGAAGGCCGCGTGCGCGACATCAACTTCAAGGCCGCACGCCTCGCCCGCGACGCGCGGGAGATCAGCGGGCACCCGGTGTTCGTCGCCGGCGCCGTGGGCCCGACGGGCCGGGTGCTCGCGCGCGTCGGCGACACGAAGCCGGAAGACGTGCGCGCGGCGTTCCGGGAGCAGGTCGAGGCGCTGCTCGAGGGCGGCGTCGACCTGATCATCCTCGAGACGATGCCCGACCTGCTGGAGCTGCGCGAGGCGGTGCTCGCGGTGAAGGACGCGTGCGACCTGCCGGTGATCGCGCAGATGACGTTCCAGCGCGACGGCCGGACGATGGGCGGCGAGCCGCCGGACGAGGTGGCGAACGTCGCGAACGCGCTCGGCGCGGACGTCGCCGGCATCAACTGCAGCCTCGGCCCGCAGTCCGTGCTCGAGGTCATCGAGCAGATGGCGCAGACGTCGATGCGGCTCTCGGCGATGCCCAACGCGGGGCTGCCGAAGTTCATGGACAAGCGCCTGGTCTACCCCTCGACACCCGAGTATTTCGCGGAGTACACGCGCAAGCTCGTCGAGGCGGGCGCCAACATCGTCGGCGGCTGCTGCGGCACGACGCCCGAGCACACCGCGGCGATGCGCGAGGCGCTGCAGGGCGAGTGGAACACGCGCGGCCGCGGGGCGAGTGTCATCGTGCCTGCGGCGCCCGCGGGCGATGACGGAAAGCCGGAGCAGACGCCGCGCACGCTGCGCGAGAAGCTCGCCGCCGGGGAGTTCGTCGTGAGCGTCGAGCTGGACCCGCCGCGCGGCCTCAACCCGCGCAAGGTGATCGAGGGCGCCGCACGGCTGCGCGACCTGGGCGTCGACTGCATCAACATCGGCGACAGCCCGATGGCGCGCGTGCGCATGAGCGCGATCGCGCTCGCCGTGCTGATCCGGGAGCGGCTCGGCGTCGAGCCAATCATCCACTTCACCACGCGCGATCGGAACCTGATGGCGATCCAGAGCGACCTGCTCGGCGCGCACGCGCTCGGCATCCGCAACGTCATCGCCCTCACGGGCGACCCGCCTTCCACCGGCGACTACGCGCGCGCGTCCGGCGTCTGGGACGTCGACTCAATCGGCCTCATCCGGATCCTCAAGATGCTCAACCAGGGCAGCGACTGGGCGGGCAACTCGATCGGCCGCGGCACGGAGTTCTTCGTCGCCTGCGCCGCCAACCCGACCGCAGACGACGTCGAGCTGGAGGTCGAGCGCGTGCGCCGCAAGATCGAGGCCGGCGCGGACGTACTGATGACGCAGCAGATCTACAGCGCCGACATCCTGCGCAGCTTCCTCGAGCGCCTGGGGCCGATCGACGTGCCGGTGATCGTCGGCATCATGCCGCTGCAGAGCTCGCGGCACGCGGAGTTCATCCACAACGAGCTCGCGGGCGTGTTCGTGCCGGAGGACGTGCGCGAGCGGATGCGCCGCGCCGGCGAGAACGGCACCGCCGAGGGCCTGGCGCACGCCGCGGAGCTGCTCGAGGAGTGCCGCCCCTACGTGCAGGGCGTGTACCTCGTGCCGTCGTTCGGGCGCTACGAGGTCGTTGGCGAACTCGTCGCGCTGGCGAAACGGGGTGGCTGAAACGATACGCAGCCGCGGACCGCGGAGCCCCCTGCCGCAGCTCTGAAGTGTCCCCTCTGGAAACAGGCTAGCCGCCCGCAGTCGGTGTGCGGAGACACGGCCCCCTCCAGGCGAAACGTCAGTGCTCTTCGTCCACCACTGAATCGAGCAGCGCGCGCACCTGCGCGTTGAGCGCCGCGTGTTCGGGCGCAACGAGGCTCGGGTCCGCGTCGAGGATGTGCTCGGCCTCGCTGCGGGTGAGCTCGATCAGTTTCACATCGCTCAGGCGCGCGACCTTGAGCCCCGGCAGCCCGGACTGCTTCGTGCCGAAGAATTGCCCCGGCCCCCGCTGCTCCATGTCCGCCTCCGCGAGGCGGAAGCCGTCCGTCGTGCGCTCCATCAGCTCGAGGCGGGCGCGCGCCTCCTCGCCCGGGTCGTCGGCGAGCAGCAGGCACCAGCTCTTGCCGGCGCCGCGGCCGACGCGCCCGCGGAACTGGTGCAACTGCGCCAGCCCGAAGCGGTCCGCGCCTTCGATCAGCATGACCGTTGCGTTCGGCACGTCGATGCCGACCTCGATCACCGACGTCGACACGAGGATGTCGGCCTCGCCGGCGTGGAAGCGGCGCATCACGGCGTCCTTTTGCTTCGGCGGCATGCGCCCGTGCAACAACTCGAGCCGCAGGTCCGGGAAGACGGTCGTGCGCAGGCGCTCGTACTCCGCGGTCGCCGACTTCACGTCGAGCGTCTCCGACTCGTCGACGAGGGGGCAGATGATGAACGCCTGCCGCCCCTGCTCCACCTGCTCGCGCACGAACGCCTCCGCCTCGGCGCGGTCGTCGGGCCCCATCCAGCGCGTCTCGACGGGCTCGCGCCCGGGCGGCAGCTCGTCGATCACCGACACGTCGAGGTCGCCGTAGATCGTCAGCGCGAGCGTGCGCGGGATCGGGGTCGCCGTCATCACCAGCATGTGCGGCGTGTGCGCGGCCATCGAGCCCTTCTCGCGCAGCGCCGCGCGCTGCATCACGCCGAAGCGGTGCTGCTCGTCGACCACGGCGACGCCGAGGTCGTGGAAGCGCACCTCGCCCTGGATCAGCGCGTGCGTGCCGCAGGCGACGTCGATCTCGCCGCGCTCGAGCGCGTCGTGCAAAAGCTTACGATCGCGCGCCTTCGCGCTGCCGGTGAGCAGCGCGATGCGCAACGGCCGCGCGAGGAACGGCGGCTCGGCGGTGGCGACGAGCGCGCTGCCATCGAGCGGGCCGTATCCGTTCGCGGAGAAGAGCTGCTTGAGCGTGCGGAAGTGCTGCTCCGCCAGGATCTCGGTTGGGGCCATCATCACCGACTGCCGGCCGTTCTCGGCCGCCGCGAGCAGCGCCGCCGCCGCGATCACCGTCTTGCCGCTGCCGACATCGCCCTCGACCAGGCGGCTCATGGGCACGGGCTTGCGCAGGTCGTTGAGCACGTCGAAGAGCACGCGCTCCTGCGCGCCGGTGAGCGTGAACGGCAGAGACGCGAGGAACCCGCGCTCGACCGCAGGCGAGATCGGCGCGGGCTCCGCGGGCGCGGTCGTCTGGAACATGCGGCGGCGCAGCAACATCGTGAGCTGGATGGGCAGCAGCTCGTCGAAGGCGAGCCGCTTGCGCGCCGCGTCGAGCGCCGCGCGGTCCGCCGGGTAGTGCATCTGCGCGACGGCCTGCGCCAGCGGCAGCAGGCCCAGCCGCGAGCGGGTATTCGCGGGCAGGGTGTCCGGCAGCAGGTGCACGAAGCGGTCGAGCGCCTCGCGCATGACGCGGCGCACCGTGCGGCTCTGCAGGCCCGCCGTCAGCGGGTAGACGGGGACGAGGCGCCCCGTGTGCAGGAGGTCGTCGCTCCAGGGCTCCCACTCCGGGTTCTCGAACTGCGGGCGGCCGCGGTGCTCCGACACCCTGCCGGAGACGACGATCTCCGCGTTGGTCGGCAGTTGCTTCGCGACCCACGGCTGGTTGAACCAGACGCAGCGCATCATGCCCGTCGCGTCGCCGACCGTCGCCTCCGTCGCCCGCATGCGGAAGCCCATCCGGCGCTCCTTCGCCGTCCAGACCTGCACGCGCACGGTCTGCTCGCGCCCGAACTCGAGCTGCGAGACCGGCACCGGGTCGCCGTAGTCGGCGTGCCGGCGCGGGAAGAGCAGCAGCAGGTCGCGCACGCTGCGCACGCCGAGCTTGTCGAACTTCACCGCCAGCGCGAACGGGGCGCGCTTGAGCGCCGTCACCGGCGCGTCGACGCCGAGCCGCGCGACGGCGTCCGCCGAGGGCGGGCGCGGGGCGGCCGGCCGAAGCGCTGGCTGCGCCGCCCGGCGGGTGGCCGTAGAGCCGGCGTTGCGCTGCGTGATCGGCGTGCGGCGCGGCGCGCGGTCGCCCTCCGGCCGCAGCGCCTGCAGCGTGTCCTCGATCCACTGCTTGCGGCGTGCCGGCGGAAGCGAACGGTACCCCATCGGCGGCAGGGCATCGATGCGCCCGACGACGACGTCGCGCAGCTGCGCGGCCTCGTGCAGCTTGATGTTGGTGAGGAAGACATCGAGGCCGGCGGTGACGGCCCGGTCGCTGAAGCGCTTCGAGCGCTCGAGCTCGAGGACCTTGCGCAGGCGGTCTTCGGTGACGGTCAGGGGCAGCGCCGCCTCCCGCGGATCAGGTCATCTGTTCGATTCCAGCGTAGGCCGCCGGCGGGCGCGCGGTCAACGCCCCTGCGGCGGCGCTTGAGCATGGGGCGGCGAGCGCGGACACTGCGCGCGACGTAACGGCCGGCGCGAAGGAGGAGACATGCTGCTGAAGGACCGGGTGGCGCTGATCACCGGCGGCGGGCGCGGCATCGGCCGCGGCGTGGCGCTGCGGTTCGCGCGCGAGGGCGCGAGGCTCGCGCTCGTCGACATCGAGCAGGCGCACCTCGACGAGACCGTGCAGGAGCTCTCGGCGGCAGGCGTCTCGGATGCGCTCACGCTCCAGGGCGACGTCAGCGATTCCGCCGACGTCCAGCGCTTCTTCGATGACACGCTCGCGCGCTACGGCCGGCTCGACGTCCTCGTGAACAACGCCGGCATCGGCAACCCGCCGCTGCCGATCACACAGATGCCCGAGGAGGCGTGGGACCGCACGATCGCGGTGAACCTCAAGAGCGTCTTCCTCTGCTCGAAGCTTGCGGCGAACCAGTTCATCAGGCAGGGCGGCGGCGGGCGGATCATCAGCGTCGCGTCGCAGGCCGGGAAGACGGGGTATCCGTTCCTGGCGCCGTACTGCGCGTCGAAGGCGGGCATCATCCTCTTCACGCAGGCGTTCGCGAAGGAGCTCGGCGCGCACAAGATCAACGTCAACTGCGTCTGCCCGGGCACGATCGACACGCCGCTCCTGCGTGGCGGCGTCGAGGGCGCGACCGGCGGCGCGGTGAAGTTCGAGGACGCGATCAAGGGCGCGCTGCCGGCGATCCCGCTCGGCCGCGTGGGCTACCCGGCGGACGTCGCGAAGATCATCACCTTCCTCGCGTCCGACGAGGCGGACTACATGACTGGCCAGGCGATCAACATCTCCGGCGGACAGGAGATGCACTAGCGCGCTTCGCGCGGCGCCGCGGTCTGAACTGTGCGGCGGAGATCGGGTCGCGCCGCAGGACCCGACGCTCGGCTTCCGGCGTCGTGCAGCCCGCGCTACGCTGGCCGCATGCCGAACCTCGCCGTCCGCGGCGGCTCGCCGCTGCGCTCGCGACCCTGGCCCGCCTGGCCCGCGCACGACGAGCGCGAGCAGCGCAACCTCGCGCGCGTGCTCGAAAGCGGCAACTGGGGCGGCTTCCCTTCGCCGAACGTGATGGCCGGCGAGTTCGCGGAAACGTTCGCGGCGTTCCACGGCGCCCGTGCCGGCATCTGCACCACCGGCGGCACAACGGCGCTCGAAGTCGCCCTGCGCGCCTGCGGCCTGGAGCCCGGCGACGAGGTGATCGTGCCGGCGCTGACGTTCTACGCCACCGCCTTCGCCGCGCTGGTGCAGGGCTTCAAGCCCGTCTTCGTCGACATCGACCCCGACACCTGGTGCATCGACGCCACCCAGATCGAGGCGCACCTGACGCCCGACACGCGCGCGATCCTGCCCGTGCACCTCGGCTCGCGGATGGCGGACATGGACGCCATCATGGCGATCGCGGAAAGCCACGACCTCTGGGTCGTCGAGGACTGCGCGCACATGCACGGCGGCGCCTGGCGCGGCAAGGGCGCCGGGTCGATCGGCGACATCGGCTGCTTCAGCTTCCAGTCTTCCAAGCTCATGACCTGCGGCGAGGGCGGCATCATCATCACGAGCGATGAGTCGCTGGAGGAACGCTGTCACGCTTACGTGAACTCCGGCCGCGTGAAGACGACCGACCGCCAGGCGTCGGACGGGACGATGCTCGGCTGGAACTACCGCATGACCGAGTTCCAGGCGGCCGTGCTGCTCGCCCAGCTCGAGCGCCTGCCAGAGCAGCGCGCGGTGCGCAACCGCAACGTCGCGCACCTCGAGCGCCGCGTCGCGGACATCGATGGCGTGAGCACGCTGCGCGTGGACGAGCGCATGACGACCCGCTCCGGCTACGGCGTCGTGCTGCGGTACGACGAAGACGCGTGGGGCGGCGTCTCGCGCGACCGCTTCGCGCGGGCGCTGCACGCCGAGGGCATCCGCGTCTTCACGGCGTTCTACACGCCGGTGTACGAGACGAACCTCTTCGCATGGAAGGACGCGCCGATCGAGGTCGACTACTCGCAGGTCCACTGCCCCGTCGCCGAGAAGGCGGCCTACAAGGAGATGCTGTGGTTCCCGCACGAGATGTTCCTCGGCACCGAGGCCGACGTCGACGACCTCTGCGAGGCGATCCTGAAGATCCGCGAGAACCTCGACGAGCTGCGCGAGCCGGCGCGGAGCGCATGACGCCGGAGATCGACGCGCGCGCCGAGCCCGTCGCCGACGGCTGGCGCGTCGACGTCACGGTGCGCGACGCGCGCGGCAACTCGTCGCACATCGTGACGGTGCGCCGCGCCGACTACGAGCGCCTCACCGCGTCCACGCGCGTCACGCCGGAGGAGCTGGTGCGCGCGTCGTTCGCCTTCCTGCTGGCGCGCGAGCCGAAGGAGTCGATCCTCCGCTCCTTCGACCTGATGACGATCGGGCGCTACTTTCCGGAGTACGAGCGGGAGGTCGTGCGCGCGCTGGGCTGATCGCTCGTTCGGTCCGGACCGAGGCCCGGTGAAGCTTCTGCTATGCTTCGCACCATGAAGCCTACCGGCGCCGAATGGCGGGCGAAGGAAGCGAAATACTTCATGCGCGCGGGGCGGCGCATGCCCCTGCTCGCCGTCCGCGGCGAAGGCGCGCACATCTGGGACGACGAGGGGAAGAAGTACCTCGACTTCTTCGGCGGCCCGGCGACGATCAGCATCGGCCACTCGCACCCGGTGATGGTGCAGGCGCTCATGGAGCAGGCGCAGCAGCTCATCCACGTCTCGAACCAGTTCTACAGCATCCCCCAGCTCCAGCTCGCCGAGCTGCTGGTCGAGAACTCGTGCTTCGACCGCGTCTACTTCATGAACAGCGGCGCCGAGGCGAACGAGGGCGCGCTCAAGCTCGCGCGCAAGTGGGGCAAGGAGAAGAAGGACGGCGCGTACGAGGTGATCGTCACCGAGAACGCGTTCCATGGCCGCACGCTGCAGATGATCACGGCCGGCGGCACCGAGCGTTACAAGGCGCCGTTCACGCCGCTGCCCGAGGGCTTCGTGCACGTGCCCTTCAACGACGCCGAGGCGGTGAAGCGCGCGACGACGCCCCGCACCGTCGCCGTGTTCATCGAACCGATCCAGGGCGAAGGCGGGATCAACGTCCCGGACGACACCTACCTTCCCGCATTACGGAAGTGGTGCGACGAACAGGACCTTTTGCTGATCGTCGACGAGGTGCAGACGGGCTGCGGGCGCACGGGCCGCCTCTTCGCCTATGAGCACTGGGGCATCGAGCCCGACATCATGACGCTCGGTAAGGGCATCGGGAACGGCGTGCCCCTCTCGGCGTTTCTCGCCAAGGAGCACGCGGCGGTCTTCGTGCCCGGCGACCACGGGTCGACGTACGGCGGCGAGCCGCTGACCACGCGGGTCGGGTATGAGGTCATGCGCTACATCATCGAGAACGACGTGCCGGCGCAGGTGCGCGCGAAGGCGCAGATCGTCGAGCGGCGGCTCGCGTCGCTCCTCGACCGCTGCCCGCGCGTGCGGTCGGTGCGCGGCAAGGGCCTGATGTGGGCGATCGAGTTCACGAGCGAGATCGGCGAGCGCGTGACGAACGCCGCGCTCGAAAACGGGCTGATCGTGAACAACGTGCGGCCCAACGCGGTGCGCCTGGCGCCGCCGCTCACGATCAGCGACGAGGAGCTCGAGCAGGGCCTCGTCATCCTCGAGCACGTCATCGAGCACGGCGGCGCGCCGGGCAAGTAGCCCGCACGCCCACCGGTCACTCTGAGCGAAGCGAAGCATCTCTCCGGCGGGCCCGCGCCGGCCATGCTGAGCGACGAGAAGAATCTCGCCGGCCGGCGCCGGCGCGCCGCACGTTACTTGCCGCCGCCTGCGTCGGTCTCCAGCTCCGCCATCGCCTGCTCGCACCAGTCGATGTACGCGCGCCGGTACGCCATCGCCATCTCGAGCGTGAGCGTCCAGAACTTCGCGTGACGCGCGCTGAAGTGCTCCTTCCGCGCGTGCTCGATGCGCCCGCGCAGCACTGTCTCCGCGAACGCCAGCATCTTCTGCTGCTCGTCCATCTGGCGGCGAAGGATGATCAGCATGTCTTCGGCCGGGATCTCCGTGCCGAAGAACACCTTGATCATGAAGGGGTCGCGCAGGTCCGCCGGGGGCGCCGTGTCGCGCATCCAGCGCGTCAGCTCCTCTCGCCCGCGGTCGGTGATCGCGTAGATCTTGCGGTTCGGGCGGTTCTCCTGCACCTCCAGGCGCTTGTCCACGAGCCCCTGCTCCTCGAGCGCCTTGAGCGTCGGGTAGATCTGGCTCAGCTCGGCGTTCCAGAAGTGCTGGACCGACGAGTCGAAGAACTGCTTCAGCTCGTAGCCCGTCATGGGCTCGTACGTGAGTAGCCCCAGCAGCGCGTGCTTCAGCGACACCCGGGTTCAGCCTCCGCGGACGAACGCCTTAGCGCGCCTGGATCTTCTGCACGCCCGCCAGGTGCGCCGGCTGGCTGACGATGACCGTCCGCTCGCCGGTCCGCTCACGCTCGCGGGCTTCGCGCTGGAGTGACCGGAAGAGCCGCAGCCAGTGGCTCGCGCTCGCCTCGCGCTCCCGCTCGGCGGCGGCGGCGCTGTACAGGTACGGGGCCAGGGCAACAGTCAGTTCCATCATGGCGGTCTCCTTGTCGAATCCAGGGCTACAGTCCCATCCTCTGGATATATCGACACTTATATATAAACCTTTAGCTATCCAGAGCGCAAGCCTTTACTTCGCCTGGGCCGAAACAATTCACCGGGCCGTAACAAGCCTTGCGGTCGATTGGCCGCCGACGGAGAGCCAGGCCTGAGGGGCCGGCGGCGCCCTACCCGAGCGCCTGGAGGAAGGCCGCCGTCTCGGCGTTCACCTCGTCCGCGCACTCGGCGAAGAAGAGGTGCCGCCCCTGCGGCCACGTGACCAGCCGCGCGCCCGGGATGCGGGAGGCGATGTTCCGCCCGTTCTCTACGGGCACCACGCCGTCCTCCTCGCCGTGCAGGACCAGCGCCGGCGCCCGGAGCCGTGGGAGCGCGTCCCAGGTGTCGTGCGCGCGCACGGCGGCGAGCTGGGCCGCCCGGCCCTCGGGGGTCGACCGCAGGTGCCGGTTGGCGAGCGAGCGCGCGACGATCTCGGCGTCGTGCGCGGCGGCGTAGGCGTCGCTGTAGTGCAACGGGTAGGTGTGCCGGACCGCTTCGGCCGGGTCGGCGATCTCCACCGCCGCCATGAAGCGCGCCATCTTCTCCGTCGGCGGCGGCACGTGCCGGGCGCCGCCCGGCGTGGTGCACAGCAGCACGAGCCCCGCCACGCGCTGCGGGTGCCGCAGCGCGACGTGCTGCGCCACCATGCCGCCCATCGACGTCCCGAAGACGTGCGCCAGCGGCGCGCCGGCGGCGTCGAGCACGGCCGCGGCGTCGTCGGCGAGCAGCGCCATCGAGTACGGCCCCGGGGCGACGTCCGAGCGGCCGGAGCCGCGCGGGTCCATCGCGATCGTGCGGAAGCGCTGCGCGAGCGGCGGGATGTTCGCCCAGTAGACCGTCGCGTTGGAGCCGAAGCCGGCGATCAGCAGGAGCGGCGGCCCCTCGCCGGCGACCTCGTACCAGATGCGCGCTCCGCGCGCGTCAGCGTACGGCACTGGCGGCGTCCCCGGCGCGCGCGCGGGCGCGGCGGAAGAAGTCGAGCAGGATCGCGTCCGCCTGCGCCTGCGCCTCGAGGTTGTAGCCGTGACCCATGCCCTGCAGGATCGCCAGCTCGGCATGCGGGATGCGCTCCTTCAGCAGGTGCGCGTTGCCGGCGGGGATCATCACGTCGTCGGAGCCGTGCAGGATCAACACGGGGCACGCGAGCTCGGGCAGACGGTCCCACGTATCGTGGCGGGCGGCGGCGAGCACCTGGCGCATGTACGACTCGCGCGGCGCGGCGTGCACGGCGGCGGCGCGCGCCCGAGCGAGCAGCGCCTGGCGGTTCGCGTCGATGTATGCGCGGCTGTACCCCAGCTCCCAGCCGGCTTCGAGCGCCGCGTCGCCGGTGAGCGCCTGGTTACGGATCATCTTCTGCACGGTCTCGGGCGACGGCGGCACGCCGCGCACGGCGCCGCCCGTCGTGCAGCCGAGCGCGAGGGCCCGCACGCGCTGCGGGTGCCGCAGCGCCAGCTCCTGCGCCACCATGCCGCCCATCGACGAGCCGTAGACGAACGCGGCGTCGTAGCCGAGCGCGTCGAGCAGCGCCGCAGCGTCATCGGCGAGCATCGGGATCGAGTACTCGCCCTCGGGCTTGTCGCTACGGCCGCAGCCCCGGCCGTCGTAGACGATGAAGCGATGATGCCGGCGGTACGACTCCACCAGGTACGGGATCTCGAGCACGTTCGCGCCGAGCCCGCCGATCCAGAGCAGCGGCTCGCCCTCGCCGTGCTCCTCGTAGTACAGCCGGATGCCGTTGACGGTGGCGTGAGGCACGAGGACAGCGTAGCGAAGAGCGGCCCCTTCGCGACACCGCGCCGCCGCTACGCCTCCCGCGCGCCGCCCGGGGCGTATTCGACCGGATCGACGTCGACCGTGCGCCAGGTGACGGTCGAGCTCCAGCTTTCGCCCGGCGCGAGGTCGAGCACGCGCGTGACGGAGACGGACGCGCCCTGCCAGACGCGCTCGAGCCCGCCCTCCGACGATGACACGGTCTCCACCGGGAAGTGCCAGACATCGCACGGCTCTTCCAGCCGCGCCTCGATCCCCCACGGCGCGCTCCCGCGCACAGTGAACTGTCGCAGGCCATCGAGCGCGCCCGGCGGCCCGGCGAGGTCAGCGCCGCCCTGCGCCGTCTCGACGCGGGCGATCCGGTCGTCGCCGTCCGGCGCCTGGGGCACCGAGAAGTTCCATTCGGCGACGAACCGCGCCCGGCGCGGCTCGCGCGCGCCGTTCGTGCACGTATAGGTAACGGTGAACGTCTCGCCCTGCGCGGGCACGTCCAATTGCTTCCACAAGCTCCAGTTGTCGTGGCGACGCGAGAGGACCGCGACGACGCCGCCTTCGACGTGCGACACGCGCTTGCTCCATGTGCCCGAAGGGTCGAACTGCGCTGAAGACCCCCCGCGCGCGAAGGCCGCGACGTCGGCGTCCGCCGGCAGGATCCATTCCTGCAGGCCCCCGCGCCGGAGGCGGTCGAAGGTCAGCCCGTCGGCGAGCCCCTGCTCCTTGAGGCGCAGCGCGCCGTGGATGTTCGCGACGCCGTCGCCGGCCGCCGCGACCTCGCCGCCGAGCAGCGCGTCGTGGTACGCCTCGCGCCGCCGGGCGAGGACGCCGAGCATCGCCCAGTCGCGCTGGCGCACGTCGAGCTCGCTCAGCATGCCACCGTCCTCCGGGTGCAGCAGCAGCGTCAGCCATGGCGTCTGCAGCAGCACCTCATCGCGGCCGTCGAAGTCGTAGTCCTGCTCGCCGACGCGCACGCCGACCGCCCCCGCCGCCTCATCCGCCAGCCGCTCCGCCCGCACGAGGTTCGACAGCGTGGCGGCGCGGATGTTGCGCAGGTAGAGCCCGCCGAAGACGCCGTGCCAGTATGGACAGTTGCACTGCGCCTTCCACAGCGCGTCGCGCGCCTCGTTCGAGCGCACCGACTCGAGCTTCCGGTCGATGCGCAGCCCGCGCTTGTGCATGTCGTTCGCTTCCGGGTACTTCGCGAGGAACGTCCGCCAGAAGCCGCCGCGCATGTACTTGCGCACGTCCTCGCGGCCCTCCGCCTCGATGGCCGCGGTCGCGCGGTGATACTCGGCGGCGGCCGCGGCCGGCATCGCCCACTCCATCATCTCGGCGTACGACGCCGCCGGCAGGTAGACGAGGCCACGCGCCTCGAACCGGCGCGCGTAGTCGCCCGGCGTGATCGTCTCCAGCCACTCGTGCTCGGCCTCGATGGCGCTGAAGAAGCGCTCGATCCAGCCCTTCTCCCAGACGTGCGCATAGGTCGTGGGCCAGGCGCCGAACTTCTCGCCGTCGTCGCCGAGCACCACGTACGGGGCGCCGCCCTGCCGCGAATGCGACAGCGCCCGCAGCTCGCTGATCACGTCGTCGACGTCGTGCCAGGGGATCGTGTAGCGCAGCCGCTGGCTTCCCGCGAAGAGCTTCACGCGCTGGCCCTGGTCCTCGGTCACGTAGTAGCCGTCGAGCGCTTCTTCGGGGACGCCGACCGTGCGGAAGTGCGCGTCATCGACGAGCGACCACTGCACCCCGGCCGCGGCGAGCGGCGCCGGGAGTCCCGGCTCCCATACACGTTCTGTCAACCAGAGCCCGGTGGGCGTCTGCCGGAAGTGCTCCTCGATGAACGCCGACAGCTTGCGGATCTGCCCGACCTTGTCGGCGTCCGGGATCATCGGCAGGATCGGCTCGTAGTAGCCGCCCGTGAGCATCTCGATCTGGCCGCGGTCGCAGAGACCGCGCAGCCGGGTGACGTAGTCCGGCCGGTTGGCCAGGATCCAGTCGAACAGCGAGCCGGAGTTATGTAGCGCAACGCGCACGCCGGGGTGCCGCTCGAGCGCCTCGAGCATCGGCAGGTACGACTGCTGGTAGACCTGCTCTACGACGAAGCCGTAGTTCCCCACGGGCTGGTGGTTGTGGAGGACGAGTCCGAGGTATAGCCGGGGCTTCATCGCGCGCTCCGTGCGCCATTGCGCCGTACCCAGTATGCGCGCACAACGCGCCGCCGGGCATGAGCATTCCGCCCTATCTCCTCCCGCGATCGTGCTGCGTCCGCCGGCCTGGCGACGGCGCGGCCGCTTGTCATCGCCGCGCGATGCGAGGAACCTGCAATGCGCGGGGCGCCCGCACCTGCTTGACACCCTCGATCAGGCGGCCCTAAGATCGCGGAGAAATAACAACCGAATACGCGAACAGCCGAGTCCTCGCGCCGGAGCGGGGAGCGGGGGAACCGCCATTCGGGCTGAACGGTCCTCACGGGCCGAGGGGTACCTTCTCCCCTAAGCCGACAGCTAACCTCGTAGGCTTTGAAGGTCGGACCACGCAATGGACGACCTTTTTTCGTACCTGCGGACTCCTGTGCACGGAAGCACCAGCGATGTGATCGACCCCGCCAGGCGGCGCCGGAAGGCGAACAGTTTCCGCGCCGCATGGGATCCCGCACCGCTCACCGACCTCGCCGAAATCCCGCCCGCGTACCGACGCGGGGCAGCCGCCGTCGCCGTGGCGCCGGCGGCGACCTGGCGCCGTGACGGCGGCGGCTCGGTGGCGGTCGCCGCGCCGCCGCGGCGTCCGGCGCCCGCCGTCGCGCTCGGCGAGCTGGCCCACCCCGTCGTCGACGTGGCGACGGCGGTCCGCCAGCGCGTGCGCATCCGCCCCTCGCACCGCGCGGTCGACCGCGCGCTCGAACTGTTGCCGTTCGCGCTCGCCTTCGCGCTCATCTCATCGCTCGTCTGGGGGGCGTTCTGGCTGCCGATCCCGCTCGTCGTCATGCTGCTCGGCTTCGACGTCTACTGGGCATGGCGCTCGCTGAACATCGGCGTGCACACGATCAAGGGCTACCGGGCGATGAAGGCGGCCGCGCGCATCGACTGGCGCAAGCACTACGACGCCGAGCGCATCACCCGCACCGACGTGCTCGCCTGGGACGACGTGCGCCACATGGTGATCATCCCCACGTACAAGGAGAGCCTCGACAAGCTGCGTGCGACCGTCGGCAAGCTCGCCGAGAGCGAGGTCGCGCGCGAGAAGCTGCTCGTCGTCATCGCGATGGAGGAGGCGGACAGCGGCGCGCCGGGGCGGTTCGAGGCGCTGCAGCGGGAGTTCTCCCACCGCTTCCTGGCGCTGATCGGCACCACGCACCCGAAGGACATCGCCGGCGAGGTGCGCGGCAAGTCATCGAACGAGGCCTGGGCGGCCAGGTGGGCGAAGCGGCTCTTCTGCGACGAGATGGGCCTGTCGCTGGATCACCTCACCGTGACGAGCTGCGACGCCGATACGCTCTTCCACCCGCGCTACTTCGGCGCGCTCACCTACTACTTCGCGACGAACCCCCGCCGCTACCGCACGTTCTGGCAGGGCCCGATCTTCTACTACAACAACGTGTGGGACGTGCCGGCGCCGCTGCGCATCCAGAACAGTCTCGGCGGTATCAACCACCTGGCGAAGCTCGTCCGCAAGTACACGGTGCTGTTCCCGCAGTCCACGTACAGCCTCAGCCTGCGCATGTGCCACGAGGTCGGCTACTGGGACGTCGACGTCGTGCCGGAAGACTGGCACATGTTCCTCAAGTGCTTCTTCGAGCTGAAGGGCGAGCCGGACGTGCAGCCGATCCTGCTCCCCGTCGGCAACGACGGCGTGCGCGCGCACAGCTACATGCGCACGTTCTGGGAGCACTACCAGCAGGCGCGCCGCCACGCCTGGGGCTGCAGCGACATCCCCTACGCGGTCCGGCAGTTCATCGCCCACCCGGAGATCCCGTTCCTGCGCCGGCTCCGCCGCACGTGGAGCCTCACCGAGAACCACGTGCTCTGGTCCGCCCAGTGGTTTCTGATCACCGGCGTTGCGGCGAACATGTCGGCCGGCAACTGGGGCGCATTCATCGGCCTGCACCCGTTCGCACAGCACAACATCCCGACGTGGTTCATCACGGCGTCGCACTGGATCCTGCTGCCCTGCATGCTGCCCCTGCTGCTGATGATCGTGCTCGACATGATGATGCGGCCGCCGCGTCCGCGCCGCTGGAAGCCCTGGCTCTACCCGGTGCAGTTCGCGCAGTGGGCGCTGATGGCGCCGATCACGCTGTTCTTCACCTCGCTCCCGGCGATCGACGCGCAGATCCGCCTCGCCCTCGGCCGCCGGCTGGAGTACAAGGTCACCGAGAAGGCGTAACCGCAGTCCGCCGGGACCCACCCCTGGCGCCCGCTGCCATCGCGCGCCGGCGCTGCGACGATCACACAGCCGCCCGCGCTGCCCCACGCGCGACTCCGGCAGGATCGGCCGGAGCAGCTCGAAGGGATTCCCGACTGGTCCACGGCGGGCGTCCGGCCTGCCGCGGTTACATCCGCCGCGGTCAGACGGCGCCGAACTCCCGCGCCAGCTCCAGGATGTCATCGGCCGTAAAGAACGTGCGGCGCGCGTTGACCCAGTGGTCGTGCTGCTCGTCGTACTGGCCGTTGTACTCGTCCTGGATGCGGTCGTAGATCTGCTTGACGACGCGGCTCGTCTCCTTGACCCGTGTCTCGCTGCCCTGGCGCTCCAGCTCGCGGTTGAGAACCGAGATGATGCCCTCCGAGCCGGACAGCGAGCCAATGCGGCTCAGCTCGACCTCCTGCCGGCCGAAGAGCGACGCCGCGAACGGCAGGTAGATCAGCCCGCCCGGCGCGCCGCCCTGGCGGCCGACGCCCGCCTGGTGGATGCCCGCCGTCGTCGTGAACACCTCGCCGATGATCGGCGCGCGGTCCGGCAGCGGCGTCACCTCCGTGTCCACCAGGCGCTTCATCTCCTCGAGCGCCGTCAGGTCGAACCCCGGGTCGCCGTAGTGACGGATCAACGCGGCGACCATCTGCTCGAGCGAGGTGTTGCCGGTGCGCTCGCCGAGGCCCGCGAACGCGACGTTCACCTTCTTCGCGCCGTAGCGCCAGGCGGCGATGGAGTTCGCGGTGGCCAGCCCGAAGTCGTTATGGCCGTGGAACTCGAGCTCGGCGCCCGTCTCCGCGCGCAGCACCGTGAACAGGCGCGGGATGCCCCAGGGCAGCGACGCGTAGGGGTCCGGGCTCCCCCAGCCGATCGTGTCGCACACGCGGAACTTCGCGATGCCCTTGCTCTCCTCGAGCACCCGCTGCATGAACGGGATCACCCAGCCGTAGATGTCCGCGCGCGTCGTATCCTCCAGGTGGACACGGGGGACGATGTTGTTCTCCAGCGCCGTCCGAATCGGCTGCAGGTACTTCTCGATCGCCTCTTCCTTGGAGGCGTAGCCCAGCTTGTCGAAAATGTGGTGGTCGGAGGCGGAGGCGAGCATGCCGGTCTCCTTCACCTTCCCCTGCGACACCTCGACGAGCAGCTTGATGTCCTTGGGCGTCGCGCGCGTCCAGGTCGTCACGCGCGGCCACTCGTAGCCGCGCACGAGCAGCTTCTCGAGCGTCCAGACGTCGCGGCGCTGGTAGATGAACGCCTCGACGGCGTACACGCCGCCGATGCCGTTGTCCATGCGGTGCAGCAGGTCGTAGTACTTGAGCCGCGCGTCCGCCGGGAAGACCGCGAAGCGGCTATCCTGCGCGCCATCGCGGAGCGTCGTGTCGGTGATGAGCTTCGGGAGCGCATCTGCCTCGGGCGCGGGCGGCGTAACCGGCTCCGGCTCGAGGGTCACGGGCGGCAGTTTGCCGCCGTAGTTGTAGTACACGCGCTCCGAGTTCACCCTGGTCTGCGTCACCATGCGGCGCACCTCCCCGTCTCCGTCTCGTCTATAGCTACGATAGTCTAGGCCTATCAGTGGTATACGCAAGCCACGCCGGTTGCGGATTCCCGCGCGCCCGCGCGGTGCTTCCCGGCGTTGTGGTACCGTGCGCAGACAGGGAGGTCCCCGAGCGCGTCATGTCCCGCCTCCTCGAGCCTCGTTTCCTCATCCGCACGGCGGTGAGCCTCGCCCTGCTTGGCTTCCTCGTCTGGCGCATCGACCTCGAGGACGCCGGCCGCGCCCTGCGGGACGCGAACTACGTCTACGTCGTGCCCGCGCTCGCCCTGTTCGGACTCGCGAAGCTGCTGGTCGCGCAGCGCTGGCGGCTGATGATGGCGAACTTCAAGGCGGTGCCGCCGCTCAACGCGCTCTTCGGCATTCTCCTGGTCTCGAACCTGGCGAACAACGTCGTCCCGGTGCGCCTGGGCGACATCCTGCGGGTGCAGATGCCGGCGCAGCGATACGGCACGAGCCGCGCGCGCCTGGCGGCGACGGTCTTCGCGACGGAGTCCCTGCTCGATGGCGTGGCGTTCGCGATCCTGGGGCTCATCGGCCTCGCCCTCATCGACCTCAACGGCTTTCCCACGAGCGTCTTCTGGGGGATGCTCGGCGGCGTCAGCGGCGGCCTCGTCGCCGTCGTCCCGCTCTCGCACCTGCGCCTCAACGAAGGCTGGACGTGCCGAGGCGTGCTCGCGCGGCTGCCGGAGCGCGCGCAGTCCTTCCTGGAGACCGCCGTCCCGCATTTCATCGATGGCCTCGCGGTCTTCAAGACGCTGCGCCTCGCCCTGCCCGCCCTCAGCCTCTCGATGGCGATCTGGATCCTGGAGGCCGGGATGTTCGCGCTGTTCGGGCGCGCGTTCGGCATCTCGCTCTCGTTCCCGGCGTGGCTGCTGATCATGGTCGTCGCCAACATGATCAGCGCCGTCCCGGTCGCCCCGTCGAACATCGGGGCATACGAGGTCGCCGTCGCCGAGACGCTGAAGGCGCTGGGCATCGGCGTCGGCGCGGCCGGGGGCTTCGCCATCGCGTCGCACATCTTCAACATCCTCTGGATCACCGTCGCCGGCTTCGCCGCGATGTGGGCGCTGGGCCTGGGCCTCACCGACGTGTTCACGCTGCACGCGCGCGAACCGGAGGTGGTGCGCGTCGAGCCCGGCCGCGAACCCGCGACCGTGCGCCGGTAGCCGCGCCCTACTCCCGGAGCCGCTTCTCCATCCAGAGCACGTCCCAGTAGCGCCCGAACTTGCGGCCGACGCCGTGCATCAAGCCCGCGCGCTCGAACCCGAAGCGCTCGTGGAGCGCGACGGACGCATCGTTCGGCATCGTGATGCCGGCGACCGCCATGCGCACGTCCTCCTCCCGGATCGCCTCGAACAGCGCGCCATACAGCGCCGAGCCGACGCCCCTTCCCTGCATCTCCGGCGCGCAGTAGACCGTCGTCTCGACCGTCGTGTCGTAGGCGGCCTTCGTGCGGAAGCGGTGCGTGCCGGCGTACGCTACGACCGCGCCCTCGACTTCGCCGACGAGGAGGCGGTGCGGGCCGTCGGCCGCGAACTGCGCGAACCATGCGCGGCGCTCGTCGAGCGTGAACGGCTCGATGTCGAACGTGATCGCCGTGTGCCGCACGTAATGGTTGTAGATCTCGTTCACCCGCTCGAGGTCGGCCGCCGTCGCGCGACGGATGTGCAAACCGGGCGGCGCCGCCGGCGCCGGGCCGTGCGCGACGCGTGGCGCGAGCAGGTCCGCGATCTGGCCGAGGTGGTCGCGGTCGTGCGCGGCGATGTTTTGCAGCACGCTGAGCACGCTGTACTCCTCGTGGCCGACGCGGGCCAGCCGGTACAGCGTCTCGCCCTCGACGCCGTCGACGAGCGCATGCACGTCGGCGCGCGTCACGGCCAGGGAATCGAGCACCGCGGGCACGTCCGTCGCCGCCCGCGGCGCGTCAGGCTGCGCGCGCCCGCAGAGGTGCGCGAGCAGCTTCGCGTACGCCGACTCCGACTCGACGACGTGCTCGAGCACGCGGCGCACGGACCAGCCGCCGGGCCGCGCGCGGCCGAGGTCGGCATCGGACAGGCCGGCGACGGCGTCGAGCAGCGCGTTGCGCGCGTCGCGCATCGCCACCAGCGCGCGTTCGAGATCGTCGCTCATGACGCGCCCTCCTCCCGCAGTCCGGTCGCGCCGGACGGCATGTCCCGCACGTACCACGCCACGTCCCAGTATCGCCCGAACTTGCGTCCGGCCTCCGTGATCGTCATCGCGTGCCGGAAGCCGAAGCGCTCGTGCAGCGCGCAGGAACCGCGGTTGGGCAGCGTGATCAGCGCCGCGGCGCGGTGGACGTCCTCGCCGCGCAGCGCTGGCAGCAGCGCCTCGTACAGCCGCCGTCCGATGCCGTACCCGACCGCTTCCGGCGCGCACAGCACCGTCATCTCCACCGTGGTCTCGTACGCCCGGCGGGGATGGAACGGGCTGCTGCTCGCGTAGCCCGCGATGTAGCCGTCGCGCTCGGCGACGATCAGGCGGTGGCGCCCGGACGGCGCGTAGTGCGCGAACCAGGCACGCCGCTCGTCGACGGTGAAGGGATCGAGGTCGAACGTCGTCGCCGTGTTCACGACGTAGTGGTTGTAGATCTCCGTCAACCGCGGCAGATCCTCGATGACGGCCGGACGGACGACGACCTCCTTTGCGGAGGCGGAGAGCAGCGGGCGCGGCTGCGGCTTCATGGCGCCAGTCTACGGCGCGCGTGTGACGGCGGCGTTACGTCACCCAAGCGCGAGCGCGGAGACGCCCGCGGCGATCGCGGCCGCCCCGGCGAGGCGTCGGGCCGCGTCGCCCTCGCCGAGCAACCGCAGCCCGAGCAGCGCGCCGATGAGGATGCTCACCTCGCGCGCGGGCGCGACGTAGCTCACCGGCGCGAGCCGCAGCGCCGCCAGCACCATGATGTACGCTCCCGGCGCCAGCACCGCCACGCCGACGACGGCGCGCGTCTGTTCCCGGAACACATCGCGCACCGCCGCCCGCGCGGCCGGCGTCGCGAGCGCGATCGGCGCCATCAGCAGCGCCCGCGCCAGGTCGAGCCCGTAGTTGTAGACCACCGGCGTCACGAAGCTCACGCCCTCGTTGTCCCACAGCGTGTACGTCGCGATGCACAGCCCGGTCGCGAGCGCGAACGCGACCGAGCGCGTCGCCTCGGCGCTGCGGAGCGCGTGGGGCGAGAGCGACATCACCAGGATGCCGCCGACGACCAACGCCGCCCCGACGAGCGCCAGCGCGCTCGGCCGCTCGCTGAAGATCACGATCGCGCCGACGACCGCCAGCGCCGGGCCGGTCCCGCGCGCCAGCGGATAGACCAGCGAAAGGTCGCCCGTGCGATAGCCCTCGATCAGCAGCACGAAGTAGACGAGGTTGAGCGCGCCGGAGACGCCCATGAAGAGCCACGCCTTCGGCCCCAGGTCCTGCCCGGTCCAGGCGAGCACGACGATAGCCAGCGGCAGGTAGACCACCTGCGCCAGGGACGTGAACGCGAACGTGAAGGCGACCGTGCCCGTCGCGCCCTTCGCGAGGAAGTTCCACGTCGCGTGGGCGACCGCCGCCGCGAGCAGCAGCCCCACCGCGGCAGCCGGCATCGCGCCTCCCCCTGAAAACACGGCGAGGGCACCCGCGTGCCCTCGTCCCGATCTGGCGGCGCGCGGTGCCGCGTTAGAGCAGCCCGCGCTCCCGCAGCACCCGCTCGGTCGTCGCGCCGATCTCGGCCGGCGAGTCGCTGATCGTGACGCCGGCGTCCGCGAGCGCCTGCTTCTTCGCGCTCGCCGTGCCCGTATTGCCGGAGATGATCGCGCCCGCATGGCCCATCCGCCGTCCCGGCGGCGCGGTGGAACCGGCGATGAACGCGACGACCGGCTTGGTCATGTGGCGCTTGATGTAGTCCGCCGCGTCCTGCTCCGCGCTGCCGCCGATCTCGCCGATCAGCACCACCGCCGCCGTGTCGGCGTCCGCGTTGAACAGCTCGAGCGCCTCCCGCTGCGTCGTGCCGATGATCGGGTCGCCGCCGACGCCGACGCAAGTCGACTGGCCGATGCCGCGCCGCGTGAGCTGGTCGACGGCCTCGTACACGAGCGTGCCGCTGCGCGAGACGACGCCGACGTTCCCCGGCGAGAACACGTGCCCCGGCATGATGCCGACGCGGCACTCCCCGGCCGTGATCACGCCCGGGCAGTTCGGGCCGATGAGGCGCGTGCCCGAGCCGGCGATCGCGCGCTTCACACGCACCATGTCGATCGTCGGGATGCCTTCGGTGATGCAGACGACGAGCGGCAGGCCCGCGTCCGCGGCCTCGAGGATGGCGTCCGCGGCGAATGGCGCCGGCACGAAGATCAGCGAGCAGTCGGCGCCGGTCTCGCGCACGGCCTCCCGCACGGTGTTGAAGACCGGCACGCCCATCGTGCTCTCGCCGCCGCGGCCGGGTGTGACGCCGGCGACCACCTTCGTGCCATAGTCGATGCAGCGCTGGGTCTGGAACGCGCCCTCCTTGCCCGTGATGCCCTGCACGAGCACGCGCGTGTCCGCGTTGACGAGTACGCTCATCGGTCCGCTCTCCGCCTCGCTCCGGGGCGCCCTCCGGCGGCCCGCGCCATGCTAGCAGCGCCGCCGCTTGCGGGCGAGCGAGCTCTAGCGCCCCGCGCGCGAATCGAGCGGAGGTTACGGCGGCCCGGTCATCCGCTCCGGCGCCGCCACGCGCCCGCCCCCAGCGCGCCGAGCGCGGCGCAGACGGCGAGCGCCATGACGCCGAGGCGAGCGTAATGTCCGCCGCCAGCCGCGGGCGCGATCGCATCGGGCCGCTGCGCGATACCGCCGACGCGCGCCGGCGGCTGCGGGTCCGTGATCCGGTACAGCGTCCCGTCCGCGAAGCCGGCCAGGTACAGCTCGCCGGCATCGTCCTCTCCGAACGACGAGATGAGCAGGGACGTGTCGAGCGCCAGCGTGGAGCTCCATGTCGAGCCGGACTGCGTCGCGGTCCAGATGCGCCCCGAGCAGAAGTCGCCGTACACGTACTTGCCGTAGAGCGTCGGGTCGCTGCCCCGGTAGCGGTAGCCGCCGGTCACGGAGCATCCCAGCGAGTGGTCGTACTGGAGTACCGGGAACGTCTTCCCGCTCGTGTCGCAGCCGGACGGCGGCGCGTAACAGGCGGTGGCCTCCATGACGTTCCAGCCGTAGTTGCGCAGCGTCGCGTCGCCCGCCGGTTGGACGTCGATCTCTTCGAGCGAGTCCTGGCCGACGTCGGCGATGAACAGGTCGCCCGTCGTCCGGTCGAAAGTGAACCGCCACGGGTTGCGCAGCCCGTACGCCCAGATCTCGTCGAGCCCGGGCTGGCCGACGAGCGGGTTCGTCGGCGGCACCGTATACGTCGGCGCGTGCACGTCGATGCGGAGCAGCTTGCCGAGCAGCGTGTTCACGTTCTGCGCGTTGCCGTTCGGGTCGCCGGTGCCGCCCCCGTCACCGAAGCCGACGTAGAGGTAGCCATCGGGCCCGAACTGCAACTCACCACCGTTGTGGTTGACGTAGGTCGGGTGCGGCTGCGTGAGGACCGGCGTGAGGGTGGTGTTGGCGACGTTCGGATTGCCGGACACCGTCATGCGCGCGACGACGAGGTCGTCATTCGTCGCGGTGTACTGGACGTAGAACTCGCCGTTCGTCTTGTACTGTGGGTCGAACACCAGCCCGAGCAGCCCCTGCTCCTGGCCCGATGTCGTGATCAAGCTCGAGATATCGAGGAACGGCGTTGCGAGCAGCGACGCCCCGGTCCAGATGCGCACGGTGCCGCCGCGCTCCACGATGAACAGGCGTCCCGTCCCGTCTCTGGGGCTGACGATGCCGAGCGGCTGCGACAGGCCGCTCGCCAGCGCGTGCAGGTTGATCCCGGACGCCTCGGCGCGGCGCGCCGTCCCCGGCGCCATCGTCGAGACGACGGCCGCGGCCAGCATCGCGAGCAGCAGGACGCGGAGCGCGCAGACAGTGGGTTCCGGAGCCCGGACGGGACGCACGGGCTCCACGGTGCCCGCTCGCGCCACGTTCTGTCAATTCTCCGTCAAGCGACGCCGCGCCGACGGGCTCCTCGCCCGCCGCCCGCATCCTGCAAGAGCCCGGCGCGTGTCACCGGCACGCCGTGCGCGCGCGACATCGCTGCAGTCGTCGGCTCGCGCGACGCCGCAAAACCCCGCGCACCCGTCAGCGGCCAGCGGCAAATCAGCCGATCCCTGCGCGCGAAGGTCCCGTTCGTCTTCAGTGTTGAGGGATGGAGAAGGTTGGTGGAGCCGAGGGGGCTCGAACCCCTGACCTCGACACTGCCAGTGTCGCGCTCTCCCAATTGAGCTACGGCCCCACGCAGCGGTTGCGGCACGTCATGCTAGCAACTGCCGCCGCGTGGCAGCAATCTCGGGGATTCCCGCACGATGCCCGCCGCTGCGCCTGCTATCCTGAGCGCCTCTATGGCCACGAGCACCATTGCCGCCGCCGATGTCCGCGCGCGCCTGCGGCTGCCGGACTCGATCTCGGTGCTCGCGGAGCGCGACTTCCGCGTGATCTGGACCGGCTCCGCGATCTCGCTCGTCGGCACCTGGATGCAGGTGATCGCGCAGGGGCTCGTCGTGCTGTCGCTGTGGAACTCGGCGCTCGCGCTGGGCATCGTCAACGTCGCGCAGTCCCTTCCCACGCTCGCCGTGATGCTCTTCGGCGGCGTACTCGCCGACCGCGCCGACAAGCGCCTGATCCTGCTCGTCACCCAGACGATCATGGCGCTGCTGGCGTTCGCCGTGGGCGTCCTCGTGCTCACCGGCGCCGTGCAGTTCTGGATGCTCCTCGTCATCGCCGCGGGGCTCGGCGTCGCCTTCGGCTACGACATGCCGGCCTATCAGGCGCTCCTGCCGGAACTCGTGGAGCCGGAGAAGATCGGCCAGGTAGTGGCGCTCAACTCCTCCACCTTCCACGGCTCGCGGATGATCGGGCCGGCCATCGCCGGCGCCGCGATCGCCGCGTTTGGCTTCTCCGTCGCGTACTTCCTGAACGCGGCGAGCTTCCTTGCCGTGATCGTGAGCCTGCTGATCATCCGCTCCCGTCCGCGGCGGGACGGCCCGGCGGCCGGCACCTCGGCCATCGACGGCCTGAAGGAAGGCCTGCGCCACGCCGCCGGCCGCCCGAACCTGCGCGTGATGTTACTCATCACCGCGCTCAACACGACCTTCGTCTTCCCCAGCCTCGCGGTGCTGATGCCCCTGTACGCGAAGGACGTGCTGCACGAAGGCGCGAGCGTGCTCGGCCTGTTGATGGCGGCGGCGGGCGTCGGCTCCATGATCGGCGCGCTGATGCTGATCTGGTGGGCGGACCGCCTGCGCGAGGCGCGGATCTGGTTTGGCGCGGTCGCCGCGCCGTCCGGCCTGGTGCTGCTCGCCGTCACGCGCGAGCCGGCGATCGCGATCGCGGTATCGGGGCTCGTCTCGTTCGCGTTCTCATCGCAGCTCGGGCTGATCACGCAGATGATCCAGGAATCGACGCCGTCGCAGTTCCGCGGCCGCGTGATGTCGCTGTTCGGCATCACCTTCAACGGCACGATGCCGTTCGCCGGCCTCGCCACGGCGGCGCTCGCGGTCGCGTTCGGGTTACCGGCCGTCATGGTCGTCGCCGCGGTCTGCTACGCCGCGCTCGCGGCGTGGCTCCTCGTCTTCGCCGCGGGCGGCATCGGCGCGGTCGTGCGCGCGTCGACGGCCGAGTACGAGCTGGTCGCGGTGGGCGGCGGCTAGGCGAGCAGCTCGCCCACGACCTCGTTGATCGCGCGGCCCTCGGCGCGGCCCTTCAGGCGGCTCATCGCGACCGGCATCACCTTGCCCTTGTCCTTCGGCCCGCTCGCTCCCGTCTCGGCGATGATCGCCCGCACTTCGGCGGCGATCTCGTCGCGGCTGAGCTGCTGCGGCAGGTATCCGGTGATGATGCGCAGCTCCGCCTCCTCGCGGCGTACCAGGTCGTCGCGCCCCGCCTTCCGGTATTCCTCGATGCTGTCCCGGCGCTGCTTCGCCTGCTTCTGCACCACATCGAGCACGTCGGGCTCCGCCAGCTCCTGCCGGCTCGAAGACGCGTCCTTCGGGTTCACGCGGGCGATTTCGGCGTTGTTGATCGCGGTCAGCAGGCTACGGAGCACGTCGCGGCGCGTGGCGTCGCCCGCCCGCATCGCTTCCTTCAGGTCGCCCGCAAGCTGTTCCTTCAGTCCCACACGCACTACCTCCGGCCGCTCGCCCGCCGCCACTCTAGCGCCCCCCGCCCCCGGCCGCATCTCGCGCCTTTGCCCGCTCAGGACAGCACCGCGGCTGCCGAAAACGATAATGCAGTGCCTCGCGCTGCCGATACTGAGCGGGCGCCAAGGCTCGGAGGGATCAGCGCCATGTACCAGCGGATGCTCGTGCCAATCGACGGGAGCCACGCCTCGGCGAGCGTGGTGCCGGCGGCTGCCGAGCTCGCGAGCCGGCTCGGCTGCCACGTCGACCTGGTGCTCGTGGAGCCCGTGACCGGCGCCCGCATGCCCCACCCCGACCACCACCGCCCGATCGCCGAGCTCGCCGCGGAATCGCAGACGCTCGTGCCGGGGACCGCGACGCCGCAGTGCATCCGCGCCGCCAACGAGCGCTACGTGGCCCGTCACGTCGAGGAGTTCGAGGCGCAGGGCGTCGAGGCGACGGGCAAGGTCGTCTGGGGCGAGACGGTCGAGCAGATCCTGCGCGCTGCGCTGGAGCTGCGGTCGGACGTCATCGCGATGGCGACCCGCAAGCTGAGCAACTTCAACCGCCGCAACACCGGCAGCATCGCCGAGGAAGTGCTCTGGCGCTCGAAGCTGCCGGTGCTCCTCATCGCGCACGGCTGAACGCGTTTTCCCCCGGTCTCGTCGGGCGCCCGTCGGCCGGGCGGCGGCTGCACGTCCGGTACGGTCCTCCCCCGCCGACGAAGATCGCCATGCCCGCCGCGGCACAGCGCCGCTCGGGCGAGGGTGTGAGGAAGCGCCGGTGCGGCTGCCAACGGTGGACCGGAGTTCTGCCCTGCTGCCGGCCGCCGGCACGTCGCCCGGTGCGCGACCGCGCCGGCCGCTCCGCACGCCGCATCATCCCGCGGGCGGGCGTCCCTGGAGTGAGGTGAGGGGATCGCCGGGCCGGGCGCCCGCCGCGCGGGCCATGCCGGCGCGCGTCACTCGCGCGATGCGAGGAGCGCCGCCACGCGGTCGAGGATGCGGTTGCCCACCTCGTACTTGGTGAGGAGCGGCAGCTCCTCGACGGCGCCGTCCTTGTCGATCAGCGTCACCAGGTTCGTGTCCACGGCAAACCCGGCCTGCGGCGCGCTCACGTCGTTCGCGGCGATCAGGTCCAGGCCCTTGGTGCGGATCTTCGCCCGCGCGTTCTCGCGCATGTCCTGCGTCTCCGCCGCGAAGCCGACCTTCACGAAGCCTCCCTGGAGCCCCGCGATGATGTCTTCGTTCGGCACCAGGTCGATGCGCAGCCCCTCCGCCGAACGCTTGATCTTGTGGTCCGCGGCGTGCGCGGGACGGAAGTCAGCGGGCGCCGCCGCCATGATCAGCGCGTCGCAACCGCGCGTCGCCTCCATGAGCGCCGCCGCCATCTCCGCCGTCGTGCGCACGTCCACGCGCGCGACGCGCCACGGCGTCTCGAGCGCCACGGGCCCGGCGACGAGCGTCACCTCCGCGCCGCGGTCACGCGCCGCCTCGGCGATCGCGAAGCCCATCTTGCCCGAGGAGCGGTTGCCGATGAAGCGCACCGGGTCAACCGGCTCCTGCGTGCCGCCCGCGCTCACCACCACGCGGCGGCCGCGGAAGTCGTGCTTCTCCGCGAGCGTCGCCCGCAGCGCCGCCACGAGCACGTCCGTCGAAACGAGCCGCCCGGCGCCGGTGCGCCCGCTCGCCAGGCGCCCTTCCTCCGGGCCGATGAACATCGCGCCGCGCTGGCGCAGGAGCGCGCAGTTCGCGCGCGTCGCCGCGTGCTCCCACATCTGGCTGTCCATGGCGGGCGCGATGAGCAGCGGGGCCGTCGTCGCGAGCGCCGTGAGCGCCAGCAGGTCGTCCGCCATCCCGTGCGCCAGGCGCGCGATCGTCGTCGCCGACGCGGGCGCGATGAGCATCGCATCGGCGCCGCGCGCGAGCTCGACGTGTTGCTCGGCGAGCGGCGACGACTCGTCGAACATGTCCGGGTACACCGGCCGCAGCGTGAGCGCCCGGAACGTGAGCGGCGAGACGAAGCGCCGCGCCGACTCCGTCAGGATCACGTCCACGCGCGCCCCGGCCTGGGTGAGCTTGCTGGCAACGTCCGCCGCCTTGTAGCTCGCGATGCTGCCGCACACGCCGAGCACGATCCGCCGTTCTTCGAGCATGTCAGTCCCGCCCGCTGCGCTGCTGCATCTGGTGCAGGATGCGGAGCCCCGTGAGCGTCAGGTTCGGGTCGACGGCGTCGAACACGCGCGTCTCTTTTGCCAGCAGCGGCGCCCAACCGCCGGTCGCGATCACCCGCGCCTTGCCGCCCAACTCCTTCTTGAAGCGCGCGACCATCCCTTCCAGCAAGCCGACGTAGCCGTACAGCGTGCCCGACTGGATCGCCGCGACCGTGTTCTTGCCGATCGCCGCCTTCGGCCGCTCGAGCTCGACGCGGTGCAGCTTCGCCGCGCGCTCAAAGAGCGCCTCCGAAGCGATGCCGATGCCGGGTGCGATCGCGCCTCCCATGTACTCCCCGTCCGCCGAGACCGCATCGAACACGGTCGCGGTGCCAAAGTCGACGATGATCAGCGGCGGCGGCCCGTAGAGCCGCAGCGCCGCCACGACGTCAACGATGCGGTCGGCGCCGACGTCGCGAGGGTTGTCGTAGAGGATGCGCACGCCGGTGCGCGTACCCGTGTCCACCACCATCGGCTCGACGCCGAAGTAGCGCTTGCAGAGCTGCTCGAACACCGGCACCAGGTCTGGCACGACCGAGGCGATGATCGCCTCGCGGATGCCGCGCGGATCGATGCCGGCGTGCTCGAGCAGGCCCAGCACCGTGACCGCGTACTCGTCGGTGAGCCGCTCGATGTCGGTCGCCAGCCGCCAGGTCGCGCGGACCTCCTCGCCATCGAAGATGCCGACGGTCACGTTGGTGTTGCCGATGTCCAGCGCCGCGAGCAATCGACCACCTCGATTCCGCGCGAAGTATAAACCGCCCGCGGACGCCTGCGGCGCGCGGCGGTACCATGCCCGGGCATGGAGCAGCCGCCCGCCACGCCCGATCTCGTCGCGCACATGGCCACCTGGTCCGGCACGCACAGGCCGAACAGCCTGCCCGCCGTCCTCGAGTGCGTGGACGCCGGCGTACGGCGCGTCGAGCTCGACGTCCACTCGCTCGACGGCGACGACTGGACCGTCTCGCACGACCGCCGGCTGGAGGCGGAGACCACGGGAAGCGGCCCCATCGGCCGCGCGACGCCCGATGACATCCGCGCCGTGCGCTTCCGCGACGGCGCCGGCGGCCGGCCGGCGTTGCTCTCGGAGGTCGTGGACGCCGTGCGCGGCGCCGCGATCGAGCTGCAGCTCGACCTCAAAGACTGGCGCCCGATGCCGGAAGCGCGCCTGCGCCCGCTCGGCCGCATCGTGGCGCCCCTCGGGCCGCGCGTCATCGTGTCGACCGGACAGGACTGGAACCTGCGCCGCCTGCGCGAGCACGCGCCGGACGTGCGCTACGGCTTCGACCCCGGGCACTACCTCGACTATGCGGTCGAAGGCTCGCCCGTCTTCCTCCCGCGCACGATGGGCGCGTACGGCTACCGCGACGACCACCCGCTGGCCTTCGGACGCACCGAAGAGACGGCGGACTACCTGCGCGAGCGGTTCGAGATCCTCCATGTCGCGGCGCCGGACGCGCGGGAATACTTCCTCGACTGGCGGCTGGTGCTGCAGATGCTCGACGACGGCTTCGACGCCGCCGCGTGGCTGCACGCGCGGGGCATCGGCGCGAACGTCTGGACGCTCGACGTCGCGACGGAGCGCGAAGACGCGCAGGCGCGGTTCCATGCGTTCGCGCGACTCGCGGCGGCGGGCATCGACCGCGTCACGACGAACACCGGCCCGGCGTGGCGGCGCTTGCTGGCGACCGCGGGCGTCAGCGGAGCGTGAGCTGGACGACGGTGCCCGGCACGAGCCCGAGGCGGGCGGCGGCGCCCGCGTTCACCTCCAGCACGTAGCGGATGTTCTCCGAGGGCGAGTACAGCGGCAGCCGGCTGTCCGGCGTGCCCGGCTGCGGCTGCACCCCCGGCGTCACCTCCGCGACAGTCTTGGTCTCGTCGATCCACACGAAGTCGAGCGGGAAACGCATCCCCTTCATCCAGAACCCGGGCCGCGACGGCTGTCCCATGTCGAACAGCATGCCGGCATCGGCCGGCAGCGCATCGCGGTAGGCGAGCCCTGTCTCGCGTGACCGTGGCGTGTCCGCGACCTCCACGCGGAGGTCGTGGCCGGCGAATGACAGCGTCGCCGTGGGCAGGCCGACATTCGGGGTCCCCGCCTCGAAGGTGACGCCGGGCGTCGGGGAGGAGCGCGCGTCGCCGCCGCCGCACGCCGCGACGGCGATCGCGAGCGCGACGAGCGGCGCGAGCGCGCGCAGGCGCTGCATGCAGCCATGATACAATTCTGCGATTTGCGGGCGAGGAGGAGCGGCATGCACGCACCATCGCACCGGCGAACCGCGGCGACCCGGGCCGCCAGTTGAGCGAGATCGCCCGGGAACGCGCCACCGCACCGGCGCTCGCGCGCAGCATCGACTGGCCGCTCGCCGCGCGCACCGCCGCCGCCGTCGTCGCGGCCTCCTACGTCGGCTACTTCCTCTTCACCGGCATGCCGCAGCTCACGCTGCAGGTGTTCCCGCGCACGCTCGTCGTGCACGTCATGGTCGGTGCCGTCGCGGTCGCGTATCTCGCGTACCTCGCCGCCTCGCGGCGCCTCCCGGGCGGCACGCTGCTCGACCTCGGGGTGCTCGCCTTCGTCGCCGCCTACGCCATCGCCGCCGCGACCTCCGTCAGCTGGCGCGTCAGCATCGAAGCGACGCTCCAGATCGCCGCCGCACTGATGATCTTCTATGCCCTCGCCGACCTGCCACTGCTCAGCGCCGATGGCCTGCGCCGCGGTGTCCTGTTGCTGGGGCTGGCGCTCGCCGTCTACGCGCTCTGGGTCGTCGGCAACGACTACGCGGACTACCTGCGCCTGACCCGCAGCGTCGAGGGGCTCGACCCCGGGAACATCTTCCCGCCCACCGTCCCGCGCGTCCACGATGTCAGCGACCACACGAACGTGCTGGCGATGCTGCTCGCGCTGTTCATGCCGTTCTTCGCGCTCGCCGCCTGGCGCCCGTCCGGCCCGTGGGAGCGCGCGGCCGGCATCGCTGCCCTCGCCTGCGGCGCGATGGCGCTCTTCCTGACGCTCTCGCGCGGCGGCTGGGCCGGCGCCGGAGCCGGCCTCGTCCTGGCGGCCGCGGGCTGGTGGACGACGCTGCGCGTCGCGGAGCGCGAGGCCGCGGGCAGCGCCTGGTCCTGGCGCTCCCTCGTGCCCGCGGGACTCAGCCCGACGGCCCTCGCCGCGATCGGCGGCGCCATCGCGCTCGCAGTGTTCGGCGTGCTCGCGTTCCTCTCGAAGTCATCGGCGCGGCCCGGCTGGCTCTTCCGCAGCTCGCTCTCGCCGCGCGAGGACGCATGGAAGGCGGCATGGCACATCTTCACCGACAACCCGCTCACCGGCGCCGGACCCGGCACGTTCGGGCTGCTCTACCCGCAGTACAGCGGCAAGTTTGCCGTCCACACGCAGCACGCCCACAACGGCTTCCTGCAGGTCGCCGATGACGCCGGCCTGCTCGGACTGCTCGGCCTCGCCGCGCTGGCGGGCGCGTCCGCCTGGCTCCTCTGGCGCACCTGGCGCGATGGCGCGCTGCTCCGGCGCCTTCTCGCCGTGACCGTGGCGGCGGGGCTGCTCGGGTTCGCCGTGCACAACGTCGTCGATGCGGGGAACATCTGGAAGGCGCCGGGCTTCGCGCTCGCGATCGTCGGCGCGCTGCTCGTGCGCACCTACCGTGAGTCGCACGCCACGGCGCCCGCGCGCGCGCTGCCCGGCTGGGCATGGGCTGGCGGGCTGGCTGCCCGCACGGTGCTCGCGGCGCTCGTCGTGGTGCCACTGCTCGGGTGGTACCGCATCGACCGCGCGCACCATTCCTACTGGCTGGCGATGGACGCATTCCCCCGCCGCGGCGACCCCGCCCACCCGGACGCGCTGCGCACGGCGCTGCGCGATATGCAGGACGCCGTCGACCGGGACTCGAGCATGATGGTGTACCAGCTCCAGCTCGGGCAGATGCAGGCGACGGTGTACGCGGAGGCGCAGGAGAAGGACCGCGTGCTCATCGACAACGCCGTCGCCCACCTGCAGCGCGCCGTCGCGCTCGACGAGCGCAGCGACATCGCGCATGCCGACCTCGCGCGCGCCTACCAGCTCGCCGGGGACGACACGCGCGCCGCGGACGAAGCCGCGAAGGTGCGGGTGATCGCCCGCGACCACATGCAGCCCGTCCTCGCGGCGGGCGAGGTGTACGAGGACCTCGGCCGCACGGACGATGCGATCGCGACGTACGCGCAGGCCCTGTCGATCGACGCAGGGCTCTCCACGTCCACCTTCTGGCAGGAGACCGGCTTCCGCCGCGCCCACTTCGACGACGTGCTCGCGCGCTCCGCGATCGCCGTGAACGGCTGCACGCACGGGTCGTACCTGGTCGAGGCGCACCGCTTCGACCCGCGCACGTCGCTCGCGGCCCTCGCGCAGGACGCCGAGGCGTGCAAGTTCCTCGTCTTCAGCCGGCCCGATGACCTGGTGCTGCGCGTCGCGTACGCGCGCATCCTCATGCAGCAGGGCGAGCGCGACGACGCGCTGGGGCACCTGCTGACGGCCGAGAAGCGCCAACCGGACTTCGGGCCCGTGCACACGGAGCTGGGCCGCTGGTACGCGGACGCCGGCGACCTCGACGCCGCCCGGCACGAGTGGGTACGCGGCTCCGAGCTGGACCAGCCGGAGTCCGTGCTCCTCCTCGGCGACTCGTACCCCGCCGGGCAGGTGCCGAAGCAAGTGCGCGACCGCCTGCAGGAGCTGGTCGATGACGGCGGCGGCACCCGGATCCAGAACGACCTGCAGTCGATCCTCTACTATCGTATGAAGTACGGGCGGGTCTCCCCGCTCGATACCATGATTCCCGGCGGCTGGCAGCGGGCCGAGCCGCGCATCTACGCGGAGATGCGGTCGGCGCTCGACCGCTGGGACGAGGCGGAGGGCGGCTGAAGCCGCGCCCGCTCCTTGACGACACTCGGGTGAGAGTGTTGTTCAGGCCGGTTAACCTTTTCCGCCCCCGAGGCGTTCTACAGACGTTGGAGGAGGCGGCTCGGGTGGGGACGGCCCCGGAGGCGGGCGGAGCGCATGGCCCTGATCCCTTCGTTCGATAACGAGGTATCACGGGTGGAACCGCCCAGCTTCCCGGCTGTCTCGCTCGAGCTCGAACGCGAGGCGGTGAACCGCGCGCGCGCCGGCGAGCAGCAGGCTCTCGCTGACCTCTACGACTGGTACATGCCGCGCGTGTACCGGTATGCGCTGGCCCGCGTCGGCAACGTCGCCGAAGCCGAAGACATCACCGAGGAGGTGTTCCTCAAGATGCTCGGGGCGATCGCCGACTTCCGCTGGAAGGACGTGCCGTTCTCGTCGTGGTTGTTCCGCATCGCGCACAACCACGTCGCGAC
>Ga0070741_10003872_pt1 | contig 35971 bp, 33 predicted proteins | sample Coa_R1_4_FD_66440 | JGI IMG/M metagenome (GOLD analysis project Ga0070741, IMG submission 66440) | Surface soil microbial communities from Centralia Pennsylvania, which are recovering from an underground coalmine fire - Coalmine... | ecosystem: Environmental > Terrestrial > Soil > Unclassified ... | reverse complement strand
CCGTGCTCGGTGAAGACCTGGTCGTACGCGCGCGGCGACAGGAACTGCTGGCCGGGCCGCGCGAGCTCGGTTCGCATGAGGAGGGCGAAGATCCCGGCGATCACGAAGAAGGCCAGCGAGTTGATGATGTAGAGGATTCCGATCCGCTTGTGATCCGTGGTGGTGAGCCACGAGAGCAGGCGGCGCCCGAACGGCTCGGGACGAGCGACCGGGCGAGCTTCGGTGATGGCCACGATCAGCTCCCTTTCTGTCCGGACGGTGGGTTCCCGACGATGAACACGCCCGACATCGCGGGTCCGTGCACGTTGCACTGGAAGTAGTAGCGGCCGGGGTCGAGCGTTGGGATCGTCTCGGTCCTGGTGGCGACTCCGGGGAACTTTCCGCTGGCGAAGAACTGGTGCGCCGTGTCGATCCCGTTCCAGATCGCGAAGTTGTGGTCGATGCCGCCGTCGTCGTTGGTGATCGTGAGCGCGATCGGCGTGCCCTGGGGAACGTGGATGCAGTTCGTGTCCCACGAGATGTTGTGGGCGGTGATGTGGACGGAGGCCCCGCTCGTCTGCGGGCAGTTGATGCTCAGTGCCGCCTTCCGTTCCTTCTTGACCCAGGCGGAGAAGTCGGTCGGCGAGACGACGCGTACCACGAAACGCATCTGGTAATGGCCGAGCCCGCAGTACTCCGCGCACTGTCCCTGGAACGTTCCGATCCGCGTGGGCGTCCAGGTGAAGTCGTTCGGGTGTCCCGGCATGGCGTTGCGCATGAAGTAGAAGGCCGGCACGAAGAACTCGTGCATCACGTCGTTCGACACGATGTGGATGTGGATCGGCTCGTCGACGGGCACCTCCATGACGAGCGGGCGAACGAAGCTCTTCCCGCTCACGACCACGCCCTCGTTCTCGTAGAAGGCGGACCACTGCCACTGGGAGCCCGTGATGTCGATGACCTCGGGCGACTGTGGGTTCTCCTGGACACGGGCGAGCGTGATCTCGCCGAACGGATACAACGTTGCGACGATCACCGCCCCGATCAAGAAGAACAGCAGGATCATGCGATTCGTGCCGTGCCACTGGGGCCCCTCGGCCCCATCGTCCCGCCGACGGCGATACCGGACGATCGCCCAGAGCAGCGCTCCCTCGACGCCCACGAACACGAGCGTGGCCAGCCCGAGGGTGATGTAGAACAGGCGGTGGGTGTCCTGGGCCTGAGTTGTGGCGGGCTGCTGGGTACACCCCGCGAGCGCCGCGGCGGCGACGAACGTCGCGAGCCCGCGCAGCCAACGCCGAAGCATCGTCGATCGCATCTGCCGACGGCTACGTCACCTTGAACTGGAAGACCATGCCGATCGCGGCGTGGGGTGGACCGTTCTCCTGCCCGTTCGGCTTGCCCGTCTGCCAGCAGGCGATCGCGTAGTTGCCGGGCGGCAGGTACAGGGTCTCGATCACGCTCGCGCCCGTATCAGCCGGCCCGAAGTCGCCTCCGATGTGAAGCCATTCGTCCTCCGAGTCCGGCCCCTTGGCCTTGGCGTCGTTGATCACGTCCTGAGCGGTCTTCCCGGGCGGCAGCGCGATGGGGATCATCTCGTGCGTGATCGGGAACGACTCCTGGTTCTCGAAGCGAAACATGTGGAGGCCGGAGGGCAGGGTCGCGGGCATGCCGTGGTACCGGAACTTCTGAACGAACACGGTGGTGAGCGGGATCGAGCTCGATGCGTTCGAGCTCTTGGAACATGCGGTGGAGAGCATGGCCAAGGCGCCGGCCAATGCCAGGAACGTCCTGCCTACGTGATGTCCGCCTCGACTCGTCATCGGCACCCCCCACGTCTCGCCGAGCTGCTCGGCCGGCGGCCGGCGGCCGCCACGGCCCATGACGGTGACTCACATACCATCCGAACGCGGGGTCCAACAGCGGTGCACCGCAAAGATGACGGCGCCGTAATGCGGGCTTCCGCGTCATCCGCCGCGCCACGTGCGCTGCGACGCGGAACCATGACAGCCGTGAAATGTTCCGTCCGGACGGACCACCGTACGATCGGGGCGTGGCACCAACGTGCGGCCGAGGGGATCGGACGTCCGGAGGGCGCGTCGGCCGGTCGGGCCGTCTCGACCCCCGATGATTGCGGTCGACGGGTTCCAACCGGCGGCGCTCCTCGCGCTCTGCGCGGTCGCCGGCACGTACCTCGTCGGCGTTCGTCGGGTCCGACGGGGTCGGGCGCCGTCGGCGTGGAGGGCGGCGCGGTGTGGCTCGTTCCTGGCGGGCGTCGCGGTCATGGCCGTAGCGCTCGAGCCCCCCTTCGACGAGTACGCCGACCGGCTGTTCTCCGTTCACATGGTCCAGCACCTGCTCCTCATCGAGCTGGCGGCGCCGCTGCTCCTGCTCGGCAGGCCCGTCACCCTTGCCGTGGCGGCGACACCGCCTCCGGTCCGCGCGCGCATGACGTCGCTCGCCCGCGGGCCGGTCGCGCGAGCGCTCGCGTCCCCCCTCGTCGACTTCGGGTTCCTCGGCCTGGTGCTCTGGGTGTCACACCTCACGTCGTGGTACGAGGCCGCCCTTGCGAGCGACGTGGTTCACGCGCTCGAGCACCTCGCGTACCTGGTCGGCGCGCTGCTGTTCTGGTGGCCGGTGATCGGTCGCGACCTCGGCGCGGCCCGCCTGTCCCACCCGGGTCGGATCCTGTACCTGTTCCTGTCGATGCCGGTGCAGTCGCTCCTCGGTTTCGTGATCACCTCGGCAGGCCACGTCCTGTATCCGCACTACGCGGCCGTCGCGCGGACGCTCGGCGTCTCGGCGATGGCCGATCAGCGGCTGGGGGGCACCCTCATGTGGGAGGGGTCCATGCTGGTGGGCGTCGTCGCGGTCTCGGCGGTGCTCATCGACTGGATGGCCCAGGACGAGCGGGACGCCCGCCGCGCGGACGCCCGGCTGGCGCGTGGGCCCCGGACGGTCGGCGCCGGCCCAGCGGCCGAGGGCGAGGTGTCCTGAGATGGTGGCACGGCCGGGCGTGGGTGCGCGTGCACGGGCGGCTCTGGCCGGCCTGGTGGTCGTCGTGCTGGCGGCGACCTCCTGGATGCTCTGGCGTGGAGGCGGGGGGTCGAGCGCCGCGTCGCGGGGCGCCGTGGTGCCCGGCCGGCCGGTGCCGGTGAATCGCCCGGCTCCGCGGCTCAGGCTGCCGGTGCTCGGGGGCCGGGGCCTCCTGTGGGTAGGCGGGGTCGACGGCGGTGTGACGGTCGTGAGCTTCTGGGCGTCGTGGTGCACCGCCTGTCGAACGGAGATGCCGGAGCTCGCGAGCTTGTGGAAGCAGTACCGGCGGCGGTCGGTCCGCTTCGTGGGCGTCGACTACGTGGATCGGACGAAGGCGGCGCTCGCGTTCGCTCGCGCTCGGGGCATGGATTACCCCAGCGGGATCGACGCGAACGGCTCTGCGGGGGACGCGTTCGGCATCTTCGGTCTTCCCACGACGTTCATCATCGGTCCCGACGGGCGGCTCCGGTACGTCGTGAACGGCAAGATCGATCCCGCGTCGTTTCGGGCGGCGCTCGACTCGGTGCTCCGGACGCTCTCGGGAGGCGGCGCGGCGTGAGGCGCCGGATCGGTGCGGTGGCCGGCGTCTTCGCGCTGCTGCTGGCGGCCTGCGGGTCGACGGCGGGAGCTGGGACGTCCGGGACCTCGCGAGTCGCGTCGGCCACCCCTGCCCCCGACTTCGCGCTCACGGACCAGTTCGGGCATCCCGAGCGGCTCTCGGACTTCCGGGGTCGCACGGTCCTGTTGACCTTCGTGGACAGCACGTGCACCACCATCTGCCCGCTGACCGCGCAGCTCATGTGGCGGGCAAGGCAGGACGTCGGCACCGCGATCCCGGTCCAGCTCCTGGCGGTGAACGCCAACCCCAGGTCGACGTCGGTCTCTGCCGTGCGGCGATGGTCGGCTCGACACCGGATGCTGCGCCGCTGGTTGTTCCTCACCGGCTCTGTACAGCAGCTGAGGTCCGTATGGCGCGGCTACGGGATCGAGGCGAAGGTCGTGCACGGCGACGTGGACCACACGGCGGTGATCTACGTGATCGATCCGGCGGGACGCGTGCGTGCCGCCTTCCCGATCGCGGAGCGGCGCGGGATCGAGGCCGAGGCGCGGACGATCGCCGACGCGATACGGGCGGTGGGCGCTCCCGGCTGAGCTCCTCCGCTAGGCGGATGAGCGGCGGACCTCCTCGATCCGGTCGCAGATGAGCTCGGGCGCCGTGCCCTTGATGAGGTAGGCGGCGGCCCCCGCGTCGGCAGCCGCCGCCGAGAGTGCCGGGTCGTCGTAGGCGGACAGGGCGATCACCCGGACGTGGGGCGCCCGCTCCAGGATCTCGCGCGTCGCATCGATCCCGTTCTTCCCCGGCATGCGGATGTCCATGAGCACCACGTCGGGTCGCAGCTCGAGCGCTGCCGCCACCCCGACCAGACCGTCCTCGGCGAGCCCGACCACGTCGAATCCGCAGTCGGCCAGCATGTCGCGGAGCGCCGAGCGGACCTCCGGGTCGTCGTCGACGACGAGGACCCGGCAGGCGAGCGTCTTCGCGCTCATGGCCCTTGCGGATCCGGCTCGATGGACGGGCGACTCATGCCTCATCCATCGGAACGGGGGCGCCGCCTCCTGAGTGGGATGGGCCGGAGGCCGGCCATCAGTCCAGAGCCGCGGCCAGGTCGCGAACGAGGTCCTCGGGGTGCTCGATCCCAACCGAGAGCCGAACCAGGGTCTCGGGGACCTCGAGCGGCGAGCCCGCCACGCTCGCGTGGGTCATCGGAGCGGGGAGCTCGATCAGCGACTCCACTCCGCCCAGGGACTCCGCGAGGAAGAACAGCCGAGTCCGACCGGCCACGCGGAAGGCCTCCTCCTTCGACCGCAGCTCGAAGGACACCATTCCGCCGAAGTCCCTCATCTGTCGAACGGCGACCTCGAAGCCGGGGTGCCCGGGCAGGCCCGGATAGTGCACCCTCGCGACCCTCGGGTGGCCCTGGAGGAGCTCGACGATCGCCCTGGCTCCCCGGCAGTGAGCCTCCATCCGGACGGCGAGAGTCTTCAGACCCCGGAGCGCGAGGTAGCAGTCCATCGGCCCCGGCACCGCGCCCACGGCGTTCTGCAGGAAGGCCAGTCGCTCGGCGAGCTCCTCGTCGCCGGTGACGATCGCGCCGGCGACCAGGTCGGAGTGCCCGGCCAGGTACTTCGTCACCGAGTGGACGACGACGTCGGCCCCGAGCTCGAGCGGCCGCTGGAGGTACGGGGTCGCGAACGTGTTGTCCACGACGCACCGGGCGCCGGCAGCGTGGGCGATCTCGGCGACCGCGGCCACGTCGACCACCTTCAGGAGCGGGTTGGTCGGGGTCTCCACCCAGATCACTCGCGTCGTGTCGCGGACCGCGGACGCGACCGCCTGCGGGTCCGTCATGTCGACCACGTCGAAGGCGAGGCCCCAGCCCGCGAGGACGCGTGCGAGGAGCCGGTAGGTTCCGCCGTAGACGTCGTTGCCGAGCAGGACGTGATCCCCGGGCGCGAGGGTAAGGAGCAAGGTGGTCTCGGCCGCCAGCCCCGACGCGAAGGCCAGACACCGCGTCCCGCCCTCCAGCGACGCGAGCGCGGTCTGGAACGCCTCGCGCGTGGGATTGCCTCCTCGCGCGTAGTCGTAGCGCCTCGGCCGTCCGACCTCCGGCTGCGCGTAGGTGGAGGTCTGATAGATCGGCACGTTCACGGCCCCGAACTGGGGCTCCGGCTCCTGCCCGGCGTGGATCGCCAGGGTCTCGAACCTCATCGCATCTCCGGGGGAAGCTCCCACCCTCGCCTCCTCAGCTCGTCGACCGCCCGCTGGCCCTTCCGCGCCGCCCGCCACAGCGCGGACTTTCGCTTCGCGTCGTGTCCCGGCGCGAACTCCCCTCCGGTGAGCGCGGCGCACGCCGGGTCGCCGCATCGGCACGCGGCCAGCCCGGGGAGCGGCGGCTGCCGGTCGGGCGAGGCCGGCGCCTCCGCGCGCCGATACGGATGGGCGGGAAGCGTCGGCGCCGGCAGGACGATCAGGCCCTCGGCGGGATCCCCGGGCGCGCTGAAGCGACGCTGGAGCGCGAGCAGACCCGTGAGCGCCGCGAGCGCGGCGTCGACCTGGTCGGGGGAGCGGAGGCCCGAGACGTCCACGCCGGACCGCGCGAGAACCGAGCGGCGCCATCGGTGCTTGGGGATCGAGACGGGCGGCAGGCAGCCGGCCAGAACCACCGCCGACGCGTGCGGAAAGACCTCGATGGCCGTTCCGGCGACCCGCCCTCCGCGGTAGCGCGGGTACCGCCCGGCGACCTGCGCGAACGTCTCGAAGCCCACGGTCATCCACTCGTAGAACGGGTGCTCGGCCATCCGGGCATCGCTCGGCGTGTTGAAGCACTGGATGCCGAAACAGCGGAGCTCGCGCTCGGTCAGGCGCGAGCGGCCGGAGCGGGCCCAGTCGGGCGGGGCGTCGATCGCGACGACGTCGGGCTCGAGCTCCGCGACGAGCGCCGGGAGCGCCTGCGTCGACACGTGGCGGTGGGCATCGAGCACCCGCCGCTCGCCGTCGAGCAGGACGAGGTCGAGGCCCTTGCGGACGCCGACGTCGATGCCGAGCGCGCGCACGCCCGGTTCCTACCCGGCCCGGCCGTGGGCCAGGAACTCGAGGAGGTCGCTCCGGGTGAGCACGCCGAGGGCCCGACCGGAATCGACCACGAGCACGGCCGGCCCGTGCTGCAGGGCCTCGAAGGCGATCTCGATCGGCTCGCCGCGCTCGACCATCGCGATCGGCGGCCCCATCACCTCCGCCACGTCGGCCTGGAGGGCGTCCGGGTCGCGGAAGATCCGGTCCAGGAGCGTCCGCTCCCGGATGGACCCCACGAACTGCGCGACGTCCGACGCGTCCTCGCGTACGACCGGTGCCTGCGAGATGCCGAACCGCTGAAGGACGTCGATGGCGTGGCGAACCTTGTCGTGCGCCCCCACGGTCACGAGCCGCGGGACGCCCGCCGGCTTGGCGGCGAGCACGGCGTCGACCCGGGCGACCTCGGGACGCTCCAGCAGCCCGTACTGCAGGAGCCATGTGTCCGAGTAGAGCTTGGAGAGATAGTTCCGGCCGGTGTCGGGGAGGATCACCACCATCGTGGCGCGCTCGTCCAGCTCGCGGGCGACCTCGAGCGCGGCGAACACGGCGGTCCCGGACGACCCGCCGACCAGGATCCCCTCCTGTCGGGTGACGGCCCGGGCCGTTCGGAACGCGTCGCGGTCCGAGACCCGGACCCACCGATCGACCACCGACGGGTCGAACGTCTCCGGCAGGAAGTCCTCGCCGATCCCCTCCGTCAGGTAGGGGTGGACCTCCCCGCCCGAGAGCAACGAGCCCTCCGGGTCGGCGCCGACGACCAGCAGATCGGGCTTGCGTTCCTTGAGGTACCGGGCGGTCCCGGTGATGGTCCCGCCGGTGCCGACGCCGGCGACGAGCACGTCGATCGCGCCGTCGGTCTGCTCCCAGATCTCAGGCCCGGTGGTCTCGTAGTGCGCGCGGGGATTCTCCTGGTTGAAGTACTGGTTGGGCTGGAAGGCGTTCGGGATCTCCTCGGCGAGCCGGTCGGCGACCCGGTAGTAGGACTCGGGGGATTCGGGCGGGACGGCCGTGGGGGTGATGACGACCTCGGCGCCGTAGGCGCGGAGGAGGGCGACCTTCTCCTGGCTCATCTTGTCGGGCATCACGAAGATGCACCGGTACCCCTTGATGGAGGCGGCGATGGCCAATCCGTGCCCGGTGTTGCCCGAGGTCGGCTCGACGATCGTGCCGCCCGGCTTGAGCAGGCCGGCGCGCTCGGCGGCCTCGATCATGCGGAGCCCGATCCGGTCCTTCACGCTCCCGCCGGGGTTCAGCATCTCGAGCTTGCCGAGCACGGTGGGGCGGACGCCGCGCGTGACCCTGTGGAGCCGGACGAGGGGCGTTCGACCGACCGCGTCGAGGAACGTGTCCAGCACCTGCACGAAGACCCCCCGTGGCTCCGCCGATCCGGCCCCCTATTGTGCTTTACTCGCGCCGAAGCGTCCCGACCCGAAGACCGGAGGCGCGGTGGGCGGCGACTCGGAGCCTCGTCCGAGCGAATCGGTGCTCGTGGTCGAGGACGACCGGTTCATCGCTCGGCTGCTGCAGGTGGAGCTGAGCGGCGCCGGATACGAGGTTCGGCTGGCGAGCGACGGCGTCGAGGCCCTCAACGCCGCGTTCGAGCGGTGTCCCGACCTCGTCCTCGCCGACGTGATGATGCCGAACATGGACGGTTTCGAGATGACGCGGAGGCTTCGCGAGGATCCCCGCACCGAGGGGGTGAGCATCATCATGCTGACCGCGCGCGGACTCGCGGCGGACAAGCTCGAGGGGCTCACGGCCGGCGCCGACGACTACATCGTCAAGCCGTTCGACAACGAGGAGCTGCTCGCGCGCGTGCGGGGCGTTCTGCGACGCGCGGCGTACATGCGCGCCGTCTCACCGCTGACCGGCCTGCCGGGAAACGTCCGAATCGAGGACGAGATCCAGGCTCGCGTGAGCGCGCGCGAGCCCTTCGCGCTGATGTACCTCGACCTGGACAACTTCAAGGCGTTCAGCGACCGCTACGGGTTCGTGCGCGGGGACGAGGCGCTCAGGTCGACCGGCCGGCTCATCCGCGATGCCGCGAAGGCGATCGCCGGGCCCACCACCTTCGTCGGGCACATCGGCGGCGACGATTTCGTCGTCATCACCACGCCCGAGCTCGCCGTCCCGGTCGCCGAGGAGATCATTCGGCGGTTCGACGCTCTGTCGCCGACCCTGTACGACCCGGCGGACGCGCAGCGGGGCGCCATCGAGTCCGAGGACCGCCAAGGGGCCCGCCGGCGCTTCCCGTTGCTCTCGATCTCCATCGGCATCGCGACCACACGGGTTCGCACGTTCGACCACCGGGCCGAGGTGGTGCAGGTGGCCACGGAGCTCAAGAACTACGCGAAGCGAACGGCCGGCTCCTCGTACGCCGTGGACCGCCGGGGGGCCTGAACCGGGTGCGGCGCTTCACCTCGGCTGCGTTGGTGCCGATCCCGACTCGATGGGCGGGGAGATCGACGTGACGACCGATGTCGGCACCGAGGAGCCCGGGCGGACCGATCCGGCCCCGGAGTCCATCGTGGTCGTCGACGACGACCCGTTCATCGCCCGGCTGCTGGAGATCGAGCTCCGCGCGGCCGGCTACGCGGTGCGCGTCGCGTCCGACGGCCAGCAGGCGCTGGAGCTCGTGTACGAGGAACTGCCCGACCTCGTCCTCGCCGACGTGATGATGCCGAACATGGACGGGTTCGAGCTCACCCGACGCCTCCGCCGGGACAGTCGCACGAACTCCGTCAGCGTGATCATGCTGACGGCTCGGGGCTTGTCCGCCGACAAGCTGGAGGGCTTCTCGGTCGGCGCCGACGACTACATCGTCAAGCCGTTCGACATGCCGGAGCTCCTCGCGAGGATCCGGGGCGTGCTTCGGCGGGCGAGGGAGATGCGAGCGCAGTCACCGCTCACGTCGCTTCCGGGCAACGTGCGGATCGAGGAGGAGATCGAGCGCCGCGTGCGCTCCGGAGCTTCGTTCGCGATCCTGTACGCCGATCTCGACCACTTCAAGGCCTACAACGATCACTACGGATTCCTGCGGGGGGACCGGGTGATCCAGCTCACCGCGCGCCTCATCCAGGAGACGGCGCTCGAGGTGGGCGGCGAGGGAGCCTTCGTCGGTCACGTCGGGGGCGACGACTTCGTGGTGGCGTGCGAGGCCGAGGACGCGGAGGCGATCGCGCGGGCGATCATCGAACGGTTCGACCGTGAGGTGCCGCAGCACTACGACCCGGAGGATCGGGCGCGTGGCTTCATCGAGGTCGTCGACCGGCGCGGCGAGACCCAGCGCTTCCCGTTCCTGTCGATCTCGATCGGCATCGCCTCAAGCGCCCGCCGCCGCTTCACGCACTTCGCCGAGGTCGTGGCGGTCGCGACCGAGATGAAGGCCTACACCAAGGGCATCCGGGGGTCGTCCTTCGCCGTCGATCGGCGCGTCTCGTAGCGTTGGGTCTTCTGAGCGGGGCCCTCAGGCCGCGGGCTCCACGAACGCGGGGAAGTCCAGGACGAACGTGCTCCCTCCGCCCGCGCGCGGGAGGACGCCGATCGAACCACCGTGGGCCCGCATGATCCTCCCGGCCAAGTACAGACCGATCCCGAGCCCCTCGTGCGGCCTGGTCGTGCTGCTGTCGCCCTGGGTGAACGCCTCGAAGATCGCCTCCCGCCGCTCCTCGGGCACCCCCGGGCCTCGATCGGAGATCGAGATCTCGAGGTCGGGACCCACGACCGCCGCGTCGACCTCGACGGGCTCGTCCTTCGGGGACATGGCGAGCGCGTTCTCCAGCACGACCACGACGGCGCGGGTGGCCAGATCCTGGTCGGCCCACAGGCGCGCCGCCAGGCGATCGGGGTCGGCGAGAAGCCGGAACCGCTCGCGACGATTGGGGAACTCCGAGAGGGCCTGCTCGAGGAGGTCACCGACCACGACCGGCCTGGTCGAAACCTCGACGCCCTCCCGGTCGAGCCGGGCGGCCGCGGCGAGGTTCCCGACCAGCCGCTTGATCCTGTCGCTCGCGCGCGAGACGCCTTGCGCGAGGTCGCGGACCTCCTCGGGTGTGAGGTCGGCGCCGTGCTCGGCGACCGTGAACGCGAACCCCTGGATGGTCGTGATCGGCGTGAAGAGCTCGTGGGAGAGGATCTGGATGAGATCGCTCTTGGTGCGGTTCAGCTCCTGGAGTTCCCGCGTGAGGCTTTCCGAGCGTTCCAGCAGGCTGGCCAGCTCGTGGATGACGTCGGCGGTGACCTCCACGGAGAGGCTGCCCTGTCCCCGCATCGAGCGCCGGACCGTGTAGAGGATCTCGTCGGCGGAGGTGCCCTTCACGATGTAGCCGACGACCCCCGCCCGGAGCATCTCGAGCACCGTTCGGCGGTCCTCGTACGCGGACAGGGCGACGACGTGCGTCTGGGGCAGATCCCGTCGGATCTCCCGGGCGGCTCGCGGCCCGCCGCCGGCGGGCATCTTCACGTCGAGCAGGGCGACGTCCGGGCGTGTCTCGCGGGCGAGCCCGATCGCCTCGTCGGCGTCCTTGGCGGTCCCCACGACCTCCATCGAGGGATCGGACGAGATCAGGTCGACCATGGCCTCGCGCACGGCCGGCTCGTCCTCTGCGATCAGGACTCGAATGCGTTCCATGGCTCCTCGGTGCGGCGTCGCCCTCCACGATCCGCCGCGGAAGGCGGATCGACAAGGGATGCCCCATCAGGCATCGGAGGCCCCGGAGTCGACCTTGAGGCCGGGCAGGCCGGGGGGCCGCGCAGGCGCAGGCCGGGCGCACGTCGGCCGGCGAACTATCATCCGGACCGGAACTCCCAAGGAGGCGACGGCGATGGTCGCTCGCGAGATCAGGGCGCCTCGGGGCTCGCAGCGCTCCTGCAAGGGTTGGCCCCAGGAGGCGGCCCTTCGCATGCTGATGAACAACCTCGACCCCGACGTGGCCGAGCGTCCGCAGGACCTCGTGGTGTACGGAGGCACCGGCCGGGCGGCGCGGTCGTGGGAGGCGTTCGACGCGATCGTCCGGGCGCTGCGCGATCTGGAGGGCGACGAGACCCTGCTCGTCCAGTCGGGCAAGCCCGTGGGGGTGTTCCGAACGCACGAGCTCGCCCCCCGCGTGCTGATCTCCAACGCCATGCTCGTGCCCAAGTGGGCGGACTGGGAGACCTTCCGCGAGCTCGAGCGCCAGGGGCTCACGATGTACGGGCAGATGACCGCCGGCTCGTGGATCTACATCGGCACCCAGGGCATCCTCCAGGGAACGTACGAGACCCTGGCCGAGGCGGCGAGCCAGCGCTTCGGCGGCTCGCTCGAGGGAACGATCACGCTCACCGGTGGGCTCGGCGGCATGGGCGGGGCCCAGCCGCTCGCCGTCACGATGAACGGCGGGGTGGCCCTCTGCGTCGAGGTCGATCCCGCAAGGATCGAGCGCCGAGCGAAGACCCGCTACCTCGATCGCGAGACCGGCGACCTCGAGGAGGCGCTCCGCTGGGCCGAGGAGGCGAGGAGCGCTCGCGAGGCCGTCTCGATCGGCCTGCTCGGCAACTGCGCGGACGTGCTTCCCGAGCTGCTCCGGCGGGGCTTCCGGCCGGATCTCGTGACCGATCAGACGAGCGCGCACGATCCGCTCGGCGGCTACATACCCTCGGGCTTGTCGCTCGAGAAGGCTGCCGAGCTGCGCGCGAACGACCCCGACGAGTACCAGCGGCGCGCCTACGCGTCGATGGCGCGCCACTGCGAGGCCATGGTCGGGTTCCTGGACGCCGGGGCCGTGGTGTTCGATTACGGCAACAACCTGCGCGCCGGCGCCAAGATCGGGGGGTTCGAGCGGGCCTTCGACTATCCGGGGTTCGTCCCGGCGTTCGTGCGGCCGATGTTCTGCGAGGGCAAGGGGCCCTTCCGCTGGGTCGCCCTCTCCGGCGACCCGGAGGACATCGCAAAGACCGACCGGGCCGTCGCCGAGCTGTTTCCCGACAACGGCCGACTCCGCCGGTGGCTCCAGATGGCCGAGGAGCGCGTGGCCTACCAGGGGCTGCCGGCGCGCATCTGCTGGCTCGGGTACGGCGAGCGCGCTCGCGTCGGGCTGCGCTTCAACGAGATGGTACGCACCGGCGAGCTGTCGGCCCCGATCGTGATCGGCCGCGACCACCTCGACAGCGGCAGCGTGGCCAGCCCGTACCGCGAGACCGAGGCCATGAAGGACGGCTCGGACGCGATCGCCGACTGGCCCATCCTGAACGCGCTGGTCAACACGGCCGCCGGGGCGCATTGGGTGAGCGTCCACCACGGCGGCGGCGTCGGCATCGGGTACTCGATCCACGCGGGGATGGTCGTGGTCGCCGACGGGACGGACGAGGCGGCATCGCGGCTCGAGCGCGTGCTCACGACCGATCCCGGGACCGGCATCGTGCGACACGCCGACGCCGGGTACGAGCGCGCCCTGGAGGTCGCCCGCGAGCGGGGCGTGCGCCTGCCCTGGCTCGCGTGAGGCGTCCGTTCAGCGGGGGCCGCCGTTGCCTGAGCGGCGTTCGGCGGCGTCGCGCTCCCGGTAGTCCGGGCTCGCCCGAACGACGAGGTAGTCCACGGCCGCCCAGAGCGTCTTGGACACGGGGAAGAACACCAGCGGAAAGAGCGCGACGAACGCCAGCGAGGCGAGCGTGAGCGGCGCGATCGCCACGCCGGGCAGCGCGACCACCAGCCACACGGCGAGGAACACCCCCCAGGCGAGCGTCGTCGCGAGGTAGTTGAGCGTCATCGCGCCGAGGAACCCGCCCTCCTCGCGCTCCAGGCGGAGGCCGCAGCGAGGGCAGCGCTCGCGGATCCTCAGGCGGCGAGCGAACAGGTCTCCGGCTCCACACCGTGGGCACCGCCGCACGAGCCCGCGCGCCAGCGCGCGCACGGCGCCGGGCTCGTGATGTTGGTCCGACTCGACGCTGGGACGCGTGGGGTCGGGCTCCATCATGTCGAACGGGCCGATGGGATCGGGCACGAGTGCGCCTCGCCTGTGATCTCGAGGTTCCAACTGTACCGGCGCCTGGAGGGCGCGACCGCGCGCTCGAGCCGTCGTCGACGCTCGCGCGCCCGCGCGTGAGCCGTCCCGAGCTCGCTCGGTTGTCTGCGCGGGGCGCCACACGTAGCCTTGCCCCGTGCCGATCCGGCTGGGGGAGGAGCTCTCGCTCGAAGACGTCGTGGCGGTTGCGGGCGGCGCGGCGGTCGAGCTCTCCGCGCAGGCGGCCGCGCGAATGCGGGCGGCACGCGCCGTCGTTGAGGCCAAGGTCGCGGCCGGCGAGATCGTCTACGGGGTGACCACGGGGTTCGGTGGCCTGGCGAACGTTCGGATCCCGCCCGACGCGGCCGCGGCGCTCCAGAACGCCATCGTCCGCTCGCACGCCACGGCCGTGGGCCCGACGCTGTCCCGCGAGGAGGCACGGGCGATGCTCGCGCTCCGGGCGCACGTGCTCGCGCTCGGTCGTTCCGGCGTTCGGGTCGATCTCGTGGAGCGGATGGTCGACATGCTGAACCGCGACCTCGTGCCGGTCGTCCCGGAGCAGGGCTCGCTGGGGGCTTCGGGAGACCTCGCGCCGCTCGCGTGCCTGGCGCTGCCGCTGATCGGGGAGGGCGAGGTGCTCGCGGGCGGACGGCGGATGCCGGCCCGGAGGGCGCTCGCGGAGGCCGGGCTCGAGCCCCTCTCGCTCGAAGCGAAAGAGGGACTCGCGCTGGTCAACGGCACCCAGGGGATGGTGGCCGTGGGCATCCTCGCCGCGCAGCGCGCGACCGCCCTCGCCAAGGCGGCCGATGTCACGGCCGCTATGACGATCGAGGCCTGCCTCGGGACCGCGGTCGCCTTCGACGAGCGGCTCCAGGCCCTGCGTCCGCACGCCGGACAGGCGGCCTCCGCGGCCAACCTCCGCCGGCTCCTCGCGGGGAGCGAGATCGGCGCCTCGCACCGCGACAGCGATCATCTGGTGCAGGACGCGTACTCGCTCCGGTGCACGCCGCAGGTGCACGGCGCGCTCCGCGACGTTCTCGGCTTCGTCGACGGGGTGCTCCGGACCGAAGCGAGCTCGGTCTCGGACAACCCGATCGTGCTGGCGGAGAGCGGTGAGGTCCTGTCCGGCGGCAACTTCCACGGGCAGCCCGTGGCCGTCGCGCTCGACGCGCTCGCGCTGGCGACGGTGCCGGTCGCGAGCATCAGCGAGCGGCGTCTGTTCCGCCTGCTCGACGTCACCAAGAGCAACGGGCTACCGCCCTTCCTTGTGCGCGACAGCGGCGTGAACTCGGGATTCATGCTCGCGCAGTACACGGCGGCGTCACTGGTGTCCGAGAGCAAGACGCTCGCCCATCCGGCCTCCGTGGACTCCATTCCCTCGTCGGCGGGCCAGGAGGACCACGTGAGCATGGGGATGACGGCCGCGCGCCACGCGCGCGAGATCGTGTCGAACGCCGAGGTCGTCGTGGCGATCGAAGCACTCGCGGCGGCGCAGGGGCTCGACCTTCGCGCGCCGCTCGCCGCGGCTCCGGGCACCCGAGCCGCTCGGGACGCCGTTCGCGAGGTCGTGCCCTTCCTGGATGTCGACCGAACGCTCGGGCCAGACATCGAGGCGGCGGTGGCGCTCGTTCGGGGCGGTGGGCTGGTGACGGCCGCGGAGGCTGCGACCGGTCCCCTGCTGTGAGTCCGGCGGCGGCTCCGGGCGAGCCCGATCGTCATGGGGGCATCTAGTCTGTTATGGACTAGTTACCGCCGCACGTCGCCGTGGGTTCCCCATCGGGTCGGGTCAGTGGTAGATGACGACCGGCGTTCCGTACGCGGCGACCCCGTAGACCCACCGGGCGTTCCAGTAGGGGATGCGGACGCACCCGTGGCTGGCCGCGTACGTCGGCACCACCACGTACCCGTGGAGGGCGCGCTGCCCGTCGAAGAAGCTCGGATAGTACAGGCCGAGGGGTGTGAGGCAGGGGCACTTCGAGTACACGGAGAAGGTGCCGTCGTGGGTCGGCGTGCTCGGCTTGCCAGTCGATACGTGCAGGATGTTCGTGATCTCGCGGTTCTCGACGGTGTAGAGGACCTGCCGCGTCTGGTCGACCTCGATGTGGAACCGCTTCATGCTCGAGCGCGGCTTCGGAACGAAGGGGTCGGCGAGCGCGCGCCAGGTGGCGGCGTCGACCGCGCCGGTCCGCGGCATCCCCTGCACCTTGTGAAACGCAATCAGCGCGTCGGCCGTTCGGTAGTCGAACACGTCATCGACACCGGTCAGCCGGTAGTGGAGCGCGAGGAGCCGGCGCTCGAGCAACTCCACGACCGGGCCGCGGGAGCCGACCTGCAGCGCCGGGAGCGGGGTCGCACGCGGACCCGCGCTCGCGACCCCCTGCAGCAGGTCCGAGGCGGAGAACGCCGCTCTGGCCCGGTACGTGCCGGGCTGCTCGACCTCGAACGCTGCGGCGAACCTGCCCATCGGGCCCATGGGAACCCGGCGCGTGAGGGCGACCGTCCCGTTGCGGATGAGCCGGACCTCGACCTTCCGGCCGGCCCGGGCGGGTGCCACCGTCCCGCGGACCGTGATCCGTCCAAACAGGTGCACCGGCGGCAGCGAGACGCTCAGGACCGCGCGAACTCCGAGGCTGATCGGCGCGCTGACGGCCGTGTCCCAGACCGCGTGGAGGGTGAGGCTCGCGCTGGGACGCAGCTCCACGGAGAAGTCTCCGGACGCGTCCGTGGTCGCCGTGGCCACCGAGACCTCGGCCTGGTCGCGGATGTCCACCGCCTGTCCGGCTGAGGCGGGGGAGATCGACCCCGACAGCGTGACGCGCTGCCCATAGACCACGGTCGGCGCCGAGGACTCGAGCGTGATCGTCGCCGCCGTCTGGGCGGAAGCGGGAAGAGTCGGCCACGCGCCGAGCGCCGCGGCCAACGCGAGGAGGGCGACGGCGAACCGTCGGATCACGCCCTGGCCACGCTCCTTCCCTGGACGAACGTCGCGAGCACGGGGTCGTGCCCGGGCCGATACGGTACCTGCCGAAAGGCTCGTGCATCCAGCACCACGAGGTCGGCGTCCTTGCCGACCTCCAGGCTGCCCGTGCGCTCGTGCAGGTCGAGCACCCAGGCCGCGTTCAGGGTGGCGGCCGTGAGCGCCTCGTGCGGGATGAGCCCGTACCAGACGCATCCGAACGCGACGGCCTCGGGCATCGAGAGCACCGGCGACGTGCCGGGGTTGAAGTCGGTTGCGAGGGCGATCGCAGCTCCCGCATCGATCATCCTGCGCGCGGGCGGAGGGTTCGCCCGCATGAGGAAGCTCGAGGCGGGAAGCAGGACGGCCGCGGTGTCCGCGCCCGCGAGGGCCGCGACCCCGTCCTCGCTCACGTGGTTCAGGTGGTCGGCGCTCCGCGCGCCCAGGGCGACGGCCGCCTCCGCGGCGCCGGAGGGACCGAGCTGGTCGGCGTGGCACCGGATCGGCAGGCCCGCCCCGACGGCTGCCTCGGCGACCGTCCGGAGGTCCTGGATCGAGAACGCGATGTCCTCCACGTAGACGTCGACGGCGTCGGCGAGCCCCTCGGCCGCGACCGCGGGGATCAGCTCCGTGCAGACCGCGCGAACCCAGTCCTCGCGCGCCGTTCCCCGAGGCACCGCGTGACAGGCGAGAAGCGTCACGGTACAGGTCTGGGGGGCCTCGGCGGCGAGCCGGCGCGCGAGGCGCGCCTGCCGCAGCTCGGCCTCGAGCGAGAGCCCGTAGCCGGTCTTCAGCTCGAGCGCCGTGGTGCCGTGCTCGGCCATCTCCCGCACGAGCGGCAGGCAGAACGCGAGAACCTCCTCATCGTCCGCCTCCGCCAGCAGCCGCGCGCTCCGGTAGATCCCGCCCTCGCCGTGGAGGCCCCGGTAGGCTGCGCCGGCCAGCCGGGCCTCGAACTCGTCGTCCCGCCACCCCACGAACGGAAGGTGCGTGTGGCAGTCGACGAACCCAGGCACGATGAGCCCGCCCTCGACGACCTCCGGGCTCTGCACCGGAAGGCCGTCGGCCGGGCCGACGTAGGTGATGACGCCGTCCTCCCACGCGACGCCGGCCTCCCGGAGGACCAGCGGCTCCCCGAACGAGCGGCCGCGAACCGGCGCCGGGCCGGTCGGGGTGGCGAGCGCGGACGCGACGATCGCTCCGCGGCGCAGGGGGCGCTCGGGCATCGCGCCTATCGAACCGGACCGGCCCGTGGACTGCAAGCGCGGGCTACCCACATTCGGGTAATCGGGCGCTCAATGGCGCCGGTGATCATCCCGAGACTTGAAGGGACATGAGCGGGCGAGCCGATCGGGATGGGCGGTCGGAGGAGGCCGGCCGGGGCCTTCGAGGCGGAAGGAGCCGCCGCACGCTGAGCTCGGCGATGGTGGAGGCCGCGCCCATCCATCTCGCGCTCCTCGACCGGACCGGACGTGTGGTGATGGCCAACCGGGCGTGGTTGGAGGCCGCCGCCGGCGGGGAGCCGTGCCGTGTCCCGGAGGGGAGCGACTACCTCGCCGAGTGCGACCGGCTGGGCGGCGCCAACCGGGAGCTCGCCGACATCGCCAAGGCAATCCGGCTGGCGTTCCGGGACCCGGCGGCGACGACGGCGATCGGCTACGAGCGGCGCGTCGAGGGCCGCCTGCGCTGGTACCTCTGCCGGGTCAGCCGCTCCGACGTCGGCGGGGTCCCCCACGTCGCCGTGGCGCACGAGGACGTCACGGAGCTCGAGGCCCGGTACCGCCGGCTGGTCGAGACCGTGCCCGCCGTGGTCTACATCTGGGAGATCCCGGACGAGTCCACGACCGTCCCGTACGTGTACACGAGCCCGCAGATCGAGGACATGCTCGGCTACCCGGCAAAGGACTGGCAGCTCGAGGAGGCCGAGCGCCTGTGGAGGGAGCGGATCCATCCGGACGATCTCGAGCGGGTGCTCGAGGCGGTCGCCCGCACCGAGGAGCTGGGGGAGCCCTTCTCGCAGGAATACCGGTTCCTGGCCAGGGACGGCCGGGTGGTGTGGGTCCGCGACGAGGCGCGGGTCTTCTCGATCGATCCCGACGGGCCGCGCTATTTCCAGGGCGTGATGACGGACATCACGCCGATGAAGGAGGCCGAGTCCGCGCTTCGCGAGACGAGCGAGCGGCTCGAGGCGCTGGTGCGAGCCTCGCCGTTCAGCGTGACCACGGTCGACCTCGACGGCGTCGTCCTGTCGTGGAACCCGGCCGCGGAGCGCACCTTCGGCTGGAGCGCGCAGGAGGCGATCGGGCGCTTCCTCCCGTTCGTCCCGCCGGAGCGGGTGGGGGAGTTCCGGGCCCTTCGGGACCGAGCGCTGGCCGGGGAGACCATCCACCAGGTGGAGGTGGAGCGGGTCCGCAAGGACGGGCGGCCGATCTTGGTGAGCCTGTCGGTCTCTCCCATCCACGACGCGGCGGGGAGCGTGGTGGCGCTCGCCTCGATCCAGGCCGATATCACCGAGCGCGTCCGCGCCGAGCGCGAGCTCGAGCGGAGCCGGGCGCAGCTCGCGGAGGCGCAACGCATCGCCCGCATCGGGAGCTTCGAGGACGACGTGGCCAGCGGGGAGGCGGCCTGGTCGGACGAGCTGTATCGCATCTACGGTCTGGACCCGGAGACCACGGTCCCCGGTTTGGCCGCGGCCCTTGGGGTCGTGCACCCCGACGACCGGGCGGAGGTGGTGGATCAAACGCGCCGGTCGTTCGACCAGCCGGGGTCGCACGAGCTCCGTCACCGGATCGTGCGCCCCGACGGCTCGACCGCGATCGTGCAGCGCGTCTGGAGGGCCGACCGGGATCCGTCGGGGCGTGTGGTCCGCCTGGTCGGCACGGTCCAGGACGTCACGGAGGCGCACGAGGCGGAGGAGGCGCTTCGGCAGGCCGAGGCCAGGTACCGCCTGCTGGTGGAGCAGCTCCCGGCCGTCGTCTACCTCGACGCGGTCGACGACCCGAGCTCGTCCATCTACATCAGCCCCCGGTGCGTGGATCTCACGGGCTACACCAGTGAGGAGTGGCTGGCCGAACCTGGACTGTGGATCCGGCTGCTCCACCCCGAAGACCGCGACCGCGTGCTCGAGGAGTCGCGTCGGTGCAACGCGAGCGGCGCTCCCTTCCGGGCCGAGTATCGGCTGATCGCCAGGGACGGGCGCGTGGTGTGGGTGCGCGACGAGGCGGTCCTTCTTCGGGACGAGGCCGGCCTGCCGACCGCGTGGCAGGGCATCATGCTCGACGTCACCGATCGGCGGCGGGCCGAGGAGGCGCTGCGAGCGGCCGAGGTCCGGTACCGGTCGCTCGTCGAGCGGTTGCCAGCCGTCGTGTACATGGACGTCGTGAGCCCCGACGACCCGGTCGATGCGACGCCGGCATACATCAGTCCCCAGATCGAGACGATGCTCGGCTACACGCCCGACGAGTGGGTCGCCGACCCGCACCTGTGGGGAAAGCTCGTCCATCCCGACGACCACGACCTCGTCGAGCGGCTCGGCGACGCCGCTCGCCTGGCCGGCCACCCCTTCCAGGCCGAGTACCGGATGCGGGCGCGCGACGGACGGATCGTGTGGGTACGCGAGGAGTCGGTTCTCATTCGCGACGCCGCCGGCCGCCCCGCCTACTGGCAGGGCATCATGCTCGACGTCACCGAGCGCAAGGCCGCCGAGGAGGCGCATGCCCGGCAGGAGGAGTGGTTCCGCAAGCTCACCGAGCACAGCTCGGACATCGTGTTCGTGGTGGACGCGGACCACGTCATCCGCTACGTGAGCTCGGCCGTGACGCGGGTGCTCGGGTGGTCTCCCGTCGACGCGCTCGGGACCGACGTCCTTCGCCTCGCGCACCCGGACGACCGCGATCGGGCTCGCGAGGCGCTCGAGGCCGCGCTGTCGCGTCCGGGGGTCGGCCCGACGATCGAGACGCGTACGCGACACCGCGACGGGTCGTGGCGCTGGGTCGAGATGATCGGGACAAACCTGCTCGAGGACCCCGCGGTTCGGGGGCTGGTCGTCAACGCCCGCGACGTGACCGAGCGACGAGCGGTGGAGGAGGCGCTCCGCCAAAGCGAGTCCGAGCTCCAGGAGGCGCTCGCGGTGTTGCGGGAGACCGACGAGGAGCGGCGGAAGCTGATCGCGCACCTGCTCGAGGCGGAGGCGGTTGAGCGGGGAAGGATGGCCGAGGGCATCGAAGACCGCTCGCTGCAGTACATGGCGGCCGCTGGGATGCGGCTGGAGGCCCTGCGCCGCGGCCTGAGTGAGCCCGAACAGCTCGCGGCGATCGACAAGCTTCGCGGAACCATGGAGCAGGCGCTCGCCCGGCTGAAGCAGGTGCTCGTCGAGCTCCATCCGCGCGCGCTCGAGCAGGACGGGCTCGCCGCCGCGCTCGAGCAGTACCTGCGGGCCACCTTCCCGTCGGGCACCGCGGGAGCGTCGGTGGACGTTCGCCTCGCCCACGAGCCGGCGATGGAGGTTCGGTTGGTCGCCTATCGCATTGCACAGGAGGCGATCGCCAACGCCGCGCGGTCGGCAGGGGTCCGGCACGTGGACGTGCGGCTGGAGGATCGCGATGACGGCGTGCTGGTGTGCGTGACCGACGATGGGGCCGGGTTCAGGGAGGAGGATCTCGCGGATGACGAACGGCTCCGGCTGCGCTCGATGCAGGAGCGCGCGCGGCTGGCCGGAGGTTGGCTTCGCGCGGAGAGCCGGCCGGGCCGCGGAACCGCGATCGAGTTCTGGCTTCCGGGTCGGCGGGAGGAGCCGCGCACGTAGACTCGAGCCGTGAGCGAGGGAGGCGAGGGCGGGTTCCGCGACGTCCTTCGCATTCGCGAGATCCGGGCCTCGTTGATCGGAACCTTCGTGATCATGCTCGGGTACGGGATCCTCGCTCCCGTCCTGCCGAACTACGCACGGTCCTTCGGCGTGGACCTGAGGGCCGTCGGCGTGCTGGTGGCCGCCTTCTCCGTCATGCGGCTTGCCGTGGACCCGTTCACCGGCGTGATCCTCGACGCGCTCGGGGAGCGCCGCGCCGTAACGCTCGGCGCCGCCGTGGTGGGGCTGACGAGCGCGCTGGCCGCCCTCGCGCCGACGTTCGGGCTCCTCGTCGTCTTTCGGGGCGCCGGCGGAGCGGGGTCGGCGGTCTTCTTCGCCGGGCTGATCTCCTATTTGCTCCGCACGGTCCCAAGCGACCGGATCGGGCGGGTGATGAGCGCCTGGTACGCCTCGTTCAACGTCGGCATCATCGCCGGTGAACCGCTCGGCGGGGTGTTCGCGGGATGGCTGGGACCGGCGAGCACCCTGTGGATCTACGGCGTCATGTGCCTGACGTCCGCAGCCGTCTTCTCGCGGACGATCCGTGACCAGCCGAGCGACCCAGCGTCCGCACGGCGGTCCACCGGGCTTCGTCGGCTTCGCTGGGATCGCCCGTTCCTCACCGTGCTCCTCGCGAACGGGGCCTACGCGTGGGTGGTGGCCGCGGTCTACAACACGCTCATCCCGGTGTTCGGCACGGAGCGCGTGCACCTCTCGCTGCTCGCGGTCGGCGGCGGCCTCGCGATCGCGTCGGTCACGGAGTTCGCCGCCCTGTTCCCGGCGGGTCGCGCGACCGACCGGATCGGACGCAAGGCGGTCCTCGTGCCCTCCTACGTCCTGCTCGCGATCGCGATCGCCCTGTGGCCGCTCGCGACCACGCCGCTGCGCTACCTGGTGGGGCTGGCCATGTTCGGGCTGACGACCGGATACGCAGGCGTGCCGCAGACCCCGATGCTCTCCGATCTCACCGACGAGGGGAACCGGAGCACGGCGGTTGCCGTGTTCCGGTTCGTCGGCGACCTCGGCTTCGTGCTGGGACCCCTGGCGGCGGGGTTCTGCGCCGACCGGCTCGGATACGGACCCGCCTTCGCGCTTTCGGCGATGCCGGTCGTGGTGGCGCTCGCCCTCGCGCTCTCGATCCGCGAGACGATGCCGATGCTGCCGCGAACCGGAGAGGCGCCGGGGCTGTGATCCGCCGGCGGTAGAGTACAGGGGCGAGCGGGGGAGCCCGTGGCTCGGGCTGAGAGGCCGGCGTGGCGCCGGCGACCCTTGGAACCTGATCCGGTTCGGACCGGCGGAGGGAGCGACGTGGCGAGTCTTGCCGATCGACTGGAGCGGCTCGTCGAGCGCGAGGCCCCGTCCTGGGGCATCCGCCCCGTCCCGGCGGAGCGGCGGCGCCTGTCGGGAATCGATCTCGCCGTGCTCTGGGGTGACCTCTCCGTCGGGCTCCTCGTGATGGTTACCGGGGCCCTGCTGGTTCCGGCGCTGGGGTTCCCACGCGCCCTGCTCGCGATCGTCGTGGGCAGCGTGATCGGGTGTCTGCCCCTCGCGCTCGCCGGCCTCGCCGGCGAGCGCGAGGGCGTGCCGAGCATGGTGCTGTTCCGTCCGGTCCTCGGGCGCCTCGGCTCCTACCTTCCCTCGGCGCTGAACCTGGTCCAGCTCGTCGGCTGGACGGCCGTGGAGTTCTGGGCGATGGCCGAGGTGGCCAACGTCGCCTCGAGACGGGCCTTCGGCCTAGATGCCTTCCACGGTTGGCTGGTGGTCGTGGCCCTGGTGTGCACGGCGCTGGCCGCCGGCGGCCCGGTGCTCGTGGTGCGGCGATGGCTGGAGCGCTTCGGGATCTACGTCCTGATCGGGAGCGCGGTCTGGATCACCGCGCGCGTGCTGGCGGTAGCCGACCTGGGGTCCCTGTGGCGAGCCCCGGGGGAGGGAGGGCTTCCGTTCTGGCTCGCCGTGGACCTCGTCGTGGTGATGCCGATCTCGTGGTTGCCGCTCGCTGCGGACTACAACAGGTTCGCCGCGAGCGCCGGGCGGGGATTCGCCGGGACGTACTGGGGGTATCTGACCGGAAACGTCTGGTTCTACGGGCTCGGCGCGCTGCTCGTGCTCGCGGCCGGCGCGCGCGCGGACGTCGCGGGCATCGGCTCCTCGATCGCGACCGTGGCGGGCGGGCCGCTCCTGCTCCTCGCGCTGCTCGTCGGCGAGAGCGACAACGCCTTCGCGGACATCTACTCCTCGGCGGTCTCCTCGCAGAACGTCGCCCCCGAGGTGTCCCAACGGTGGCTGATCGCGGTCGTCGGCGCGGTCGGGCTCCTGCTCGCGCTCGCCTTCTCGATGGAGCGGTACGAGCTCTTCCTCCTGCTGATCGGGTCGGTGTTCGTCCCGCTCTTCGGCGTCTTCGCGGCGGACTACTTCGTGCTTCGCCGAGGGCGCTACGGCGAGGAGACGCTGTTCGCGGACACCGGAGTGCGGTGGGTCGCGCTCGTCCCGTGGGCGGTCGGGTTCGTCCTGTACCACTGGAGCGTGCCGACGGGCCCGGCGGGATGGATCGATGCGGTGCGTACGGTGCTGCACGGATGGCTGGGACTCCCGTTCCCGTTGTGGAACTCCGCGGTCGGCGCGAGCCTGCCGAGCTTCGCGGGGGCGTTTGGCCTCGGCCTGCTGCTGCTTCCGCTCGGCCGAGCTACTGGGAGACGGCGCGGCGAGTCGGCGGGGGCGCGGCGACCAGCAGGATGACGGCCGGGTCGACCGAGGCGTTGCGCACCGTGAGCTCGTGGCCGGCGGGAACCAGGACCGATCCCCACTGCCCGAGCCGCTTGCGCCCCAAGCCGATCTGAACGGCCACCTCCCCCGCGATCACGGTGAGCAGGCCGTCGGAGTCGGGGTCCGCGATCGGTCCCAGGTCCTGCGCCCGATCCAGGCATACCACTTCGGACCAAAGATGCGCCGACTCGTACAGGGTCTCGTGATGCGGGCCCTGGGGTGAGAAGTGCACGAGGTCTCGCAGGTCCTTGGTCTTCACGAGGCCCAAGCCTATCGGCCGCCGGCGGTGCTGTCCGTCGGAGGCGGCGGATAGACTAGGCGGTCGACCGGCCACAAGGAGATCGCCGTGACGACGCTCGCCTATTCCGTCGACCCTCCCGCCTCCGTTCCCGCCGACGTGCTCGTCCTTCCGGTTATGGAGGGGCCCGAGCCCGGGCCCGGCGTTCGCGACGTGCGGGGGCTCGATCTCCTCGGCGTCTACGCGGCGGCGAAGCTGAGGGGGAAGCACGGCGAGAGCCTCCTGGTCCCGAACGCGGGCGTCGACGGCCTCGCGGCGGCCAACGTGCTCCTGGTGGGGCTCGGGCCTCGAGCCGAGGTGACGAGCGACACGGTGCGGCGGGCGATCGGCAAGGTGGCCCCGCAGCTCGCGAGGCACGCGAGCGTCGCCACGACCCTGCCGCAGGCCGCGGGGCGAAACGCCGAGGCGGCGGTGCAGGCTGCCGTCGAGGGGCTGCTCCTGGGTTCGTACCGCTTCGATCGCTACAAGACCGCGCAGGGTGCCGAGCCGCCGGAGAAGACCGCGCTCACGCGCGTCACCGTGATCGGTTCGGCTCGCTGGAACGCGCGGGCGATGAAGGACGCGCTCGCGCGAGGCGAGATCGTGAGCGACGCGGTCGCGTGGGCGAGGGACCTCGTCAACACGCCGGCCATCGACTGCACGCCCGACTACCTTGCCAGGCAGGCGCAGGCGATGGCCGAGGAGGCCGGCATCGACTGCAGGATCTGGTCCGAGGCCGAGCTCAAGAAGGGCGGGTTCGGGGGGATCCTCGGCGTCGGGCAGGGGAGCGTCAACCCGCCGCGGCTGATCGAGCTCCGGTATCGAGGCGCCCCGGCCGGCCAGGCGCCGATCGCGCTGACGGGTAAGGGCATCTCGTTCGACTCGGGCGGCTTGTCGATCAAGAGCGCTGAGGGCATGGAGTGGATGAAGGCCGACATGGGCGGGGCGGCGTCGATCCTCGCCACCATGAAGGCGATCGCGCGGCTGAAGCCGAAGGTGAACGTCATCGCCGCCGTTCCCACGGCCGAGAACATGCCCGGCGGCTCGGCGATCCGCCCGGGCGACGTGCTCGTGCACCGTAGCGGCAAGACCTCCGAGGTGCTGAACACCGACGCGGAGGGGCGGCTCGTGCTTGCCGATGCCCTCGCGTACCTGGCCGAGCAAAAGCCGAAGGTGATCCTCGACACCGCGACGCTCACCGGCGCGTGCATGATCGCGCTCGGCGAGGAGATCTGGGGGGTGATGGGCAACGACCGGCGCCTCACCCGCGACCTGGTCGCGGCGGGCGAGGCGACCGGCGAGCCGGGGTGGGAGCTCCCGCTCTGGAAGGGCTACCGCAAGCTCATCGACTCCGAGGTCGCCGACATCAAGAACGTGGGGAAGCGCTACGGGGGCGCCATCACCGCCGCGCTGTTCCTCGCCGAGTTCGTGGGCGACACCCCCTGGGCCCACCTGGACATCGCCGGGCCGGCGTTCGCGGAGAAGGCCGGCGACTACTGGCCCAAGGGGGGCACGGGCGTTCCGGTCCGGACGCTCGTGCACTACGTGCTCTCCCAGGCGCGGGCCCCTCGCCGTCGAGCGTCGTGACGCCCGATCGCACCGGGCCCGTCCTCGCCGTCTTCGCGCACCCCGACGACGCGGAGATCTCCTCGGGCGCAACGCTTGCGAAGTGGGCCTCGCTCGGGCGCGAGGTGCACCTGCTCGTGCTCACCAACGGGGATCGGGGCTCGGGCGATCCCGCCATGGACCGCGCGGAGCTCGCCCGCATCCGCCGCGCCGAGACCGAGGAAGCGGCCGCCGTGCTCGGGATCGCCGGCGTCCGCGTCCTGGACGTCCACGACGGCGAGCTGGAGAACACCGCCGAGGTGCGAGGTCTGGTGGTTCGGGCGATCCGCGAGCTCCGTCCGCAGACGGTGCTCTCGTGCGACCCCACCGCGTGGTTCTTCGAGGATCGCTACTACAACCACTCGGACCACCGCGCGGCGGGCGCGATCGCGCTCGACTCGGTGTTCCCCGGCGCGGGGAACCCGCACTTCTTCTCCGAGCACCTGGCCGAGGGGCTCGAGCCGCACGAGGTGAAGGACGTCTGGCTCGCCTGGACGCTCGAGCCGAACCACCACGAGGACGTGACCGGCCACCTCGGGCGCAAGATCGAGGCGCTCTCCCTGCACCGCAGCCAGCTCGAGGGCGAGGGGATCAGGTTCTTCGAGGAGTGGCTGCCCAGGGAGGCGGAGGAAGCAGGCGCGAAGGTCGGCGTGAAACACGCCGAGTCGTTTCGGGTGCTCAACCTGGAGTAGGTGTGCTCGGCTACGGCTTGGTGGCCACGGCCAGCCAGACGTCGCGAAAGTCGTTGACGGGGTCCGCGAAGCGCTCGGCGAACACCGCTCGCGCCTGCCGGCGGAAGCCCTCCCAGGAGCTGTCGCCGAGCATCGAGCGCACGAAGCGACCGGTCGACCACGTCTCCAGGCCCTCCACATACTCCTCCAGCGAGTACACCCACCGGTACTGCCGCCGCTCGGTTCGCACGTGGCGAAGGCCCGCACCGATCAACGCCTCCTCCAGCGCCGAGCGGTCGGCGAACCGGTCGCTCCACGGGACGGCCTGGGCGTGAACGTCGGCGAGCAGCTCCTGCCCGATGACGCCCTGGACGAGCTCCAGCCACGTCGTCTGCAGGTCGTCGCGGTCGGTCTCGGCCCACGAGGAGACAGCGAGGCGACCCCCGGGCTTCAGCACGCGGAGCATGTCGAACAGGGCGGTCTCGTACTTCGTGAAGTGCGAGAGCACGAAGCTGGCCGAGACCACGTCGAACGTGCCGTCTGCGAACGGCAGGTCGATCGCCGAAGCGGCGGCGAGCCGGACCCCGGGGCGCGCACCGGCGCCGACCCGCAACATGCCGAGCGAGACGTCGACCCCCACCGCGAGCCCGGAGGGCCCGAGCATCTCATGGGCGAGCGCCACCGCGGCGCCGGTCCCGCATCCGACGTCGAGCACCTTGCCGCCGCTCGGAGGCTCGCTCATCGCGAGCAGATCCCGTGCCGGCTCGACCATCCGGTGGGCGTGCACGCGCTCGTAGATCTCGGCCACGGCGTCGTAGGAGCGCCAGTCGTCCACGGAGCCACAGCCTACCGATCGAGGCCGGGAGCGCCCGTCCACGAGCACGTCTGTCGGCCCCGCCCTGCGAGCCTTCGCCGCCTCTGTAGGCTGTTCGCGGCATGGGGGACGGTGCGTGAAGGGTCCGGCGGGCGTGACGGCGATCGTGCTGGGCGAGCTCGCGGCCGGCGGGCTGGGGGTCGTGTTCCTCACCCCGCTCTGGCGTGAGCTCAAGCGCGGGTTCTTCAAGCTCACCGGCTTCGTCGTGCTGGTGCTCGCGCTCGCGGCGTGGCGCTCGGCGGCGGTGGGACGGATCTCGGGGAGCTCCGCCGGCTCGTGGTCGGTGGGACTGGCGGCGGCGCTCGCCGGCCTCACCCTGGTGTGGGTCCTGCTCTTGTTCGCCCGGCGGGAGGTCGTTGCTCGATGGCTGGGGGTCGCCTCGACCCCGCTGTCGGTCGTCATGCTCGGCGCGATGGCCGGGACGGCGGAGGGCTCCCCGGTCGTCGGGTTCCTCCAGCTCGTCGCCGGGGCCGCGTTCCTCGGGGCGGTGATGGACGGGCTTCTCCTCGGCCACTGGTACCTGACCGATCGGGGGCTCTCCCGGGGGCCGATCAACCGGACCGCCACGCTCCTCATCGTCGCGGTGGTGCTCGAGGCGGCGGCGGTCGTCGCGGGGGGGTTCGGTCCCACCCAGGCGAGCTCCGAGTTCAACCCGCTGCTCACCTCCGCCGGCCTCGCATCGTGGATCGCGCTGGGCATGGTGGGGACCACGGCGCTCATCGCGATCCTGATCCGAGCCTCGCTCCGCGGCACCCGCTCCTCGGCCGTCCAGGCCGCGACCGGCTTCTTCTACCTGGCGGTCATCACCGCGCTCACCGCCGAGTTCGCCGCCAAGGTTCGGTTCCTGCCCTAGGTCATGGTCGCGGCCGTCCTGGTCCTCGGGCTCGTCGCGGAGGCGGGGGCCTGGTGGGCCGTCGCGACCGGCGACCGGAGCGTGTGGACCACGATCATCCCCGTCGCCGGCGCGATGGGAATCGCCGCGCTCGCGCTCGGCCCCCCGACGTTGTCGGGCGATCTGCCGGTGGTCGCGGCGGCCGCCCTTGGGGTGGGGACGGGTCTGATCCTGTACCTGGCGACCCGAGCCTTCGTCCGCGTCGTCCGCGCGTGGACGGCGTTCCGGGAGCACGCGGCCCGCGTCTACGCTCGGCAGGGGCGTGTGCCGTTCGCGCTCGCGCTGGTTCTCTCGGCCGGGGTGAGCGCGGCAGGCGAGGAGCTGTTCTGGCGCGGCCTGTTTCGAGCCCACGTCGCCGGAGGGAGCCAGGCGCCGGTCGCGAGCGCCATCGTCAGCTGGGCGGCCTTCGTCGTTGCCAACCTGCCGAGCGCGAACCTCGCCGTCGTGGCCGGGGCCCTGGTGGGCGGCGCCGTCTGGACCGGGCTTGCGCTTTGGACCGGCGGCGTGCTCGCGAGCCTGCTCTGTCACGGCGTGTGGACGGCGCTGATGGTGTCGGCGCCGGTCGTCGGTTCTCCGGTGCGGGGACGGGGGTCGCCGTGATCACGCTCTCGCAGGACGCGCTCGAGGTGCTCCGCACGGGGTCGTTCTGCTACGTGGCCGCCCCAACCGCTCGGGGCCCTCACCTCACGCCGCTCGTGTTCGCGCTCTCGGGCGGCCGCCTGTGGCTCACCACGTCGCGGGGCTCGGTGAAGGCCCGTGCGTGGCGCACAGACGCGCGCGTCTCGGGCCTCGTTCGGGGGGAGGGGGTGAGCGTGGCGTTCGGCGGGCGTGTGCGCGCGTACGACCTCGCCGACCCCGACACCTGGGGCCCCGCCCTGCTTCGAACTCCGGCGCTCCTTGCCGCCAGCGTCCGGTTCACGCGGAAGAACGCCCGGTTCTTCGCCGGCTACGCGGTCGACGCCGGCCGTGTGCCCCTTTCGTGGACGCCTCCGGGGCGCCTGTTCGTGGAGGTCGAGATCGAGCGCGCCGCTGTGGTGGACGAGTTCGGCGTCATCGAGCGCAGAGGCCGGTGGGCCCCGTCGGTGGCCTCGATCGCGAGCTTCCGCGCCCGGCCGTCGGGCGCACCCCTGCTCGCGGCGCTGCCCGAACAGATTCGAAACGCGCTGGCGGACGTCGGGGAGGCGGTCCTGGCCGTGGAGGGGCCGGGTCCGGGAGTGGTTCTGCCCGCCCGCTTCTCGACGGAGGGGTCGTCGCTCCTGGTCGCGATCTCGCGCGAGAGCCTGGAGCTCGCGGGCTGCGACCGGCCGACGACCCGGGCCGCGCTTGCCATCGACCGCCCCTCCTCATGGCGCGCGCGGCTCATGACCGGCGCGATGGCGGTGGGGGACGCGGAGCTCGTGGTGCCCGAGCTCCTCTCCTCGGGATCGCGGTCCGCGCTCGAGCGCATCGCGCGTACAGGCGCTCCCAGGCAGGAGAGCGCCCTGGTCCGGCTCCGGGCCCGTCGCATCGTCTGGTGGTCCGGATGGACGAGCGGAACGGTGGCCGTCGGTGGCTGAGGCGAGCTTCTCCGTGGTCGTCGACGCCCCCCCGGAGGAGGTCTGGTCGGTGGTCGCGGATCCGCGGAACCTGCCGAGCTGGGACCGGCGGATCGCGGGAGTGCACGGTGTGCCGCCAACCGGGCTCGGGCCTGGGGTCGAGTACACGACCGAGATGCGGTTCATGGGCGTCCGCGCCTCGGTGCGGTGCCGTGTGGTCGAGTGGGATCCGCCCCGGTGGGCCGTGATCGTCTTGTCGGGGATCGTGGACGCGACCGTCGCGACCCGGGTCGACGCGCTCCCGGGCGGGCGGAGCCGGCTCGAGCACGAAGTCGACTACCACTTCACCCGAAATCCACTCGGGGAGCTCGCGGCTCGGAGCATCCAGGTCATCGGGGGCGCCTACCTCGCGCTCCGTCACGGGACGCTGGCCCAGAAGCGTCAGATCGAGGAGGGTCGCTAGTCGTTCCCGCGCTTGCGCATCCCCGCGCTCGCTGATGGCTGATCCGCCCGGCCGCTCGGGGGAGCGGTGGGCGGTCTCGCATATCATTCGGCTCGATGCTTCGACGCCTGCTCCGCGTGACCGGACTCATCGGGATCGCCGTTGCGACCGGCGTCGCCTCGTCGGGCGGCCCGGTCGCCGAGCTCGACCTTCGCGCGTTCCGAGCCGCGAACCGCGACCGTGGCCGACGGGCCGATCGTCTGTTCGGCGGCATCACCGAGCTCGGGTCGATCTGGGCCTCGGTCGGGGCGGCCGCGGTCCTCGCCGCGACCGGGCGTCGCCGCGCGGCGCGAAGGGGGCTCGCCGCGGCCTCGGCAGCCTGGCTCGCCGGCCAGGGTCTGAAGAAGGTCTTCCTGCGGCCTCGGCCCTACCAGGCCGACCTGGAAGGAGTCCGGCGCAGGATCGACCCGCCACGGGCGACCTCGTGGCCGAGCAGCCATCCGGCGGTCGCGCTCGCGTTCGTCACCGCCGCGGGGCGCGAGCTCTCGCTGCCGCGCGGCGCGCGCTCGCTGCTGTCGGCCCTCGCCTGCGGCGTGGGCGCCTCGCGCGTCTACGTCGGGGTGCACTTTCCGTCGGACGTGCTGGGCGGTCTGGTGCTCGGCCGCGCGGTCGCGGACGCCTTCTCGTGAGCTCGTCGCTACACTCGGCCGGGTGATATCGCTCGCGGCGATCGGCTGGCCGGTCCTGGACCGAGTGCACGTGCTCGGGCGCTTCGCGATCTCGCCGCACGGGGTGGGAATCGCCCTCGGGTTCCTGTTCGGCTCCTGGATCCTCTCCCACGAAGGGCCGAGGCGGGGCGTGTCGCTCGAACACGTGAACGCGATGGTGTTCTGGGCGCTCGTCGGCGCGATCGTGGGGGCGCGGTTCTTCTACGTGCTCGCCCACTACTCGGAGTTCAACGGGATCGGCGACATGCTCGCGATCTGGCGTGGAGGCATCAGCCTGCTGGGCGGCATCGCCGGCGCGGTGCTCGTGAACATCCCGATCATGCGTCGGTACGGCTACCGGTTCTTCCAGGTGATGGACGGTGCCGTGATCGGGCTCGCGTTCGGGATCGCGTTCGGCCGCATCGGCGATCTCATCATCGGCGACCACCTCGGCACGCCGACGAGCTGGCCGCTCGCGTTCGTCTACAAGGGCGGAAACCTCGCTGCGCCGTATACGTGCGCCGCCGGCATCTGCCGTGCGACGCTGCAGGGCGGCCGGGACATCGTGATCATGAAGGGCGCGGCCGTCCTCACGGCCCCGAACGGCCACGTGCTCGCTCACGGCGTCGGCGTCCACCAGACGGCCCTGTACGACATGGTGAGCGCGACGCTGCTGTTCCTGGTCCTGTACGGACTGTCGCGCTCGCCCCGCCGACTCGGCGTGCTCACCCTCACGTTCGGGGCCTGGTACGGCGCCATGCGGGTCGTGGAGGACTTCCTCCGGGTCGACAAGCGGTTCTTCGGGCTGACGGGAAGCCAGTGGACGGGGATGACCGTCTCGGCGATCTGCGTGGTCACGCTGATCGCGTGGGCCGTGCGCGGCTCGCGACCGAGCGTCGAGCCGACGCCTGCCGGCGGTGAGGGAGGCGAGCCGGCGGGCTGAGGCTCAGTGCTGGTGGGGACCTGCGGCCGCGGCGGCCCCCGGTTGCGCCATGATCGGCAGGGGCTTGCCGACCTTGGTCCTGGTCGCCTGCACCACGCGGCGCGCGGCCTCGCGAAGCGCCGCGCCGGCCGGGGAGTCGGGGTCGGTGACGACGATCGGCCGGCCCTCATCGCCGCCCTCGCGGAGCGAGGGCATCAGCGGGATCTGACCGAGGAGCGGCACGCCGAGCGTCTCGGCCGCCTGCGCTCCTCCGCCCTCGCCGAAGATTTCGGTCCGCTCGCCGCAGTGCGGGCACACGAACCAGGACATGTTCTCGATCACGCCGATGGGGCGGAGGTTGGTGCGCTCTGCCATCTTGCCGGCCCGCTCGGCGACCTTGCGGGCGGCCTCCTGCGGCGTGGTGACCACGAGCATCGCGGCACCCGGCAGGAACGATGCCAAGGAGATCGACACGTCGCCGGTCCCCGGCGGGAGGTCGGCGAGCAGCACGTCGAGGTCGCCCCAGTACACGTCGCCCAGGAACTGCTCGATCGCCTTGTGGAGCATGGGCCCGCGCCAGATCACCGGCGTCTCCTCCGGCACGAAGAACCCCATCGAGATGATCTTCACGCCGTGCGCCACGAGGGGCAGGATCATGTTGTTGAATCCGATCGGCTGCCCGGAGGCGCCCATCATCCGCGGCACGGAGAAGCCCCACACGTCCGCGTCGAGGATCCCCACGCGGTGCCCCTCGGCGGCGAGCGCGCACGCGATGTTCACCGTCACGCTCGACTTGCCGACGCCGCCCTTGCCGGACGCGACGGCCACCACCGAGGTGTCCCCGCTCGTGAAGAACGTTTGCTGCTCCGGCGGGCGTCCGCCGCGGAGCTTGGTCACCAAAGCGGCCCGCTGCTCGTCGCTCATCGGGGTCATCCGGACGTCCACGTCGCGAACGCCGAGCGGTGCGAGGGCCGCGCGGACGTCACCGGTGATCCGCTCCTGGAGGGGGCAGCCCGCGACCGTGAGCAGAACGTCGACTCGGACCCGCTCGCCCTCGACCGTGATCCCCTGGAGCATGCCGAGGTCCTCGATGGGGCGGCCGATCTCGGGGTCGAGGACGCTTCTGAGACTCTCGCGGACCTGCGTTTCGGTGACCATGGCGCTCCTCGCGGGATTATCCTGATTGGGACCGTGCTTATCGTGCGAACTCTCCCCGTCATGATACGGCCGGGGTTCGGAGACGTCGATGTCGGCGCCTAGGCCGAGGCCGCTGGAGGTTCACAAGGCCCTCGCGGACGACACGCGTTTTCGACTCTACCGGTACCTCGGCCTGTCCGGTCGGCCGGTGTCGGTGCGAGAGCTCGCGGCTCGCCTGTCGCTGCACCCGAACACGCTGCGTCCGCACCTGCGTCGGCTCGAGGAGGCGGGCCTGGTCGCGGCCGAGGTTCGCAAGGGACGGGCCGTCGGCCGGCCCCAGACGCTCTACCGGTTGGTTGAGCGCGACGCCGTCGAAGGGAAGGAGTATCGACTGCTCGCGGAGATCCTGGCCGGACTGCTCTCGGGAACGCGGGCGCGCGAGCGGGCGGAGCGCCTGGCGGAGGAGTGGGGCCGGTACCTGGTCGCCCAGGGCGGGCCCAAGCCCGGCACCAGGCTCCCGTCCAGGCGAAACCTGGCCGTGCTACAGGAGGCGATGGCCGAGGTCGGGTTCGACCCCCGGTTCCGCCGCACCGGGCGGCAGGCCGTGGAGATCACCTTGCGCGACTGCCCGTTCCGGGATCTGGTCGAGGACCACCGCGACCTCGTCTGCGGGGTCCACCGCGGGCTCGTTCGGGGGATGCTCGACGCGCTGAAGCCCCCGCTCAGGCTCGCCGAGTTCTCGCCGCTCGTCGAGCGATCCGTCTGCCGGCTGGTCGCGCGCGGAAGCGCCTCCTGACACACGCGCGCCGCGCCCGGTCGGCCGGCGCCGGGACCGCTCCGGGCCGACCGGCGCTCAGGACGCCGCAGGGACGCACCGATAGGAGAAGAGAGCGCGCTCCGCCCGGAGCGCCGCCGCGGGTGTCGTAAGGAGGTTCGGGGGGGTGCCGACGTTCGAGACGGACGTGAACGAAGCGGTGGGCGAGCGCGAGGTGGCCGGCTCGGTCTCCGGCGTTCTGTCCGAGTTCAACGAGTGGCTCGTCGAGCTCGCCCGTAGGGACGGGTCGGACCTGCACCTCAAGGTGGCCGCGCCGCCGAAGATTCGGCAGACGGGACGGCTCGGCCCGCTGGACCGACAGCCGCTGCGCCCGGAGGAGACGGAGGAGATCGCCAGGGCGATCGTCCCGCCGGAGCGGCTGGCGAGGTTCGAGTCCTCGGGCGAGGTCGACTTCGCGTACTCGCTGGCCGGCGTGGGCCGCTTCCGCGTCAACGTCTTCCGGCAGCGCGGATCGACGAGCATGGTGCTCCGGCGGTTGCGGATGGGCGGGCCGACGTTCGCCGAGCTCAGCCTGCCCGACGTGGTCCGCGGGCTCTCGGAGGAGGTCCGCGGCCTCGTTCTCGTCACCGGCCCGACCGGCTCGGGCAAGACGACCACGCTCGCGGCGATGATCGAGCACATCAACCACACCAAGCAAGTGCACATCGTCACCATCGAGGATCCGATCGAGGTGCTTTTCAAGGACGATCAGGCCTCGATCAACCAGCGTGAAGTCGGCAACGACACGGAGAGCTTCCTCTCGGCGCTGCGTGCCGCTCTTCGGCAGGACCCGGACGTGATCCTGATCGGCGAGATGCGGGACACCGAGACGGTGCGTGCGGCGCTCCAGGCCGCCGAGACCGGCCACCTCGTGCTCTCGACGCTTCACACGGTGAACGCGACCGAGACGGTCAACCGCGTCGTCGACTTCTTCCCGCCCCACCAGCAGGGTCAGATCCGGTGGACCCTCGCGGGCGCGCTGCGCGGGATCATCTGCCAGCGGTTGGTCCCGACCGTGGATGGAGGCGTCGTTCCCGGGCTCGAGGTGCTCGTGAACACCGGGCGAATCGCCGAGCGGATCGCCGACCCGGACACGACGGCGGAGATCCACGAGATCATCGCGGAGGGCCAGTACTACGGCATGACCACGTTCGATCAGTCCCTGCTGGAGCTGGTTCGGTCGGGTCGCGTGTCGATCGAGATGGCGATGGAGGCCTCCTCGGCCCCGCACGACTTCCGACTCCTGCTGCAGCAGGCAGGGTTGTGGAAGAGCTCGGCGGAGACGCCGCCGCCCCCCGAGGAGCCGGCCGACCGCTACGCGTCGTTCGTCTGACCGAGGCGCTCGGTCTCGCGAATCTCAGGCCGAGGGCTTTCCTCGCTCGCCCTCGCTCCCATCGCCGAAGGCGCGACCGGCGAAGCCGCTGATGCCCGACAGCAGGGTGGAGAGCTCCATCGGGATCACGAACTTGGTCGAGGGAGAGGCCCCGATCTGCTTGAGGGCATCGAGGTACTGCAAGCTCATGGTCTTCGCGTCGACGGCCTGGGCCGACTCGTAGATCTTCGTGAGCGCCAGGGCGAACCCCTCTGCCCGCAGGATCGCCGCCTGACGGTCCCCCTCCGCGTTCAGGATGGCCGCCTGCTTGTTGCCCTCCGCCACCGTGATCGCAGCCTGCTTCGAGCCCTCCGCCTCGGTCACGACCGCACGCCGAGTGCGCTCGGCCGACATCTGCCGGGTCATGGCTTCCTGGACGGCCGGCGGCGGGATGATCTCGCGGATCTCGACGTTGGTGACCTTGACCCCCCATCGCTCGGTGACCTCGTCGAGCTTGACCCGCAGGATCTCGTTCATCTGCTCGCGCTTGGCGAGCACGTCGTCCAGGACCATGTCGCCCACGACCGACCGGAGC
>Ga0070741_10003871_pt1 | contig 35972 bp, 29 predicted proteins | sample Coa_R1_4_FD_66440 | JGI IMG/M metagenome (GOLD analysis project Ga0070741, IMG submission 66440) | Surface soil microbial communities from Centralia Pennsylvania, which are recovering from an underground coalmine fire - Coalmine... | ecosystem: Environmental > Terrestrial > Soil > Unclassified ... | reverse complement strand
TGCGGCGCGCGGCGATGTACGCGATCACGCCATAGAGTCCCACCGACGCCAGCAGCATGGCGAGCATGCCAAAGCCGGCCGCCAGCCAAGCGATAAGCCGGTCGGTGTAGAGCGTCCGCTCGACCTGGGTCTCCATCGTCTGCATGCGCACGACGGGAATATTGGCGTCCATCTCGCGCACGACCGCGCGCACCTGCTTGGCAAGCGCGGCATCGACGCGGCCGGAGCGCACCAGGAAGCTCATGTGGCGGAGACCGGGGACCTGTTTGTAAGGCCAGTAGAAGAAGCGCGGCGGATTCTTCTCGCGCACCGACTCGTGCCGTGTGTTCCCGACTACGCCCACGATCTCCATATCGGGCTTCACGGTGCCGGAGCCCTGGATTATGCGGCGCCCGAGCGGATTCTGCCCCGGCAGGAAATGATCGACGAACGCCTGGTTCACGATCACGACTTTGTTGCGCCCGTCGTCCGCAGCCGTGAACTCGCGGCCGGCGATGAGCGGCACGCCGAGCGTGCGGAAGTAATCGGGCGAGACCGCGGTCAGCTGGCAATCGGTGTTCTCGTCTTCCGCGGCCTTGTAGCCTTCGACCGTAACATTCGCCGACATGCCGCTGTTGCTGAGCGGCGTCATCTGCGTCGCGCCGACCGAGACGACGCCCGGCAACGACGCGAGCCGTTCGCGCAGCCGGTCGATCAGGGCGGACGTAGCCTTGCCGTCGTAACCGGCCAGAGCCGGATTGATGGTGAAAACGAGCAGTCTCTCCGGACGGAAGCCGAGGTTGTAGTGCAGCAGGTTGGTCAGGCTGCGCGCGAAGACGCCGGCCGCGATCAGCAGCACCAGCGACAGCGCCACCTGCGCCGCCACCAGCACGCGCCGCAGGCTGACGTGCCCGCGGGCGATCGTGGCCGCGGAATCCTTCAAGGCCGGCATAACGTCCGGACGCGTCGCCGACAGTGCGGGCGCGAGGCCGAACAGCACGCCGGTGACAAGCGATACCGCGAAGGTGAATGCCAGCATTCGCGGGTCGATCGAGAATGTCAGCCAACCTTTGAGCTCATCCGGCGAAACCAGCGCCAGCAAGGCCTTGGTGACCCAATACGCGACGGCCAAAGACGCGATGCCGCCCGCGCCGGCGAGCAGCAGGCTTTCGGTCAGGAACTGACGAACAAGCCGCCAGCGTCCGGCGCCGATCGCGAGCCGGACCGCGATTTCACGTCGCCGCGCCGACGCGCGCGACACGAGCAGATTCGCTACGTTTGCGCACGCGATCAGCAACACCAGCCCGACCATCGCCATCACCATGCCGAGCGGCTTCGCCCAGTGCTTCTCGAGTTGATTCACGCCGCGCGCCGCCGGTTCGAGCGAGAGCCGGCTGGCCAGGAATCGCTCGCGGAATCGCGCCGACGGCGACTTGATGGCAGCGAGCTCCTGTTCAAGAATCGCGCGATGGATCGGTCCCAGCGACGCCTGCGCGCGCGCCGCGCTCACGCCCTGCTTCAGACGGCCGAAGATGTTCATCCAGTACGAATTCCGCTTCGTGAGGTCGTCCGCCCCGGCGTTCATCAATCCGCGCATCGCCATAGTCACGTAGATGTCGGGCGACTGGCCGCCGATCATGCTCAGGAATCCACGCGGGGCGATGCCTACTACCGTCATCGAGAGCCCGTTGACGCGGATGCTCTGATTTAAGATCGCGCTCGATCCGCCGAACCGCCGAGTCCAGTAGCCGTACGACAGCACGGCCACCGGATGGCCGCCGGGCGTGACGTCGTCGGCGGCGGTGAAGAGCCGGCCGATCAGCGGCTGCACGCCGAGCACGGGGAAGAAGTTGCCGGAAACGATCTCGGCGTCGGCGCGTTCGGCCTCCCCGTTGAAGATGACGTTGGCCGAGGCGCCCGCGCGCGCGACCAGGCCGCTGAAGACTTGGTTGCGGTCGCGCAAATCGTGGTACATAGGATACGAAAAGACGCTGGCGTCGCTGTCGCTGTACGAAGACCCGTTGCGCGCGCCTTCGAAGTGCAGCACAACGAGGCTTTCGGGATTTGCGACCGGCAGCGAGCGCATCAGCACCTGGTAGAGCAGCGAGAAGATGGCGGTGTTGGCGCCGATCCCGAGCGCTAGCGAAACCACGGCGACCCCTGTAAATACAGGCGCCCGGACGAGTGTGCGGACGGCGAAGCGCATAACCGATTATCTGCTATGTTGGGGGCGAGGTTCCAATGCTGACCAATCGCAGAAGCTTTCTCGTCGCAGGCGCTACTGCCGTCGCCATGGCCGCCGGCGACCGTATTCGCACGGGCATTATCGGCGCCGGCGGGCGCGGGCAGTATCACGTCGCCCAGTTCAAAGAGGTCGGCGCCGAGATGGCCGCCGTTTGCGACGTCTACGAGCCGAACCTGCAAGCCGGATTGAAAGCTGCGTCGACGGGCGCGAAGCCGTACACCAATTACAAGAAGCTGCTCGAGGACAAGTCGCTCGACGCCGTAGTGATCGCGACGCCGGACCATTGGCACGCGCAGATGACCATCGACGCCGTCGAAGCCGGCAAGGACGTCTACGTCGAGAAGCCGATGGTGCACAAGATCGAGGAAGGCTTCCGCGTGATCGAGGCCGTGCGCCGGACGAAGCGTGTGGTGCAGGTCGGGATGCAGCGGCGCAGCTACGACGTATACCAGGACGCCAAGCAGATCATGGATTCGGGCGTCGTGGGCGAAGTGCGGCTGGTCAACAGTTGGTGGCTGAACTACTCGAACATCCGGCAGAAATCGCTGGCCGGCAACCTGGACTGGCAGCAGTGGCTCGGCTCGGCGCCCAAGCGGGAACTCGATCCGGCGCGCTTCTTCAACTGGTATTACTTCTGGGACTACTCCGGAGGCCTGATGGTCGGGCAGGCGGCGCACGTGGTCGACGCGATTCACTGGATGATGAACTCGAAGTATCCGCGGGCGGTGACTTGCGCGGGCGGCCAAGTGAATCTGCCCGGGGTCGAGGTGCCTGATACGACATCGATGGCGATCGAGTATCCGGAGAACTATCTCGCCGTCTTTACGCTCGGCTACAAAGCGATGCACTACGCGTTCTCGAACGATCAGCTCAACCAGTACCACGGATCGAAGGCGCGGTTCGACATCGGGCGCGAAGGCTACACGTTGTGGCCGCAGTCGAACGACATCGACATGAAGCCGTCGAAGGTGGTGAAGAAGCCGGGCACGTTCGAGCCGGCGACGCGCGCGCACATCCGCAACTTCCTGGAGTGCATCAAGACGCGCCAGGACCCGCACGCGACGGTGGAGATGGGGAACTGGACGGCGGTGGTGCTGTGCATGGCGATGGAATCGATGCGTAAGGGCCGGCGTATGCGCTGGGACGGCTCGAAGCGCGACATGGTGTAGGACATGGCGGCGTTTCGCCGATTCGCGTGGTGCGTGCTCGCGTACAATGTGCTGGTCGTACTGTGGGGCGGATACGTGCGCGCCAGCGGATCAGGCGCGGGCTGCGGCAGCCACTGGCCGCTGTGCAACGGTGTGGTGGTGCCGCCCGCGGAGAACATCAAGACGGTCATCGAGTTCACTCACCGCGTGACGAGCGGCTTAGCCGTGGCATCGGCTGTCGTGCTGTGCTGGTGGGGATTTCGCGTGTTCCCGCGCGGCCACCGCGCGCGCAAAACGGGTGTGCTCGCGGTCATCTTTCTGCTGATGGAGGCGCTGCTCGGCGCCGGGCTCGTTCTGTTCCGGTACGTCGCGCAGGACGCATCGGCCGGGCGCGCGTGGTACCTGTCGGCACACCTGGTGAACACGCAACTGCTGCTCGGGATGCTGGCTGCGACGGCGTGGTTCGCAGATCCGGTCAAGAAGATGCTGCCGGAGCCGCGGAGTTGGATCGTGCTGCCCGTAGCGCTGGCGGCGGCGATCACGGGCGCGCTGGCGGCGCTGGGCGACACCCTGTATCCGGCGTCGTCGATCGCGGCGGGCGTGGCGCGCGAGTTCTCGGAAAGCGCGCCGATGCTGCTGCGACTGCGGCTGCTGCATCCGGTAGTGGCGATCGCGGCGGCGGCGTTCCTGGCGTGGTGGGCGCTGCGCGCCGGAGCGAACCGCTGGGCGCGGGCTGTGCTCGTGCTCGTCATCGGACAAGTGGCTTTCGGGATTTTGAACTGGATGCTGCTGGCGCCGATCTGGATGCAGATCGGCCATCTGCTGCTTGCGGACCTGCTCTGGATCGCGCTGGTGCTGCTTTACCTGGAAGCACCTGCCAGGCAGCGCGCGTAATCGGCCATGGAGCGGACGTTGCCGTACGGGGTGCCGGCCGGCACTTCACAGCCGGCTGCCACGATGTAGCGTTCGCCGGCCGCGCGGTGACATTCGGCAAGGGCTTGCTCGATTTCGGCAGGCGTGCCGTCGCGCATGACCCGGACCGGATCCAGGTTGCCCGCCAGGACTGGATCGGGGCCCATCTCGGCGCGCGCCTCGGCCATCGGGGCCATCGAGTCGAGGTCGATCATGGCCGCGCCGGTGGCCGCCATGCCGCGGAACAGCTTGCTGGTCTTGCCGCAGATGTGCAGGCGCACGGGCGCGCCGGCGTCCTGGACGGCCTGCACCAGTTTCAGCTCGTACGGCTGCACGTACTTATGGTAGAGCTTCGGGCCGATCAGGGAGGCCGCCGCGTCGCCTATACCGATGATGTCGGCGCCGGCTTCGATCTGGGCTTTGGCGAACCGGAGTTCCATCACTACCGTGAATTCGAACAGGTCGCGGATGAATGCGGCGTCGTCGAAGAAGTCCAGCATTACGGAGTTGACGCCGCGGAGGTCGGCGCTCATGGCGCATGGACCTTCCACCCAGCCTTCGACGAGCAGGTCTTTGCCCGCTTTCTGGCGGAGGAGGCGCACGGCTTCGACGCGGTCGTGCATGCGCGGGGTGAGGGTCGGGTCGGGCATCGCGAGCTTCGCCAGCGCGGTCTTGTCCGCCAGGAGAGCGTGGCTTTCGACGATGGCCGGCGGCTGGTCGTCGAACCATTCGATGGCTGCGCCGAGGTCGCTGGCTTCGCGCGCCGGGTCGGAAATCGCCGACACATAATCGAAACCGAATGTTTCGGCTGTGCGCAGCTGGGCTTCGGCCATCACGCGATGGTCGCTCGCGTAGTCGCGATACTTGACGCCGGAGTGGCGGGCCGCAAACATCATGGTGATGGGCATCAGGGGCAGGCAGTCGGGGTGCCCGCCTGAAAGCATCGACAATACGCGTTCGCGGCCGGTCATTACGATGGCTCCTTGTCCAGGATGCCGCTGCCGTACGTCGCCGTGACGCGCCATCCGGGCGGCACGATCAGGAAATCTTCCTCGCTCCAGTCACCGGCCAGCAGGCGCTCGAACAGGCTGAGATTTCCCTCGATCTTCTCGTATTGCCAGCCCTTGCTGGCGGCCTCGTCGCGCGCCTGGCGCTCGAAGCGGCCGTCCGGCTCCAGGCCGGTGGCGATGTAGGTGAGCTGGCGGTACGTGTTCTGGTAGGCATTCAGCTCGTCGTACAGGTACTGACCGTTCTCTTCTCCATAGCGCACCACCAGTTCGTCGCGCGTGTAGCCGGCGCCGGTCTTGTTGCGGACGATACGGAGCGTCTCCTGCTGGAGATCTTCGCCACGCTCGATCCAGCCGGTGGAGCGGAAGTAGACACCGCTGTGCTGTTCGAAGTACTTCTGGTAGCGATCGCGGCTGCCCATGAGGAGAGCGATGCAGTCGTGCGCGCGCGGGATCACGATGGGAAGCGACCGGGCCTCGAGTCCAGCGGTGCCATTACCGCAGAGCGCGTAACCGAGCAGGACTGCCTCATAGGTTTGCGGGTCGGCGCGGTCGACGGCCTCCTGGAGGCGTTTGCGCATGGAGCCGCTGCCGATGTCGTGCAGACCCTTGGGCAGGAACTCCACATCCACTTCGTTGGGAGAGCGCGCGATGACAGCGCACATTTCCCGGTAGAGGACTTCGCAGGAGATCAGTTTGAACTTCATGGTGTCACCTTGGTGGGGCCGGGGCCGCCGGCGCGTCTGGTGCCGGGAGATGCGGTGTCGGGGAAGCGGCCGGCGGCTCGGGTGGGCTCTGTGGGCTGAAAGTCGACTCCGCGGCTGAACGCGGGTAACCGGGCAGCCGCCGCGCGGATGAAGTCGGGGCTCGTGCCGCAACAGCCACCTACGAATTTCGCGCCCGCTTCAATCAGGTCCGGCAGGTGTTGTGCGAACTGCTCCGCCGTCGTCCGATAGACGGGAGTTCCGTCCTCCATTTCGGGCAGGCCGGCGTTCGCCTTGATCCAGATGGGGAGATGAGTCGCCGCTCGCAGACGACGGCAGATCGGGACATACTCGGCAATGCCTATACCGCAGTTCGCGCCTATCGCGTCGGCTCCTTCTTCCGTCATGCGATGCGCCGCCTGTTCGGGCGTGACGCCGGTCATCGTGCGATCCTTATTGCGGCCGGTATCGAACGTGAAGGAGACGATCACCGGAAGACCAGTGTTCCTGGCCGCGGCCAGAGCGAGGGACGCTTCTTCGAGATCGCTCATCGTCTCGATGAGGAGAGCGTCGGCGCCGCCTTCCGCCAGCGAGGCCGCCTGTTCCTCGAAAGCCAGGGTTACCTGCTCCGGGGTCACCTGCCCGATGGAGAGCATTTTACCGGTGGGGCCGAGGGAGGCGAACACCCTGGCTGATTTGCCAGCCGCCTGGCGGGAGATCGCCGCGCCGGCGCGGTTAATCTGGAAGGTGTCGTGTTCCAGACTGTAACCCGACAGCGCGATGCGGTTGCCGCGGAAGGTATTGGTCAGGATGACGCGGCTTCCCGCTTCCACATAAGACTGCGCGACCTCGGCCACCTTGTCGGGATGCAGCAGGTTCCACTGATCCGGACAAGAGCCCAGCGGCAGCCCGCGACGTTGCAGTTCCGTGCCCCAGGCGCCGTCTGTGAGGATCGGGCCGGCGTCGATCAGTTCACGCAGATTCATGGATCGCCACCAGCTTGCGGGCTAGCGCAACGGCCGACACTGCGTTTTCGCTGTAGCCGTCCGCGCCGATCTGGTCGGCGAAGCGCTGCGTTACCGGAGCGCCGCCTACCAGGACCTTGACCTGATCGCGGACGCCTGCTGCGCGCAGGGCTTCTATGGTGGTCTTCATCGACGGCATCGTTACGGTCAGGAGGGCCGAGAGGCAGACCAGGTTCGCGCGGCGCTCGCGGACAGCATTGACGAATTTTTCGGGCGGGACGTCGGCGCCAAGGTCGATGATCTCGAAGCCGCCGCCTTCGAGCATCGCCGCTACTATGTTCTTACCGATGTCGTGGAGGTCACCCTTGACTGTGCCGATGGCCACACGGCCGGCCGGTTCGGCCCCGCTTGCTGCCAGGAGGGGGCGGATCAGCTCGAGCGCGCCTTTCATGGCGCGGGCTGCTAACAGGAGCTCTGGGACGAAGTAGTCTTCGCACTCGAATCTTCGGCCTACTTCGTCCATGGCCGGGACCATGGATTGGCTTACCAGGTCTATCGCGCTTACGCCTTTGCTTAGCGAGTCTTGCGTGGCTTGTACTGCTGCCTTCGCGTTTCCCGTCAGGATTGCTTCGTATAGGTCGGGCATTTCGTTGCTACCATCCCTTTTCCGGGGGGTGGAACGGGGTGGTCGAAAATGCGGGGACACATCCGTCTGTCCCCGCATTTTCGACCACCCGCGTTTCCACTCCGCCTTTTGTCGCCATCGCTAGTTTCCGTTGAACTCTCTTACTGCTTCCAGCATCGCGATCAGGTTTCTGACCGGCGTTTTCGCCTGGACGTTGTGGATCGTGTTAAAGACAAACCCGCCCTTTGCGGCGAAGATTTCACAACGCTGCTTTACTTGCGCTTTTACTTCTGCAGGGCTTCCAAACGGTAGGATTCGTTGGGTGTCTATTCCACCGCCCCAGAACGTCAGCTTTTCGCCATACGCGGCTTTCAGGCGGTCTGCTCCCATATCTTTTGCCGAACATTGCACCGGATTCAGGATGTCGAAACCCGCCTCTATAAAACTCGGGATGAAACGCGCTACCGAGCCGCAGGAGTGTTTGAAACACTTCCAGGTCGTGTGGCGGTGGATCCAGTCGTTCAGGCGTTTGTAATACGGGAAGTAGAGGTCGCGGAAGGTGGCCGTCGAACAGAAGGTGGAGTTCTGGGTGCCGAAATCCGTGCCGCAGAGGAAAACTGCGTCAACATCGTCACTTACAGCCTGGTGGATTTTATGCAGGTTGGCGATCGCGATATCGCACTGGCGATCGAAGATCCGGTGGATGTAATCGCGGCGGGTGGTGATGGACATATACCACTCGGAGATGTCGCGGATGCCGCGGGGATTCTTAAGAAAAGGCGCCGGGACCAGCGCTATGTCGCCGAAGGCTGTGCCCCCGAAGTTCGCCATTACCGCACGACCCGTGGCTTTCGCTTGCGCCACTTCGCGGCGGAAGTATTCTACGTCCTCGTCCTCGATGTGTTGGAACTCTTCCAGATTGTCTTCCGGGTCGAGGTTGTCTTCGTCGATCGGCTCCTGGCGGATGATGGTATCGAAGAAGTAGCCGTCGTTAGGCATGCGGGCGCTGGGCGGTGCGGTGCGGTCGCCTTCGGGGTGGATGAGGATGTCGCCGTTGGGTGCGGTGGTGGTGCGGAACTCGGCCGAGACCAGGACTTCCAGACCGTCGGGCATGCGCCAGGGCTTCCAGTCGCGATTGGGGAAGCCGAACATGGTTTTGCGCGGGAAAACGCCTTCGACGTCGAGGCCCATGGCCTGCTGCAGGTCGTCTTCGACGAGACCGAGCATCTGGTAGGGCTCGTGGACGCGGACGAGGCGCTTTTCGAGACCGAACCAATCGCGGAGGGCGGCCACGCAGGAGACGTGAATGCCGGTGACGCCCGTGCTGCCGAAGTCCAGAGGAACGCGATCGGAGGTTTGATGCGACAGCGCGCACAACACCCGCTCTTGAGAGGTCATGTACAGCTCGTTAGCTCAATTTTAAGACAATCAGCACCGATTGTCAGCTTACATTTGTGGGGAATTTGGCCGGATGATGCGGTTTCAAGTCGCGCGCGGGCGCCGAAGCCGGGGTTTCGGGAGCTTCAGCCGGCATTTCGGGGCGTGGTGGCGGGGTTTGGCGGTGGTTTGGAGCTCTGGATCGGCATCTTCGGAGTGTTCGGAATTGTAGCGCTGCATGTTTTGGAGGTCGTTGTTGCGGGTCAGGTCGCCCCAGGCGCGTTTGAACTCGTCGGGACCGATATCGAAGCCCACGGCTGCGTTGAACATGCCCTTTTCCAGGGCAAGGACACGCTGCAGGCGATGGGTGGAGGCGACAACTCTCTCCACGAGGTCCATTTCTACGCCGTCTTTCACGAAAGAACTCGACCGCGCCGAGCCATCGGGCCTTTACTGCTCCTTATGACACATCCCCACGTTGAAGAACTTGCGTGCGGAAGTAGTGTGTTGCTTTCCGTCATATTCGAAGACGACCTCATCCGGGTCCGGAATTGTGGATGTGGAGCGTGCTTCATTGAGTCTGACGTCTTCCAGCACCGAACCAGGAGGGATGAAAACCGCCCTGTTCATCACAAATGCTTCGAACGCAAGTTCCGAAACGTAGCGCATGCGCCGTGAGTTCCTCTCTTTGTGCACAGGAGACTTGCAGCAGGCTGCTCAAAAAAGGTGTCAGACAACCTTTTTCGCCGTCCAGCGTCGCGTAGACGCAACCAGTAGGATTGGCGAAAAGGAGTACTCAACAGCTCCGAGTAGAACTACAAGAGGTAAACGAGCTTTAGTTTGCGTTCACGAGCTTCGTCTTCAATCCGATTCTTCGATTGCCAAGCCTCCCAAATGCTTTCGTAAATCCGGATCTTCGTCGTCCATCGTGGATCGATCTTACCACGTTGTCGTTTATCGGAAGGAAAAGGGCATACTGGTTCCCTGCCCGCTCGAGTGTCTGTCCCCGATTTTATCAGAGGCGGCGGCCAGGCTGCGAGCCTGTGGCAAAGCCGGGGACAGACGGAACTGTCCACTGTACGGCGATGTCTCGCCGATAGTAGGCTGGCGGTTAGGGACAGTTTCGTCTGTCTCTGATTTTTACCAGAGGCGGCGGCCAGACTGTGAGCCTGTCGCAAAACCGGGGACAGACGGAACTGTCCACTGTACGGACCGATGTCTCGCTGATTCCAGAATGGTGGTTAGGGACAGTTTCGTCTGTCCCCGGTTTTGGCACAGAGCGCGGGGCGCGTCGAGTTAGCGTCGTATAGGAAGCACGCCGGAGGTTAGCTAATAAAGCACAGTACGATAAATACATTCGTGCGATAATGGAAATTGGATTCCGTACTTTCCACAGAATGCTGACCGACAATTCCGTCGGCGACCTCCTCTGATTTCAATACGGCGCGCGCCAGAATTACGACATAACCGCCGTACCTACTTCCTGTCGTAATGCGATCTTGAAAGCAGGCAATCGATGAGCCCAGAAAAAACGTTTGAACCACAACAAAACAACGGGCAATCCCCTACGGCTAATGCCGGGAACTCGAACCTGGTAGCGGATGTCGAGCAATTTCTCTATTATCACCGTAGTGCAGATCTGACCGCGGAGGTGCTTCAGGTCAGGTTGCTGCTGGCAATTCTGGAACTCCTCGGCTCTACAGCACAACAGTTCAGAGGAGAGGTTTCCCCGGTAGCCCACAAAGGCCAGATAGCACCACGGTCAGGGCAGTCAGCTTCGTTTCCGAGCAGGATTTAGCCTTACTGCTCAACACCGTTCGTTCCAGTAAAGCCGGGTTAGAGCGTAACATCGGGTTCTGAATCCGTGCTATACTTAGGTTGCCTTTTAATAGTCCCGCCAGAGCTTGGCTGTCTTGGTGCCTTGTCTTGCCCGCACAATTGAAAGACAGAAGAGAGCAAAGAAGTGAAGAATATTTTCGTAGGCAACCTGGATTTTGGCGCTACAGATTCGTCCGTGCGTTCGATGTTCGAGCGGTATGGAACAGTTGACCGTGTCAATCTGGTGACGGATCGTGATACGGGGCGGTTCCGTGGGTTTGCGTTTGTAGAAATGAGCAGTCCCGAGGAAGCTGACCGGGCGATCGCCGGATTGAACGGCACCGATTTCGGCGGGCGTACGCTAAACGTGAATATCGCTCGTCCGAAGGGCGAGGGTGACGGTGGCGGCCGTCGCGGAAACGGCGGCGGTTTCGCGCGTCAACGGCGCGAGCCGCGCTGGTAAATAACCCGTCAATACAGCAGCGCCCATCCACGGCCAGGAGGGCACGCTGGTTCACCAAGCTTCTCCGGCTTGCGAAGAGGAAAACACAATGGAAACCTTCAAAAAGCGACAAAAGGAAATGCGGCGGTTGGAACGGCAAAGGGATAAGGCCGCGAAACGCAAGGAAATCAAGGCTCGTAAAGCCGCCGGAATCACAAGTGAGTCAGATGGCGATGCCGAAACAACCGAGAACGCCGCGGCATCTGACCCCGCGGCAACTCTATCGATGACGGATTGAGGCGATTCTAAATCGCCCGGAAGGGGAATCTCGTGGAGATCCGGTATCTCGGCTTTGACCAGAGACAGAACTCCCGCGTGTATCGGTTCGACGTTCGCGCTGACGGACAGCTAACGAAGCAAGTCTCTGTCAGCACGGACCTTGCAGTCTTCCGCGAACACAGCGTCGGCATTCAAGAAGGTCCTTTTCTTTCCGGAAACAAATTGATTGCCGACCTGGAACGGGGCTGGGAGGGCGACCACGAACTGACCGGGGCCGATGTACGGGCCTTCGCCGAGACCAAGACGCTGGCCGACGCGCAACGTGCCGCTGCGCGCAAGACGCCCCGTCGCCGGCCCGCAACGCCGGCCGAAACGCAGCAGAACCCGCGTTGGCGCAACTTTGAAATCTGATCGTGCAAATGCTTTTTGCACGGCAAGAAAGGCGATCCGATCGGCATCGTCTGGCGCAATCTCACGGGCGAGTTGCCGAAATCGCTTAGTACTCTGTGGTAATGATCGCGGGGCAGAACTGTCCACGATTCCAGGATGGTGGTCAGGGGAAGTTTCGTCGGTGCCCGATTCTTACCATACGCTGTTACTGAGCACGAATGCACACGGATAAACGGGTCGAATCCGCGGCTCATTCCGATGTCGTGACGGCATCTGAAATAGCTTGGACCAGTTGCCCGCCGAAGGTTAGCCGGTCGGGGATTTCGGGCAGGTGGCCCAGCTTCGGGTTATTCGAGATGCGCTGCTCCATCAGGAAGGCCGGGATCTTGAGGTCGTGATAGAGCCCCTGGACTACGGTCATGCGCCCTTTCATACCCGCGGTCGTCGTGATGCCCGCGAAGTGCAGCGGCTGGGTGGGCGCGAACGTGGTTTCGCCGGTGAGGAGGCGGAAGAAACGCTCGGCGAACGGCCGGAACCTGCCTTCACCCCCGTCTTCCGGCGGGCCTTGCAGGTATTCGCTGGTCTCCGTGTTGTGCAGCGAAAAATAGAGCGCGATCCTGTGGCCGGCTTTGACCCACTCGCGGACGGCCCCGCGCTGGGCCGCGATCTCCGGCATCTTCACGGGGTCATCCGTGTCCCAATTGCGGTTCAGGTCGTAACCTAGCGCGTTGAAACGTACACCGCCGCGGGCTACGCCGTCCGGATCGCAGAGCGGGAAGATCTTCCACACGATGGCCGCACGGCTGCGGCGCGAGGCCGCGTCGTCGCGCAAAAGCGCTCGCACCGCGCCTTCGCCCGCCCACGAAGAACCGGCCTCCCAACTGTGCTGGCGGAACATCAACCAGACTGTCGGCTTATCGGCTACAGGGCCGGTGGTGATCGTCCAGAGTACGAGATCGCGGTAGCCTAGCGTTTTGCCAATCACTTCCTCGTGGAAGTCGGGACGATGGCTGATGTCGGCGCGCAGCTTTGCCAAGTCTTCGTTCGTGTACGGTGGGACGTGCGCGATCCAAAACCTATTCGCCGACGGCGTCACCTGGAGAGAAAGCTTGGGTTCCGAGGGATCGTAAGTAAAAGTCTCGACGTGCTTCCAGGTGCGGTGGTCGTAGCTGATCACCGGTGGCGTGTCCTTGGTGATCGCGCCCTGGTTCGGCTTGTAATTGTATTCGCCGGGAAGGTCGACGATGTCCAGAGTGAGTTGCCGGGAATCGGCGCCGTCCACGCGGAAGTAATACCAGTTGGCCTGGCGATTGCGGCCGTCCTGATCCTTTTCGCCTTTCGCGCCCAAACGGAAGTGGGTGGGGGAGACCTGCTCGATACGGCCCAGCGAGCCGCCCTCGAAATCGGTGTGGATGGTGACGGCGGCGGAGACCGGCCACACCAGGAGAAACAACAGATAACGCATTCCGGCATGATGGTAACATGTCGATTGCACGCGTATGAATATCGATAAAGTATTGGCGATTTTGACTGTCGCGCTTACGCCGGCAGCGGCGGCTGCGGTGGTGGTGACAAGTCCGAACGGATTGATCGAGATGCGGCTGGAGCCGAATCTGCACTATACGATCAGCTTCCGGGGTCACCTGGCTATCGAAGATTCGCCGCTCGGGATTACCGTCGACGGCGTGAACCTGGCCGAAGGCGCCGAGATCGGGAAGGTGGAGAGCTATCGCGTGGAAGCGAGATATCCGTGGTACGGCGTGCATTCGACCGCCGTCGACAACTGCCGCGGCGTGCGCATCGCCGTGAAACACGCTGCTAGCGGCACTGCTTATACGCTCGAGATTCGTGCTTACGACGACGGCATCGCTTTTCGTCATTTGGTTCCGGAAGGGGGCGCGGGTAAGGGCCGGGTGCCGGATGAGGCTACTATGTTCCGTCCCCCGGCGGACAGCGTGGTCTGGTATCACGATTTCAACGGCCACTACGAAGGCGTGCATCAGCGCAAGTTGAGCGGCGAGGTGAATGCCGGGGATTGGGCGGCGCCGCCGGTGACGGTACAGCTTCCGATGCGACGCGGATACGTATCGATCACGGAGGGAGCGCTCTTTCACTATGCGGGCATGGGGTTGCAGGCGGATGGCAAGGGCGGTTTTGCCGCGCGGCTCGGGCACGCCGTGCCACCTTCGTATCCGTTCACGCTGCGCTACAAGGGCGAGGAAGAGCGTATGGCGCAGCCGGCGGCGATCGAGGGCGCGATCACGACGCCGTGGCGGATTGTCATGATCGGAGCCGATCTCAATGCGCTGGTGAACTGCGATATCGTGCACGACGTCGCGCCGCCGCCCGATCCAAAGCTGTTCCCGGAGGGTCCGCGCACATCATGGATCAAACCCGGGCGCGCGGTGTGGGCCTATCTTGACGGCGGCGGGCGCACGCTCGACAGCATGAAGCAGTTCTCCCGGCAGGCGGGCGAACTGGGCTTCGAATACAACCTGCTGGAGGGGTTCTGGGCGCAGTGGCCGGAGACAGAACTGAAGGAATTGGTCGATTACTCGCGCGAGCGGGGCGTGCGGATCATGATCTGGAAACACAGCAAATCGCTGCGCACGGCGGGGCAGGCGCGCGAGTTCTTCGACATCTGCAAGCGCACGGGAGTGGCGGGCGCCAAGATCGACTTCTTCGATCACGAGGCGAAGGAGGTGGTGGAGCGCTACGCCATGATTCTGGAGGAGGCGGCGAAGTATCACCTGGTGGTGGACTTCCACGGCGCGAATAAACCGACCGGAGAATCGCGCACGTTTCCAAACGAGCTGACGCGCGAAGCCATCCGCGGGATGGAATCGAGGATGCCGCGGGCGCAGCACGATGCGACGCTGCCTTTCACGCGCATGCTGGCGGGCCATGCCGACTATACGCCCATGCACTTTGGCCAGCGGCGCAACGATACCACGTGGGCTCACCAGATTGCCAGTGCGGCTATTTTCACGTCGCCGCTGCTGGTGTACGCGGCAAATCCCGAGAACATCCTGAAAAACCCGGCGGTAGAAATGATCAAGAGCATTCCCAGTGTCTGGGATGAAACTGTCGCGCTCGATTGCTCCGAGATCGGTGAGGTGGCGGCGTTTGCGCGGCGTACCGGGCAGACCTGGTTCGTGGCGATCATGAACGGACCGACCGGGCGAACCCTCGACGTGCCCCTCGGGTTCCTGGGGGCCGGAAAATACGAGGCGCTCGAAGTCCGGGACGAGCAGGATCCGGCGGCGGTGAAGATCGGGCGCGAGGCGGTGGAGCGCGGGCAGCCGCTCAGGGTTGAGTTGCAGCCCGGCGGCGGGTTTATCGCGCGATTGGGGAAGTAGGAGCGCTGGATTCTCTTAGTCAGAACAGGATCTTCATCGCAAACTGAATGGTTCTCGGCGAGGACCACTCCCCCGTCACGGCCCCGAATGCGCTGCTGGTCGGGCTGGCGTTGGGAGCCAGGAATTGCGGATGATTCAGCGCGTTGAACCAATCGGTGCGAAGCTGCGCCTGCAGTCCTTCCTTTAACGTGAAGTTCTTGACCAGGACGGCATCCAGGTTGTTTTGACCGTCCTGACGGATGCCGTTGAAGCGCGTGCTGAACGTGCGCAGATTCGAAGCCAGTTGCTGTGCCGAAACCTTGTTGAATCCCGCATTGACGTTGAACCATTGCGCAACAGTGCGCTGATCCGCAGGCAACGGAATGTTGTGAATGTCGCCCGCAAACAGGACGTTGCCGAACGCGATCGCCTGGCCGGTCTGGTGCTGCATGACGCCGGAGAGCTGCCAGCCGCCCACGAGTTTCCCGGCGAAACCATGCAATCCGGCGCCGAGGCGCTTGTGTGGGCCAAAGGGCAATTCGTAGATTCCGGTAACCACTACGCGGTGCGGCCGGTCCTGATCGGAGATCACCTTTTCCGGCATGGCGTCGCCGGCGTTGAGGTAGCCCGTGGCCTGCATCAGCTTCGACCAGGTCCACGAAACGGAAGACTGAAAGCCCTGCGAGAAACGCTTCTCAAATCGTGTCTGCATGGCATGGTAGTAGGAGTAGCCCTGGTTGGTGTTATAGGTGACGGAAGTGAATTGCGGGAACGGCAGCAGCAACTGGGAACGGGCTACGGTCGTGCCGGAGAGGCTGGTGCCCGGCAACAGCGGGTAAAACGGATTCGGCACCTGCGCGCTGAGATAGTTGATCGTAGTCTGATCGCGAACGGGCGAGTTGCTCAGGTATTGATCCGGCAGCGCGTTCAGGTTCCTGGCGACCTGCTGGCGCACTCCACGGTTGCCGACGTATGACAGTTCAAGCACAGAATTTCCCGGCAGTTCGCGCTGGACGGCCAACTGCCAGCGCTGCATGTACGGATTCTCCAGGTTCTGATTGAAGAACGAGATACTCTGCCCCAAATTCGTGTTGGCGCCGGCGGCCGCGCCAAGCGGAGGATTGAGACCGTTCGGGAACGGGTTCGTCAGGGTGGCGCTGAAGTGCTGGCCGTTATCGATCGAGGCGACCATCGAAGTATTCTGGCTGAAGCCCGTCTGGATGACATTCTGATCGTGCACTCCTACGGGTTCGTAGTAGATTCCATAGCCTCCGCGCAACACAGTCTTCGGAGTCAGCGTATAGGCTATCCCGAAGCGCGGCATGAGATTCGCCCGCATGTAATTCCACAACGTGCGCGGGTTGCCGTTCACGCCGGGGAAGGTCAGGCCGCCGAGGACGTTGAACTGCGCAGGCGGAATGCCGGCGACCGGATTGGCCGCATAATTAGCCTTCACTTGATTGACGATGGAACTGGCCGCGGTTGGATCAAAGCCCAGGACGGTGCGGTTAAACCGTTCCGTCATGGGTGTGGGCAGTTCGTAACGCAAGCCCAAACTCAGAGTCAGCTTGCGGCTGACTCGCCAGTCGTCTTGAAAGTATGTTGCGAAGTCACGAACAGCCTCGGCGTAATTCAGATTATTCCAGGGCAAGTAACTCTGCGGTGACGGCAAGCCATACAGGAGGGCGGCGATCTGCTGTCCCATGGGGGCTGCCGCCGACGTGCTGCTCGGGCCCAGCACCCACGTGCCGTCGAAGTAAAAATATCCCGCCGAGGTTCCCAGGTCCAGCACGTTTTTCTGAGAGACACGAAAACCGACGCCGAAGCGCATTGTGTGTGGACCGCTGATTTTGGTGGCATTCACGGCCAAATCGTGCAGGTTGGTTGTGTTGTCGACTTTGCTCTGCACAGACAGATACGAGTAGCCTCCATTGCTCGGACTGCCCGTGGTCAGGCCGTTGTTGGGGACAATCTGGGGCAGGCGCAGCACGCGCGGATCGATGGTTTTGATCTGGTCGACAAACGTTTGCGAGAAGCCCAGAGTGGTCAAGTCCCAGCCCATCTGGTCGGGGTTGTAGGGGTTGAGATAGCGCTGGAAACTATAGCGGGACTCGACGAAGAACGTCGGCGAAAACGTGTAGACGTGATCGAGCGCCAGCCCGGGCTGATTCCTGCGGTATTGCAGATGGCCGACGGAATCGTGATGGCGTTGGTCCTGCACGCGAGTGTTGCGGGTGGTATCGGCGCGGATAAAGAAGCGCTGCTTTTCGGAGATGTTGTAATCGATCTTGCCGATGTGATTAAAGAATCCGTCGTGGGAATTTCGGCCGTTTGTGTAATTGTTGGTGCCGTCGGCGGCGCCGGTAGTCAGGTTGGGCAGGTCGTATAAGGCGGTCAGCGCCCTGCCCGCGGAATTGATCTGGTTTTGCGGAATGATGTTGTTCGGCAGGGGCGAGCGCGAGAACAACCCGTTGCCGGCGGGGATGGTGGAATAGGGATCGTAAATCTGGTATTTCGTGCCGAGGGCGAGGAGCGCGGAGAAATCTCCGTTCCGCTGCGGAAGCGTGGGAACCGATTCGCTCCCGATCGAGACCGGATCGTAGGTGGTCATCCCCTCGTATCCGTACATGAAGAATACCTTGCCGCGTCCGTCGAACAACTTGGGGATATAGACCGGCCCGCTGAGACTGGCGCCGTAGCGATGTGCCTTGTAAGCGTACACAGGGATGCCATTCAGGTTATTGAAGAACTTGTTGGCATCGACCGCCGGATTCTGATTGAAATAGTATGCCTGACCGTGGACCTGGTTGGTGCCTGACTTCAAACTCTGGGCGAGCGTGACGCCGGTCATGTATCCGGTGCCGGCATCGAATGACGCCGTGACGACTTTGACTTCCTGCACGACGCCGGGAGGCGGCGAGTAGGCGAAGCCTTTGTCGTTGGCCTGGTTGTTCGGCGAGCCGTCGAGCGTAAACTGGGCAGTCCCGAGGAGGGTGCCATCGCCGGCGATTGCCGAACCGGAACCGGTGTCGAACGGGCGGGTATCTTTCGGATAAGTGGGGAGGAAGAGGACGCCGGGCGAGTAGCCGCCCATGATCATGGTATTTCCGGCGATCAAGGGCAGTTCGAGGATGCTTTTTGTCGGCAGCACCTGCCCCATCGAGACAGTGGACGTGTCAACCAGCGGCGTCTCCGCCGTGACCCGGACGCTGTCGCTGGCCGAGCCGACCTCGAGGGTGACGTCAATCGTGATCCTTTCCGACACCCGCAGTTCGATCTGCGGCCGTACGAACTTCTTGAACCCGGGAGCTTCGGCAGACAGCGAATAGGTTCCCGGCACCAGGAACGGCAGCAGAAAATCGCCACTCGCGTTGGTGAGCGCGCTGGTGCGCACGTTCGTCGCGGTATTCTCAACGAAAACGGCGGCGCCAACAACGACGCTGGAAGTAGGGTCCGAGACCCGTCCAAGGATGGTTCCGCGCGTATCCTGAGCGCGAATCGTTTGCAGAGAAGCGAACAGAACAGCACCGGTCAAACATACATAGCAAGACCGCATCACTCACCTCAAGCAGGAAAAGATTGAGAATGTATATCACAGACAACGGTATGACGCAACGAGGAATCGCCGAAATGGAAACGTTTCCGCACTCCGGGGGAGCGTCATATTCTGATATGATTTCCTCCAGGAAATACGGAGGGCGGATGCTTAAATTGTCCATTTCTTGTTCGGTTTGGGCGGTGCTCACCGGGATTTCGCTCAACCCCACGTTTGGGCAAAGTCCGGCCAAGGTTTCCTTCGCGCATGAAATCGCACCTCTGCTGGCGCAGAAGTGTATGCAATGTCACGGCCAGACGCCTCTGATGGCCGACCTCGACCTGCGCACACGCGAATCCGCGCTGAAGGGCGGCAAACACGGGCCCGCACTCGTACCGGGTGATGCCGCGGCGAGCCATATTTACCGGCGCTTGACAGGACAGGAAAAGCCGCAGATGCCGCTCGGCAGCCGGCTGACAGACGCGGAGATCGAAGTTTTCAAGAGATGGATAGACGGCGGCGCGGAATGGGACGCGGCGGTCAATCCCACCGTATCGGAGAAGAAATTTACCGAACAGCAGAGGAAATACTGGGCTTTCCAGAAGGTTGTCAAACCGTCCGCGCCCAGCGTGAAGAACGCCGGGTGGGTTCGTACGCCGATCGATGCTTTCGTCCTCTCGAAGCTCGAACAGAAGAAGCTGAAGCCGAATCCTGCCGCCGACAAGATCACGCTGATTCGACGTGCCAGCCTCGATCTGACCGGACTTCCTCCCACTCCCGAGGAGGTGCAGGCATTCTTGCGCGATGATTCGCCCGACGCGTATGCCAAAGTTGTGGATCGGCTGCTGGCCTCCCCGCATTATGGCGAACGCTGGGGACGACACTGGCTCGACCTGGCGCGCTACGCCGATTCCAACGGCTTCAAGGCGGACGAAACGCGACCCAACATCTGGCGGTACCGGGACTACGTCATCCAGTCATTCAATGCGGACAAGCCGTACGACCGTTTCATCCGGGAACAGATCGCGGGCGATGAGTTGTATCCGGAGGACAAGAATGCGCGCATCGCAGTCGCGTTCAATCGTCACTACACGGAAGAGACGAACCAACCCGTAATCGAACTGCGGCGGCAGGAGATCCTCAACGACATCACCGACACTGTGGGCGCCGTATTCCTGGGCATGACGTACGGCTGCGCGCGCTGCCACGATCACAAGTTCGATCCCATCCTGCAGAAGGATTATTACCGGCTGCAGGCGTTTTTCGCGAATATCACGGAGGACGATCATCTGAACCTGCTCTCCGGATCCGAACTCGAGAGCTATCGCCGGCAGTACGCGGTCTGGGACGAGAAGACGAAGTCTATTCGCGAGGAGATGCACGCGCTGCTGGCGCCGGTCGCGAAGAAGCGCGCCGATTACTACACGCACCGTTTCTCCGAAGGCACAAAGAAGGCGCTGGCCACGCCGCCGGATCAGCGGTCGCCGCTGCAGTCGTGGCTTGCCAAGAAGGCCATGCCGCAGATCACGTATAAAGAGCGCGACCTGGTGCGGGAGTTGAGCCCGGAGGAGAAGAAGCGGTACGAGGAACTCGATACGGAGTTGAAGAAGTTCGACCCGCTGAAGCCTCCTGATCCGCCGGTCGCCCAGACGATCGTCGATGCCGGCCGCGAAGCACCCAAGACGCACGTGCTGGCGGTAGGCAACTGGGACGCTCCCAAGGAAGAGGTTCAGCCGGGGTTCTTATCCATCCTCGATCCCTCCGATCCGAAGATCACTGCTCCGGAGGGCTTGCATTCAACGGGGCGCCGCACAGTGCTGGCGAACTGGCTTGCGGATGCGGGCAATCCTCTGACGGCGCGGGTGATGGTAAATCGCATCTGGCATTATCATTTCGGCCGCGGGATCGTGGCTTCGACCAGCGATTTCGGCGTGATGGGCGATCGTCCCACAAACCAGCAGTTGCTCGACTATCTGGCCGCCAGGTTTGTAGAAGACGGCTGGAGCATCAAGAAGCTGTCACGGGCCATCATGCTTTCCAGCGTGTACCAGGAGTCGTCGGCGTACCAGGCGGAGGCTGCCGCCGCTGATTCCGAAGACAAGCTGCTCTGGCGCTATCCGCGGCACCGCGAGGAAGGCGAGGAGATTCGCGACTCCATGCTTTACGTCAGCGGGCTGCTGAATCCCAAGGTGGGCGGACCCGGGATCCATCCGGAGTTGCCGCCCGGCACCGTGCCCGCGAAGTATGGCGACTGGAAACCGGAGAAGGATCCGGCGGAGGCCAATCGCCGCAGTGTTTACATTTTCGAGAAGCGGGTGATGGTGTATCCGATCTTCGACGCATTCGACGCGCCGAATCCGCAGGAAAGCTGCGCACGCCGCTTCCGGACGGTAATTCCGTCACAGGCGCTGATGCTGATGAACGATCGCCTGGTGCTGGAATGGTCGCGCGCGCTGGCCAGCCGGGTTTTAAACGACGGCGGCCTGACGGCTGAGCAGCAGATCGAGCGCGCCTACCGGCTGGCGCTCTCCCGGTCTCCGAACAGCCGCGAGCGCGAGGCGGTGCAGAATTTTCTGGGGAAGCAATCCGCGTTGATCTCGGCGCGGCTGGCCCGGAACGAAAAGGTATTGCTGCCGGACAATCTGCCGCAAAACGTTTCCGCCGCGCGTGCGGCGGCATTTGTCGACTTCTGTCATTCGTTGCTGAACTCCAACGAGTTTCTGTACGTGAATTAGAGGTGCATTGTGTTGGACAAGCTCAAACATCATTGGAACGTCTCCTCCCGGCGCGAGTTCTTCACGCGCGCAGGCAGCGGTCTGGCGGGGATTGCGCTCACCAGCCTGCTGTCGGAAACCGGTTATTCGGCTACCAGCGGGCACGAAGCGCCTCCCGATCCGCTTGCACCTAAACAGCCTCACCACGAGCCGCGGGCCAAGTCCGTCATCTTCTGCTTCATGGAAGGCGGTCCGAGCCACGTCGACACTTTCGACCCGAAACCTCTTTTGGCGAAGCTCGACGGCAAGCCGATTCCGGACTCGATCGGCAAGCCGTCGCAGACATCGCGCGGCACCGCCGACAACACGCTTATGGCATCCCGCCGCACGTGGAAACAATACGGGCAAAGCGGGCTTTGGGTATCCGACTGGTACCAGAATGTGGCCGCGCACGTGGATGACATGACGGTCATCCGGTCGTGCTGGGCGGACGGCCTGAATCACGTCGGATCGGTTTGCGAGATGAACACCGGGTCTATTCTGGCCGGGCGTCCTTCGCTGGGAGCGTGGGTTACGTATGGGCTCGGCACCGCGAACAAGAACCTGCCGTCGTACGTAGTCCTGACCGACGATCACGATGTGCTCGGGGGGTCGAACAACTGGAGTTCCGGTTTTCTTCCCGCGATTTACCAGGGGACGCAGTTTCGCCGCGGCGACACTCCGATCCTCGACCTCAAGCCCCCGTCGGTGGTCACCGATGAACAGCAGCGGAATCAACTGGCATTGCTGAAGCGCATGAACGAAATCTGGTCGGAGGACAAACAGGACGATACGGAACTGGACGCTCGCATCCGCTCGTTCGAGCTTGCCTATCAGATGCAATCGGCCGCCGCGGAAGCCGTGGATCTCTCCAGGGAGAGCGAGGCCACTAAAAAGATGTACGGCATTGACGAGGAAGCAACTGCCGTATACGGGACCAACTGCCTAATGGCGCGGCGGCTGGTGGAGCGCGGCGTACGGTTCGTAGAGCTGTATTGCGGTTCGGGCAGCGGGTGGGATGCACATCAGCACCTGGAAGCGAATCACAACAAATGGTGCCGGGCATCGGACAAGCCGATCGCAGGATTGCTGGCCGACCTGAAATCGCGGGGGATGCTGAAGGATACGCTCGTGGTCTGGGGCGGCGAATTCGGCCGCACGCCGTTTAACGAGTTGAGCGACGGGCGCGACCACAATCCGTGGGGGTTCACGATGTGGATGGCGGGCGGCGGTGTCAAGGGCGGTCACCTCTACGGCTCGACCGATGAGATCGGGATGCGGGCGCAGGAGAATCCGGTGCACGTGCACGACATCCATGCATCGATCCTGTGGCTGCTCGGGCTGGATCACATGCGGCTCACGTATCTGCACAATGGCCGGGCCGAGCGGCCCACGGTGTTCGCGGGAGAGGTCGTGAAAGGATTGTTCGCATGATGAAGGCGCTCAGTTTCGTTCTGTTGGCCGGCGTTGCGTTCGCGGCTTCTACCAACGATCCGGCCGAGAAAGATGTACTGGCGGCGATGGACGCGTTCAAGAGAGCAACGATCGCCCGTGACGGTGCGGCGCTTTCCAAGCTTCTGGCGGACGATCTCACGTACACGCATTCCGCCGGCCAGGAACAAACGAAAGCTCAGTACATCGATTCGATCGTCGGCGGCAAAAGCGTGGTCGAAGAGCTGGTCTTCACTGGTACCAACGTCCGCACCTATGGGGACATCGCTCTCGTCAAGGGACGGGTGGATCTGTCCCACAGCAAAACAAACGTGGTGCACATGAACATACTGCACGTCTGGAGGCATGGACCGCACGGTTGGCAGATGGTTGCGCGCCAGGCTACGCGACTGACGCAGTAACGGTTTGCGTCCCAATTATGGGCGCATATGTGGGGCGGGTATTCCCTTCCCGCAACGCTTTGCGGCGCCCCCCAGCGCTCGAACAGTAAGCGCCCAGCAAAATGCCGGGCCGGACGGGATTGGCGAGTTGAGCGCCAGCTTTCAGCCTACCTGTACTGCATCCACAAGCGAACAAAATGGCGGCGCAGCTCCGGATCGTCATGATCCTCGAAGGCGGTGCGGCTGTGCAGGACGGTCCTGTTGTTGACGAACTGCATATCGCCGCGACCCATGTCGAAGCTGACGGCCAGTTCTTTGCGGCGGCAGACCTCTTCGAGCGCCTCGACCGCCTCGAGATCGGCGGGGAGGAGGGGAACGCCGGCCGTCTCGTAGCCTTTGATCAGGTTGAAACGAAAGAAGCGGATGGCCAGAGCTTCATGGCAGGAAAATACCGGGGCGTACAGCGTCGGCGAGTCGCCCGGCCGCAGCTCGGCGCGACGGTCGAAATAAAACGGTTCGTACAGACGGCGGAGGCACGCGGGGCGCTCGCGGCGCAATGCGTTGTGGACGGCCTGAGCGCTGACCAGCGCTGTCATGCCGCCCTTTTTCGCTGTGCGTAGCGCCAGCAGGGCCACGATATCCGGCGTGTAGCCGGCATAGCAGGCGGAGCTGTCGGTGTGGAAGTCGATGGCCGAAGCGGTCCGGGAAATACGCACGCCCGTGGCCCCGTAATCGCGATGGAAGTTGTAGCCCTCGTCGCGGACGTGGAAGAGGTATTCGTCGCGCGCGTTCTGGGGAATGGGCAGGCCCAGCCAGGTGGCGATGCCCCAATAGATGAGGACGGCTTCGCGTTCGGTATAAGAATCGATGGGGAAGCCGGTGATCAGGACGAAACCGCGGCCGGACACGATCTCGGTGCGCAGGATGTCGGCATCGGCGGCGAAGGAGGGCGCCGGAAAGTCCTCGCGCGCCAGGGCAGGTACCTCGCCTCCGGAGTCACGGATCCGGCGCATGGCGGTATCGAACTCTGACAAGACCGCCGGCGGGAGGTGATAGAGCCACGGTTCGGCGCCGGAGAAATCTATGCCCTGCCAGTTGGCGGGACCGGCGAAGGGGGCGTCATGGACGGGGGTGACGGCGGCGATCATGCTTTTGCTGAGTGCTTCATTGCAAAAATCTGCGTACCCGAGGTGACCAGAACCACTGCTCTACGGTTGCGGCTCTGCATCGTTCCGAAAGGCAGCCGGACTTCTGCAAGAAGATACCAGTATATAAAGGATTGGCTGCGGTGTCCGATACGTTGGGTATGGAGTCACGTCAGCACCCCCGTTTTGAGGTGGATCAGGAAGTTACGGTTACTCTTCTGGGCGCGCTAGAGATCACGTTCCGGGGCGTCGTCGTGAATGCGTCCGGGAAGGGGTTATGTCTGAGATCGTCTCAACAGCTTGCGCCGGGGGCTGCCGTAAAGATCGAGCTAACCGACATGCTGGTCCTGGGAGAAGTCGTATATTGCCGAAGGCAGGGGGAGGATCACTGCATGGGAATCACGCTGGACCAGGCGCTCGATCACACGCGCGATCTGGCTGTACTGGCAGCGCGACTACTCGGCCGCACGGATCCGCTGCGGACCTACGACAAGGAGGAGACGCCGCTATAGAACGATACGACGAGCACGGCCAGAAGGCAGACGACCAGCGCGATTGCCAGCCGGTCGGCAACATGTCCGCGACTTAAGTTGGGTTGGAATACTCTGCGCATCGAGACATCCTCTGGTTCACTATAATGCATACCGGGCGAATCCGGTTACATTAACTTAGATTAACCCGTTAGGCGACTTTGGTAAAGATGGGGGACAGACGGAGCTGTCCACAGTGGGCGACGATATCTCGCCGATTCCGGAATGGTGGTCAGCCAGTTTCGTATCTCCCCGATTTTCACCATACGCCGCCAGCCTTAGAGTAAGCCTAGCCGCTTTCAGAAGCAAGCAAACTGCTTCGCCGAACCGGCTGCGATGAGCTATGCTCTTGTTACGTTATGAACAAAAAGGCGGCTGTATTCGGTAGTGTGGGCCAACTGGGAACCGAGTTAGTACGCGAGCTGAATGGCCGAGGGTACCAGGTGACCGGGTGGGATCGGAAGCATCTGGATATTACCGACGCCCGGAAGGTGGAAGAGGCACTCGTCCAGTTGGATCCGGCGGTAGTGGTGAATGCCGCCGCTTATAATCAGGTTGACGTGGCGGAGGAAGAGCCCTGGGCGGCGTTTGAAGTGAACGGGCTGGCGGTTCGGCACATTGCGGTTGTCTGCCGTCAGATCGACGCGCGGCTGGTGCACTTTTCGACCGATTACGTGTTCGACGGGCAGGCCAAGAGGCCGTATACGGAGCAGGATCCGACACATCCGCTGAGCGCCTATGCCGTGTCCAAGCTGGCGGGCGAGTTGTACGCGCAGGCGTATCTGGACAAGGCGCTGATCGTGCGGACATCCGGGGTGTTCGGTCCGGGCGCGCTGCGGACGGCGCGCGGCAACTTTGTCGAACTGATGTTGCGGCTGGCGCGGGCCGGGCAAGAGATCCGGGTGGTGAAGGATCATGTGGGGTCGCCGACATACGCGCCGCTGCTGGCGGCCCGGACCGTCGACCTGGTGGAACGGAAGCTCGCGGGGGTATTCCACGTAGCGGGCGGCACCCCGATCTCGTGGTTCGAATGGGCCGGAATGATTTTTCGTCGTGCCGGGCTTAATCCGAAAATCCAGGCGGTAACGGAGCGCAGCTACCGCACGCCGGCCCGTCGTCCGAAGTACTCGGCATTGTCAAATAACAAGATGGAAGAATGCGGGCTGGAGCCCATGCCCCGGCTCGACCGTGTGCTGGAGGAATATTTCAATGCCAGAGGAGAAGCGGCGTTTGGCCAAAAAGGTAAAGGCCCAGGACCTGGAAGGTAGTTTAAGGGAGGAACCTGGGCTTGGTCTATACCAGTGATTGCAGAATAGCGGTCGGCACCTTTTTATACAAGATTTCCGCTGTTAACAGCGAGTACCAGAGGTCTCATTTACCTTGGTTATTCAAGTTTGATTCGCGAATCAGACACCGACAGCGACAATCAGATCAGTAAACTGCACCCAGGGTGCGGTTGCGCGAGGCAGTTTGCGATATGCAGCCAGGAGTTTGTTCGAGTGCAAGCCCAGGCCGGCGAGTCCGGGAAAGACCACGCTGTCCGCTTCATAGGGAGCGATCTGCGGCTTGTGCCAATCCTTCGGGTTCAAAACGTACGGCAGCAAGTAGGAGAACGACTTCTCGATCGAGATCTTATCCGGCGTGCGGAAATGCCAGAGGTCCTGGCCATCCATCTGACCCAGACGGCACAGCACCGAGAAGCCATCCAGGTTCATGGATGAGTAACCGAGTGACTTAGTGCGAGCCTCTTCGCGAGGACAGCTGCCATCGGGTCTGACTTCGGTTGGAACCAGGTAAGTACGGTATCGCTCCCAAGCCATCGACTTCAGGGCCACATCGTTAGTGAACGTGGCATACGCCGCCACCTGAGCCGTCCACCAGGTGGCGTGATTATTTTGGGCCTTCTTTTCGTCGAGGCCCTTCTTGCTGGTGGTCATCCAGCGGACGAAATCGGCGTACCAGCGGCGCATTCCCGCTGCGATGGTTTGATCGAACATGCCGGCGTCCTGGAGCAACGCGATGCCCTGGGCGAGGTGGATCAGCGCGACGGTGTCGATGAGGCCGGTGCCACGTCCTGTGTTGACGCCGCGGACGGCCTGGCCGAACTCGAGGTCGGGATTCATGCGGGTTTTCGGATCGAGGAACCAGACCGCGAGGACTTTGGCGGCGCGATCGGCGTAGCGGGAGTCGGCCAGGAAGCGGGCGCCCATGCCGAGCGCCAAAACGGCTTCGCTCATGTCGCCCAGGTCCTTGCGGTTATGAGTGTAACGGTTCGGATTGCGTTCGCCATCCTTGCGGATGTAGGGGCCGCCGGGATTGTTGGGATCGGGCCACCAGTACGGGCCCTCGCTGTAGTATTCGTGCAGGTCGGCCTTGACATAGCCCGGACGATGAAAGGTGACGCTCCAGGGTCCGGCTGTGAGCGCGGCGTCGGCATTGTGCCGGAGGATAGCGGCGCGGGCAGAATCGTGGCTTACGGCATCGCGGATCCGCTGCGCTTCGCCCGCGGATAGCAGGAGGCACGGCGCTCCGCCGGCCGGCAATGCGGGAGCGGCACACAGGGCGGCGGCCGAGGTCAGGAATCGGCGCCGGCTCCAGGTGGATTGCATACAAATAGCGTATCGTCATTGCCTGAAATCCTGCTACGCTCAGCTTTTTGATATGTCGAAACTCTCCATTCGCGATCTCGATCTGAAAGGCAAGCGCGTTTTCATCCGCGTGGATTTCAATGTGCCTTTGGCGCCCGGTGGTCAGGAGATCACCAGCGATAAGCGCATCAAGGCGTCGCTGCCTACGATTCAGTATGCGCTGGATCAGGGAGCGGGCGTCATTCTCGCTTCCCACCTCGGCCGTCCGAAGGGCAAGCCGAATCCGGAAATGAGCCTGAAGCCGGTGGCCGCGCGGCTGCAGGAACTGCTCGGTAAACCGGTGAAGATGGCGCCGGACTGCGTCGGTCCGGAAGTCGAGGCCATGAAGCCGGCGCCCGGCGAGGTGCTGCTGCTGGAAAATCTTCGCTATCACGCCGAAGAAGAAAAGAACGATCCTGGATTCTCCAAACAACTGGCGGCGCTGTGCGATCTTTACGTCAACGACGCGTTCGGCTCGGCGCATCGGGCACACGCGTCGACGGAAGGCATGGTGAAGTTCGTGAAGCAGGCCGCGGCGGGACTGCTGATGGAAAAGGAGCTGGAATACCTGACGCTGGTCACGAAGAATCCGCCGCGGCCGTGTGTGGCGATCCTGGGCGGCGCCAAGGTATCCGACAAGATTGAAGTGATCGCGAATCTGGGAAAGGTGGTGGATAAGCTGCTCATCGGCGGCGCCATGGCTTACACCTTTCTGCGAGCGCAAGGGCTGCCGATCGGCCAATCTCTGGTAGAGCAGGATAAGCTCGACCTGGCGCGCGACCTGATGAATTCGCTTGGCGACAAGCTGATGCTGCCGGTAGATCACGTGGTGGTGGACGAGATCAAGGAAGGCGCGGCGTACGAGATCGTCAACACGATTCCGGAACGGAAGATCGGTGTGGATATCGGGCCGAAGACAGTGGAGGAGTACACGAAAGTGATTGCCGGTGCGAAGACGGTGATCTGGAACGGCCCGATGGGGATCTTCGAGAAGCCGCCGTTCGACCGGGGCACGGTGGCGCTGGCCAAGGCGGTGGCGGATTCCGGTGCGACGTCGGTGGTTGGCGGGGGCGATTCGGAGAAGGCGATCAAGTCGGCGGGTGTGACCAGCAAGATCTCGCACGTGTCGACCGGCGGCGGGGCGTCGCTGGAATTTCTGTCGGGGATCGAGTTGCCGGGGGTGGCGGCGCTGACCGAGAAGTAAGCAAAATCCGAAGGCAGCCGCGCTGTTGTTGCGCGCGCGCGCCAGGACAACAGTCGTGTGCCATTCTTGTCTGCCATTCTCGCGAGTGTCAAAAGTCTGCGCAGCCGACAAACTGGTTCTAAACACAGAGATGCCGAGGCGCGGAGAAAACGCGGAGAACCCCAGTTCATGTTTTCTCTGATGTCGGCGTCTCTGCGTAAACGAGCAGGATTGCGGTATTCCTGAACCCCGCTCCGGACGTAAGCGATTCCCGCTCATCCTATTTGCTCAACATCTCCCGGCAAGATCAGGACGTCTGAGTCCCGGCACGGCAGACAAGAGCGTCTGTGCCACGCCGCAGCGAAAGGTGATACATTGCAGCGCATGAAGCATTTCCTCCTGATTTTGCCCGCCCTGTGCCTGGCCGGCTCGCTCGACGCGCAGGTTTTTACCTTCAGCAAAGAACAGTTGCTGAAGTACACGGCTAAGAATCCGTTCGACCGCTTTGAGGACGGGCGGCCGAAGGTGCCCGACGCCATTCTCGAGAAATGCAAGGGACTGTCCGCGGAAGAAGTATGGGCCATCCTCGGGCACGAGAAGAGCGGGTTTCCGAATCAGTACGAGGGCAACTGGCGCATCCTGCATCCGGAGAAGAAGCTCGTCGGACGAGCGGTCACCGTGCAGTTCATGCCGTTCCGGCAGGATCTGTTCGACGTAGAGGAGGCCGAAGCCAAAGCGCACGGAGCAGGACCGGGAGCCGCGCATCAACGGATCCTGGATAAGCTGCAGAACGGCGACGTCCTGGTAGCCGATCTGTTCGGCAAGATCGAGGAGGGTACGATTACCGGCGACAACCTCGCCACTTACGTCTACGCGGCGACGCATCGGGGCATGGTCGTCGACGGCGCCATTCGCGACCTGGAAGGCATCAATCCCATCGACATGAGCGTGTATGTGCGGGGCGTGCATCCGACGCCGCTGCGCAACATCGTGCTCACCGGGTATAACATTCCGGTGCGCATCGGAGGGGCGACGGTCATGCCTGGGGACGTGGTTTTCGGGGATAGCGAGGGTGTCTACTTCATCCCGCCCGAGAAGGTGAAGGAAGTGGTGGACAAGGCCGAGATCACGCATATCCACGACGAGTGGACGAAAGCGAAGATCCTGACCGGCAAATATAAATCCAGCGACATATATCCGTCGCCGCGCGATCCCGCGTTGAAGAAAGAATACGAAGAATATTTGAAGCAGCACTTGGGGAAGTGAGGGCGCCGCGCAGCCGGAGCCTCCTGCGGCTGTGATAGACTTGGTTACCAATTTTTCAGGAGGTTCCGATGCGCAACGTCGCGATTCGGCTAGCGGGTTCCCTGTTTGTCTGTGCCCTGAGTTGGGCGCAGTTCCAGTTCGGCTCCATTTCCGGCGTAATTCGCGATCAATCACAGTCGCCGGTACCGGGAGCCGCCGTCGAAGTCCGCAGCCAAACCACCAACGTCGCCCGGCAGTTGATCACTTCCTCGGCGGGCGAATACAACTTCGTTTCGCTCCCGCCCGACAAGTACAAGATCAGCGTGCGGCACGAGGGATTCCGGGAGCAGACGCAGGAGGCCGAACTGTCAGTCGGGCAGCGGCTGCAGGCCGACTTCTCGCTCGTGCTGGGCAGTGTCAGTGAGCAGGTCACGGTGCAAGGGGAGGTTCCGCTGATCGACACCGCCACGTCCGACCTCGGCAACCTGCGCACGGAAAAGCAGGTAGTCGATCTGCCGCTGAACACGCGCAACTTCACGCAGCTGGTAAGCCTGGCGCCGGGCGTGAACAATCGCGGCACCGCGTCGAACTCCATCCTGCAAGGCTACACCAGCGGCCGCGGCACCAACGGCGCCGTCATCAACGGAGCCGCACCCGAAGATATCGTGTACATGTTCGACGGCGTGCAGAGCATGGACAACGATGCCGGCATGATCATGTTCTTTCCGCCGGTGGACGCGATCCAGGAGTTCAAAGTGCAGACCAGTTCCGCGCCGGCGGCCTATGGCGGCGGACAGGGCGTCATCAACCTGACGTTCAAGTCGGGTACGAACACGTTTCACGGCGGAGCTTTCGAGTTCCTGCGCAATTCGGCTTTCGACGCCAAGAACTTTTTCGATTCGCCGGTGAAGCCGATTCCTCCGTTCCGGCTGCACCAGTACGGGTTCAACCTCGGCGGTCCAGCCTGGATTCCGAAAGTTTTCAATGGCAAGGACAAGCTGTTCTTCTTCGTCGACTTCGAGGAGAAGAAGGTTTACCAGGCGCAGACGTTCACCTCGACGGTACCGATCCCCGCGTTTCACACAGGCGATTTTTCGGCGCTGCTGCCCAAGACGGTGCTTTATGATCCCCGCACGAATCCGCGCGTGCCGCTACCCGGCAATGTCATCCCTGCGTCAGCGATCGACAAGACGTCGGCGAACCTGATGGCGCTTTATCCGGCGCAGAACCTGCCGGGGCAGATCAACAACTTCCTCTACAATCCCGGGCAGACTACGAATATCGACCAGTTCGACATTCGGCTGGACTATCGTACGGTGGCGTCGACGCTGTTCGGCCGTATGAGCCACGAATCGCCCGACACGATTACGGCGGGTTATCTGCCGCCGCCGGCGATCGGCGGTGGGCCGTCGCGGCCGGGACGCACGCCGATTCCGGGGTGGCAGGCGGTGATCGGATACGGCCGGACTTTCAGTCCATCGCTTTACTCCGACACGCGTCTGGCCTACACGCGCATGACGGAGTTCATCATCGATACGGACAGCAATCAGCCGACGCTGGCCGAGGAACTGGGAATCCCGAACGCGAACGGCGGCGGCGCGGCGGGCGGATTGACGAATATCAGCATCGCAGGTACGGTCGGGCTGGGCGACGGATCCGGCAGTTTGGTAAAGGTCAACAACAACTGGCAGGTCAGCCAGGCGTTGAGTTGGGTGAAGGGCAGCCACGAACTGAAGTTCGGAGGCGACTTCATGACGCGCCGCTTCGCCTTTTTCTCCCCCAGCTATCCGGTGGGGCAGATGACATTCAGCGGCGTCTACACCAACAATCCGGCCTCGCCGACGGGCACCGGATACGGGCTCGCCGACTTTCTATTGGGGCATCCGATCACCACCCAGATCGACATCACGAAATATTTCAGCCTGAAGCGGTTTCTGGCCGATTTTTACGTGCAGGATTCGTGGCGGGTCAGCAAGAAGCTGACTTTGAATTTCGGATTGCGCGACGACGTCGTGACTCCGTGGAAAGAGCGGCACAACCGGCTGGCGGGGTTCGTGCCCGCGAACGGCGGCAGCCTGTCGGTGGTGGGGAGTGCGCCCTATAGCGGCGACAGCGTAATGGAGGGCCGCTATACCGATTTCGGCCCGCGCGCGGGATTCGCGTACAACCTCACGCCGAAGACCGTGATCCGCGGCGGATTCGGGATCTTCTACGCGTTCGAGATGCAAACGTCGAACCTGTCGCCGGCCAAGAACGCGCCGTTCAGCGGTTCGATCCAGGTAAGCAACAACGCCGCCGATTTCGCCAGCGCCAAGCCGATTTCGGCGGGATTTCCGGCCAGCCGTCCCGATCTGTTCCCCACCACAGGCACGGCGTTCGTCTATTATCCCCGCGATTTCAAGACTACGTCTGCCAACGAATGGAACCTGAACATCCAGAGGGAACTGGGGCGGAACAATGTCCTCACGCTGGCGTACGTGGGCACGAAGGGGACGCACATCCTCGCCGGTCCGAACATCAACTTTCCGATCCCCGGTCCGGGCGCAACGGCTGCGCGCCGGCCGTATCCGAATCTCTCGGACGGTACCGCGGTCGGACCTTGGGCGGACGCGCTGTACAATTCGCTGCAGACGACCTTCGAGCGACGCTTCGCCTCGGGGTTGACGATGCTGGCTACGTGGACGTGGTCGCACAGCGTCGACGATTCCAGCGGCACGGGCTCGGAGACGATTCAGAATCCGTACAACCTACACCTGAATCGCGGCAACTCTACCTTCGACGTCCGGCACAACGTCGTGTTGAGCTGGACGTACGAACTGCCGTTCGGCAGGGGCAAGATGTTCCTGAAGAACGCCCACGGAGTGACGCAACTGCTGGCCGGCGGGTGGCAACTTAACAGCATCGATACGTTCCAGACCGGAACCCCGTTCACGGTGACTATGCTGACGAACACGCTGAACTCGGGTGGCGGCGTCCAATGGCCGAACCGGATCGCTTCAGGCAGTATCGCGGACCAGACGATCAATCACTGGTTCGATCCGACAGCTTTCGTAGCGCCGGGGAATTACATCTACGGCAACGAGGGGCGGAACATCCTGGTCGGGCCGGGGACGGAGCAGTTCGACATCTCGGTGTTCAAGAACTTTGCGTTCGGCGGCGAGAAGGTCCACCGGGTGCAGTTCCGCGCCGAGGCGTTCAATGCTTTCAACCGGCCGCAGTTCAACAATCCCAACGCACAGATCGGATTCGCGGGCGTGGCGCAGATTACGAGCGCGGGCAATCCGCCGCTGTTCCAGCGCACGTCACGCGAGGTGCAACTGGCTTTGAAGCTCTACTGGTAGTTACTTCGCCGCCAGGAACCAGCAGCGCGACGTGGGATCACTCTTGAGGAATTTCATCAGAAGCCACGCCACTTTCTCGCGGCCCGTCAGCGACGGATGCGTGCCGTCCGGGCCGACATCCTCGCGCTTCCATGTGACCAGGCCGTCCTTGCGGCCCTTCAGCCCGTCGGCCCAGAGATAGGGGCCCCATTCCATCCACGACGCGCGCACGGGACCTTTCGCGGGATCGTAGTTCAGCTCCGGTTTACCGGCGATCTGGTCGCCGATCAGCCATTTCATGCTGAACCCCTCTTCGTAGGCGTAGGGCTCGGGGTTGAGCGCGCTGCCCGCCCAGCCGCCGTAGATGCGGCTCGAGAGGTAGGTGATCTTGAGGTTCGGAAATTTGTCGTGCAGGGTATGCACGACGCCGACCATGTCGTCATACAGCATGCGGGCGTGCTGGGGGAACTCCTCGTGCGGCATCGCGTTCGCCTCCTTGATCCAAACCACCTGCACCTGCTGCGCCGTCACCTCGGCGTCGCGCAAACGGGAGGCAACCAACTGCCAATAGGAGGCTTTAGGATCCTTGATCTTCGACGCGGTCTGCGCGCCCTGCGCACAGTCGACGAGCTTCAGCTTGGGATTGAGGCTCTTGTCGAAGATAGCCATTCTCAGGAAGGTTCGCGACTCCTGGGTCGTGTTCGACATGCCGATAGTGCACATGACGATGAGGCCGCCGGGCGATGGTTTGCCGTCGCGATCGAGGGGGACGACCTGCTGCGCTAATTTGAGGCCTGCGTCCAGGTGGGCCTTGGGAGGCACGTTGGCTCCGCCGGGATACAGACCGCCCTGTTCGCCTTTGTACATGCCGGCGCCGAGGTCGGGCAGCGGCACCAGTCCGGTCGATTCCCGGGCCGGATGCGCCTTCGCCCAATCGGCCTGCCGTTTGGCCGACTGCTCCTGGTTGGCGCGCTCGATCTTGCTCTCGGCGTAGTCGCGCTCCTCTTCGGTGATCTTTTCGCCGCGCTTGTGTTTCGCCTGGATTTCCTGGAAGCGTTGGTCGTCGATCGGAGCCTGAGCGGCGACAAATAGCGCCAAGGGGACGGTCAGCACTATGGCTTGCACGAATTTCATCGCTTTCTATACTAGCAGAATCGAGTTATGATTGATTACGTTTCCTTACTTTTTTTATTGAGGTGACGGTTGATGAAGAATTCCTGGAGCGCATCCAGAAGAGGTTTTCTGCGCGGCATAATGAGTCCGGCGATGATGCCGGCGGCCGCGGCGGCGCAGAGCGGCCCGGCGAAGGCGGAGCCCGCGCCCAAGATCTACCTGAACGAATATACGCCGAAGACTATGCTGGTGTTGCCGGAGCACCGGCCGGCGCGCGCGAAGTTCCCGATCATCGACGTCCACACCCATGTTTCGCGATTTTTTGGAATGCAGGCGTTTGGCGCCGGGCCTGTGAATACTCCGGAGCCCGCCGATATGGAGAAGCCACGCGCGGAGATCCGGCGGATTGTCAGCGCCATGGATCAGCTGAATCTGAAATTGCTGCTGAACCTGACCGGCGGCACCGGCGCGGTGCTGGAACGCAACATCCGGGAGTTGCCGGGGCGGCACAAGGGACGGTTTCTGGTGTGCACCGAGCCGTCGTATCAGAAGTACGCGGACGAAGGATATCCGACGTGGCAAGCCGACGAATTGGCGCGCGCCAAGCGGGCCGGGGCCGTGGGGCTGAAGGTAATTAAGAGCCTCGGCCTGGTGCTGCGCGAGCGGATCACGGAAGGTCCGCTGGTGAAGATCGACGATCCGCGTTTCGATCCGATGTGGAGCGCATGCGGTGAACTGAACCTGCCCGTGTTTATCCATATTGCCGATCCGGATGCGTTCTTCACGCCGATCGATCGCTTCAACGAGCGCTACGATGAACTGCAGCGGCGCCCCGAGTGGGGGTTCTACGGCGCGGATTTTCCGAAGAAGGCGGATCTGCTGGCACAACGCAACCGGGTGATCGAGCGCCATCCGAAGACGACGTTCGTGTGCCTGCACGTGGCCAATCATCCGGAGAACCTGGGCGAGGTTACGGGTTGGCTGCGGCGTTATCCGAACATGCAGTGCGAGGTGGCGGCGCGCATTTCGGAGCTCGGCCGGCAACCGCGGCAGTCGCAGAAGTTCTTCGACGAGTTTCAGGACCGGATCATGTTCGGCACCGACGTGTCAGGCGGGTTGGGACTCGGGCTATATGGCCCGTACTTCCGCTTCTTCGAGACGCTCGACGAGTATTTCGATTACGCGAGCGCGCCCATCCCTCCGCAGGGACGATGGAAGATTTACGGGATCGGGTTGCCGGATGCGATTCTGAAGAAGGTGTATCACAATAACGCCGCTCGCCTGCTTGGGCTGGCGGCGATCTGAAAAAAGAGTCGTCAGAACAGATCGCGGGTTGATTCGGCTTCGGGCTTGCCACGTAAGTGATATATAGGCGAATTCCAGAGCCGGGTAAGTGGAAGTCACACAGGGTTATCACGCGACTTTGCCCGGTTTGTTAAACGTTTCGTGACTCGCAGGTT
>Ga0070741_10003870_pt1 | contig 35976 bp, 27 predicted proteins | sample Coa_R1_4_FD_66440 | JGI IMG/M metagenome (GOLD analysis project Ga0070741, IMG submission 66440) | Surface soil microbial communities from Centralia Pennsylvania, which are recovering from an underground coalmine fire - Coalmine... | ecosystem: Environmental > Terrestrial > Soil > Unclassified ... | reverse complement strand
GTGGCGCCGACTGCTCCGGTGTCACCCTTGTCGCCCTTGGGCCCGGTGGCGCCGGTCTCGCCCTGGGGGCCTTGAGGCCCGGTGGCGCCTTCGGGGCCGGTGGCGCCGACTGCTCCGGTGGCGCCGGTTGGGCCCGTTGCGCCGGTGTCGCCTTTAGCGCCCTTGTCGCCCTGCGGTCCTTGCGGCCCGCTGGGGCCGGTGGCGCCTTCAGGCCCGGTCGGCCCGCTGGGGCCGGTCTCGCCCTGTGGCCCAGTGGGCCCGGTGGCGCCCGTCGCGCCCGCGCCGGTTGGACCGGATGGCCCGGTTGGACCCGATGGTCCGGTCGCGCCCGTGGCACCCGCGCCCGTCGGGCCGCTCGGGCCGGTGGCCCCAGTGGGACCGGTTGGCCCCGAGGCGCCCCGAGGGCCACTTGGCCCCCTGGGCCCCGTGGGTCCTGTGGGACCCGACTGGTTCCAGCTCAGCGACACCTCGTTCGTGTTGCAGGTAGTGGTGGGAGAGACGATGCGGATGGCGCCGCTCGTCCTGTTGACGCAGGAGTAGATCAGACCGGTGGTAGCCGCGCCCACGACGCTCACGGCGCTCGCCCCCACGAGAGCCACGATCAGCACTCCTACTCCTGGTCGGTAGAACAGCTTTGGAATAGTCTTAGGCCACAACTGCTCCTCCCTTCGCGCCGGCAGCTCGTGTGCGAGCTCGCGCATGGCCAACAGCCATCGGGAAGCGCCGGACAGGCGTCCCAAGATGCCCCGCGCCGATCCGGAGAGTGACTGCCAGCGGCAAGATCCGCTCTCTGCAGATGGCTCTCTGGCCAGCGACGGAAACCTGGCAAGAAGAATTAGTACTACTCGCACACGGTGCCAGCAGATTGAAGGCCAAGAATAATCGAGATATGTCGCGTGATCTGCTCCTTCTCTTCACCTCCCTGGCCAAGAACAGAGCCCCGCTGCCGCCAGTGCTGTCCCCCACAGTGTCGAGAGCTACGTTGCTGCTCCCTACCGCGATCGCTTCCTGCTCAGATAGGCGAGTGCGCTTGGCTGACCATCTGCAGCACGAGCTACGTGCCCGGCGCAAAGACCAACAGAGGACCATCCAAGTGAGAAGCGCTATGCCGAGCAAGCCATGCCGGGAATGCCACGAGTTCTTTGGTCAGCGATGTGCGAGTACCGAGTCATCCTGGCGGGATGCAGGGCAGACCGTGGTCGGGACCGTGCCGCTCCCGGCCGCCACAAGGATGGATGAGATGGGCATAACAAGTCCGTAACAGCACCGGACAATATCGTTTCAAATTTCCCGATCCCGCCGACTTCTGCGTTACAGCCCGGTTCGAGAGATTCGATGGCTCGGGCGGAGCAACGGAGTTGCCACTCATTCTGTTCACGGAGCTGGATATCTTCTCTCGACTCCGTGGTAGACGCGCAGCAAGGTGTGAGGGCGGTGTTGTCGCCTCGTCGCATGCTGGACGCACCATGAGGCGATCCAGGTGCGTCTCTCCATCAGGGGCGGTGGCGCGCGAGCCTGATTTCGACAAGCATGGCCGACGCCAGAAGATGGCTCTCCACCTGGCTGGGTGCGGTAGCATCTCCGGCGGCGTCCGGCGTGCCAGGTCGGGGCGCCGCGAGCAGCGCTGCGATGATGTACTGGGCTCATCTCGTCGCCATGGCGCTCATCCGTGGCCTGCCGGCCTGGGTGGTCGATCCACTCGTGCTCGCGCTGGCGCCCCGCGCTGCCCGGCTCTGGGATCGTCAGTGGCAGGCCACGCGGGCCAACGCGCAGGTGCTCCTCGGGCCGGGGGTCACGCCGCGGCAGGTGGAGCGCTGCCTGGAGCGAACGTTCCGCAACTACGCTCGCTACCTGCTCGAACTGGTGCGGCTGCCCGGAACCGCCCCGGAGATGCTGGAGCGCGGGTTCGAGGTGCGTGGCTGGGAGCACCTGCGGGCTGCCCGGGCTCGAGGGCGCGGGGTGGTGCTGCTGACACTGCACATGGGCAACTGGGATGCCGCCGGGGCGCTGCTGGCAGGCCGTGGGGTTCCTGTGACCGTGCTGGTGGACCGCCTTCAGCCGCTGCGCTGGGACGCGCTGGTACAGCGGACACGGCGGGAGCTGGGGATGCAGACTCTCCCGGTGGATGCCAATCCCCGTGCGATGCTCCAGGTCCTGCGGCAGAACCAGGTGCTGGGCGTGCTGCTCGACCGCCCGCTGAGTGAGGGTGGATGCGTGGTGTCGTGGTGCGGCCGGCCGACGCGGCTCCCGGACGGCGGGGTCCGGCTGGCGCTGCTGGCAGACGCGGCGGTAGTGGCGGCGGCGATCACCCGTGAGCAGGAGCGGTACGTGGTGCAGATCAGTCCACCGCTTGAACCGCGGCGGCGCGGTTCGCGGCGCGAGCGGGCGGCCGAGGTGATGGGCCAGGCGCTGGCCTGGCTGGAGCCGTGGGTACGGGCCCACCCGGACCAGTGGTTCATGTTTCGGCCGTTCTGGCCTGTTGCGCCAGCCCTGGACGAGCGCAGGTGCGAGCATGCTCGCGTGGTTTCCGCGCCTCGCGGCTAGCCGGCACCGGAGCCCGGGGCTTGCTCAGGCGCTGGCGGAGTTCGGCGGGGTGCTGGGCGTGCGGCTTCAGCCCGCGGCCCGCCAGGCGGTACGCGAGAACCTGGCGCACGTCTTCCGGCGCTCGCCCGCCACCTGGGAGGTCGAGGAAGTGTTCCGGGAGGCGGGGCGCGGGTATCTGGACCTGGCGCTGCTCGGGCTGCTCCCGCCACAGCGTCTGCTGGCGCGGACGCGGGTGAGCGGCTGGGAGCATCTGGACGCGGCGCTGGCCCAGGGGCGCGGGGCGATCCTGGTGGGGACGCACACCGGGGCGGTGTCCTCGGTCGGGCAGCTTCTGGCGTTGCGTGGCTACCGGGCGGTGGCGCCGGTAGAGCGGCTGGGCAGCGCGGCGCTACACTGGCTGCACCACGCGCCGCGCCGCCGGGCCGGGGTACGGCTGGTCGAGGCTACGCCAGCGGCCTGGTGGGCGCTGCTGGCTGCCCTGCGTCGAAATGAGGTCGTGGCGCTGCTGGGCGACCGGCCGGTGGCGGGCGCGAGCGTTGAGCTGAATCTCTTTGGCTGTCCGGCACGGCTTCCGCTGGGGCCCGCCCTGCTCGCCAGCCACTCGCGGGCGCCGTTGCTACCCGTGCGCGCCTTCCGTGATCCGGGCGGCAGGCTGAGCGGCGAGATCGACCCACCGCTGGCCGCCGCCGGGCTGCCGACCCGGGAGCTGGCCCGGCGCGTCGCGGAGAGCCTGGAGTACACTATCCGGCGGCGGCCGTTGCAGTGGCTCGTGTTCGAGCGGGTCTGGTCGGCATCGCGCTGTCCGGCGGCCTGGCTGACCGGCAGGATGGACCGGTGAGAGTTGCGCTGGTCTCGCCTTACGACTACGCCTCGTACGGCGGCGTCGTGGAGCACGTCGCCGGCCTGGCCGCGGCGCTCCAGCGGCTGGGCCACGCGCCCTGGGTGTTCGCCCCGGCGTCGGCTGAGCTTCCTGACCGCCCGACGGTCCCGTTCGTCGACCTGGGCCGTCCGTGCGCCATCGGCGCCAACGGCTCGATCGCCCGCATCTTGCTGAGCTGGAGTGGGTATCGGCGGCTGCGCCAGGCGCTTGCCGACGGCGCGTTCGACGTGGTCCATCTGCACGAGCCGATGGTTCCGCTGGTGCCGCTGGCAGCGCTGCTGCACGCTCGCTCCGTGACGGTCGGCACGTTTCACGCCAGCGCCGAGCGGAGCGTGGCCTACCGCTGCGCCCAGCCGCTTCTGCGCCGTCTGTCCGGCCGACTGCATGGTCGGATCGCCGTCTCGCGCGCCGCGCGCGACTTCGCGGCGCGCTACCTCCCCGGGGAGTATCGAGTGATCCCGAATGGGGTGGATTTCCAGGCGTTCGCCGCAGTGCCGGGCAGGGTGGCGGAGCGAGAGCCGCTGGTACTGTACGTGGGCCGGCTCGAGCGCCGCAAAGGGGTGGGCTATCTGCTTCGCGCCTGGGAAGATGTTCGCCGCCGGGCGCCCGGCGCCCGCCTGGTCGTCGCCGGCGGCGGGCGGCCGCTGGAGCGCTATCGCCGCTATGCCGCCGCGCGCGGTTGGCCGGAGGTTTGCTTCCCCGGTGTGGTCAGCCGCAAGGAGCTGCTCGGGCTGCTCAGAGCGGCTCGGATTGTCTGCGCGCCCTCCACCGGCCAGGAGAGCTTCGGGCTGGTGCTACTGCAGGCGATGGCAGCCGGGGTGCCAGTCGTCGCCTCGCGGATCGCCGGCTACGTGGAGCTGATCGACCAGGGAGGTGGGGGGATCCTCGTCCCACCCTGCGACGTGCCGGCCCTCGCCGCCGCGCTGGCCGAGCTACTGAGCGATCCACGCCGCTGCGTGGAGCTGGGACAGGCGGGCCAGCAGCACGCCAGGCAGTTTGATTGGGACCACGTGGCGTCTGGAATCCTGGAATACTATTTTGAGTTACACTCACACAGAGCAGGCGGTGTATCGCCGAGAGCCGCAGAGCGAGTGGCGTGAACGAGTCAGCACAGCCGCGTCAGGACCGCCCCGGCGAAACCAGGAAGGCGCCGGAAGCGCCGCCCTCTCCGTCGCGGCCGTCATTGTTTGCCGCGCCGCTGGAGTGGCTCGAGGGCGTGGACCTCTGGCACGGCACGCTGCCGATGAGCCAGATGGTGAAGGCCACGGTCCGAAGCTGGGCCAGTCCGTTTGCCTCCACGCTGGCGGCGTTCGGGATCCGGGCGAACACACTCACCGTGCTCGGCCTGCTGCTCAACTGCATCGCGGCGCTGATGCTCGCCGCTGGCCACTTCACCACTGGTGGGCTCGTCTTCCTCCTCTTCAATGCGCTCGACTTCCTGGATGGCGCGGTGGCCCGGCTGACCGGGACCGCCAGCGACTTCGGCGCATTCCTGGACTCAGTTGTGGACCGCTACTCGGAATCGGTCATCTTCATCGGGCTGGGCTGGTGGTACATCGCCGACGACAATCCCGCCGGGGCGGTGGTCAGCTACGCCGCGCTAGTCGGCTCGCTCATGGTGAGCTACACCCGTGCCCGGGCGGAGGGCCTGGGCTATGCCTGCGAGGTAGGGCTGCTCCCGCGGCCCGAGCGGATCGTGCTGCTGGGCCTGGGGATGATCGTCAGCGGCCTGCTGGACGCGCCGCGGTTGTTCTTCTTCATCCTGCTGGCGTTGGCGGCGCTGACGAATCTCACCGCGCTGCAGCGCATTCTGCACATGCAGCGGGAGACGCAACGGCGCCGGAGCGGCTTGTAGGCCACGCCGCATCGCGAGTACAATAGGTCCCGAAGCGTGCACCCGTAGCTCAGTGGATAGAGCGCTAGCCTCCGGAGCTAGAGGCCGTGAGTTCGAATCTCACCGGGTGTACCCAGGCAGTTTCAGCCAGGCGCCCACGGCACCCCGCCGTGGGCGTTGTTGTTATGGTATTGTGATGCCGGGGCGGCTTGACGGGTGGCTCCCTGCGGGGTATGCTGTCCCCGCGCCTGGCGAGCCAGGGCACGCGACGGAACCGCAAGAGTCCACACTCGAACACCCGCAAGGGCAAGGCGGTTCTCGCCCCGATCCGGCGAAAGCCGGATGTCAGCGTAAGGTGGACGCTGGAAGGGGCTGCGGAGAGGCGGATACGTTTCTTCGCTGCGAGCCTGGATGGCCAGGCGCGTTTGTTTCCCCCTCTCGGCGCCTGCCCTCTTTCGCGCGCTGGGGGCTGTTATGACCAGCCCTCCGCCCGATTCGCTGACCGACGTCCCGGGCCTGAGCGTTGGCCATTTCACCGACCTGGATGCTGCCACTGGCTGCACCGTGGTCCTGTTCCCCGCGGGCGCAGTGATGGGGGTGGACGTGCGCGGCGCTGCCCCTGGGACGCGAGAGACTGATCTCCTGCGGCCCGGTATGCTCGTCCAGCGGGTCCAGGCGCTCCTGCTGGCCGGCGGGAGCGCCTTCGGCCTGGCCGCCGCGACCGGCGTGGTCCGCTTCCTGGAGGAGCGTGGGGTGGGCTATCTGACTGTGGCTGGCGTCGTCCCGATCGTCCCCGCCGCGGTGCTCTACGACCTTGCCCTGGGTCGGGCGGATATCCGGCCGGGCGAGCAGGCGGGCTATGCCGCCTGCCTGGCGGCGTCGACGAAGCCGGTCATCCAGGGCTCGGTCGGCGCTGGCACTGGCGCTACGGTGGGGAAGATTCTCGGGATGGCCCACGCGACCAAGGCCGGGCTGGGCAGCGCCGCGGTGCACCTGCCGGAAGGAGTAGTGGTCGGGGCGCTGGCCGCAGTAAACGCGGGGGGGAGCGTGGTCGATCCCGCCTCCGGGCGCGTCCTGGCCGGGGTGCGGGCGCCCGACGGCTCCGGCTTTCTGGATGCTGAGGCGCTGGTGCTGGCGGGGCAGGGCGTGCGGGCGCTGCGGGGGACGAACACCACGCTGGTGCTGGTTGCCACCGATGCCGCGCTCGACAAGACCCTGGCCAACCGCCTGGCCCAGGTGGCGCACGACGGTCTGGCCCGCGCGCTGCGCCCGGTGCACACCCAGTTCGACGGCGACGTGGTCTTCGCCGCCTCGACGGCCGCCGATGGCGCAGCACCGTTCGATGTCAACCGGGTCGCCGTCGCCGCGGTGCAGGCGGTCGAGCGGGCGATCGTCCGCGCGGCCCAGATGGCTACCTCGCTCGCCGGACTCCCTGCCGCGTCGGACCTGGCCTCCGGCGGTTCGTCAGGAGGGCCGGAGGGCAGGTGATATACTTCGTGTTACGGCAGGAAGGATCTTCGTGATGACCACCGCTGCCGCCCACCCTCGCGGTGTTGACGCCCTGCTCCAAACCGCGGCGAGCTATCTCCCCGCCGCCGACCTGGAGAAAATCCGGCGCGCCTACGAATACGCGGAGCAGGCGCACGACGGACAACTCCGTGCCTCCGGCGCCAAGTACATCGAGCACCCACTCGCGGCGGCCGAGACGGTAGCGGGCCTGCGGCTTGATGCGAGCACGATCATCGCCGCGCTGCTGCACGATGTCCCGGAAGACTGTGGCGTTTCCCTGAGCGAGATTGAGACGCGCTTCGGCGCGGAGGTCGCCAAGCTCGTCGATGGGGTCACCAAGCTGAGCAAGATGCACTGGCTCAGCGCCGAGGAGCGGGTTGACGGTGCTGGCAAGCGCAAGGTGGACGATCAGGCGCTCTGGGCGGAGAACATGCGCAAGATGTTCCTCGCCATGGCCGATGACATCCGGGTCGTCCTGATCAAGCTCGCCGACCGGCTCCACAACATGCGCACGCTCAGCGCCCTGCCGGAGGAAAAGCAGAAGCGGATCGCGCGCGAAACGTTGGAGATCTTCGCCCCACTCGCCAGCCGTCTGGGGATCTGGCAGCTCAAGTGGCAGCTCGAGGACCTCAGCTTCCGCTACCTGGAGCCGGAGACGTACAAGGAGATCGCGAGCAAGCTGGCCTCACGGCGCCAGGCGCGCGAGCGCTACATCGCCACCGCCATCGCCGCGCTCCAGGAGGAGCTGGCCAAGCACCACGTGCAGGCGGAGGTCTCGGGCCGGCCCAAGCATATCTACAGCATCTACAAGAAGATGCAACGCCGCGGGGTAGACGTCGACCAGATCTACGACCAGCTTGCGCTGCGGGTGCTGGTGCAGACCAAGGCCGAGTGCTACCTGGTGCTGGGGCTGGTGCACTCGCTCTGGCCGCCGCTGCCCGGGCAGTTCGACGACTACATCGCCAAGCCGAAGGAGAGTCTGTACCAGTCGCTGCACACCACGGTCGTGGGGCCAGAGGGCAAGCCGCTCGAGATCCAGATCCGCACCCACGAGATGCACCAGGTGGCGGAGTACGGGGTGGCGGCGCACTGGCGCTACAAGGAAGGCTCCAAGGGCGACGTGAAGTTCGACGCCAAGGTCGCCTGGCTCCGCCAGCTTATGGACTGGCAGAAGGACATCTCGGGCGGGGCACAGGAGTTCGTCGAATCGCTCAAGACGGACGTCTTCCAGGACCAGGTGTACGTCTTCACCCCGCGTGGCGAGATCAAAGAGCTGCCGGCTGGCTCGACGCCGATCGACTTCGCCTATCGCATCCATACCGAGATCGGACACAAGTGCGTCGGCGCGAAGGTGAATGGCCGCATGGTGCCGCTCGACCGCAAGCTCCAGAATGGCGACATCGTTGAGATCATCACCGCCAAGGGCTCTAAGGGGCCGAGCGCCGACTGGCTGAACCCGAACCTGGGCTATGTGAAGACCGCCCACGCGCGCGAGAAGATCCGCCAGTGGATCCGCAAGCAGAAGCGCGAGGAGAACATCCAGCGCGGCCGGGAAATGGTCGAGAAGGAGCTGAAGCGGCTGGGGTTGCCGCCGATGACTCTCGAGTCGATCGCCCAGCTCTTCCACTATGACCACGTGGACGATTTCCTGGCTGCGGTCGGCTACGCCGACATTCATCCACACCAGATCGCGATGCGGCTGGCGGCTTCGGCGCCTCAGGAGGCACCGCCAACGCCGACGTTCACTCCCGCGGCCGGTCCGGTCAGCGGCCTGCGCGTGCTCGGGGTCGGCGACCTGCTCACCCGCCTGGCCCGCTGCTGCACCCCGGTCCCCGGGGATGAGATCGTCGGCTACATCACCCGCGGCCGAGGGGTGACTGTCCACCGCGCCGACTGTCGCAGCGTCACCGGTGAAGATGAGCGCGAGCGGCTGGTGCGGGTGGATTGGGGCCGCACTGAGGAGCAGACGTTCCCGGTGACGATCCGCATCGATGCCTGGGACCGCGAGGGGGTGGTGCGCGACGTGACGTCGGTCGTTGCGGACGAGAAGGTCAGCATCAATGCGCTCTCGGCGGTGGTGCACAAGGACCAGACGGCCACGGTGTGGTGCACTATGGACGTGACGGGCCTGGACAAGCTGAGCCGGATCATGAACCGCCTGGAGGGCGTGCGCGACGTGTTCAACGTCGTGCGCGAAGTGGGCGGCCAGGGCCAGGCCAAGGCGGTGTGAGCGGAACCCGGCCAGGCAGCAGCGATCCGCCCGCGGGCGGATCGGCGAATCTCCAGCGGAGCCGTGTAGCTCGCCTCAACAGTGCCCCTGGTTAGGGCGCCTACTCGGCGATCAGCTCGATCTTGGCGATAGCCGCGTCGAAGTCGTGCCCGGAGCCGACGATGCGGATCGAGTCGATGTACGCCGGCCGGTCCTTCAGCTCCACCAGGTTGCCCTCATAGTGCACCCAGGTGCTCTGGGGAATCAGCTCCGCGTTGACCACCGGCATGTTGTCGGGGTTCGCGTAGTAGAACCCGTGCGACCACCCGGGCCGACCGCCCGTCTTGTCGACGTAATCCACCTGGAGCATCATTGGGTACTCCGAGCCCGCGTAGCCACCGCCCGAGAGGCTGGCGAGGTCCACCCGCACCCAGGCGCGGATGAACAGGTTGCGGTAGGGCAGCACGTCGCGCTGAATGGTCTGGATGATCCCGGTCTCATTGTGGGTGTCCTTGGCAGTGTCGCGCGTAACCCGCAGCCCGATGAGTTGCTGCCCGTCGATCTCATATGTCACGAGCTGGCGGCGGCCGAGCACGTCTTTACGTCCCTTCTCCTGCACGTCGACCGGCTGCCAGTTCGCCAGCTCGTGGGTAAAGGCGCCGTTCACCACCAGGTCTTCCCCGAGCTGGGCTGGCGAATCGATCCCGCGGTCGCCCCGCAGGTGGAGCTGCTGCCCGAAGTGGAAGCGCTCCAGCCGCCCGCCCGCCTCCGCGTGCCCCTTGCCGGAGTAGGCAGAGACCAGGGTGTCGGTTTCGTTGACCCAGATGAGGTACTCACCACGCTGCAGCGCGACCTCGCCATGCGGGGTGGCGACTGTGATCTCCTGGCCGTTTGGCAGTGTCCCGCTCACCACGTAGCGTGTCGCGCCGCGGGGCTGGGAGAGGGCCACCCGGCTCGCGGTTTCGGAGAAGCGCCCCAGCCGGAGCGCGTCGAGCCGGACCTGGCTCCCGGGGAACAGGTGCAGGCCGGTGCCATCGAACAGCGTGACGTCTGCCTCGGTCTGCTCGGCGGTCTCCAGCAGCGTGCCTTCGGACAGCCCCATGCCGTTGCTCGCGCGCGCCTGCACCGGGCTCCGCGGATCCTGGTAGAATACCTCGCCGCGCTCGATCTCCAGCAGTGCGCTCTGCGGATTGGCGGCGGTGAGGAAGAAGTTCCGAGCCTCCAGGGCGAGCAGCGCCACCAGCGCACACCAGACGACGAACGCGCCGCCGATCACGCCCCAGGCCAGCCGCTGCGCGCGAACCTCCGCCGCTGTCGGCGCTGGGCTGACCGCCGCTGGAACCCCGCCCGCTGGGCTTCCGGGACGGACCCTCATCTCGGTGCTGTGCCCGCCTGCCGCGGGCGATGCCCCGGTGTCCGACCGAACCGAAGGCCCTGGCCATGGACCGTCACGCCTGTGAACCCCTCAGGGCAGCTAGCCGAGTGTAACAAACGGTCTCCAAAAGGTAAAGGCACCCACTGTTCACTGGAGGCCTGAGCCCCGAGCAGCGGTGCGCGGTAGCTATCGCCGGAGATGGCGCTTTGTCTTACTCAACCAACGAGCGGGCGGCTGCGAGGGTTCGCAGGCGCTCTGCCTGCCAGTCGGCGAAGGTGCCGTTTATGATCGCCGCCCGCGCCTCTTGGACGAGCTGCACCAGTGCGCTCACATTGTGAATGCTGGCCAGCCGCGCGGCGAGCGGCTCCCGCTCGCGGTGCAGGGAGGCGAGATAGCCCAGGGAGTGTGTGGTGCAGACCGGGCAGGCGCAGGTCGCATCAATCGGCCCTTCGGCTGTGAGCAGCTCAGCCCGGCTCAGGCTCAGGCGCCCGCCGCGGCGGAAGACGGCGCCGTTGCGGGCGAGCCGGGTTGGCAGCACGCAGTCGAACAGGTCGACGCCGAGGCCGATAGCGCGGACCAGGTCCTGCGGTGCTCCGACGCCCATCAGGTAGCGCGGTCGGTCGAGGGGCAGCAGCGGGGTGGTCTCCGCGAGCACGGCCATGGTCACCTCCTTCGGTTCGCCCACGCTCAGGCCACCGATCGCATAGCCCGGCAGGTCGAGTGAAGCCAGGCCGCGAGCGCTCCGCTCGCGCAGGTCGGGGAACATTCCACCCTGGACGATCCCGAATAGTGCCTGGTCTGTCCGCTGCTGGGCGCGAGCGGAGCGCTCGGCCCAGCGCTGGGTGCGCTCCACCGCAGTCGCCGCCGTGGCGTAGGAGCACGGGTAAGGCGTGCACTCGTCGAGCTGCATAACGATGTCGGCGCCGAGCTGCTCCTGGAGCTCCAGCGCCCGCTCGGGTGTCAGCCGCAGCTCGCGACCGTCCAGGTGCGAGCGGAACGTCACGCCGTCGTCGTCCAGGGTGCGCAGCTCATCCAGGCTAAATACCTGGAAGCCGCCGCTGTCGGTGAGCATTGGCCCGCGCCAGCCGGTGAAGCGGTGCAGGCCACCCAGCCGAGCGATGATCTCCGCCCCTGGGCGCTGCGCCAGGTGATAGGTATTGGCGAGCACGCACTGCGCCCCGGTGGCGCGGACGTCGGCCGGGAGCAGCGCCTTGACGGTGCCCTGGGTGCCCACCGGCATGAAGGCGGGGGTGTCGATCGGACCGTGCGGGGTGTCAAATCGGCCGGCGCGCGCCAGGGTCTTCGCGCAGACCGCCTGAAGCTGGAACCGGAACGCGGGCATCATCACCCCGGCAACTGTACCGAGCAGCGGGGCTTGGCGGCACGCAAGTTCGGCAAGGCGATACTATTGCCTGGAGGAAACGGGGGAGCGGGTGGCGGATCGGATCATCGCCGCGAGCGAGCGGCCCGAGGACGCGCTGTACGATCGGCAGCTACGGCCGCGCCGGCTGGAGGAGTTCATCGGCCAGCCCAGGCTGAAGCAGCAGCTCCGGGTGTTTATCCAGGCGGCGCGGCAGCGCGGGGAGCCGCTGGAGCATGTGCTGCTGCACGGCCCGCCGGGCCTGGGCAAGACCACGCTCGCCAATATCCTCGCCAACGAGATGAGCGCCAAGATCAAGACCACCTCCGGGCCGGCAATCGAGCGTCCGGGCGACCTTGCCGCGGACCTCACCCGGCTCGAGCACGGTGACATCCTGTTCATCGACGAGATCCACCGGCTTAGCCGCACCGTCGAGGAGTACCTGTACCCGGCGATGGAGGACTTCGCGCTCGATCTGCTCACCGGTAAGGGGCCGAGCGCCACCAGCATCCGGCTCGCGCTCAAACCGTTTACCCTGGTCGGCGCGACCACCCGCCCGGCCCTGCTCACCGGCCCGCTGCGGGAGCGCTTCGGGATCGTCTTCTCCCTCGAGTACTACGACGTGGAGGCGCTGGTCCAGATTGTCTTCCGCTCTGCCCGCATCCTGGGGACGGCGATCGATCCCTCGGGTGCCGAAGAGATCGCCCGCCGCGCCCGGGGCACGCCCCGGGTGGCCAACCGCCTGCTCAAGCGGGTTCGTGACTACGCTCAGGTGCGCGGAGTGCCGAGCATCGACGCCCCTCTGGCGCGCGGAATCCTGGAAGAGCTGGAGGTCGACGAGCTGGGGCTGGATGACGTCGACCGCAAGCTGCTGCACGCGCTGGTGGAGAAGTTCGGCGGCGGACCGGTGGGGCTCAAGACGCTGTCGGCGGCGACGGGGCAGGACGAGGATACGATCGAGGACGTCTACGAGCCCTTCCTACTCCGGCTCGGCTTCCTCGACCGGACCCCGCGCGGGCGCGTTGCCACCCGCGCGGCCTATCTCCACCTGGGTCTGCCGACGCCGCGGCTGGTCGGCCAGCCGAGTCTCTTCGACAGCGGCGCCGCGGAGTAACGACGTTCCTGTCCCTGCTGCGCTCCTGTACCGATGTCCAGGCAAGACCGCCTCGAACTGTATGACTACGATCTGCCAGAGGAGCTGATCGCGCAGAGCCCGGCGGAGCCACGTGACAGCTCGCGCCTGCTGGTCGTTCCGCGCGACGGTCCACTCCAGGACCGCTGCTTTCGCGACCTCGTCGCCTACCTCACGCCGCGCGACGTCCTGGTGGTCAACGACAGCCGGGTCATCCCGGCCCGGCTACGTGGCGAGCGACCGGGTGGGGGCAAGGCGGAGCTGCTGCTGCTGCGCCGGCTCGCGCCCGGCTGCTGGGAATGTCTCGGCAAGCCGGCGCGCCGGCTGCGGCCGGGGACGGAGCTCCGCTTTGGCGACCTGGCGGCGACTGTGACGGAGCAGCGCGAGGCGGGGAGCCTGGTGGTCGCCTTCCAGGCCTCCGGCGACCCCGACGCCGCCGTGCTGGCGCACGGAGCGCTCCCGCTCCCGCCGTACATCCGCTCCTTCCACGGTGACCCGGCCCGCTATCAGACGGTGTACGCCCGGAACGACGGCTCCATCGCCGCGCCCACCGCCGGGCTCCACTTCACCTCTGAGCTGCTCGAAGAACTGAAGCGCCGCGGCGTGCGGCTCGCCTCGGTCACGCTCCATGTCGGCGTCGGCACGTTCCGCCCGATCGCCACGCCGGACCTGGCCGGGCACCATATGCATGCCGAATGGTGCGAGCTGCCGCGCGAGACGGTCGCGGAGATCGAGCGGACCCGCCGCCTGGACGGCCGAGTCGTCGCGGTCGGAACCACCGTGGTACGCACGCTGGAGGGCGCCTGGCAGGCGACGGGGGCGGGCGCGCTGCGGCCGTACAGCGGCTGGACCGAGCTGTTCATCCGACCGGGCTACCGCTTCGGGGTCGTGGATGCGCTGATCACGAACTTCCATCTGCCGCGCTCGACGCTGCTCGTCCTGGTCAGCGCCTTCGCCGGCCGCGAGCGAATCCGCCAGGCGTACGAGCACGCCATCGCGCACCGCTACCGCTTCTACAGCTTCGGTGACGCGATGCTTCTGCTATGAGCGCCAGCCCGGCGCCGCCACAGTTGCTGCTGGCGACCCGGAACCCGGACAAGCAGCGCAAACTGCTCTGGGTGGTCGCCGGGCTGCCGTTCGCTGTCCACTTCCCCCCATCGGGCGCGCAGCCGCCGGAGACGGGGCAGAGCCACCGCGACAACGCGGTGCAGAAGGCGCTCTGGTGGTCGGAGCGCGTCGCGGGCTTGGTGCTGGCATCGGACGGCGGAGTCCACATCCCGGCGCTGGGCGAGGGCTGGCGGTCGGTCCAGACGCGCCGGGGCAGCGGTGCCCGCAGCGACGCCGAGCGGACTGCTGATCTCCTGGCGCGGCTGGAGGGACGGGAGGGCGCGGCGCGCACCGCGGTGTGGCGGGAGGCGCTGGCGCTGGCCGAGGCCGGCCGGCTGATCGGTGCTTGGGAGGCGGAGGGGCCGCCGCTGCGGATCGCGGCGCGGCCGGGGGGCACGCGGCCAGAAGGCGGGTTCTGGCTGGATAGGCTGCTGGCTGATCCAGCCTCCGGGCGTACGCTGGCTGAGCTGTCGCCCGCCGAGCTACGCCGGCTCGATCGCGCCTGGCGCATCCTCCGTGTCTGCGCCCGCCGCCGGCTCCTCCACTGGCAGGCGGAGCAGGGCTGAGCCCGGGGCTCCGGCTGGATCGCGGCGCAGCTCGATCAGCTCGTCCCGAGCCAGCCCCTCGGCGATCGGCGCCAGCCAGCTCGGATCCCGCAGCTCGGGCCGCAGCCGCCACGCCGCTTCTTCCAGGAAGATCGCCGCCCCGCCGGGCAGGGCGCGGAGCAACTGCACCAGCCGGCCACGCAGGACCCGGCGAGGGACGGGCGGCGCCGCCTGGTATGCCGCGCGTCGCTCCCGCACCACCCGCCGACGTGGGAGCTGGCCAGCAAAGCGGTCGCGCGCCAGACAGAGGTCCGCAAGCGGGCAGCGCCCGCAGCCGGGGGTGCGCGCGGTACAGATCGTCGCGCCCAGGTCCATCAGCGCCTGGTTCCAGTTGTAGGCGTGCTCTCGTGGCAGCACGGTCTCGGCCAGCTCCCAGAGGCGGCCAGCAGCGAGGCCGCGAGCGTCGGGCTCGCCGAGGAACACGCGAGCGAGCACCCGGCGGATGTTGGTGTCGAGCACCGCGACGGGCTGCTCGAAAGCGAAGCAGGCGACTGCGGAGGCAGTGTAGCGCCCCAGGCCGCTGAGCTTCAGCAGCTCGTCCACGGTGTCCGGCAGCGAGCCGCCGCGCTCGACCGCCTGGCGGGCGATGGTGTGCAGGCGGACGGCGCGTAGGTTGTAGCCGAGCGGCGCCCAGCAGCGGATCACCTCTGCGCGCGAGGCAGCCGCCAGCGCCTCCAGCGTGGGGAACCGGGCCAGGAATTCCTGGTACTTCGGCAGGACGCGGGCCACCTGGGTCTGCTGGAGCATCAGCTCGGAGACCAGCACTGCGTATGGGTCGCGGGTCTGCCGCCAGGGCAGCGGCCGGCCCTGGCGGCGATACCAGTCGAGCAGACGCTGGTGGGCGTGCAGGGCCCGGTCGTCGAGCATGGCGAGCGGAGTATACCCAGGCGAGATCGGCAGGGGCGGCGCGTGAGCTCCCGCAACGCCTGGTTTGGGCAAGGCAGGCGCTTGCCCCTGCTGAGTTCGGCCGATAACATGATGCCTGTCCCCAGCGCCGTGGATAGTTCCCGCTGCCCTGGACGATCCGATGGGTGCGGTCGACGTCTCTCTAAGATCGCCGAGCCGGCGTCCGACTTCGAGGATGGCCCGTCGAGTCGTCGCCCGGAGTCTGCGCCTCAGCGCGCCACGCCTGCTCGAGCCTGAACCGCCCGGGGTGCGCGCGCGACGCGACGCGCGCCTTCCAGTGCGCCTGACGGTGCTGCTGGTGCTGGCCGTTCCCACCGGGCTGGCGGCGCTGGAGGCGCTGCTGAGCCGCGACCCCGCCGCCCATTTCTGGACCTGGAGCCTGTCCAGCCTGCTGGCAGCGTTCACGGCGCTGCTGTGCGGCCTGGCTGCCCGCCGCGCCGAGCCACCGCTGGCTAGCTCCTGGTGGGCGCTGGCGGCGGGCGCGGCCACCATGGCGCTGGCGCTGCTGGGGCGCGGGCCGCGAGGGCTATCCGATCCGGCAAGCGCAGGGCTGGCCGGCGAGATGGCGATGCTCGCCCCAGTCCCTCCGTTCCTGCTCGCGGCGCTGCTGCGCCTGGGCGGCCACTCGGTCGCCGCCCGGCGGCTCAAGCTGCTGCTGGATGTGCTCATCCTCGGGCTGTCGCCGGCGCTAGCGGGTCTGGTTCTGGTCGAATGGATGGCGCCGCCACCCGGAGTGGGGCCCGCGCACCAGCTCATCGCCTCCATCTACGCCGTGTCCTACACCGCGCTTGGCTTCGGTGTGCTCGTGGCAGTACGTGGCAAGCGCCTGCCCCGAGCACTGTCACCGGCCGGCCTGCTGCTGGCTGGCGTGGGGCTGCTCTGGCTCGCGGCGTTGCTCTCCTCGGCGCGGCTGCTCGGCCTCGCTCCATTCGCAACCGGCATCGGGCAAAGCTTCTGGGGCGTGGGCATCGGACTGGTCGGACTGGCCGGGCTGCGCCAGGCGCGTGCCGCGGACCCCACCGCGACGGACGAGACGCAGTCATACGTGCGCGACGAGAGCCGGCTGCGGCTGCTGCCCTCCGCGCTGGCGGGACTGGTGGTGCTGCTCATCGTGGTCGTGGAGGCGTTCCGCAGCGAGCCGCCGCTGGAAAGCGTCTTCCTCGGCTCGCTCACGCTCCTGTCGTTGCTGATCGGGCGGCAGATGGTGACGCTGCTGGAGAATCGCCGACTGCTCCGCCGCGACGAGTCGGCCGGCGAGGCCGAAGAGCGGCTCCGTGATCTGGGTCGAGCGCTGAGTGCCACGCTCGAACTGTCCACCGTGCTGCGGGAGCTGTGCCGGGCCGGCCACGAGATCATGCGTGCCGATGTGGTGTTTCTCTGGTCGGTGGACGCCAGTCGGGAAGCGCTCGAGGTCGTGGAGGTGGTCGGGGCGCATGGCGCGGAGTTCCGCGGCCGGCGCGTCCGGCTGGCCGAACCCGCCTCGACCGTGGCGCAGGCATTCCGGGCGCGCAGTCCCGAGATCGTTCACTCCAGCCGGGCCAGCCGCCTGGGTGATCAGCCGCTCACCACCATGCTCGGAGCACACTCCCAGCTCGTCGTTCCGCTGGCCAAGGGCAACAAGGTGATCGGCGTGCTGCAGTTCATCCGTCGTCGGGCCGACGACGGTTTTACCGAGCGCGATCGGATCAAGGCCGAAGTGCTCGTCTCGCAGGCGATGTTCGCCATTGAGAATGCCCAGCTCTATACCCGCCAGCGGCAGCGGCTCGACGAGTTAGCAGCGCTGTATGACTTCACCCGCGGCGTATCCAACGCGCAGACGCCGGCGACAATCGCCGATCACCTGCTGGAGACGTTGAAGCAGCAGCCTGGGTACGCCCGCGCGCGCGTGCTCCTGCGCGACCCGGAGACGAAGCTGCTCCGGCTAGCGGCATCCGACGGTGACACCGGGTCGCTCTGGGCTGAGAGCGCGACTCCGAGCGATCTGGCCCGCCGCGCCATCGCCCGGGGCGAGCCGATGCGGAGCGAGACGCTTCACACCCGGCCGCGACCCCGGCTCGCCGTTCCGCTCGTGCTCCAGGATCGCGTTATTGGGGTGGTGGAGCTGGAAGGAGCGCCCGGGACGCGCTACGTGGCGGCCGAAGAGAGCCTGGTGGTCTCGCTGGCGAACCAGGCCGCGCTCGCCATCGACAACCTGCACCTGGTGGAAGAGGCGCGCAAGGTGGAGACACTGCGGGAGATGGACCGGGTCAAGCGCGACCTGCTGTCCACCGTCTCCCACGAGCTACGCACGCCACTGAGCGCGATCAAGGGCTCGGTCTCCACGCTGCTCAACTTCGACGCTCGGCTGAAGCGTGAGCAGCGGCGGGAGTTCCTGGAGATGATCCAGGACGAGAGCAACCACCTGGCCGAGCTGATCGAGAACCTGCTCGATATGTCACGGCTGGAAGCGGGCGTGCTGCGGGTCGAGCAGCGGCGGGTGGAGCTCGAGCCGGTCGCGCTCCAGGCGCTGAACCGAGTATCCACCTTGACCGATCGGCACAAGCTGGTGCTGGACTGGTGCCTGCGCGAACCGGTGTACGCCGACCCGCGGCGGGTTACGCAGATCATCAGCAACCTGCTCGAGAACGCGGTGAAGTACTCGCCCGACGGGGGCGAGATCGTCCTGCGCGCCGAGCGCCAGGGGAGCGAGGCGGTCATCTCCGTGACAGATCACGGGGTGGGGATTCCACCCTGGCAACTCGAGCGTGTGTTCGAGCGGTTCCACCGGGTCGACGGCGAGTTGGCTCGCCGCGTCGGCGGCACCGGGCTCGGTCTGGCGATCTGTAAGGGGCTCGTCGAAGCCCACGGCGGGCGCATCTGGGTCACCAGCGAGCTTCACCGGGGCAGCACCTTCTTCTTCACTCTTCCCATCCATACTGGTCGTGAGGCAGCGTTTGTATGAGCACCAAGAAACACACTATTCTCGTGGCCGAGGACAACCCGAAGCAGCTCAAGCTGGTTCACTTCAATCTCGAGCGGCGGGGGTACCGGGTGCTGACGGCGAGCGACGGCGCGACCGCGCTGAAGCTCGCGGAGGCGCAGAAGCCCGATCTGCTTGTCCTGGACATCATGATGCCGGTGATGGACGGTATCGAGGTCTGCCGCCGCGTGCGCGAGTTCTCGGCAGTGCCGATCATCATGCTGACGGCGAAGGACGCGGTGGAGGACAAAGTCGTCGGGCTCGGCTCGGGGGCCGACGACTACCTGACCAAGCCGTATGAGCTGGACGAGTTCTTCGCACGGGTGGAGGCGCAACTGCGCCGGGCGAACGAGTACACCCGCGACGCGGTCCAGCCGAGCTTTACGACGGGCAGCCTGACGGTCGACTTCGCTCAGCACCAGGCGAGTATCGATGGCCGTCCTATTAACCTGACGCCGACGGAGTACCGTATTCTGGCGCACCTGGCCCGCAACGCCGGGCGCGTGGTGACGCAGCCGGACCTGCTGAGCAAAGTCTGGGGCCCGGAATACAAGGATGAGGCGCACCTGCTCCGGGTCAACATCGCCCGCCTGCGGCAGAAGGTCGAGCCGGACCCAAGCCACCCGCGCTACATCCTGACCCGTCCCGGCATCGGCTACACACTTGCCAAGTGAGCCCGGGGCTGTGATGCCGCTGTAATGCGGAGTGGGTTCGCCGTAATACCAATGTAATGGCGCCAACGCTAGCCTCGCCGCTGGGCCGCGGTTTGCAACAGCAGAGTCCAGCGGCCGGCAGTTCGCAGAGTGCTGCCCGGGCCACCTCTGCCACCGAGCCGCTCCCTAGTGTCCGACACGGCGAGGGAAGCATGAACGACGAGCGCTCCACGTCACCCCTGCGTGGGGTGACTCCGCTGCCGATCGCCACCGGCGCCTTGACGGAAGACGAGCGATGGCGGCTGACGCTGTACAAATGGCGCTACTCGCTCGAGTCGCAGGGCTTCACCCCGGCGCAAGCGAGGCAGCTCCTGTTCGTCAAGTGGCTCTACAGCCGGAGGCTCGCGCTGCCCTGAGGGCAGCCGGGGGCGCTCAGCGGCGAGCGCCTCTTCGGAGCCGGCCGTAGCCGGACCGGTATCACGCACGCGCGGCCTCCGGGCTTGCCGTGATTCCAGGTGCCCCGATACGCTACCCACATGGCGCCGGTTGAGCGGCCGTCAGGATGCCGAAAGACACCCGATGCAAGAGTCTGGCTACAGGATTCGGGCCGCCGAGCCCAGCGATGCACCGCAGCTTCGCGAGTCCATCGTTCGAACGCTCGCCCACCCCACTGGTGACGGCAAGCGCACCAGTTACAGGGGCGCGGCCGAGCGGGGCGAGCTCATGCTGCTCGAGCGCTACAACCCGCGCGAGAAGACCTGGCGGATCGAGGGCTTTGTCGAATATCACCTGCGGGTCGACGACACGCTCACCATTCGTGACATCGGCTCCTCCAGCGACCCGCCGAACCCCGCGGCGGTGAAGTTCCTGCTGCTGGACCTGCTGCGGACCGTACAGCCGGTCTCCGCCACTGTGAAAGTGCGCCAGGACGCCACGGCCTGGAACGAGATCCTGCAGAACACGCCGGGCTGGTCCCAGGAGGGGCGGGAGTATCGCCGGCCGCACTACATCATCATCTGGCGCTGGTCTCGTGAGGCCGCCGAACGGGCACTGCGTGGTGCCCCGCGTGGTCGGCGGCGACCCTGAGTGGCCCGAGGCAGCCTCACGGTGTGCTACACTCAGCGGCCGCTGACCTTTTCGCCAAGGTGGACTCCAGGAGGAGAGGACGTGCGCGACCAGATCGAGGATTTTCTCGCCTACCTGACCCAGGAACGCAGACTCTCCGCCAACACCATCACCGCCTACCGCAACGATCTCGGCCAACTGCTGGCGTACCTGGAATCGCCCCGTGCGGCGGCGCTCGCCGGTGGTGATGGCCCGGCTGCCCGGCGCGGCCAGGTGCTGGACTTCGTCCTGCAGCTCCGCGAGCGCGGATACGCGCCGGCAACGATCGCCCGTAAGATCGCCGCCACCCGCTCGCTCTTTCACTTCCTCAGCCAGCGCGGCGACCTTGGGGACAATCCCGCCGCCGAACTCGGCTCACCGACCGTGCACAAGGCCCTGCCCCGCGCCCTGTCGGTGCGCGACGTGGCGCTGTTGATCGGCCGGGCCGCGCGCAAGGGCGGGCCAGATGGCCTGCGTGATCGGGCCATGCTGCACCTGCTGTATGCCACCGGCATGCGGGTGACCGAGCTGGTGTCGCTGAACGTGCAGGACGTCAACCTGGAGACCAACCAGGTGCGCTGCGTCGGCCGTGGCGGCCGCGAGCGCACCGTTCCCCTGGAACCGGATGCCCGGCCGGCCGTGGTGGACTACCTGGAGCACGGCCGGCCGGTGCTGGCGCGGGCAGGCAGCGGCGAGACTGCCCTGTTCCTGAACCAGCGCGGCGATCGGCTGACTCGCCAGGGGTTCTGGCTCATCATGAAAGCGCTGGCGCGCGAGTGCGGGCTCGAGAGCCAGGTCACCCCGCACACCCTGCGCCATTCCTTCGCCGCCCACCGCCTGCGAGATGGCGTCTCGCTGGAGCGGCTGCGGGAGCTGCTCGGGCACGCCAACATCTCCACCACCCAGATCTACACCCAGGTGCGCGTCAGCAACACCTACCAGGAGGAGCCACGGCCGGCCGAGCGCGCCGGTGACCTGGCACCGATCTCGCAGTAGCACTCCGCGCTGGCGCGCCTCCGCCGTGGCAGCATCAATTCCCGCCGCCCGGTGCGCCGACGCGCTATCCTTCCCCATCCCTTGGCAAGGGAGAACAGCCATGCTCGGCCCGTGGAGCGCCGCATGACCACGTCCTGGCGGGCTCGCGCCGGCATGCTCGTCGCGCTGCTGTGCGTCGCGCTCGCGCTCCTGTCCGCTCCGCTGGTCCGGAGCGAGGCGAGCTCCGACACCCTGGAGCGGCTGCTAGCTACCCCCATCCCGCCGCGCGACCCGGTAGAGCTCTACGCCCGGCTGCATGGGCTTGATCCCGCCTCCATCCCGCGCGTCGTTAACCCCACCCCACCCAGCTATGAGCTTGGCCGGGTGGATACCTTCTGGATTGGCGACCAGAACACCCGCACCTATCACCAGACGCAGGCCACGCTTCGCTACGTCACGCCTCACAGCTACTGGTACGTGGAGCAGGGCCGCAGCATCTCCGACGGCGCGATTCAGCACTCGGCGGACTTCTTCGAATCGCGCACCTATCCCACAGTCCACCAGTACTTCGGCAGCGAGTGGACGCCCGGCGTCGACAACGACCCGCACATCACCATCCTGCTCGCCCGCGTCCCCGGAGTCGGCGCCTACTTCTCCTCCTGGGACGAATATCCGCGCCAGGTGTACGAGCACTCGAACGAGCGCGAGATGATGGACGTCAACCTGGATGCGATGTCGCCCGGCACCGCCCAGTTCGATGGTGTCCTGGCCCACGAGTTCCAGCACATGGTGCACTGGAACAGCAACCCGAACGACGAGACCTGGGTGGACGAGGGCTGCGCCGAGCTCTCCACCAACCTGGTGCTGGGTGACCAGACCGTTGGAGTCAACGCGTTCGCCGCCCAGCCCGACACCCAGCTCACCGCCTGGTCCGATCAGCCGGGCGAGACGGGCGTCCATTACGAGGCAGCGTACCTGTTCATGCGCTATTTCATCGACCGCTTCGGCGGACCCAGCATCTTGCACGATCTGATCGCTCAGCACGCCCGGGGCACGCAGCTCTTTGACCGCTACCTGGAGGCGACCGGGCGCGACGAGCGCTTCCCAGACGTGTTCGGCGACTTCGCGGTGGCGAACTTCCTGAACGACGCCTCGGTCGACGATGGCCGCTACGCCGAGCCCTCGGTGGCTATCCACTCGCGGGTAGGCGCGACGCTGCATCCGGGCGACCCGCCACTGGAGGCGCAGGTCCACCAGTTCGGAACCGACTACGTCGAGCTGGCCGGCAACGGCTCGGATGTGAGCGTCGACTTCAGTGGCCACAACCAGGTGCGGCTGGTTGGCACCGACCCCACCAGTGGACGGTTCCTCTGGTGGAGCAACCGCGGCGACGGGATGGACTCCACGCTTACCCGTGAGCTCGACCTCACCGGTGTCTCCTCCGCGACGCTCCAGTTCAAAGCCTGGTACGAGATCGAGAAGAACTATGACTATCTCTACGTCATGGTCTCGGCGGATGGCGGCAGGAGCTGGCAGGTGCTGCCCGGTACCGACACCTCCAGCGACAACCCGACGGGCAACGCGGTCGGCCCGGGCTACACCGGCGTCAGCGGCGGCGGCGACGCGGCCGTCTGGACCAACCAGCAGGTAGACCTGTCCGCCTTCGCCGGCAAGAAGATCCTCCTCCGCTTCGAGTACGTCACCGACCAGGCATACAACCGCAGCGGCGCTGCGCTCGACGACATCCGGGTACCCGAGATCGGTTTCAGCGACGACGCCGAGCAGGACACGGGCTGGGTCGCCAACGGCTTCCTCCGCTCGGACAACCACATCCCGCAAACCTACCAGCTCCGGCTGATCGAATGGACCGACCGCGGCGCCAGCGTGCAATCGATCCCGGTTGCCGACGATGGCAGCGCGCACATCCAGGTGCCCAGCCTGGGCGGGACGACCACGCGCGCGGTCCTGGCGATCTCCGGCACCGCGCCCGCCACCCTCGAGGTTGCCAAGTACCGGCTCGAGGTGCGGGCCCCCTGAAGCGGCAAGTTGTCCGATCCGCGAGCGCTTGCCTATAATCCCTGAGCACGGGGTGTAGCGCAGCCTGGTTAGCGCGCTGCGTTCGGGACGCAGAGGTCCCCAGTTCAAATCTGGGCACCCCGACCACCAGGGCCGCGGCGAGCTGCCACCGCGGCCCTGTTCTGTCTCCCGGGGCTGGCTACGCCTCCTCGCCCAGCCGGATCGGCTGGCCCATCGTGCGTGCTGCCTCCGCTGCCTGGAATCGTTCGACGAAGCGGCGGTTAGCGCGCTCGAGCGCCGTTTCCAGGTCCACGCCCTGATCGGCCGCCAGGCGCGCCAGGAGCAGCGCCAGCTCGCCCCACGCGTCCGGCCCGGCCTTGTGCTGCCGCAGCGCCTGCGCGGTCGCCTGGACGCGCTCCCAGGCCCACTCGCGGCCCGGCCAGCGGTAGCCCGCCTCGCCCGCGCGCCGGTAGATCTCCTGGGCCGCCCGCAGTGCTGGCATGCTGCGCGGCACGCCCGCCATTGCGGAGCGGGGCGGGCCCTGCTCGCCCTTCTCCGCCCGCTTGAGCGCCTCCCAGTTACGCACCACCTCGGCGGCGGTACGCGCGGTCACATCGCCGAAGACGTGCGGATGGCGCCCCACCAGCTTCTCCGCCAGCCGGTGGACCACGTCGTCGAAGTCGAACTCGCCTTGGTCGTCCGCGATCTGGGCATGCAGCACCACCTGGAGCAGCAGGTCACCCAGTTCCTCCTTCAGCTCCGCCGGGTCATCCGCGTCGATCGCGTCGGCGACCTCGTAGGCCTCCTCGATCACGTACTGGCGGATCGACTGGTGCGTCTGCTCGCGGTCCCAGGGGCAACCCTGCGGGCCGCGCAGCCGGCGGATGATCGCCCGCAACCCCTGGATACTGCGCGTCGCCGCCTCGGGCGGCAGCGCCGGGACGGCGAGCGTCGTCAGGTGGTCGAACACTGCCCGGCGGTCCAGCTCGGCCAGCGGCAGCGCCTGCACCGATTGCTCCGGCAGCCCCGCAGCGCGGACCACGAACACCTGCTGCTCGGGCGGAAAGCGGCGCAGCAGGTCCAGCTTGAGCTCCGAGGCGACCGCAGGGCTGTACACTTGGTAGACCAGCAGCGGCACCGTTGGGTCCACGTCCTGGGCGTGTAACGCTTCGACGAGCTGGAGGTTTGGCGCCTCCAGCGGGGGGATCGCCTGGAGCGTCGGCCCGAGAAACGGCACCCCGGCGACGAGCTGGCAGCCGATTCCCTCCGCCGCGGCGCGCTCCCGCAGCAGCGCCACGCTCGTCTCCCCCAGCGTCGGGTCGCCGGGCACGGCGTAGACCACCCGCGTGCCCGAGCGCGCTTCCGCCAGCAGAGCCTCCGCAATGGCGGCGTACACCTGCTCGAAGTCGGGCAGGGTGTCGTAGAGGTGGTCGAACGAGGTCCAGCGGATCGTGGGCGGGAAGCTGTCGACCGTGGGGTGGCGAGCGGTGCGCAGGCGCACGATCGGGGCAGACTCGAGCGCCCGCGCCGCTTGCAGCGTCAGCAGCTCGTACGGCCCCGGGCCGAGGCCGACAACGACGATGGGCATGCTAGCGGCGAGCCCGAGGCAACGCGGGGTGAAGGGGCCTCACCGCGAGCAGGCGCAGCCGCCCGCGCCGCCGCAGCAGCCGCCGCTGGCTGCCATTGGCAGGCTGTCTGCGCCGCTGCCGAAGGAGGCGAAGGTGGAGACCGCCTTCTGGACGTTGGCGCTGCCGCAACGCGGACAGGCGACCTGGGTGGTTGACGCAGAGCGGACGAGCTGCTCGAACCGTTCGGCGCAGCTTCCGCACACATACTCATACAGGGGCATCTGGACCCTCGCTCACCAACCTACGGGCATTGTACCAGCCGGGCGGCGCCCCCAGGCGCGGGCGGCGGGCAGGCGCCACCGGGTATCCTGCTTGCAGGAGCCAGCACACTGGCGCGCCAGTGTGCTGGCGCGTGGATCGGGAAGGTGGACTATGAAGGACCTTGCGGCGCGGGCGCTCGACACCGCGCAGGTGCGCGGGGCGAGCTACGCGGATGTGCGCGTAGAGCGGCGCGAGTCGCAGTCGATCACGGTGAAGAACGGCCACGTCGAGGCGCTGAGCGACGATGTCAGCCAGGGGTTCGGGGTGCGGGTCATCGCGGATGGCGCCTGGGGCTTCGCCAGCTCCTCCAGGCTGGAGCCGGCAGAGGTGGACCGGGTGGCGGCGCAGGCGGTGGAGATCGCCCGCGCCAGCGCGCTGACGCTCCGTGAGCCCGTGCAGCTCGGCGACCCGGTCCGCTCGCGGGGCAGCTACGCTACTCCGGTCCAGCGTGATCCGTTCGCGGTCTCGCTCGAGGAGAAGCTAGCGCTGCTGCTCGCGGCGGATGCGGCGATGCGGGCGGTGCCTGGCATCGCCATCGCCGAGAGCGGGCTGGAGGCGCTGCGGATCACCAAGGTGTTTGCGAGCACCGAGGGCAGCCTGGTGGAGCAGACGATCACCGAGACGGGCGGGGGGATCGAGGCGACAGCGGTGGGGCACGACGAGGTCCAGAAGCGCTCCTATCCCAACAGCTTCGGCCGGCAGCAGGGCACCGCCGGCTTCGAGTTCGTGGCGGCGATGGACCTGCCCGGCAACGCCACCCGCATTGCTGAAGAGGCGGTGCAGCTTTTGACCGCCGCGCCCTGCCCCAGCGAGGTGACCACGATTATCCTCGACCCCACCCAGACGGCGCTGCAGATTCACGAGTCATGCGGCCACCCGATCGAGCTCGACCGTGTCTTTGGCACCGAGGCTGCCTACGCCGGGACGAGCTTCCTAACACTCGACAAGCTCGGCTTCCAGTATGGCTCCCCGGTGGTGACGATCGTTGCCGACGCCACCGTGCCGCAGGGGCTGGGGACGTTTGGCTACGACGACGAAGGCGTGCCGGCGCAGCGGACGGTGATCATCGATCACGGCCGCTTCGTGAACTACCTGACCTCCCGCGAGACCGCCGCCCGCCTGGGCCAGCGGAGCAACGGGACGATGCGCGCCTCCGGCTGGAACCGTATCCCGCTTATCCGCATGACCAACATCAACCTGGAGCCCGGCCCCTGGTCGCTGCACGACCTGATCGCCGACACCGACCGGGGTATCTTTATGCAGACGAACAAGAGCTGGAGCATCGACGACAAGCGGCTGAACTTCCAGTTCGGGGTGGAGATCGCCTGGGAGATCCGCGGCGGCGCGCTGGGCCGGATGATCAAGAACGCGACCTACACCGGCATCACCCCGCGCTTCTGGAACTCCTGCGACGCCGTCTGCCGCGAGTGGGCGGTGTGGGGGACGCCGAACTGCGGCAAAGGTCAGCCCAGCCAGGTGGCCCACGTTGGCCACGGCGCCGCCGCCGCGCGTTTCCGCAACGTCCAGGTTGGCGTGATGCGGTAGGGGAGGCCTTCGATGCTCGGACCAGATGCCATTCGCCGGCTCGCTGAAACGATCTTCGCCGCCTCCCGCGCCGACGAGACCGAGGTGCTGGTGCTGGCCGGTGACAGCAGCCTGACCCGCTTCGCTAGCTCCGCTATTCACCAGAACGTCACCGAACGTGATGCCGAGGTGCGGGTCCGCGCGGTGGTGGGCAAGCGCGCTGGCGTCGCCTCGACCAACGACCTGTCCTCCGAGGCGCTGCGGCGGGTCGCGGAGACCGCGGTGACGATCGCTGGCCTCCAGCCTGAGAATCCTGATTTCCCGGGACTGCCCGCGCCTAGGCCGATCGTGCCGGTCAACGCGTTCGCCCAGGCGACCGCGGACTACGGCCCGGCGCAAAGAGCGGCGGCGGTGAAGGTGATCTGCGACCTGGCGCTGGAGCGCGGCTGCCAGGCGTTCGGCGCCTTCAGCACCAGCGCCACCGAGACCGCTGTCTGCACTACCACGGGTGTCTTCGCTTACGAACGGCAGACCGGGGCACACCTGAAGACCGTGGTCATGGCCGATGACGAGGGCAGCGGCTACGCCCAGCGCAGCGCAATGGATGCCCGTGCCATCGACGTCGAGGCGGCCGGCCGCGAGGCGGTCGAGCTGGCGCTGCGGAGCCGCGCGCCCGGGACCATCGAGCCCGGCGAGTACACCGTGCTGCTGAACGAGTGCGCGGTTGGGGAGATGCTGGAGTACCTGGCCTACATCGGCTTCAGCGCGCTGGCAGTGCAGGAAGGGCGCAGCTTCATGGCCGAGGCGCGAGGCAAGCAGGTCGCCAGCCCACTGGTGAGCATCTGGGACGACGGCCACGATCCACTGGGCTTGCCGGCCGCGTTCGACTATGAGGGGATGCCCAAGCAGCGGGTGACGTTCTTCGAGCAGGGAACCGCCCGCGAGGTGGTGTACGACACGCTGACCGCCGCAGTGGACGGGCGCGAGACGACCGGCCACGCGTTGCCGGCGCCGAACACGATGGGCCCGCTGCCCTGGAACCTATTCATGGCCCCCGGCGATGCCTCCAAAGCCGAGCTGCTGCGCTCCATCGACCGCGGGATCTGGGTGACGCGCTTCTGGTACGTCAACGTCGTCCACCCGCTCAAGACCGTGCTCACCGGGATGACCCGCGACGGCACCTTCCTAATCGAGCGCGGCGAGCTGACGCGGCCGATCCGCAACTTCCGCTTCACCCAGAGCGCGTTGGGAGCGCTGGCCAACACCCGACGGGTGAGCCGGGAGCGCCTGCTGTATAGCGAAGGGTTCGGGGCCAGCCTGGTGCCAGCGCTGGTGGTGGATGGGTTCCGCTTCACCGGCGTTTCGGCCGAGTAGCCGTGGTGGGCGCCCGCGCCGGCCGAGCTATACTGCGCCGCAAGGCATGTCCGCATCTCAGAGAAGCCCGATGGATGAGCAGAGTGCCGCGCAGCGGCTCGCGGCGCGGCTAGAACTGCCCGGGGAGCCGTCAGCCAACCTGCGCCAGGCGCTGATCCACCAGTCGTACCTGAACGAGCGGGGCGGCGAGCGGCACGAGAGCAACGAGCGGCTGGAATTCCTCGGTGATGCGATCCTGGGAGCGATCGTCGCCGATGTGCTGTACCGTCGCTATCCCCATCGCCTCGAGGGCGAGCTGACGATGATGCGCACCTGGCTGATCCGCGCCTCCACGCTCGCCCGCTGGGCGCTGCGCCTCGACCTCGGCCAGCTCGTCCTGCTCGGCCGGGGCGAGGAGCGCTCCGGGCTGCGCTCGCACGAGACGCTGCTGGCGCAGGTGTTCGAAGCGGTGGTCGGGGCGGTGTACCTGGATCGCGGCCTGGAGGGCGCCCGGTCACTCATCCTCCCACTGCTGGAGGCCGAGCTCGAGGCGGGCGACCCGCTGGCGCTCGCCCAGGACCCGAAGTCGCGACTGCAGCATCGCAGCCAGATGCTCTTTGGCGAAACGCCGCGCTACGAGCTGGTAGAGGCGACCGGGCCCGATCACAGTCCCACCTTCACCTTCCGGGCGGTGGCCGGACAGGGAATTACTGCCCTGGGGACCGGCAAGACCAAGCAGGCGGCCCAGCAGGAGGCCGCCGAGGCGGCGTTGGCAGAGCTGGAGCGCCGCTATCCCACGCCGCCGAGCGAGGCGGGCGGCGGATGACGCTCCAGCGAATCGAGCTCGCCGGCTTCAAGAGCTTCGCCGCGCGGACCGTGCTCGATTTCGACCATCACCTCGTCGCCATCGTCGGGCCAAACGGCTCCGGCAAGAGCAATGTCGCCGACGCCGTCCGCTGGGTGCTGGGTGAGCAGAACCCGCGGCTGCTGCGCGGTAAGCGTGCGGAGGACGTCATCTTCGCCGGTTCAGTCAGCCGCCAGCCGCTGGGGATGGCCGAGGTCTCAATCGTCCTCGACAATACGTCCGGCCGCTTGCCGATTGACTACCAGGAGGTGCGAATCAGCCGGCGGCTGTATCGCTCTGGCGAGAGCGAGTACCTCATCAACGGCAGTCGCGCCCGGCTGCGCGACGTTTCCGAGCTGCTGATGCGGGTGGGCCTCGGGCCGGACTCGTATAGCGTGATCGGCCAGGGCGCCATCGACGAGATGATCCTGCAGCACCCCGAGGAGCGGCGGATCCTGCTGGAGAACGCCGCCGACGTGCGGCGCTACCGGGTCCAGATCGCCGAGACCGCGAGCAAGCTCAGCAGCGTCGAGCAGAACCTCGCCCGCTCGCGGGACATCCAGGCCGAGCTGGAGCCGCTGGCGCGGCGGCTGCGGCAGCAGGCGGAGCGGGCCGAGCGGCACCAGGCGGTTCAGCAGGAGCTGGAGCGGGTCTCCGCCGCCTGGTTTCGCCATCGCTTCGCCCTCGCCGAGCAGGGCCTTCAGGCGTCGGAGGAGGCGCTGACTGTGGCCGACGCCGAGCTGCGGGCGCTGGAGAGCGCTCTGGCGCGGGCCGAACTGGAGCGTCGGGAGCACGAGCGAGCGCTGGAAGCGCTGGCGGCGCGGCTGGACTCAGCGCAGGCGGAGGCGGTCGCGGCGGAGCGCGAGGAGCATCGGCTGCAGCGGCTGGACGCGGAGACGCGCGCTGCCCTGGCCGGCCTCGCCGCTCGGACCGAGCAGCTCCGGGGCGAGGGAGAGCGCACCCGGGCGCGGCTCGAGGAGCTGAGCGAGGCGCTATGCGCCGCCGATGACGAGGCCCGGCGCGCCGAGCAGGTCGAGCGCGAGGCGGCAGCGGGGCTGCAGGCACTGGAGGCCGCGCAGCGGGAGCGCCAGCTCGCGCTCGTAGAGCGGCGCCGGGAGGCCGAGGCGGCCGATGCCGCCGTCGCCCAGTTGGACGGCTCGCTCGCGGCGCTCCAGCGGCAGCTCACCGAGGCGCAGCGCCTGCGGGCAGACCACCAGCGGCGGGCGCTGGAACTGGCGGCCCGCCTGAGCGAGCGGCACAAGCAGGCCGGCGAGGACGACATCGCGCTCCAGGCGCTGGCGACCACCGCGGCGCAGGCCGAGCAGGTCCAGCACCTGGCCCAGGAGCAGCAGCGCGCGGCAGACGCTCGCGCCGTGGCGGCAGAGGCGGCGCTGCGTGCCGCCCGGGAGCGACTGCGCGCCCTTGAAGCGCGACGGCAGGAGCTGCACGCGCGGGTCCAGGCGCTGAGCGAGCTTGAAGCGCTGCCCGACGCCGATGGCGCCCTGGCGCTGCACCGGATCCAGCCGCAGGACGAAGCGTTTCCTCTGGGGAGCCGGCTGGTCGTGCAGCCGGGCGCCGAGGCGGCGGTGGCCGCGGCGCTCGGCGCAGCCCTCGGCGCCCTGGTTCTGGATCATGACACCGCCTGGCAGGCGCTGGAGTGGCTCGGGGCGCGCCCGGCCGGACGGGCGCTGCTGGTGCTGCAGCCGCTGCCCGCCGAGCAGCACGGCGAGGCCGGCCAGTGCCCGGTTGCCGGTCTTGCCCGGCGCGTCTCGCCCGCCGCTGTGCCGCTGGCCGATCTGGTGCAGGTGGACGAGTCGCTCGCGCCGCTTGCACAGCGGCTCCTTCGCGGCGCTGTCCTGGCGCCCGATCTCGCCGCAGCGCGGCGGATCGCGGCGGCGCTGTGGCAGGATCCCCGGCTGGCGTCGCGCGCCTGGGCAGTGGTGACGCCGCGTGGCGAGGCGATCTTCGCCAGCGGGCTGGCACGGGGCGGACGTGACGCGAGCGCGGAGGCGCGGGCGGCGCGCGGGCGGGAGCGGCTCGCAGCGCTGGAGCACCTGACAGCGGCTGAGGCGGAGTGCGCCCAGGCGGCTGAAGCGGTGCGCTGCGCGGAGGCCCGACACGAGGAGGCGCAGCGCCAGGTGCAGGCAGCGGTCGCTCGTCTCGCCGCGGCGACGACGGAGGCGCGCCTGGCGCAGCAGCGGCTCGACGAAGCTCAGAGCCGGGTCCGGGCGCGGCGTGGCGACCTGGAGGTGCTGGCCGCTCAGGCGGCCGAGAGCGAGCACCGGGCGCAGGAGGCCGAGCACCGTGGCCGTGACCTGGCGGAGCGGCTGGAGGCGCTGCGGCGGAAACGCGCCACGGCCGCCGCGGTGCAGGACCGCGCGCTCCGGGCAGTCGCCCGGGCGCGCGAGGCGTTGGAGCAGGCCGGCCCAGGGCTGATCGAGGCGCGCTCGGCACTGGCACGCGCCGCCGCGGTCCGCCAGGCGAGCCAGGAGCAGGCCGCCCGGCTGCGGCGCGAGCTGGAGCGTGCCCAGGCCCAGTTCGCCCAGGTGCAGAGCGAGCTCGACGCCGCCGAACGAGCGCTGGGGCAGGAGCGCCACACGCACGAGAACGAGATCGCCGCTCTGGCCCAGCGGCGCCTGGCCGCCAGCGCCGAGGTGGAGGCCCTCCGCCAGGAGCGCGCAGCCCTCCAGCAGCGTCTGGCGGCCACGCGCCAGACCGTGGCCGAGCAGCGTGCCCAGCTCGATGGCGCCCGCCAGCAGCGCGAAGCGGCCGCGCTGGCGACCCACCGGGCGCGTGACGAGCTGGAACGCCTCGCCCGCGACCTGGCCGAGCTTGCGGACGACGAGACGATCCTGGAGCTGGGTGATCGGCCACGGCAGCTTCGCCTCCGGCTCGACGAGCTGGCCGCCGACGCGGCTGAGCTGCCGGTTGGCCGGGACCCAGCATGGCTCCGCAAGCGCATGCTCCAGCTTCAGCGCGAGCTCCGCGCTATCGGCCAGGTGAACCCCGGGGTGGTGGACGAATACCGCGAGGTCTCGGAGCGGCTCGCGTTCCTGCGGGAGCAGTCAGCCGATCTCGAGCGGGCGATGGCGGAGCTGCGCCGGGCGATGGCCGACCTGGAAGCGCTGGCTGCCGAGCGGCTGCGGGAGACCTTCTCCGCGGTGAACGCGGCGTTCCAGGAGGCATTCACCGCCCTGTTCGGTGGCGGGAGCGCGAGCCTGGTGCTGAGCGAACCGGACACCCCGCTGGAAGGCGGCGTCGAGGTCGTCGCCCGCCCGCCGGGCAAGCGCGCCCAGCCGCTGGCCGCTCTCTCTGGCGGCGAGCGGTCGCTGACCATGCTCGCGCTGTTGCTCGCCCTGCTGAAGGTCTCCCCCACCCCGTTCTGCATCCTAGACGAGGTCGACGCGGCGCTGGACGACGCCAACGTCCAGCGCTTCGTGAAGATGCTCCAGGGGTATGGCGAGCAGACCCGGTTCGTGCTGGTCACCCACAACCGGGCGACGATGGAGCATGCCGACCGGCTGTTCGGGGTGACGATGGACGCCAGCGGCGTCTCGAAAGTTGTCACGGTCATGCTGCCCGCGGCCAGCCCGAACGGCCAGGCGGCGTCCGCGGCGCTGGCCGAGGTGGGCTGATCCGACCCCATTGGCGCCATTCCCGCCTGGAGCATCGGGTACAATGCAGGGGTTATTCGCACGATTCCCGCGCTTGCGCTGCTGTCTGTGATGAGGTGTCATGGTTCTCGGTCGGCTCTTCAAGATCGACAAAGGGGTGGAAAAGACTCGCGCCGGATTCTTCTCGCGCATGTCCGAGCTGTTCGGGCGGGCGAAGATCGACGAGAATCTCTGGGATGAGCTCGAGGAAATCCTGATCGCCTCCGACGTCGGCGTCGCCACCACCGAGCAGGTAATGAGCAATCTGCGACACCGGGTGGAGATCGGCGCGCTCACCACCCCGCGCGACCTGCGGCGCGGCATCCAGGAGGAGCTGGTCGACATCCTCGACATCGCGGCCACGGACGAGCCGCTCATCGCCGGCCCGCTCACGGTAGTGCTGGTGGTCGGAGTGAACGGGGTCGGCAAGACGACAACCATCGCCAAGCTCGCCAGGCTCTGGAGGGAAGAGGGGCACAGCGTCGTGCTCGCCGCCGCCGATACCTTCCGCGCCGCGGCAGTTGACCAGTTGAAGATCTGGGCGGACCGCTCCGGCGTAGCACTGGTAGCGCACCAGCCGGGCGCCGATCCCGGCTCGGTGACGTTCGACGCCATCAGCGCCGCCCGTGCCCGCGGTGCGGATGTGGTTGTCGTGGACACCGCCGGCCGGCTGCACACCAAGATCAACCTCATGGAAGAGCTGAAGAAGATCCGCCGGGTGATCGACAAGCAGGCGGTGCCGCGGGTCAAGACGCTGCTGGTGCTGGACGCCACCACCGGGCAGAATGGGCTGATGCAGGCAAAGAGCTTCGCCGGCACGAGCGGGATCGATGGTGTGATCGTCACCAAGCTGGATGGCACCGCCCGCGGCGGTGTGGTCTTCTCGATCGTTAAGGAGCTCCAGGTTCCGGTGCTGTTCGTTGGCACCGGCGAGAAGCTGGACGACCTGGCCGAGTTCGACCCGGAAGTCTTCGTCGAGGCGCTGTTCCAGCCCGCCAGCAGGTGAGGAGACGATGTTCGAGAGCCTATCCGACAAGCTGCACGATCTGTTCACCCGGCTCGGGCGCAAGGGGAAGCTGACCGAGGCGGACGTCGAGGCCGTAGCGCGCGAGGTGCGGATCGCGCTGCTTGAGGCCGACGTCAACTTCAAGGTTGTCAAGAGCTTCGTCAACACCGTCAAAGAGCGGGCTGTTGGCGTCGAGGTGCTGCAGAGCTTCAGCCCGACGCAGCAGGTAGTGAAGATCGTCACCGAGGCGCTGATCGAGACGCTCGGGACGACCCAGGCGAAGCTAGCCGCCGATCCATCCGGGCTGACCGTGGTGATGCTGGTCGGGCTGCAGGGCTCGGGTAAGACCACCACCGCCGCCAAGCTAGCGCTGCATCTGCGCAAGCAGGGCAAGCGGGCGCTGCTGGTGGCGGCCGATCCGTACCGCCCGGCCGCAGTGACGCAGCTTCAGACGCTGGGCAAGCAGCTCGACATCCCGGTCTTCCACGATCCGAGCAAGAAGCCCCCGGAGCTGGCGCGGGCGGCGGTGGACTACGCCCGCTCGAATGGCTTCAACTACGTGCTGCTGGATACCGCGGGCCGGCTGCACATCTCAGACGAGATGATGCGCGAGCTGGAGGAGATCAAGCGCCGTGTCTCGCCGCACGAGATCCTGTTCGTCGCCGACGCGATGACCGGCCAGGACGTGGTGCGGGTGGCAGAGGAGTTCAACACCCGGCTGCAGCTCACCGGCGCGATCCTGACCAAGATGGACGGCGACGCGCGTGGCGGCGCGGCACTGTCGCTGCGGGCGGTGACGGGCGTCCCGATCAAGTACGTCGGCACCGGCGAGAAGCCCGATGCACTCGAGGCGTTCTACCCGGACCGGGTCGCGCAGCGCATCCTCGGCATGGGCGATGTGCTCAGCCTGATCGAACGCGCCAACGAAGTGATCGACCAGACAAAACAGAAGGAGCTGGAAAAGAAGCTCCGCACCGCCACCTTCGACCTGGAAGATTTCCTGGAGCAGATGCGCCAGGTGCAGAAGATGGGGCCGCTGGACCAGCTCCTGGACAAGATCCCCGGCCTGGGGCGGATGATGAAGGTGCAGAACCTGCCCCGCATCGAGGAGAAGCAGGTGAAGCGGATCGAGGCGATCATCCTCTCGATGACGCCCGAGGAGCGCCGCCGGCCCGAGATCATCGGCGGCAGCCGCAAGCGGCGGATCGCCAAGGGCAGCGGAACCACCCCGGCCGAGGTGAACCATCTCCTGAACCAGTTCCGCGAGATGCAGAAGATGATCCGGCAGCTCAGCGGGATGAGCGGCAAGGGACCGATGAGCCTGCCACCGATGCCGCTGCCACGACGGTAGCGCCCATGCGCGAGACAGATCGAGCGCCAGAGCCCCCCGGTCGCGCAGCGCGAGAGCTACGGCTCAGCCGGCGCCGCTTGCTGCTCGGCACGGCCGGCGCCACGCTGGCGGCGCTCGCCTTCGGCTGCACTCGACTGCTACAGCCGGGCAGCAGTGATCTCCCCTCCGCCCCGGATTTCACCGCCGAGCGCTACGGCGGTGGCACCTTCCAGCTCTCCTCGCTGCGCGGGACGCCCGTCTTCCTGAACTTCTGGGCCTCCTGGTGTGCCCCCTGCAAGGCGGAGATGCCCGGCTTCGAGCACCTCTGGCAGCGCTACAAGGACCGCAAGGACCATCCAGTGCAGTTCGTCGGGGTCAACGTCAACGACCTGCAGATGGATTACGAGCGGTTCCTGCGGGATGAGGTCCACGTCAGCTACACCATCGTCCGCACCGAGAACCTGGACGTCCCCAAGGCGTACGAGGTCAGCGGACTACCGTTCTCCGTGTTCATCACCCGCGACGGGAAGATCGCCAAATCGTGGCTTGGCAGTCTGGCCGAGGACAAGCTCGACGCCTTCCTGCAGGAGCAGCTCTAGCCCGGCTCGCCCGGTAGGGCCGCGGCCTCGCCCGCCGGCGGCTGGCGGCGGGTCGACGGCACGGGAAATGCCCGGCCGATCTGTGCCCAGCGCGCTACAATAGACATAACAAGTCAACTTGCCCTAGGAAGTCAGGTGCACTGTGGACGAGAGGCGCGCCTCGATGACGCCCGGCTCGCCCGATGAGGGGTATCTTTCCTGGCCGGATAGCCTGCACGACCCTGGATCCGAGGACGACGGGCGGCTGCACGACGATCTGCTCAGTGCCTGCATGCCGGGAACAGTGGCAGAGGACGAAGGTCTGTTTGCGCCCGAGACGCCGGCGGAGATCTACCTCCGCGACATCTCCCGCGTGCCGCTGCTGACCGCCGACGAGGAAGTGATGCTCGCCCAGCGGCTTGAGGCCGGCGAGGCGGCCCGCGCCCGGCTGGCGGCTGAGCCCGACCTGCCTCCGGAGGAACGGCGGCAGCTCGAGGAGACGCTGCGCATCGGCGACGAGGCGCGCCGCCGGCTGACCGAGAGCAACCTGCGGCTGGTGGTCTCGGTCGCCCGCAAGTACATGGGGCGGGGGCTGCCGCTGCTGGACCTGGTGCAGGAGGGGAACATCGGC